>Ga0070682_100002296_pt1 | contig 10575 bp, 7 predicted proteins | sample KBSC63LmetaG_FD_64668 | JGI IMG/M metagenome (GOLD analysis project Ga0070682, IMG submission 64668) | Corn rhizosphere microbial communities from Kellogg Biological Station, Michigan, USA - KBS C6-3L metaG | ecosystem: Host-associated > Plants > Roots > Rhizosphere | place: USA: Michigan... | reverse complement strand
AGGCGGCGTACCAACAAGCCGAGGACCAGCGAGAGAACCACGATGCCGCACGCCGCAATGACGGGCGAATGGTTCGTCGTCGTCGTCCAAAGCTCTCGCATCATCGCGCTGCCTCCTCCGTCGCAAGCGTTGGGTCGCGCCTGAACTCCACCGCGTGGGACACACAGTCTCGACGGAGCCGGACCGGTTCGGCCAGCGGGACACCGTCGACCAACGCTTGGTTCCAGCCGGCCTCCACGCTGATCGACAGGACGCAGCCCGCGAGTCGCACGCCGCGCAGCTCGAAGCGGAGGCTCCGGAACGGGCGCAGATGGATGAATTCGGCATCGAGGGTGAGCCCGAGCATCCGGATCAGATATTCCCAGCAAGACGTGTAGCGGGGATACGGGGGGAAACGCGGGGTGTCCTTGCCCCACTCGTCGAGCACGACCGTGTGGCCCTCGCGGTCGATCGCTCGGTTCCATTCGCCGACGCAAAGGTGCTCGTTGTTCAGGCTCCTTTCGACCGAGCGGAACACGTCGAGGCTGCGAGCCTCGTCGCCCGTCGAGCCCAGCAGCGAGGCAAGATCGAGCTGGGCGCCGAGCCAACAGGTTCTCGCGTGATAGCCGGACAAAAGGTCGGGGCGACGCCCGGGAAGCATGCCGTTCACCCAGCCGCGAAAGCCCGTCGCTCGGTCCTCGAGGAGATTGTTCTCGTACACCGTGCGTAGTGCTCGCCTGCAAAGCTCGTGCGGTAAAACGTCGCGGGCGGTCTCGTCCAGGAGCAGCACCCACGCGCCGAACAGCTGGTCGGTGAAAATGGCCTCCTCGACGCTGGCATCGGCCGAACCCGGCGTTCGGTGGAAGCAGCGGAGGTAGCCGTGGTGTCGTTCATCCCAGAGGCGCCGGAGGAGGTTGTCGCGCACCGTCGACGAAACCTCCTGGACGGTACCGTTGCCCAAGGTAAAACCGGAGCCCAGCGTCCGCCCGATGCCGTCGAGAGCGTGCAGTGCGTAGAGCCAAGCGACGTTCACGTAGGCGCTTACCCCCGGCATCATCCATTCGTCGTAGCTTTGATTGCCTTTCGTCGAGTTCAGCAGGTGCTCGAACGAATCGTGCTCTCGTGCGTACTTCGCCGCTGCAAGCGCGACGCCAGCGGACTTTTCCAGCCAGCCCACGTCGTTGAACCAGAGATGAGCGCGCCACAGGCGTGTGAGAAACGTCGGTTCCTCGGCGTAGTGCGAAGCGTCCGTCCAGAGCGAGTGCATGACGAAGCCGGCCTCGTCGCCCTCGCGCGGGATGATGCTCACGTACTGTTCGAGATCGGCGCGTTCGAGCTCGGGCCAGTTCACGAGGTATACCCAATTGGCGTAGACGGCGACATCCATCGTATTGACCCAATCGTGGGGCACTTCGATGGCGAAGAAGCAGTCGTCGCTCAGCATCGTGGAGGTGAGCACCGAAGAAAGCGACGAAAACCAAAGCCGCTTCATTTCGGGGGGGACGTCGAACGAGGCTCGCCAATCGTCGATCGCGCGCGACCAATCGTCGGCACGCTCACGGGCGAGCCCGACGATTTCGGCGGCATCCCCGAAGCGTGAGGCATAGCGCCGCCGGTACGTCGCAGTCGCAGCGGGAGAGGGCGTCTTGAACTCTGGAAAGTACCAGGCGATGAGGAGACGAAGCTCGCGGCGACCCCCGGCCTCGAGCCCGAACGTGAAAGAGGCGCCGTGCTCGTCGACCGCTCCGCCGTCGCTCGCGAAGACGACGTGCCCGCCCGAAGCATCGGCGCGAGCCGCGCCATTCGAGACGGAAAGTGCTCGGGCGTGCGTCAGCCGAAGCTCCAGGGAGCGCGTGCGGGTTGAACGATTGTGAATCACCAGATCGAAGATCTGGACGGGGATAGAGGACGTCTCGACGTCGTGAGCGATGACGGGCGAGAAGCAGCTCATCACCAGATCGAGCTCGAGCGCCTCATGGTCGAAGCGAAAGTGGCTCTTCGGAAGCTCCGCGTACGCGTCTATCCGCTCCACCGGCACGACGCGCTCGCGGACTGCGCGATGACGGAAAGCCGGCGGCTCCGCCTGGAGCGCGTACGAGACGTCGCCCTCCGACAGAAGGAAGCAGAAATCGGCCGGAAAGCGCGCGCTCTGGAAGTCCGGTCCGACGCCGGGCGGCCCGTCGAACGCCACGCGGGAAAACCCGCTGCGCCCGAAGACCGAATGCCCGCTGCCGAGCGTCCCGATCGGAACGCCCTCGCCATGGCTCACGTCCACGATGCTCGAGTCGAGCCGGGCGCGCCGTTCTGCCGGGTCGCGGACGAGCAGGGCCTCGGTCGCGGGCGATAGGTAGCGCTTGGCTCCGGTCATTAGCCGAACTCCGACCAGCGCGGTGATGCCGCGAAAGCAGCGTGGATCAATCCGACGTGGGAATACGCTTGCGGGAAGTTCCCCCACATCGTTCCGGTTTCGGGGTCGACGTCCTCCGACAGCAGCCCGAGCGGCGCGTCCACGGTACCCACGACTTCCATGAGAGCACGTGCTTCGTCGCCCCGACCGAGCATGGCGAGCGCTTCGACGAGCCAGAACGTGCAGAGCGTGAAAGCCATCGAGTGGACGCCGAAGCCGTCGTCCGTCCGGTAGCGCCTGACCCAGCCGCGATGCTCGAGGTCCTCCCGGACGGATTGCACAGTGGCGTGCAGCCGCGCGTCGTCGGGCTTCAAGAAGTGAAGGGTCACCGCCTGCAACAGCGCAGCGTCGAGCTCCTTCCCGCCGTAGTCGGCGACGAGGCAGCCGCGGTCGGGGTGGACACCTTCCCGCAAGATACCCTCGCGGATGTTGGCCGCCGCGCTGGTGAACTCTGCTGCATCGTGCAGGCGATGCTTCGTCGCGATGCGGCTCATGCGATCGGCGGCGGCCCAGCACATCAAGGCGCTGAAGGTGCGCGGGCGCCATTCGGAGCGGTACTCCCAGATCCCGGCGTCGGCCTGCCCTGCCACTGCAACGGCCTTGCGAGCGAGGCGCGTGACAACGTCCAGGACGGGCGGCGTGACCTGGTCGCTGAAGCGCGCATCCAGGAACAACGGCGTGAGGGCGAGGACCATCTCGCCGAAGACGTCGTGCTGCTTGTGAGAAGCGGCGCCGTTGCCGACGCGCACTGGTTTCTCGCCGCGAAAGCCGGCCCAGTCGTCGAGGACTCGTTCGTCCAAGTCCCTTTTTCCGTCGATGCGATAGAGCGGTGCCAGGTCGAGATCGGGCGAGCCTGCGACGATGTTGAGCAAGAATTCCAGGAACTGCTCCCGTTCCTCGAAGTGCCCGAGGAGTCGAAACGCCCCGAGCGTGTAGTAGGCATCTCTGAGCCAGCAGTAGCGGTAGTCCCACGTGCGACCCGACCCCGGCGCCTCGGGGATCGAGGTCGTCGGTGACGCAATGATGGCTCCCGTGTCCTCGAAGCAATGGAGCTTCAGCGCGAGTGCCGAGCGGATGACCTGCTCCTGATAGAGCGATGGCACCTGGCAGTGTTTCACCCAGCGCCGCCAGTAACGCACCGTTTCCCGCAAGAAACGGGCACAAAGCGGCGCGAGCGGTTCTTCGACCGGCGCGTCCCAGGCGAGCACGAAGTGCTTTCGCTCCGTGAGCGCGAAAGGCTCGTCGCCGAGGTACGAGAGCGAAGCGTCGGTCGTCAAGCGGAGCTCGGCGCCGTAGCCGTGGAAGGAGATATGGTGCGAGCCCACTTCTGGGCGGGGGCGCTGCCGTGACCAGCCGAGAATCGGGTCGCACCGCACGCGGATGCGCGGCGTCCCCGACAGTGGCTCGACGATCCGGACGATCTTGGTCGGGCGAAAGCTGCGCTCGTACTGAATGAAACGCGGCGCGAAATCGAGCACGCGGAAAGCACCGTCGTCGCAATCGAAGCGGGTCTCGAGGACGTTGGTGTTCGGAAGGTAGGATTGAATGCCGAGCGAAGCGTCGGCGGGACGGATGCCGAACGCACCGCCGTGTTGTTCGTCGAGGAGCGCGCCGAAAACCGGTTCGGAGTCGAAGCGCGGTAGGCAGGACCAGACGATCGAACCGTCGCGCCGCACGAGTGCGCAGAGCTGGCAGTTTCCTATCAGGGCGAGTTCGGAGAGGGGCACGTGCTTGCCCTAGCACGATATGCTTGGTGGTCCAATTACTTTGTGCTACATGGAGTGAGCCATGCGTCGCGCCGTCAGATTCCTAGGGTTCCTGCTTGTGGGGCTGGCGTTGCTCACCGGGCTCGCCTACGTCGGACTCACGCGCGTCATACGGGAATGGTTCGACAAGGACATCACGCTACGTTCCGCCCTGGCTGTCACAGCCGCGCGGCAAGGGCTTGCGCTCAACTGGGCAGGCGACCCGCGGCGGCTTGCTGAGACGCTCACCGACATCACACGGGACGAGCGCATCATGGCTGCTGCCGCCTGCGCGCGCGACGGGACGCTGCTCGCCGCCACGGGCGCCTACCCCGGAGAATTTTCCTGTCAGTCGATCATCGACAAGATGGCCTCGGAAGGGGCGCGCGGGGCGGAGGTGTGGACGACCACTTCCGACCTGCCGTCGGGTCGCCTGCAGTTGAGCGCGATTCGTCTATCGAGCGACACGGGCGGGCTCGTGCTGCTCGTACACGACCTCAGCTTCATGAGCCGACGGGAGGAGACGACGAGAAATCTCGTGCTCGGCGCGTTCTTCGTCTTGTCGCTTGCGGCCGCCGTCATCACGCTCCTCGCGGCGCGGCTGGCGTGGAAGGGGTGGACTCTCGATCTTCGGCGGGCGCTCTTGGGAGAAGGGAGTCGGGAGTTCCAGCCGCTCGTGCGCGACGTGCGCGCGCTGGTGGCCGAGCTCGCGAGCGATCGGCAGCGAGAGGCCCGATCCGGCCCTTGGAACCCGAAACGGCTGCGTTCGACGCTCAAGGAGCATCTGCACGGGGAGCGCGTGATCGTCCTCGCGAACCGTGAGCCATACGTGCACGAGGTTCAGGACGACGGCGTCCACGTGCTGCACCCTGCGAGCGGACTCGTCACCGCGCTCGAACCCGTGATGCGTGCGTGCTCGGGTGTGTGGGTGGCTCACGGCAGCGGCAGCGCCGACAAGCAGATGTCGGATGCGCGCGGGCATGTGCGCGTTCCCCCCGGCGAGGAGTCGTACGTCGTCAGGCGCGTCTGGCTGAGCGAGGCCGAAGAGGCCGGGTACTATTACGGATTCTCCAACGAGGGCCTTTGGCCGCTCTGCCATGTCGCCCACGCGCGCCCCGCGTTTCGGGGCGAGGACTTCGAGACCTACACTCGAGTCAACCAGAAGTTCGCTGACGCCGTGTGCGAGGAAGTCGATTCGGACGACCCGATCATTCTCGTTCAGGACTACCACTTCGCGCTCGCGCCGAAGATGATCCGTGACCGGCTGCCGCGCGCGACGATTCTCACGTTCTGGCACATCCCTTGGCCGAACGCGGAGCGCGTGGGTATTTGCCCCTGGAGTGAGCAGCTGCTCGCCGGGCTGCTCGGCTCGAGCATCGTCGGGTTTCAAACGCAGCAGCACTGCAACAACTTCATCGATTCGGTGGATGCGTACATGGAAAGCCGCATCGATCGCGAAGCGCGCGCGGTCGTACAAGGTTCGCGTCGCACGCTCATCCGTCCGTATCCGATCTCCATCGAGTGGCCCGTGCGTTGGCTCGAGGCGGTGCTTCCCGTGCCCGAATGCCGCGCCTCGGTGCTGCGCGAGCTTGAGCTGCCGGCCGACGCGCTGCTCGGTGTCGGAGTGGACCGCCTCGACTACACCAAGGGTATCGAGGAAAGGTTGCTCGCCGTGGACGCCTTGCTCGCGCATCACCCGGAGTTCCGCGGTCGCTTCGTCTTCGTGCAGCTTGCAGCTCCGAGCCGCACCAAGATCCCTCGCTACCTCGAGCTCAATCAACGCGTCGAAGCGTTGGCAGAGAGCATCAACGAGAAGTGGCGGCAGGGTGAGTACCGACCGATCGCGCTCAAGCGCGCTCATCACGAACCGAGTGCGGTGTTTCGCTACTTCCGCGCGGCCGACCTTTGCTACGTGAGCAGCCTCCACGACGGAATGAATCTCGTCGCGAAGGAGTTCGTCGCGGCGCGCGACGACGAGCAGGGCGTGCTCGTGCTGAGCCAGTTCACCGGGGCGGCGCGCGATCTCACGGAGGCATTGATCGTGAACCCGTATGATCTCGATGAAGCAGCCGGCGCCATGGCCGCGGCCCTACGGATGCTGCCCGACGAGCAGCGGGAGCGCATGCGATCCATGCGGCGCATCGTTTCGGAATTCAACGTCTACCGTTGGGCGGGCCGCATGCTGATCGACGCCGCCGAGCTGCGCCGGCGGGAGCGCATGACAGGCCGGCTCGCGAGCAGGCGCTCCATCGAGAGGATCTCCGTCGCGTGAAACGCATCCTATCTCGGGTCAACGTCGAGGCTCTGGCGCAGTTCGCGTGGTCCAACGTCCTCTTGGCGTTCGATTTCGACGGCACGCTCGCGCCGATCGTCGCGAATCGCGAGGAAGCACGCATGCGAGACGCCACGAGCGAGCTGCTCGGGCGCGTCTGCGCACTCTACCCCTGTGCCGTAATTTCCGGGCGAAGCCGTGACGACGTGCTCCGCCGCCTCAACGGTGTCGGCGTTCGCTACGTCGTAGGCAATCACGGGCTCGAGCCGGGGCCACATATGAAGGCGTTCGAGGCCGAGATCGCGGAGGTTCGGCCGCTTCTCGAGCGAGCCTTGGCGGGGCAGCAGGGCGTGGACGTCGAAGACAAGCGTTTCTCGCTCGCCGTTCATTATCGCAGAGCCCGTCGCAAACGCGACGCGCGACGCGCCATTCACGATGCGGTCGCCACGTTGCCCTACCGGTTGCGATCGATGCCGGGCAAGCTGGTCGTCAACGTACTTCCCGAACGCGCTCCCCATAAGGGGGACGCGCTGCTCGACCTTCGCGCACGAACGGGCAGCGACACGGCGATCTTCGTCGGCGACGACTCGACGGACGAAGACGTCTTCGAGCTCGATCAGCCGGGGCGCCTGCTGTCGATCAGGGTCGGGAGCTCGCGCTCGTCGGCCGCCGCGTACTGCGTCCCCGGTCAGCGAGACGTCGACGCGCTGCTGCGGCGTCTGGCGCAATTCAGGGAAAAGGCTGGGCGTCAATGACGGGCCGAGGCCAGGTTCCGGAGGATTTCACGCTCGGCCGCTCGGGGGAATTCATACGCTGGCTCTGGCGGTTCAATCACGTGCTCGAGCGCGTTTCGCGGCAGATGGACGAGGTACGCGGCGTCACGATTCAGCAGCGACTGATTCTGCGTTTCGTCGGAAAGTATCCGGGAGCAACCGCCAGCCAGCTTGCCGCGTACTTTCATCTAGATCCCGGCACGATCTCCGCGACCATCGCGCGACTCGAGCACAAGGGCCTTCTGTCTCGCCGTCGCACGAATCGCGATCGGCGGCGGGTCGTCCTTGGCCTGACCGCGGAGGGCAACGCGCTCGACGGCGAGAACACCTCATCCGTGGATAGCGCGATCGAGGTGCTGATTGGCGAACCCTCACTCGCGGCGGGAAACCAAGCCCGCGGCATCCTCGAGAGTCTGACCGGGAGATTGGAGGCGGCGCTCGAGCACCGACCTTCGAGGGCTCGACGCCGCGGCCGCCGCGTCACTTCGTAGACGGTCCCACGAACGCGGCGTGGAGCCGCGCGGTCGGACCGCCGGCAAGTCGCGCGGCGGGGAACGGTCGGTTCCCGCCCCGTCGTTGCGGCGGCCGGGAAGGCTTTCGCACGAAACGCGGTGGCGGTCCCTGGCGGCGAATCTCCACCGTCTCGCCGTCCACGGCCGTCTCCGTCAGGGACAGGACCGAGGCGACGAAACTCCTGGCGGACGCCGTCACCGTGTTCGCACCGTCATCCGGACCAGCTAGTCGCCATCCGGTGCGGCGGGCATTGACCGTTCCGCGCGCCGCGGGGCTTTTCGAGCTGCCCGTGAGGATCGCTCGGGTACGGATACTCACGGCCGCGTCGTCGACTGAAATCCGGCACAGCGCGTACCAGGCACGCAACACCTCCCCACGCAGGCGCGCGGCGTCGACACGGCAGTGTCCAGAATCGACTGCGGTCTCGATGCCGTGAAGCGCGGCGAAGCGTTCCGACGGTTTGCCCCCCTCGATGAAGTGTTGGACGTTGTCACGGAGCAGCGCGTAGCCGCTCCAGGCACATGCGCGCGTCCCCGCGCGACTTTCGATGGACAGGTTCATGGCGCCTCCTTTCGGGCAATGCAGACGCCGTGTCCCTGGCGGCTAGGCTGGGAGTTGGGTCACGGCGTTGGACGTGGTCCTCCTCGCGGCTGAAGGCCGCCACCGAGCGACGAACATCGTTGCGCGCCTATGCCCTTTGATGGAAACGCTTCGCGGCGACCACCTTCGTCGCGGACAAGGATGGGGTCTCTCGTGCCCGCCCCAAGCGCGTTGCCCATCTGGTCGACGCGCAGGCTGGGGTGCTCCTCAATGAATGCCGCGAGTCCAAGTGGAAAAGACGCCACCGCGCCATGCGGGTCGTAGGTTTCTCGTCGGACCGTGCGCCCCAAGGGCGTCCACCGATCCCTTTCGATGCCGGCAGGTTCGTTGTTACATGCTGTAGACCGCAGAACATCATGGACCACCGGAGGTTCGTGCGCGTACCCTAGGAGAGGTGGCAAGGATCCGACCGTTCGTCGCTGTGGTGTTGACCTCTGCCGCCTGCGGGCTCACTGAAAAGCCGCCGACGGGAAGGCCCCAGAGCCCCGTGCCTCTCTTCGCAGAGCTCTGCTATCTCATCGAGCGCTGCGAGCCGCAGCTGCTCGAGCTATTCGCGGCGTCATCCGTCGACGCTTGCGTCGAATGGGCGACCTGTACGGACTCGCAACGTTCATGGGGTCGGACTCTTGGGGATGCGCAGGGCTGCGCCGAATTCGTTCGAGGCGCGAGTTGCGATGAAGTGCCCATCAGCTTCAATCCGGTGTCGACCTTGGGGAGATTGCCGAGCATTGGGGGCGTCACGTTTGATGTGTCTGCCGGCTGCACACCGCGCTCCACGGTCTTCGGCGGGACCACGCTCGGCCCCGGTGAAACTTGTCTGACCAGCGAGGGCGAAGGCGTGAGCTGTGGCGTTGACTACTTCTGCGAGATTTCGAGCCCCGAGCTGATGAAGGGGCTCGGCTACTGCGGAACCTGCGCACCGCTCGCCACACTCGGAGACTCCTGCAGCGACGACCACCCCTGCGCGCGGCCCGCGCGCTGCGTCGACGGCATTTGCGGCGAGCCACTTGGGCTTGGCGCTGCCTGCACGAACTCTGGCGAGTGCGCGACTGGATATTGCCACGACCGCACGTGCCTGGAGTTCGGCGCGAACGCGCCGCCGGGCTTCATCGTCCACCACGATCAAGTCCTCGGCCAGCCGTGCAATCCGTACGACAACGGGGACGCATGCAAATCGACTCCGTTTACGGCCTGCGTCGATTACGTGTGCGTCCCGCGCGCCGACGAAGGGGAACCGTGCGTCGTCGGCGCGGGCCAGTGCCGCGCCGGCCAGATGTGCCATCAAGGGGTCTGCACTCGTGCCGCGTGCGTCACCGAGCCGGGGGACCCTTGCGAGTTTTCTTGCTCGGGCGGGACGTGCGACGCGGACGCTGGGCTCTGCATGCCTTGGCCCACACTCGGCGAGCCGTGCGAGGTCCTATGCCAGTCGCCCTATGTTTGTAGCGGCTTCGGCGAGGGTTTCTGCGTGGCGCTCAACCCGAACGGCAGCGGCTGCAGGGAGAGCGGCGAATGTGCGTCGAATTTCTGCGATCGCGATTACGCGCCGTACTGCGACCACCAGGTCTGCGCCGTCCCTGCGTGTGACCAGGTGTGCGGCACCTGCAATGATCCGCCCAAGCGCACCGCGTGCGACTAGACCAGTCGACGCTCAATGCAGGGACGATTCGACGGCCTGATATTAGGTTTTCCCATCGCGGTAGCCCCACCGCGTCGTTCGATGGGCCATGTGCGGCGTACCTAGGCAGCGCGACCGAGGTGATCGCGTGTGGCATCGGGGCGTCTGCGCTGCGCTCGTCGCGTTTTGCTGGTCTCTTGCGCAGGCGCGCCCGAGTTGTCGAGCGGCAGACCGGCGTCGCGCTGCACTGATTGGGGTTACGGCATCCACCAACCAGTCACGCCCGGTCGAACCTCTGGTGTCCTCCGCATCGCGTGACCGCACGGTTGGATTCCCACGCGTACGGTCCTTCGCAGGCGCCGCAAGAGCTCGATGAGGTACCTAGCCTCTGGCGAGTCGAGCTGAGATATGCCCCACCCGAACGCCGAGCAGCCCGCGATCGGGACCATCCGCCCGTCTCGAGTGCCATAGCCTGGGAGGATCAAGGATGCGGCGGGGCCATTCCAAGGATCCATGCCGCCGATCCTCCCTTCGTCCTTCGCGTGCGAGACATGGCGCTTCAACTTATCGAGCTCCCTCGCAGTCAGCCGTGCGAGCAGCTGCGAGGTGGCGTAGGGGCAGGTGTCCCCGGTTTCGGCGTCCGGGGAAGCCTGGTCGACCTCGCATCTGAA
>Ga0070682_100002294_pt1 | contig 10577 bp, 14 predicted proteins | sample KBSC63LmetaG_FD_64668 | JGI IMG/M metagenome (GOLD analysis project Ga0070682, IMG submission 64668) | Corn rhizosphere microbial communities from Kellogg Biological Station, Michigan, USA - KBS C6-3L metaG | ecosystem: Host-associated > Plants > Roots > Rhizosphere | place: USA: Michigan... | reverse complement strand
TTCACCCGCGGCCAGGACCGCGGCGGGCCACTGAACTACGACGCGTTCTACGCCGGCGTCGGCGCGGTCGCGATGGGGTCGACGACCTACGAGTGGATCCTCGACCGCGAGGACGACTCGGCCTGGCCGTACGACATTCCGGCCTGGGTCTTCACCCACCGCGAGCTGCGGGAGATCCCCGGCGCGCAGGTCACGTTCACGAGCGGCGACGTGCGCGACGTCCACGAGGGGATGACGCAGGCCGCCGGCGATCGGAACGTCTGGATCGTCGGCGGCGGCGACCTCGCGGGCCAGTTCGCGGACGCCGGGCTGCTCGACGAGGTGATCGTCTACGTCGCGCCGGTGACGCTCGGATCGGGCGCGCCGCTCCTGCCGCGCCGCGTCGAGCTGCGCCTCGAGGAGACGGCCCGCAGCGGCGACTTCGTCACGGCGAGGTACGCGGTCGTCTCAGCGGGCGCCGAAGGCGCGTAGCTCGTCGGCCTGGCTCGGGAACGCCTCGCCGGTCGAACCAAGCAGAAGGCGGAGCCCACCGCGCCGGCAGACCCAGACGACGGCGGCCAGCCAGGGAGCGGCCAGCAGCACGACGGTGAGGACGTCGGTCATGCCGCCAGTGTGCAGATCGTCAAGGGCCGGCGCCAATCCGTCACCGCGTTGAAACATTCAGGCCGAGCCAGGCCGCCAGGTCGTCGACCTGGGTATCGACCGCCCTGGCCGTCGCGCGCGGGAACTTCACGTCCTCGTGGATGGCGTTCACGCGCAGAACGCCGGCCTTGCGGTCGGCGGCCGCGTCGAGCTTTCCGACCAGCCGGTCGCCGTGGAGAATAGGCAGCACGAAGTAGCCCCAGCGGCGCTTCGCCGCCGGCTTGTACATCTCGAGCGTGTACTCGAAGTCGAACAGCTCCTCGGCGCGCATTCGGTCGTAGACGAGCCGGTCGAACGGCGAGAGGAGTGCTGTTCGACCCTCGAAGGCGCCGTCGAGGTAGCTCGGATCGACGCGCCACTCGCCCTTGGTCCCCTCGACGACCGCCGGCTCGCCCGCGTCGCCGACGTGGATCGGCTCGATCGGCATCTTCGCGCCCTTCGCCCGCGCGATCCCGAGCGAGGCGAGGCGCCGGTCGTTCTTGATCCGCTGCGCCTCTTCGACCGAAGGGATCTCTGCCTTCACGTATACGCGGTCCGCAAGGTCCCACAGGCGCGCGCGTCCCACGCGGCCGGCGATCGCGGCCTCGCCGCGCATCATCAGGAACTCGAGCATCTGCGTGACGTTCCGGTTGTTCGTCCACCCGGTCGACGCCCACGGGACGGCGCAGGTGTCCGGGATCTCGCGCGAGCTGACCGGCCCGGACTGCTCGAGCAGCTCGAGGATGTCGCGCCGGAATCGATCGTTGGCGCGGAACCAGGCACGGGACTGCTCGTACGTGGGGAATTCGCCGGCACCGGCCAGGTGGAGGCCGACGTCGTCCATCGGCCGAACCAGCGCGTCGAGCTCGAACAGCGTCCTGTCCTCCTCCAGCGCCTGCTTCAAATCCTCGGGCCGGTAGGTCGAGCCGAGCCGGCTCCACGCGACGAGGTCGGCGCTCGGTGCGATCGCAGCCGTCGGGTCGATCTGCAGCAGCGTCAGGTGGCGGACGAGCTCGACGAGGTCGGTCGGCCGCTGCGCGTCGAGCAGCTGCGCGCGCACGGCGACCTGCCGGGCCTGCTCCCTCGTCAGCTCGTGCACGGCGTCAGGCTACGGCAGCTTCGTCGGCTACCGTCGGCGCCGTGAGCACCGTCGGCGCCGAGATCGCCGTCCGCGACGTCTGGTTCGGACGCACCTGGCGGGCGTTCGCCGCGCGCGTCGTCTCGAGCACGCCCGAGCTCGTCGTCCTCTGGAGCCCGAAGGGCTCGGAGTCCCTCTACCCGGTGGACGCCGACGGCCGCGAAGTGCGCCTCCCGAACGAGCAGCCCGTGCTGGCCCGGCGCTCGACGCCTCGCGACTCGATCGCGCTGCAACGGCCCGGCGCACGGCATTCGATCTGGGTCTTCTGGAACCCGGATGGAAGCTTCAAGCACTGGTACGTGAACTTCGAGCGCACGATCGGCTGGAACGGCGCGTGCTTCGACACGGTCGACGAGAAGCTCGACCTGATCGTCACGCCCGACGGCGCCCTGCGCTGGAAGGACGAGGACGAGCTCGAGCACGCCGCCGAGCTCGGGCTGCTCGACCCTGCCGAGGTGCGCGCCGAGGCCGACCGTGTCGTCGCTGCCTGGCCGTTCCCGACCGGCTGGGAGGACTTCCGGCCCGATCCGGCTTGGGGCGTCCCCCGCTTGCCGGAGGATTGTCTGGGCTAGCTCAGCGGCAGGCGCTGCAGGCGCCGCGTAGGACGATGTCGTGGCCGGCGACCTCGTAGCCGCTGCTCTTCTCCACGTCGCGCAGGACGCGCTCGAGGCGCTGGTCGGCGAACGGCTCGACGCGGCCGCAATCGTCGCAGACGATGTGGTGGTGGTGCTCGACCGAGTCGCGCACCGGCTCGAACCGCGCCACGCCGTCGCCGAGGTCGACCCGCTGGACGAGCCGCGTGCCGACGAGCGCGTCGAGCACGCGGTAGACGGTCGCCAGCCCGACGCGTTCGCCGCTCGCGTGGAGGGCCTGGTGGATGTCCTGCGCCGCGACGCAGCAGTCCTGCGCGTCGAGGTAGCCGATCACACGCATGCGGGCGCCGCCGCGGCGGTAGCCCGCCGTCCGCAGCTGCTCCAGCGCGCGCTCCGACCACGTCGTGCTCACGCGTTCATCGTAGCCGTTCGACAGGAAGAATGAGAATCGTTATCGTTTCTCAGCGATGAGAACCGTTCCCATCTGGGCGGCCGCGGTCGCGCTGCTAGTCGCTGGGTGCGGCTCGGCGGCGAGCTCGAACGGCAAGACCTCCGTGGTCGCGGCCTTCTACCCGCTCGCCTACGCGGCCGAGCAGATCGGCAGCTCGCGGGTCGACGTGACGAACCTCACCCCGCCCGGCGCCGAGCCTCACGACGTCGAGCTGACCCCGCAGGAGGTCGGGCGCATCCAGACGGCCAACGTCGTCCTCTACCTCTCGCACGACTTCCAGCCCGCGGTCGAGCAGGCGGTCGACGGGGCGAAGGGCACCCGCGTGGACGCGCTCGAAGGCATCGGCCTGCGGCGCGGCGTCGGCGACGAGGCCGGCAAGACCGACCCGCACGTCTGGCTCGACCCGGTGCTCTACGCGCGCGTGGTGAAGAAGATCGGCGCCGCTCTCGGGCGTCCGCAGCGCGCCGCCGCGCTGGCGAAGCGTGTTCTCGCCATCGACCGCCTGTACCGAACCGGCCTCGCCGACTGCAAGCGGAAGGACTTCGTCACGAGCCACGCCGCGTTCGGCTACCTCGCGGCCCGCTACCGCCTGCACCAGGTCCCCATCACCGGGATCGACCCGGAGTCCGAGCCCAGCCCGCAGCATCTGCAGTCGCTGATCGCGCTCGTGCGGCGCGAGCACGTCAAGACCGTCTTCTTCGAGCGTCTCGTCTCACCGCGCTTGGCCGAGACCGTGGCGCGCGACGCCGGCGCCAAGACGGCGGTGCTCGACCCGATCGAGGGCCTCACCCCGTCCGAGCAGTCCAAGGGCTTCACCTACTTCACGCTCATGCGACAGAACCTGCGGGAACTTCGGACCACGCTCGGATGCCGCTAGCAGTCGAGCTGGCAGGCGTCGACTTCGCCTACCCGCACGGGCCTCCGGTCCTGCAGCGGGTCGACCTCCGGGTCGAAGCGGGTGAGTTCCTGGCGATCGCTGGGCCCAACGGCGGCGGCAAGACGACGCTGCTGCGGCTCGTGCTCGGGCTCGAGCAGCCGACCCGCGGCACTGTGCGGTTGTTCGGCGAGGAGGCCGATCGCTTCGGGGAGCGCGCGCGGCTCGGCTACCTCGCCCAGCGCTCGCAGCTCGGCGTCCAGGCGCCGGCGACCTTGCGCGAGGTCGTCGCGGCCGGCAGGTCGCCGCTGCGCCCGTTCGGGCGCCTCGGCGCCGACGACCGGGAGGCGATCGACGAGGCAATCGAGCGCGTCGGCCTCGCCGGACTGGCGAAGCGTCCGTTGACGAGACTCTCGGGCGGCCAGCAGCAGCGGGCCTTCATCGCGAAGGCACTCGTCGCCGGCCCGAAGCTGCTCGCGCTCGACGAGCCGACCGCGGGCGTCGACGTCGCGGCCCAGGAGGCGCTGGCGGAGCTGCTCGGGCGGCTGCACGGCCAGCTCGGCGTCACGATCCTCTACGTCTCGCACGAGTTCGGCGCGATCGAGCACGTCGTCGAGCGGCTCGTGCTCGTGCGCGAGCGGATCGTCTTCGACGGCTCGCCCTCCACCTTGCCGGGCGTCTGGCACGACCCGTCCCACGTCCATGTTTGAGTTCGAGTTCATGCGGCTCGCCTTCATGGCGGGCGCGGTGGTCGGAGTGCTCGCGCCGGTGGTCGGCTTCTTCCTCGTCCAGCGGCAGATGAGCCTGATCGGCGACGGAATCGGCCACGTCGCCTTCGCGGGCGTCGCGCTCGGGTACCTGATCGGCGTCTCACCGGTCTGGACCGCCCTCCTCGCCGCGGTCGTCGGCGCCGTCGCGATCGAGTGGCTGCGCTCCCGGCGCAAGGCGGCCGGCGACCAGGCGCTCGCGATCGTCTTCTACACGGGGATCGCCGGGGGCGTCGTGCTCATCTCGGCCGCGGGCGCCCTGAACGCGAACCTGTTCTCGTACCTGTTCGGCTCGATCCTCACCGTCACGCGAACCGATCTCACCCGAATCGCGCTGCTCGGCCTGGGCTCGCTGCTGCTCATCGCGGTGCTGCTCCGCTCGCTGCTCGCGGTCGTGATCGACGAGGAGGGCGCGCGCGTGAGCGGCCTGCCGGTGCCGGTCCTGAACGGCGCGGTCTCCATGCTCGCCGCGCTGACGATCGGCATCTCGATGCGGATCGTCGGGATCCTGTTGATCGCGGCGCTGATGGTGCTGCCCGTGATCGCAGCGCAGCGCGTCGCCTGGAGCCTCCGCTCGACGATGGCCCTCTCGATTCTGGTCGGCCTCAGTTCCGTCCTGGCCGGCCTGACGATCTCGTACTACGGGAACCTGCCGCCGGGCGGGACGATCGTCCTGACGGCGACCGGCTTCTTCCTGGTGGCGACGCTGTTCGAAGCGGTCCGCGCGCGGGTCTAGAGCGTGGCGCGGCCACGCTCGCGCGACCCGACGAGCGTGACGCCGATCGCGGCCAGCGCGACCGCGACGAGGAACCGCACGATCCACCCGGCGTCGAAGACGTCCCCGAGCACCCCGCCGAGCAGGCTCGCGGCGATGCCGATCAGGGCGGTGGTCAAGACGCCGATCTCCTGGCGGCCCGGGAGGATGAGCCGACCTAGGGCGCCGATGATCAGTCCGGTCAGCACGAGCCAGACGAGCTCGACCGCCAGGCCGAGCAGTGCGCCGCCGACGAGCAGCAGCAGGATGACCACCAGCAGGACGACTACGACCGTCATGCCGCGGACGCTACCGCTTCGGCGGCAGCGAGCGCGCGTACGACAGGCCGCGCTCGACCCACTCCGGCAGCTCGCTCTCCGCCGGCTCGACGCGCAGCCAGCCGGCCATCGAGCGGCCGCGCATGACCATCTCCTCCGCCGGCGTCGTCTCGACGAGCCGCGCCGACTCCTCGGGATCGACGCGCACCAGGATCCCGCCCTGGCCGCTGGCGGCGACGGCCATGTTGCCGTTCAGGAGGAAGGCCAGGCCGCCGAACATCTTCTGCTCCGTCACGCCGTCCTCGCCGGCGACGAGCGAGCGAATCCGGTCCGCGAGCTCCTCGTCGTACGCCATCTCGCCGCGATCATAGGCACGGCCAGGTGTTAACCCCCGAACGGGGGTGACTCGGCGAGCCGGAATGCACCGATAAGCGCAGCGAAGCACGTCCTGCGGCCTACTCCCCTACTAGGAGGTGAACCGTGTTTCGCTGGAACCATCGCGTCATGAAGGCGGCTGTTGCTCTGGCTGCGTTCGCGACGCTCGTGATCGGCTCCGGCGCCGACTGGCGCTGGTGCTCCTGACGTAGTTCCACCAGAAAGGGCCGGTGTGCGGCCACCGTCCAGCGGCCCTCTCTGACTCCTCCCCGACTTCCCATGACCAAGACCATCCTCGGCCTCCCCTCGCGCCTGACCCTCTTCGTCGCGGCCACCGTGCTGGTGGCGCTGCCCGTCGTCGGCCTGGCGCTCGCCTCGATCGCGGTCGACCCGCCGAAGGCGACGACCGCGCTCGCGGCGCTCGTCTTCTTCGCGCTGGCGCTCGTGGCCGACCTGCGGCCGGTGCCGATGGACGACAGCAACAAGTCAGAGGTCTCGATCGCGTCGGTCTTCATCGTCTCGTCCGCGATCCTGCTTGGCTGGCGCTTCGCAGTGCCGGCGGCGGCGCTGAGCATCGCGATCACCTTCGCCGCCGTCCGCCGGCCGCTCCCGCACACGCTCTTCAACGTCTCGATGTACGCGCTCTCGGCGTGCGCCGCCGCGCTGCCCGTGATCGTGTTCGGGCCGATTCACGGCACGCCGGCGGGAACGCTGACGAGCTACGCGATCCTCGGCGGCGCGCTCCACCTCGCGGTGAACGTCGTCCTCGTCACGGGCGCGATCTCGATCTCGCAGCAGGTGCGCTACCGCGAGGTCGTCCTGCCGGGGCTGCGGCAGGGCGGCGCCGCGTTCGTGATCACGGTCGTGCTGACGGCGCTGGCCGCGAACCTCTGGGTGACCGAGCCCTGGCTGCTCGTGCTGCTTGCTGGCCCGGCCTTCACGCTCACCCTCTACCAGCGCAGCGCGCTCAACTCGAGGCTGGCTACGGAGGCCGCGATGACCGACAACCTCACCGGCCTCGGCAACCACCGCGCGTACCAGGCCGCCCTGCACGACCGGATCGGCGAGGCCGAGCGCACCGGCGAGCCCTTCTCGCTCTGCCTGCTCGACGTCGACGACTTCAAGGTCGTCAACGACGGCTACGGCCACGCTGCCGGCGACGCGGTGCTCATCCGGCTCGGCGAGCTGCTCGGCTCGGCGGACGGGGCGGAGTCGTTCCGCTTCGGCGGCGACGAGTTCGCAGTCATCTTCTCGCGCGACGAGATCAGCGCCTACCGCCAGCTCGAGGAGATCCAGCGGCAGCTCGTGCAGGTCGACGCTTCCCCCGGCGGCCCGGTCACCATCAGCGCCGGCATCGCCACGTTCCCCTCGCACGCCCAGGACGCCGACGAGCTGCAGCGCCGCGCCGACGGAGCGCTCTACTGGTCGAAGGAGCACGGCAAGAACCGCTCGTGCCTGTACAGCCCGTCGGTCGTGCGGATCTACTCCCGCGACGCGCTCGAACGCGAGACCGAGCGGAACGCGCGGCTGCGCGCGGCAAAGAACCTTGTCCGCTTCGTCGACGCCCGCGACGCGCAAACGGCGAACCACTCGGAGCTCGTGTCCACCCTCGCGGAGGGAATCGGCCTGCAGCTCGGGCTCGACTCCGAGACGGCCGACCAGCTGAAGCTGGCCGGGCTGCTCCACGACCTCGGCAAGATCGGGCTCCCGGACGCGGTGCTGAAGGAGGCGCGAATGCTCACGGAGGAGGAGCAGGCGATCGTCCGGCGCCACCCGGAGTTCGGCCATTCGCTGCTGGAGGGCCTCGGGCTCGACCAGGTGCAGGACTGGGTGCTGCACCACCACGAGCACTGGGACGGCTCGGGCTACCCGGGCGGCCTCGCCGGCGAGGAGATCCCGCTCGGCGCGCGGATCATCCTCGTCGCCGACACATACGTCGCAATCACGACCGACCGGCCCTACCGGTCGGCCCAGTCCGAGGCGACGGCCCTGCGGGAGCTGCGCGCCCACGCCGGCTCGCAGTTCGACCCGGCGGTGGTCGAAGGGCTCGAGCTCTACCTCGGCCAGGAGCCCCGGCACCTCGAGGCGCTCGCGTAATGGCACTCGCGTGGCCACTCGTGATCGGGCTCGCCGTCGCGCCGCTCCTCGGCGGGCGCTGGAGCCGCCTCGGCGAGCTGAACCTGCGCTGGCCCGGCCTCTTCTACGCGGCGATCGCGCTCCAGCTGATCGCGTTCCCGGTCTCGGTGCTCCCGTGGAGCACACCCGACCGCGCGGCCGTCGTGCTCTGGCTCCTCTCGTACGGCCTCTTCATCGTCGCGGTCGCCGTCAACGCGCGGCTCCCGGGAATCCCGCTCGTAGCCGTTGGGATGGTCTCGAACCTGGCCGCGATCCTCACCAACGGCGGCCACATGCCGGCGCTGCCGAGCGCGCTGCACGCCGCCGGGCACCACTTCGTCCAGAACCGCAACAGCGCGATGCTCAGCCACCCGAACCTGAGCTGGCTCGTCGACCGCTGGGCGGTGCCGGCGTGGGTGCCCTACGGGAACGTCTTCTCCGCCGGCGACGTGCTGATCGCGGCCGGCGGCTTCGTCTTCGCGCTCGCGGCCACCGGCGCGCTCGACCGGTTCCGCCTCCGCGCTAGGCTCGGCGGGTGGCGACGATGGACGACCTCGACGAGCTAGCGGTCGCGCTGCCGCAGGCGTCGAAGGAGCTGTCCGAGGACGGCCGCCCGATCTACAAGGTTCACGGCAAGCTCTTCTGCTTCCATCGTGGGCGCCGGCCCGACGCCGTCGACGAGCACGGCGAGCGGCTCGACGACGTGCTCATGTTCCGCGTCGCCGACCCCGACGTAAAGGAGCTGCTCCTCTCCGACGCGCGCGCGATCTACTTCACGACGCCGCACTTCAAGGGCTATCCGGCCGTGCTCGTCCGGATCCCCGACCTGGCGCGGCTCGACCGGGACGAGCTGCGCGACCTCGTCGCCGAGGCCTGGCTGACGCGGGCGCAGAAGCGCGTCGCTAAAGCGTGGCTGGCTGCGCAGGAGGCGGAGTAGCCGGCTCGGCCGCCCGCGCCGGCTCGCGAAGCAGCCACCACCCGACGAACGCGACCCAGAGGAAGAAGACGACCGTGCCGGCGCGGGTTGCGGCGCCGTCGCCGACGGCCGAGAAGATCACGTTCGCGACGATGATCGCCGGCAGGGCGAGCAGGCTCGGCACCCAGGCGCCGCGCCACGAGGGGATCCGGCGGAAGGCGAGCGCGAGCAGCACCGGAGCGACGAGCGTGAACGCCGCGGTGAACCCGGACTCGATCTTGTGCGCGTGCGAGTGCCAGGTGTGGTTCGTGCAGGCGGAGTCGATCCCCCGGCAGTCGAGCCGGAGGAACCCGTCGAGAAAGCTGCCCACGCCGGCCAGCAGGAGCGCGGCGGCGCCGAGCCTCCCGAGCACGCTCGGGCTCAACGCCCTCCAGAGCCCCAGGGCGCACAGGACGACGAGCAAACCGGTCAGGTTCGCGCCGAGCTGGTTGTAGAGCCACGGGCTGGCCGCGGTGATCGCGCCGAGGTCGGAGATGTCGTCCCGAGCAACGCTGTACGCGGCCGGCTGTGCGAAGCCCCCGGCCACCCAGCCGACGGTGGCCGTCACGAACGCGAGGAGGCCGCAGGCCCCGGCGAAGCGTGCGGACATGCGCCCACCCTCTCACGCCGGGGCCCGGGGGAGCTACCCGGCCGCCGGGTGCTCGGCGCGGTGGTAGCTGTAGCCGCGCTGCACGGTCGTGAGGCCGAGGAAGACCGCAGCCAGGCCGACGACGACGTGCGGTAGCCAGACGTTCGCGGACTCATCGGCGAAGCCGAACAGCCACGGAGACAGCGCGAGGAACGAGCCGGCGACGATGTCGATCAGGTTGTGCACGGCCATCGGCGCGACCTTCCAGACGCCGAGCTCGTAGTCGGTGATCAGGCTGTAGGCGATCAGCCCGATGCCGAGCACGATCGGCACGACCGTCGCCGCGGTGTGCTCCGAGAACTGGAAGATCCAGGGTGAGGCGATCAGCGCGACGCCCACGATGTAGTCGAGCGGGGCGTGGAACTTCGTCGGGATGAAACGCATTGCGGCTCCTTTCGGAAGGGCTTCCCGCGTAATTCGCACGCGCGCCCGGCTCGGTTCGGACAGGAGCCGATCCCGGGAGCGGCCGACAGTGCGGCCGCTCCCGGGACGTCGTTTCAGCGGAGCGCGTCGGAGAGCCGCAGCAGAATGGCGGCCTGCTCCGCCGTCAGAGCCTTGCCGGTCTGCGCGCGCACCTGACTGGCAAACGCGTCGAGCAGGTTCCCGCGCGTCTTCGCGGACTTCGCAGCGGCCGCCGCGGCGAGCTTGTCGTTGAGGCCGGCCGTGACGTCCGGGTTCGTGCTGAACCGGGTCACGAGATTCGCGAGCGACGGGAACGTCACCGACACCGTGAACGTGGTCGAGCCACTGCCGACGTTGCCGGCCACGTCCTCGGCGGTCGCGCTCAACGTGTGGCTCCCGAGCGTGAACGTGTACGCCGGTGCGTCCACGTCAGAGCACGTGTCGGAGTCGAGGCCAGAGCCTGGAGTCGGGTCGCTGGCCGAGCACTGGATCGAGACCGTCTGGTCGACGGTGTAGCTCCCGGCGTTCCCGGTGTACGTGATCACCGGCGGCCGTGAGTCGTGCTTGACCGTCTCCGAGACCGCCCCCGAGGAGAGGATCGGCGC
>Ga0070682_100002291_pt1 | contig 10588 bp, 8 predicted proteins | sample KBSC63LmetaG_FD_64668 | JGI IMG/M metagenome (GOLD analysis project Ga0070682, IMG submission 64668) | Corn rhizosphere microbial communities from Kellogg Biological Station, Michigan, USA - KBS C6-3L metaG | ecosystem: Host-associated > Plants > Roots > Rhizosphere | place: USA: Michigan... | reverse complement strand
GCCGTTGCTCGCGCTGTCGTGTCGGTTGACCGTCCTACGCTGTGCGCCGAATCCGGATGGCCAAGGGAACGCGCCGACGCCGGCGGATCTCGCTGCTGCAGCGGTCACGAACCTCGATGACCTAGAGGCCATTCTCGTTGGCATGGGCGTGGCGGTCGAGGCACTCATCAACAATGGCGTGATTCTCGATTACTCGCTGGATGCGCCGTCCCCCACTGGGCCGAACGGCGGCTGTGTTGGCGTCACGCAGACGTTCGCCATCGGCTTCTCAAACCGATGGGGGCCGTGCTAATGCCTGTGCATCATGAGTATAATCCTGCCGCAATGCACAAGATCCTTAAGAGTCCACAGGGTGGGCTCGCCAAGGACATGCTGAAGCGTGCAGTGCGTGTGCAGGCGCTCGCGAAGAAGAACCTGCAGCGTCCACCACAGCGTGTGAAGACGGGGCAACTTCGCGCGTCGATCACGATCACGCCGTTTCTGGTGCAGGGCTATCCTGCGTTTCGCGTCGGGTCTGCGCTGCCTCACGCGCGTTTCGTGCATGATGGCACAGGCATCTACGGCCCACATCATCAGCTCATCGAGCCGAAGACTGCGAAGGTGCTGGCGTGGAAGGGTAACATGGGTGAGTTCGTCTTTGCCAAACATGTCAAGGGTATGCCGCCCAATCCATTCCTCAAGGACGCGCTCATAGCGGCGAAGCTGTGAATTGATCTTAGAAGCACGCACACTGCGGCGGGCGGTTTACGGTAGTTACATGGCCGACATCGTACAGATCATGGACTTCGCGGCGGATGACACTGCGCCCGAGTTCATGGTGGGGCCGCACTACTTCAAGTGCGCCCCGGACATTCCCCTGAGCCTCGCTCAGCAGATCGCACAGTTCAAGCAGTTCAAGGAGACGCTCGAGGAAAGTGGCAGCATGGAGCCGCTTCTCGCACTCTTCGACCAGCTTCTTGATGAGGAGTCAGCGGCGCTCTTCCGCGACTGCGTCGCCAAGCGTATCATCGGCATCAAGCGAATCATGCGCATCATCCCGTGGATCCTGGAGGAGTACGGTCTAGGCCACCCTACCCAGCCGTCGTCGCCCTCATCTCCTGGGTCGAACGACGGAGGAACTGGTCCTACTTCTCAGGGTGGTGCGTTTCCCGCGGCATTGGCCTTGGGCGGCTCCCGCTAAGGGAGGCGCTCGACCTCATCCACTACTTCATCATTGAGCATACGGTAGAGGAAGATCGACAGAAGGTTAACATGCAGCTGACTGGTCCGCGATTGCACGATGCTCGCCGCCGTGCTCTCATCAAGGCGCAGTCACCTGACGAGCCTCCGATGCCGTCGTGGTGGGACGAGGATGACGCTGCTGAGTCCTCTATCATGGCGGCACGACAGCTTGGCCTAGCGAGATAGGTGCGGACGTGGCGAACGAACCGATCGATAAGGCATATGTCGAGATCACGCCCGATGTCAAGAACTTTGACCGGGACGTCGACCGTGCACTCGATCGGTCGTTCGACCGCATCGAGGACAAGCTCGACGATCTCACCGACACGATCGAGCGCCAGTTCGATCGTCTAATCGTCACTCTCGACGCGCACTTCGATCGCCTGCAGTTGACCGCAGAGAATGCGTTCGACGAGATCCAGGATGCTGCCAGAGACGCCGGTAAGTCCATCGCTACGGACATCACCATCGGCGCGAAGGTCGCTAAGCACGAGATCGACGATCTCGCCGATTCGGCGGATCATGACTTCAATCGCATCGAGCGGAAGGCGCGTGGCTCGGGCTTCTCCATCATGGGGATCTTCTCCAAGATGGGCAGCGGCATCGCGAACATCTTCTCGAACATCGGCGAGACGGTCTCGAATCTAGGATCGAAGATCAGTTCCTCCCTCGGCAGCACCATCGGTCAGGTTGGGTCGAGTCTCGGAACGGTCTCGGGAAGCGTTGGCGGTGCGCTGCAGTTTGCCGCGTACGGCATCGCAATTCCCTTGGTCCTGGGCCTCGCAGGTGCCGTTTCGCAGCTCGTCGGTGCTCTCGCTGCACTTCCCGCCGCTGCGGGAGTGGCGGTCACTGCGATCCTGCCGCTCGTTCTCGCGTTTCACGGCTTCACTGATGCGATCGGTGCCGTCCTCGAGGGTGATCCCGAAAAGATCAACGAGGCGCTGAAGAAGCTCTCTCCCAGTGCGGCGTCGGTCGTTAAGGAGTTCTCTGCCCTCGTCAAGCCGTTCAAGGAGATCCAGAAGCTCGCCCAGGAAGCGCTCTTTAAGCCACTGGTCGGGACTCTCACGCAACTGGCGACTGCCGTCTTGCCGGCGCTACGCACGGGTGTGCCACTGGTCGCGAATGCGTTCGGGCGGATGTTCGAGTTCATCTCGCGGGCGTTCTCTAACGGTGAGTTCCAAGGTGTTCTCGTCAACACGTTCGCGACGACAGCGCGGATCATCGAGGGCATCACACCCGAGCTAGGTCGATTCGCCGAGCTCTTCATCTCGCTGTGGCAGCTTGGTCTCCCGTTCGTTGAGCGATTCTTCAGCGTTCTCACACGCGGCTTCGGAGTCTTCAACAGCTTCATTGAAAAGTCAGTGAACGGTGGAAAGGTCACCGGCTGGCTCGAGAAGGCGTGGCACGTCGGAAGTCAGTTGTGGCAGGTCTTTAAGCAGCTTAGCATCTACGTCGGGACGCTCCTCGGTTCGTTTGCAGACGAGGGCACCGACACACTTGATGGCATCATCGCTGCGCTCGCAAAGGCGAATGAGTACCTCAAGTCTACCGAGGGACAGGAGACACTTCACAACCTCGGTGTCATCGTCCACTGGGCGGGAAACGCGTTCGTCTTCCTGCTCGACAACATTAGCGCAGCATGGAGCGCACTCAACGGATTCTTCGCGTTCATCCGCGGCATCGGACCGTTCTTCGCGGGTATCGGTCGCTGGTTCGCCGATCTCTGGGACGACATCGTAAGCGGTGTCTCGTCGGCGTGGACCTGGATCAAGAACACTGTCGTCGGCGCGTGGAACGCCATCGTCAACTTCTTCACAAGTACCGGCTCGTCGATCGGCTCGTTCTTCTCAAACCTGTGGACCGGCATCGTCAATGGCATCGTCAGCTTCGTGAACGGCGCGATCGCCTGGCTTCGCGCGTTCCCGGGTGCACTCAAGCAGTTCATCGTCGATGCGATCAATCAGACGGCCTATAACATCGGTTACATGATCGGCTTGATGATCCGATTCTTTACGACGGATCTGCCGAACGGCGTGATGGCTGGTCTACGATACCTGCGTGATGGCGCGATCAACACGTGGACGAACATCGTCAACTTCTTCACAGAGACGATCCCAAACCTCGCGACGAACGTGGGCATCTGGTTTAGGGATGGCTTCATCGCGGCGTACAACTGGGTTGTGTCGACCGGGAACATGATCCTCAACTGGGTCGGTGAGCTTCCCGGAAAGATCGGTGACATCGTCGGCCGTGTTCAGAGCACGGTGAGCAACGGCTTTGATCGCGCATGGCGCTCTGCGTACAACTGGGTAACGAAGCACGGCTCTGACATTCTCAACTGGGTTGGCGGTCTTCCGGGGCGGATTCAAGGCGCGGTCAACAGCCTCCTTGGCATTGCAGAGAACATCGGCCGTGACATCGTTCGCGGCATCATCAACGGTCTTAAGTCCGCTGGCGGTTGGCTCGTTGACGAGGCGAAGAACCTGGCACGCCGGGCGTTTGAGGGTGCGAAAGATGCACTTGGCATCAACTCGCCGTCCAAGCTTTTCATGGAGCTGGGCATCGGTAGTGGCGAGGGTTTCGTCAAGGGTCTCCGTGAATATCCGATCGGCAACGACGTCGGATCGGCCATTAAGACGCCGATCACCCAGTTGGGACGCAGCATGGGCAACCACGCCGAGCAGTCCATTCCCAATGTGAACATAGGCGGGGCGCAGATCATCGCGTATCTTCAGATCGGTGATGATCAGCTGCACCCCGTGATGGTGCGTACCATCCAAGATAACCCACAGACCGTGGCCCTCGCCGCCGAGCAGGGTACGACGCAGCTGGCACGGAGGCGATAGTGGGACTAGGATTCACGACGACGCCGCTCAAGAACCCGAACAACTGCGTCGACACCTACGCGCCGTCGTTCTGGCTTGGTAAGCCCGGTGCGCTGACGCAGTTGCGGATGCCGAACGCCGGATATGTTCGCGGGGCGAACGATAACTTCGCGGTGCACACGCTACTCGATGGCCAGTCTGCCGATCGGTCGCCATATGTCTGTCGTGCGTGGCAGTTCCAGCACGAGTGGTTGACTCCTGATGTGATGTCAGTGCTTATGGAGTACGCGACGCGGCAGCGTGGTGTTGGGCCGTTCATCCTCATCGATCCACAGATGAAGAACCTGCTCACACCGAACCAGGCGTCTGGCACCGACGCACTTCATACCTCCGAGGGCTTTAGCGTCGATGCAACGTCGGCGATCGTGGTGCTTGACACGTTCTCTCGCACGGTCTCTGGTTCGTGGGGCACCGAGCCCACATCGGGTAACTCCTGGAACGCGGCATCGGCGCCATCGGCGATGAGCACGACCGGCGCACAGGCTCGCATTCTTCCCAGCGTCAGCAACGCGCTGTACTACAACACCGTCGTCGCGGGCAACCCCAATGGCTCTCCCGATCACACCATAGCGATCAAGGTCACGCTATCAGTTGTGCCGAGTGGTGGGCCAATCACGTTGCGCGCGACTGCTCGTTGGACGGATCTCGCGAACTTCTACAACGCCTCGATCACCGTCGCAACGACGGGTATCGCGACATTGTCGATGTCGAAGAGTGTGCTCGGCTCCGGCTCGGTGATCGGCTCGTCGTTCACACTTCCGAGTACTCACGCCGCGAGTGATCAGTGGCAGATCGTTCTCGACGTGCGTGGCACCACGATCCGTGCGAAGGCGTGGAACATCACGAAGGGCGAGATTGACCCGGGCACGTACTACCTCACCACGACTGACACATCACTCACGACTGGTGTGCAGGCGGGCGGTGGTGTTCGACGCGAGACGGGCAACACTGACAGCACCATCGCCGTGCTCTACGATGACGCGCAGATCACCGCTTACTTCACGAACGCCCTCACGTCATCGACGAACGACTCGGTGCAGGGTGAGCGTGCGCTTCTGTGGACGATGAGCCCACCGGTCACGGGATCGTCTACGATCCTGCATGTGCAGTCCCCCACGGGGCTGTACGGCTTCTGCGCACCGCCTACTACGACATCACAAAAGCGTGTTGCGTTCAGTGGGTACGTCAAGTTGGCGTCAACGTCACTTGACAGCTCTGTGCAGGTGACGCCGCAGATCGTCTTCATGAACGGTACCGGAAGCGTCCAGAGCACACTCAGCGGAGCGGTGTTGACCGCCGTAACCGGTACTGCTGGTACGGGCTGGCAGGCGTTCTGCGTGACCGGTAGCGTACCCTCTGGGCAATCTGGTGTCTACCTCGAGCCGCGGTTTGCGGTTGTCAACTCCACCGTCGCTACGCAGACCGGTTTCTTGATTGATCAACTTCAACTTGAGATCATCGACGGCACCACGTGCACTCAGTGGGAGTACGGCCAGGGACAGCCTCTTGTTAGTGTCAGATCTGACAGTGAGAGTGTTCCACGCATCCTCCGAACGAACGTGAACTACATTGCGGTGGAGGTCACATGAGGCAGGTGTCTGCGGCACTACGTGCCGCGATCGACTCGCCCGAGCGTGTCATTGACTCCACATTCACGGTGGACTGGGACAACGACGGTGTGCAGAGCATTGATGACTTGTCGCGCAAGGTCGACACGATCTCGATGACGCAGTCACTGGAGAGTAGTCTGCCTCTGCAAGTGCAAGTCGTTCCAGGTGTGGCGGTCGCTGAGGTCACCGCGAAGATTGCTCGTGGTAACACAGTGCGTTACACAGTGCCTACGTTTCTTCGGGCGCTGCAGCTCACGTCCGCTGCGGCCGCGAACATGACGAAGATCAGCATCGCTCGTCCCGCGAATGCCAAGACGGGCGATGTCGTACTTCTCGCAATCTTCGTTAGCCAGTCTGGTGTCGGCTCGCAGGCGGCAAGTTGGCAACCGCTTCGCCGATCGAATGTCACATGGCTGCCGCTCGCCGTGCGTGGCGATGGTGGTGTCTTGACGACTCGTGTCGAGGGTCTCTTGATGACGCGGCGAGTTGCCGACGATGAGCCGAACGTGTACACGCTGCAAGTCTCATCGACGAACAGCACGATCGTTCATGGATCATACGTCGCAGTCGTCGGTGACCAGGACATCATGGGCATCACGGACATTGCGCAGAAGGGTGAGGATGACGTCACAACGGCGACGTCGATCACACTTCCGCAAACGACCGTTTCGGTGCCACAGTCGACAGTCATCACGTTTGTCGCGGCGTCATCGTACGCGGTCTCGGGCACCGGGTTCACACCACTTGATCCAGCCGACACCGAACGTGATGAGACGCTGGTCAACGGTCTCGGTGTCTCGCGTCCGAGCCTGCGTGTGGCAGCACTCGTATCTGAGAACGCCGACCAGGGCACGTACACAAAGGGCGTCACGATCACGGGCAGCGTGGGTGCCAGCGAGGTTGCCACGGTTGGCTTCAGTGTCGTACTCGCGCCAAAGCTCGCGGGTGATGAGGCACAACACGCTGCGTGGACGTTCAGTGAGCTCAATCCCAACTCTCCATACGCTGGTAAGACACGCATTCGACGCAAGACGCAGTGGCTTCTCCAGTTCATCACGGAGAACGGTCGTGAGTCAGTTCCGATCTTCACCGGCTACACGACCGCGCCCAGTGGCGCAAGCGATCGCACTGTGACAATCAAGGCTCTCGATCGTCGAGAGGACATGCGTAACACGAACCAAGGCATGGACATTCTCGCTGAGTATCCAGAGAGCCGAGACAGCGTGACGGGCGGCATGCTTCCTACGCTGCCCGGTCTCGAGGCAACGTGGATGGTGTCACACCGTTTCTTTAACGCGTTCATGCGCACTCGTCCCAGCACGACGGGTGTCTTCACCTACGAGTCGCAGTCCCCAATCGCAAGTGGACTTGGTTTCTTTCCCTCGCCAATTGGGCACTTCGCCACGATGGTCTGGGCGCCGCTTCATGGGTCGGCACACGCACTGTTCGGCTTCATCCAGTTTGCGTACGCGACGATGGCCGGATCATCCACGGCAAAGCGACTCGCGTTCGAGGTAGGGCCGTTCGTCGCCGGCACGAAGAACGGTGGCCCGGGTTCCACGGTGACGATGGGATGGCAGCCTGGCGGCATCTGGGACTGGCTCGACGGTGGCACCGGGCAGTTCGTCGGACGTGCGCAGATGTGGGTTCGACGCGTGGATTCGACGAGTACGATGCGACTGCGATTCGCGGACAACTTCGGCTCCGTGCATGATGCGTGGTTCGAGGTACTTGCTAACGGACAGTCGCAGTTTCGCGTTGAACGACCTGGTGCGTCACGCACCGTTCTCGGCCCGGTGGTACCAGCGGACAGTGCATGGCACTTCCTCGCATGCAGCTTCGACTCCGTCGCGGGATCGGTGCGATTCGCGCTCGATAGCACTGTGACGACGGCAGCCATGGCCACCTGGGCGAACTCAGCCGTCACGTTCGCAATTCCGAGCGCAAACCTCGCACTCGTCAATGGCTTTCAGGTCTCTGAGCTGCAGATCGCAGGTGGCTTCGACTTCAACGGCACGCGCGCGGGTGTGCAGTTGACCGACGCGTTCGCCAACGAGAACTTCGTACCCACCGCGTTCATCGATAAGAGCGAGAACATCCTCGACGTTCTTCCACTCATCGACATCAACGACGACACCTTCAGTGTCATCGCTGCGATCGCAAATGCGGAGTTTGCAGCGTTCTTCTTCGATGAGGACGGGTATCCGCACTTTCGTACGAGTCGCAGCGACGTCTCAGTCGATGGGCAAGTCGTGCAGCGACAGATCACCGCTCGTCGATCGATCATGAACATCGGATATGAGTCTGGCGTTCAACAGGTTCGTAACGTCATCAGTGTCGCGTACACGCCATACGGTGTGTACCGCGATGCCGAGATCTTCTCTGCGTCGACGATCATCACCGTTCCCGCGGGAACGTACGTCGAGTTCACAGTCAACATCCCCGGCGCACTGGCGACGAACGTCACCGATCAGGACTACAGTGCGTTCTCAAATATCGACGGCACGGGCACAAACCTCAGTCCCGACGCATACTTTGAGATCTTCTCAGAGACCTCGGGGCAGATGACGATTCGCATTCACAACGGCTCTGGCGTGACGATGTATCTCGTCGACAACACGGGACAGCCGGACTTCCACGTACGCACGACGTACATCGCACCGCTGCAGGGCACATTCGCACCAATCACGTACGTGGACACCGACTCGATTCGCGACTTCAACGAGCAGACACTCGCGGTAGGTGCTTCCCCCTGGGTGCAGACGCAAGACTCCGCCGCAGCGATCGCGCTCAAGCTGTTGAGCGATCTCAATCAGCCACATCCCGTTATCACGAACCTGCAAATCAAGGGCGATCCCACGCTGCAGTTTGGTGATCTCGTGACGGTGCAGGATGTGAACGGGCTCGGAGTGAATGGCCAGTACCGCATCACGGGCAAGGATCCCTCGCTGTCGCCAAGTGAGGGATTCACACAAGATCTTGTTGTACGAAGCGCGGCTGCCGTGGCGTATTGGGACACGAACAGCTGGGATGATGGGACGGTGTGGGGATAGTGGTCAATCGCATCAACATCGGGCCAAAGGGCTCGAAGCTTGACTGGGATAACTGGGGCAAGCCGGTCACCGACGCGATCAACGAGCACGACACTCGCTTGAGCTTCTTCGAGAACGGCATCTCAAACGCCCGCGCCGTCGAGAACACGGCGAGTGGTACGTTCGTGAACCTCAGCGGTTCGTTCTCGTTCACGAAGCTGCTCAACGACACACGTCTTCGTGTCGACATCGCCACGTCACAGTACTTCAGCGCGAACACCGCTGGTGTGCAGTATGCAACGTTGATCAACGGCGCGGATTACCTCATGGCGCAACTCAACCAAACGACACTCGCAAGCGTGCACATGGGTTGTGCGGGCTTCCGTTACATCAGTGGTATTCCCGCCGGCACATACACTGTGCAAGCGCGGTGGCTTCGCACCGGCACGGGCACGGTGAACGCGGACAACAACGACTGGCTCTCCTTCTCCTGTCGTGAGATCGCGTAAAGCGCGGTACAATCTGGCCATGCTGGTCATTGTGCCGTCAAGAGGACGCCCACAGAACATCGCAAGTCTCTTTACCCAGTGGCACGCGACTGATGCGAACGCCACCCTCGTCGTCGCCGTCGATGATGACGATCCGAAGCTTCATGAATACCAGGCGCTCTTTGATGTTGCGCACGACGAGCGCTATCAGCTCGTCGTAGGTCCGCGTCTTCGTCTCGCCGGCACGCTCAACACTGTGGCTATGTCGCGCGTCATGCGTTCTGGCGTTCTTGACACCGACATCATCGGCTTTATGGGTGACGATCACCGGCCGCGGACGCTTCACTGGGACGTAATGATCGATGACGTGTTCAGGCAGTGGGGACACGCGGTCGTCTACGGGAACGACCTCATCCAGGGACCGAACCTTCCCACCGCGGTGTTCATGACCGCGGGCATGATCAAGACTCTCGGATACATGGTGCCGGATGGGTTCGTGCACATGTACCTCGACAACACGTGGAAGGCGTGGGGAGAGCTCATGTCTCGCCTCTTCTATCTCCCTCACGTCATCATTGAACACATGCACCCGATCGCTGCCAAGGTCTCATGGGATGATGGATACGAGGATGTCGCCGCGTTCTATGGGCCCGACGAGACTGCATTTCAGGCGTACATGAACACCGGCCGTATGTACGAGGACGGCCAGAAGCTGAGGAGTCTCATCAATGGCTGAGTACAAGCTCTTCGAAGGGGATGTCGCTGACGTCTCCACGTTCGAGTTCCACGAGCACCGTGAGCGCGCTCCGCACCTCGAGCAGGGCGTTCACCAGGGTCGGCTCAAGCTCGCCGCTGACTTCGTGCGTGAGGCTGTTGATCGTGTGGAAGGCCGCACGGCACGGCCCGCTGTGGTGATCGATCTGGGCTGTGGAGACGGTGGTCTCTTGTCGCTCATCAGTCGTCTCCCGTGGACGAACTCGTTCGGCTACGACTTCCAGCCGAGTAACGTGCACGGCTGGGACGAGCGCAACGTGCAGGCGCTGTCGTTCGACTTCGTCGAGGGTTTTGAGCACGTGCCAAATGCCGACGTGTACGTGATGACGGAGGTTCTCGAGCACCTCACGGACCCACACGGCTTCGTGCAGCAGATCCGTGCGCGCGGTGATCAGGTGCAGCTCGTCGCGTCGTCTCCCTGGACCGAGCACATTGGTTCGCACGACGCGTGCCATGCCTGGGCGTGGGACATGGAGGGCTACAAGCAGCTGATGTGGCAGGCGGGCTTTAACGTCGTGCGTCACGAAGAGGTCGGGATGTTTCAGGTAATTCACGCAGTGCCGCGAGGCATGAAGTGA
>Ga0070682_100002287_pt1 | contig 10596 bp, 11 predicted proteins | sample KBSC63LmetaG_FD_64668 | JGI IMG/M metagenome (GOLD analysis project Ga0070682, IMG submission 64668) | Corn rhizosphere microbial communities from Kellogg Biological Station, Michigan, USA - KBS C6-3L metaG | ecosystem: Host-associated > Plants > Roots > Rhizosphere | place: USA: Michigan... | reverse complement strand
CGCATGAACCCGGCGAGCACGACCCAGTCGACGCCATGCTCGCGCAGCGCCGCCACGAGCGCGCGATCGAACGCCTCGCGGTTTTCGAACGTCTGGTGGCGAATGGCGAGCGCGGGGATGCCGGCGCGCGAGGCCCGCTCGAGCGCCATGGCGTCCGTGCGATTCGAGATCACGCACGTGACGCGAGCCGCGAGCGAGCCGTTCCGGATCGCGTCGAGGATCGCCTGCAGGTTCGTGCCGTTGCCGGACACCAGGACGCCGAAAGCGGGGGACATCCCGCCCGTCATAGCATCAGCTGCGAAGCGCGCGGTTCGGCGCGAACGGCCCCAGCGCGACCTTCGGGCGTTTCCCGAGGACCAAGGCGGCGACGACCGCGGCCGTGACCGGCGCGAGCAGGATGCCGTTTCTGTGATGCCCGCTCGCCAGCCAAAGGTGCGGCGTGGGCGTCGCGCCAATCAGCGGGAGCTGGTCGTGCGTGTAGGGGCGGAAGCTCGACCAGCTCTGTTTCACGCCGGAATGGGCGAGCGCCGGCACGAGCTCGAGCGCCGCGTCGAGCAAATCGCGCACGGCGCCGGCCGTGACCTCGCGCCGGTAGCCGACGAACTCCATGGTCGAGCCGACGAGGACGCGACCGTCGTCGCGCGGGACGAGGTACGCGCGCGCGCCGACGATCACGCTCGTGAGCAGCGGCTCCGGCGTCTCGAGCTCGACGATTTGCCCCCGTGCCGGCACGACGGTACCGGGCGCGATGCCGATGCCCTCCACGAGCGTCGTCCAACTTCCCGCCGCGACGATCACGTCGCTGGCGTCGATCTGACTGCCGTCGTCGAGCGTGACGCCCGTCGCGCGCCCGTCCGCCGTGGTGACGCGGCGCACGTAGGCGCCGGAGCGAAACTCCACGCCGCCCCGCGCTGCCGCGATGTGCAGCGCGCGAAACAGCGTGCGCGGGTCGACGCGCGCGTCGCCGTCGAACGCGATACCGGCGCCGAAGCGCGGGCCAAGCGCGGGCTCACGCTGCATGAGCGCGCGGCGATCGAGCAAGCGTGGGGCCGGCCGCTGCCAGGCGGTGCGCTTCGCGAGGCGCCGCGCCTCGGCCAGCGTGTGCGTCACCTCGAGCGCGCCACAAGCGCGGAAGCCCACGTCGATGTCGGTCGCCCGCTCGAGGTCTCGCACCCAGCCCGGGTAAAGCCGGCGGCTTTCCTGCGCGAGGGTCGCGAGCGGGCCTTGGGTCTGGGCTTCGAGCTGCGCGCCCAGGATTCCGGCAGCGGCGCTCGAGGCTTCCGCACCGGGCACGCTGCGCTCGAGCACCACCACCCGCCGTCCGCGCCGCGCGAGCTCCCAGGCGCAGGCAGAGCCCATCACGCCGCCGCCCACGACGACCACGTCGAGCACGGTGCGCTTTCGCTTCACGTCGTGGGCTCGCGAGTCGGAATCGGGCGAAGCAGATGCACCAAGCCGAGCACGTTGAACGCGGCGAACGCGAGCAGCAGCCCGAGCAGCCCGAGCGCCCAGCGGAGCGCAGAGGGTGACTCCCCGTCGAGCAGGATCCACGCGTCGTCGGCAGGTCGCGTGAGGCCCGCCTCGCCGACGGCGTCGCGCAGCCCGCGCTGGCGGATCCCGAGCTTCGACATCGGGATCAGACGGCCGACGAACGAATCCGGCGGCACGAAGCGCGGCCCTTCCTCGTTCGCGGGCACGCGGATCTGAACCCAGACGCGGGGATTGCCTTCGACGCTCGCGAGACGGTACGTGTCGTGCTCGAGGGGGCGTGCGTAGCGGATCGCGCGTGTGACGGAGAGCTGCCCCTCGCCGTGCACCCAGCTGTCGCCGAGCCCGGGGTCGAGGCGCGCGGAGGTGAGATCGCCGAGATCCTTGGGCGTGCCGGCGTGGAGCGAATAGGCGACGTCGGGCACGACGGCGAGAGCGAGCGCGAGCGAGGCCAGAGCCCCGGTGCCGAGCGTGACGAGCGTGGCCCGGCGCCATGGGCGGCGCGGCGGCGGCAGCTCGGCGAGCTCGCGGTCGGCGGCGGGAGGGGCGATGGAGGGGGAGGTCACGAGAAGTGGGACAGCGGGCGCCGTCCGGAGGTTCCGGCGCGAGCATAACACGCAAGAAGTCCACGACTTTTCGGAGTCTCGCGCCGCGGGCCAGTCAGTACTACTCTCGGGGTCCATGGCAAAGCCGGTGAAGAAGATCATCTGCCCGTCCTGTGGCTTCGCGAACAGCGCGCCGCTCGCCAACCACCGCTGCGCTTCGTGCGGCGCCAAGGTCGAGGACATCAAACGAACCCTCACTCGTGAGGAGGAGCTCGAGCGCCGCTACCAGCAGGAGTCGTTCAGCCCGACCTGGTTCGGGGTCTCGATCGCGATCATGCTCGTGACGACGGCGGCGTTCGTGATGGGGCTGCCGATGGTGATCCCGGCGCTCGACTTCGAGGGCTCCGCCGGCATGATGGTGTCGATTCCGGTCTGGTTCTTCGGCGGCATGCTGATCGGCCTGGTCTCGCCGGGGCGTACGTTCGTCGAGCCGATGATCGCGGTGTTTTTGATCGCGATGCCGACGGCGTTCATCCTCTATTCGAACCAGACCGTGAAGACGATGCCCGCCTTCATGTACGTTCTGCTCTCCGCCCTCGGCGTACTGTTCACGCTGATCGGCGCGTACGTGGGAGAGCGCGTGCAGATGGGGCCGACGCCGAAGGCTTCCGACTGAGCGGCTCGCGGAGCCCTCGGCCGTTGCGTCTCCGTCTCGTCTGCTTGAGTGTGGGCGCTCTTGCGCTCGGCGGCTGCGAAGAGAAAGAGCGCGCGGCCCGCCCGGAGGCGGCGGCGGTGAGTCGTGCGATCGACGCGGTCCGCATGGCGGACAACGCGCAAAAATCGGGGCCGCTCGCGGCGCTCCGCGTGGTGCCCTGCACGGCGCCCGAGGTGTGCGCCGTCCAGAGCTACTGCGTGGCCGCGTACGAGAAGCACGTGGCCGTGCTCGCGCTGCTCGCCGAGGCGAAGGCGAGCATGTCCACGGCTCCCCCCACGACGCTCGCGGCGACGCTCGCGACGGCGGAGCGCGGCCTCACGGAAGCTCGCACCCTCACCGACGCTTGCACCACGCGCCAGGGCGAAATGGTGCGCCGCTTTCACGTCGGTCGCTGATTCGTACGGTCGCTGCGTGAGCCGTTAGGGAGCGGAGGAGGCGGGTCGCGCGCCCGCGGGCTTCAAGCCGCTCGCGATGGTCTTGGGCATGGGCGCGAGGAGCGGCGCCGAACCCGCCGGAGCGGCGCCCGAGGCGCTCGCCGGAGCTGCCGCGGCGTCGGGAGCGCCACCATCGAGCACCGGCGGCGGCGGCGTCCAGCCCTTGGCGGTGAAGCGCACCTTGCCGAAGCGCTCTGCCTTGTGGAAGTTGCCCTGCCCGAGGATGGGCGACCAGGCGACGCCGCCGTTGTCCTGCATCGCGTAGAGGTTCATGCGCCACGTGTCACCGAGGGCCGGAGGCGTCTTCTTCGCCTTGCTGAAGCTCTTCCACGGGATCATGGCTTCGACCGTGTAGCCCTTGTCGGTGTCGTCGGCCTTGTCGAGCGTGCCGTCGAGGACGACCGCGCTCTTCAGCTTCGACGACCAATCTTCGTGACCGAACGGTCCGTCGGGCTCCGTCTTCGGTTCGTTGTACTTGTCGTACTGCGAGTCGAAGACCAGGTTCTGCGGGCCGATCTGGATCTCGTAGTAGTTGGCGTTGTCATCGTCGCCGTCGGGGTCGACCATCAGCTCCACGGTGTCTTTGGTCCAGAGGTGCGGATCCTTCGCCGTCTTCGGGAACCCGCCCGTGAGGCTCGCGTCGGTGACCTGGAACGCCACGTAGAGGTTCGTGTCGTTCCACAGCAGCTTCGCGGAGCCGCCGACCGGCGACTTGTCGTTCGCCTTGCCGGTCGCCACGTCGACGAACGGACCGAGCACGGCTGCCGTTTCCCACGCCGGCTCGTCGAGCTTGCCGTCGATGGTGATCTTCTCGGTGCTCTCGAGCTTGTCGATGTTGATGCTGGGAAGCTTCGGGCCCTTCGGCTCCGATTTCCCGAGCTTGAGCGAAGCGACGATCGCTCGCTCGGAGCTGTCCTTCGCTCCCGTGGTGACGGGGAGCGACCCGTCCTTCTTGGTGATGCCGGTCACGATCTGAATCGTGTCGGATTTCGTCTTCGGAACGTGGAAAGTCTGCGGATCGACGTAGACCTTGTTGGGCTCCCACAGGCGCACGTCGAGGCCGGCGCTCTTGTCCTTGCTGTTGGGACGCAGGGGCGCATTCCGATCGATCGTGAGGAGCCGTTCACCCGAGCCGTCGAGCACGTTCGTGACGAGGCGGTAGCCGCCCTGGATCTTCGCCGTGGGCTGCCAGTAGAAGGTGACCTTCACCGTCTGCCCCTGCTTGAGCGTACCCGCGGGCTCGACGCTGTAGCCGAGGAGCTTCACGTTCTCGGCGAACACGGTGTCGAGCTTGTTCGGGATCTCCGGAGCCTTGTCGAGAATGTACTGAGCGACGCGTTGCTTCCGCTCGTCCGAGCTGACGGCAGGGGCCTTCTTCTTCGTGCAACCGAAGGCAAGGGTCAGCGCAAGTAAGGCAATCGGCAAACGGGCGGTCATGGCTTCTCCTTCAGATCGGCACCCGCGGGCTTGGTCGGCGGATGGCCGGGGACGAGCGAGGGTGAGCTCGGTCGTAGCGGTCGCTCGCGGCCGGCCCCCGCTGGGCCCGGTCGTCGTTCGCCCGGACGGCGCCGCTCACCACGCGGGTCGTTCTTTTGGCCCGGCACCACGCCCGTTGCAAGCCGTGCGATCACCGCGCGGTCCTGCCCATCCGAGATCCCGCTCAGGATCTCGAGACGCGAGCCGGCCAAACCTTCGATTTCCTTGCCGGTGAGCTGAACGGCCTCGCGGCCGATGCCCACGGCGAGCGTGACCTCGGGCGCCGAGATCTGCTGCGGGACGATGATGTCTTGCTCGTCGACGATCACCTTGCCGGGCGTCCAGTCGCTCGGCGAGAGCTTCTGCTTGGTGCCGAGCGCGGGATCGCTCACGGCTTGGCGGAGCGCGCCGACGTTGTCGAACGCGTACGGCTTGGGCGCGTCAGCGGAGATGACGTGCGTGAACAGCGCCCAGCCGGGGCTCAGCTTCTTCACCGAGCGCCAGTAGAGCTTGAGGTGCAGCGTCGAGCCGGGCGCAGCGCGATCCGCCGGGCTCAAGTCGTAGCCGACCAGGTGCACGGCACCGCCGAAGTCCACGAGCGTGCGGTTTTGCACGTCGGTCGGGACCGCGTCGAGCACGTAGCTGCCGAGCGAAGCATCGGCTTCCGTCGGTTGACCGGGGCTCGCGCAGCCGAGGGCGGCCGACGCCAAGAGCAGGGACGACCAAAGCACCGACTTCATCGCTTCTTGCCTTTCTTGCGCGCATCACGTTCGCGCTTACGATCGTTCTTGCGCGCGTTCCGCTCGGCTTTGCTGAGCACGCGCATCTTCGGCGGTTCCGCGTTCATGCCCGGAAACCCGCCCATGCCCGGCATGCCTGGGAAGCCGCCCATGCCCGGCATGCCCGGGAAGCCGCCCATGCCCGGCATGCCTGGAAAACCGCCCTTCATGGCCTTCTGGGCGTTGCGAGCCATGGCGAGGTTCTTCATGCCGGGGATCTTCCCCATCATCCCGAGGTTCTGGCCGAAGCCGCCCATCATCTGGCGCATGAAGAGGAACTTCTGGACGAGCTCGCCCACGCCTTCGGGCGGCTGCCCCGAACCCTTCGAGATGCGCTTGACGCGTGACGGCTCGCGCACGAGCACGTTCGGGTCGCCGCGCTCGACGAGCGTCATCGACTGAATCATCGCTTCGATGCGCACGAGCTCGCGATCGTCGAGCTGCTGCGCCGCGCCGGGCGGAACCATGCCCGAAAGGCCGGGGATCTTCTCGACGAGGTCGGAGAGGGACCCCATCTTCTGGAGCATTCGAACCTGATTCAGGAAGTCGTCGAGCGTGAACTCTCCGCTCATCATGCGAGCGGCGTCCTTCTCGGCCTGCTTCTCGTCGACGACGGACTCGAAATCCTGGATCAGTCCGACGACGTCGCCCATGCCGAGCACGCGGCTCGCCATGCCTTCGGCGCGGAACGGCTCGAGCTTGTCCGTCGTCTCGCCCATGCCGGCGAAGACGATCGGCGCCCCGGTCACTTCCTTCACGCTGAGCGCCGCACCACCGCGCGCGTCGCCGTCGAGCTTCGTCAGCACGACGCCCGTGATGCCGAGGCGTTCGTTGAAGCTCTTGGCCGTTTTGACCGCGTCCTGGCCGATCATCGCGTCGAGCACGAGCAGCACGTTCTCGGGGCTGACGGCGCTCTGGATCTCCGAGAGCTCCGCCATCAAGAGCTCGTCGATCGCGAGGCGGCCGGCCGTGTCGTACACGATGACGTCGCGACCGAGGCGCGCCGCTTCCGCGGGCGCAGCGCGACAAATCTCGAGCGGCGTCTGGCCGGGTAGGTTGAAGACCGGGACGTCGATCTGCGAGCCGAGCACCTGAAGCTGCTCGACGGCCGCGGGGCGCTGCATGTCGGCGGCGACGAGCAGCGGCTTCTTGCCTTGCTTGTCGAGCCAGCGCGCGATCTTCGCGGCGGTCGTCGTCTTGCCCGAGCCCTGCAGGCCCACCATCATGACGCCCGTGCGCCCGCTCGGCGCGAGCTTCACCGGCTCGCCCTCGAAGCTCATCATCGCGACGAGCTCGTCGTGGCAGATCTTCACGAACTGCTCGCCCGCCGTGACCTTGTGCGTCTCGCCACCGTGGCGCACGCGCGTCTGCACCGCCTTGCCGAGCGCCTTCCTCTCGACTTCCTCGAGGAAGCGTTTGACGACGCCGAGCTCGACGTCCGCCTCGAGGAGCGAGGTGCGCACCTCACGCAAGGCGGCCTGCACGTTTTTCTCGCTGAGCTCCGTGAGCCCAGCAAGGCGGTTTTGAGCTTCGCGGAAGCCCTTGGTCAGCGCCTCGAACACCGGCGGGCTTTTAGCACTACTCTCGCGAAGTCGCGCCCGGAACGCGCCGGGCCTCCGGCCTGCGGCGGCGCCGAATCCCGAGCCCCAGTGCCACGGCAGAAAGCCACACGCCGAGCCCGCCGAAGGTTCGGCCGCGCGGCAGGTGGCAACCGCAGCCCGGATCCGCCCCCGCGGTGCCCGAGCTGGCGCTCCCGGTTCCCGCCGTTCCTCCCGGCCCGTCCGGGGCCGCGCCGGTCGGTTCCTCGTCGCAGGGGTGAGTCGTTCGCCAGGTGTCGAGCTTCGACCGGAGCTCCAGCAATGGACTTTCGTCGCCTGACGTCGGCACGCGAAGGTCGAGGTAGGGGTCGCCCTCGAGGTCGCCGCCGCTGAGTCGCAAGAACGCCGAGTCGGAGGGAATGCCGCGCGTGCTCGTGCAGCGGCGATCGCCCTCGCCCTGCTCGGCCCCCGCTTCGAGCGCGCGCATGAGTCGCTCGGGCAGATCGCAGCCCGTGGTTTCGAAGGCGCTCGCTGCCTGCTCGACAACCGCGGCGCTCGTCAGGATATTCCCCTGCACGGAGTAGACGAGCGTGCCGACCGTGCCCTGACGGTCGCCGGCGAACGCGCCGTCGTCCGCGCCGGTGTACGCCGCCGTCGTGCCGAGCACGCTCGCGACGCCGTACTGGCGAATGCTCGCGCTCGCATCGAACGCGGGCGACGTGAGCTCGGCGATGATCTCGCTCGGTGCGCGGCCCGCTGCGAGGAGCTCGACGCCGCGTTCGCGAGCTTCGCGATTGAACGTCGCCTGGGCGTGAATCGTGCCGACGCCCGTGACGACTCCGTGAATGATGAAGACGTCCTGCCCCGCGAGGCACGACGTGCCGGCTCCGCCCGTGCGGTGCGTGCGCGTGTCGGCGGCGACGATCGAGTACGTGGCGTGCGCCGTGCTGCTCACGGCGACAGCGAGGGCGCCGAGCAGCAGGAAAAAGCTTGGCGCGCGCACGGTGCTCCGCTCGGGCTCGCGCGCCTCAGGCCCCGGGCTTCAACGCCAGCACGCGCGCGTACGCCGCGCGCCTCGGCACGCCGAGCCGACCGGCGAGCTCGGTCGCGAGATCCTTCGGATGCGCGCCCTTGGCGAGTCGGCTCTGGATCTCGGCATCGATCTCCTCCGGCTCGGGCACCCGCTCGGCGACGCGTTCCGCTTGCGGGCCCAGCACGAGCGTGATTTCTCCGAGCCACTCGCGCTCGAGCGTCGCGAGCTCCGAAAGCGAGCCGCGCAGGATCTCCTCGTGGAGCTTCGTGAGCTCGCGACAGAGCGCTGCCGGGCGCTCGGGGCACACTTCCGCGAGGTCGCGCAGCGTCTCCGTGATGCGCTGCGGTGACTCGAACAGGATCACGGCCTCGCTCGTGACCTGGATGCGTTCGAGCGCGAGCCTTCGCTTCTTGCCCTGGCGCGGCAAGAACGCGAGGAACGTGAACGGCCCCTCGACGAGCCCCGACGCGGCGATCGCCGTCGTGACGGCGCTCGCGCCCGGGATCGGCACGACGCGCACGCCGCGCTCGGCCGCTGCTCGCACGAGCGCCGCCCCGGGGTCGCTCACACCCGGCACGCCCGCATCCGTCACGAGCGCCACGCTCTGATCGCCCTCCAGATCCGCGACCAGCCGCGCCACCCGCTCGGGCCCCGCGTTGGCGTCGACGCGGATCACGGGCTTTCCGCCGATCCCTGCGTACGAAAGCAGCGCGCGCGTGCGGCGCGTGTCCTCGGCGAAGACGCGGCTCGCCTCCGTGAGCGCCTCGCGGGCGCGCGGCGTGAGATCGCCGAGATTGCCGATCGGCGTCGCCACCACGTAAAGCGTCGGCATGGCGCGGGGCGGCTCGAGCGCGCGAGGCTTTCCGCTAGCCGACGCCCACGGCGTCGCCCATCGTCTTTTTCAGGTGCTCGCGCAGCCGCCCCGTGAGGCGCGCTTCGAGCTGCCGGACCCGCTCGCGCGAGACGCCGAACTGATCGCCCAGCTCCTGCAAGGTGAGCGGCTCGTCGGCGACGAGTCGTTTGTCGAAGATGAGCTCTTCCTTGCCGCTCAAGGTCTTCCTGAACACCTCGAGCTGCTCGTGGAGCATTTGCTCCATCTCGGCGCTCTCGGTGGCAAGCTCCGGCGTTTCGCCGCTGCCGGGCAGGAGCTCGAGCCGCGTCGTCGCGCGGCCGTCCGCGCTTTGCACCGGCGTGTCGAGCGAGGCATCCGCGCGGGCGAGCCGGCGATCCATCTCGATCACGTCCGACTCCGGCACGTCGAGGCGCTTGGCGATCTCGGCGCTGCTCGCCTCGATGCCCATCGCCTTGAGCTTGGCTTTCTCTTTGCTCAGGTTGAAGAAGAGCTTGCGCTGCGCCTGCGTCGTGCCGATCTTCACGAGGCGCCAGTTGTTGAGGATGAACCTCAGCATGTAGGCGCGGATCCACCACGCGGCGTAGCTCGAGAGCTTGACCCCGCGGTACGGGTCGTAGCGCTTCACCGCCTGCATCAAGCCGATGTTCCCCTCCTGCACGAGGTCCATCATGTTCTTGAACGCGCGCCGGTACTCGTAGGCGAGCTTCACGACGAGGCGCAGGTTCGCCGTCACGAGGCGCGCGGCGACGTCCACGTCTTGAGACTTCGCGTACTCGACGGCGAGCGCGTGCTCCTCCTCCGTCGTGAGCAGCGGGTGGCGCCTGACCTCGCGCATGTAGGCCTGCAGCGCGTCGTAGCGAGCGAGCCCGCGTGGCTCGTCGGGACCTGACGCTGCGTCGTCGCCTTCGATGAGCTCCGCGCCGACCTCGATGGCGTCGTCGCCGTCGAAATCGTCTGCTTCCGCTTCGACGCCGGCGCCTGCGCGCTCGCCCGCCTCGTTCGGGGCCTCGGGCTCCGAGTCTGCCTCGCGGTTTTGCTTGCTCGAGCGTCGCTTCTTGGCTGCCACGATCAACCTTGTCCCCTGTCTCTGGGGCCGAGCCCCCGGGGGAGCCAGCCCTGACTTAGCACCGTTTGAGAGCCCATCAGCAGGCCGACTGGCCGTGTTGGAGCCCCCCTGGAACCGGTCCCTTCAGAAAAGGCGGGGCCGTGCTATAGGACAGCTTGATCGAGGGGCTCATGAGGACAGGCGAAGAACCGCGGGCAGGCGACAGGGCAGACGGCGATCGGAACGAGGACAGCGGCTTGCACCGAACGGGTGCATGGAGCCGCCGCCCACGAATTCTCGTGATCGACGACGAGCCACTGCTCGGCCGAACCCTCTCCTTCATGCTGGAGGAGAACCACGACGTCGTCGTCGTCGACGGCGGAGAGCAAGCGCTGCGCACGTTGAACGAGGACGCTCGTTTCGATCTCGTGCTGTGCGACCTCGACATGCCGGGCGTGAACGGCTCGAGCGTGCACATGCAGGTCGCGCGCGCGCACCCGGCGCTCCTCGCTCGGTTCGTGCTGATGACGGGCGGCGCGTGCTCGGGCTGGTCGGAGGAGTTCCTCGCGAGCTATTCCGGGGCTCGGCTCGAGAAGCCGTTCTCGGTCGCCGATGTCGAGCAGGTCCTCGCGCTCGTCGGCTGACGCGAGCGAAAAGGCTCAGCGCAGCACGACCGGGTGTCCCGGAACG
>Ga0070682_100002281_pt1 | contig 10616 bp, 16 predicted proteins | sample KBSC63LmetaG_FD_64668 | JGI IMG/M metagenome (GOLD analysis project Ga0070682, IMG submission 64668) | Corn rhizosphere microbial communities from Kellogg Biological Station, Michigan, USA - KBS C6-3L metaG | ecosystem: Host-associated > Plants > Roots > Rhizosphere | place: USA: Michigan... | reverse complement strand
CGGTTGAGCAATGCCCGACGCTCAGGTCGCCATCCTCGAGATCCTGACCGCATCGGGCCACCCAATGCGCGGTCTCGATATCGTGAAGGCTTCGAATGGGCGCGTCGGGCGCGGCATCGTTTACGTCCACCTGCAGCTACTCGAAGACGCCGGCTGGGTGCTCTCGCGCGAGGAGCCCGAGATCGAGTCGCACATCGGGATCGCCCGCCGCGTGTACTGGCTGCGCCCAGGCGGACCGCGCGAGCCTGTGCCAACAGGCGGACTCGTGCCGTCGCTGGCCTGACGGTCACTTGCCCTCGCTGGCCCGCTCGCGGTAGCACATGGGCATGCGTCCGAGGGACCGCTCCTTGTACTACGACCGGCAAGGCCAGCCGATCGACACGGCTGAGTGGGGCCGTCGACTCGAAGGTCCGCTTGAGTATCGCATTGTCGAGAAGACAGACGTTCGCGACGCCGAAGTCTCGACCGTGTGGCTAGGGCTCGATCACAGCTTCGGGGACGGCCCCCCCCTCATATTCGAAACGATGGTGTTCGGACTTGAGAACGTCGATGCGCAGTGGCGCTACTCAACCGAGGACGAGGCTCGCACGGGGCACTGGTCGGCGGTACGACGCGTGCAAGACATGCTCCGCTTACCCCATGGCTCGCAGGAGGAACGCATCATGCCCGACGACGATCGCCCCATCGCAGACGTCGAACCCGGCAGCATCGACATCACCGCGCTCGACAAGGCGGAGCTCCTTGCAGCGCTCGTGAACGCGACCAGCGCGGGCCGCTTTTCGAGGCTCGCCGAGCCGATGACGCACGAGCGCGCCGCCGCGATTATCCAAGAACGGCTCAGCGGGGACGTTGTCGAGTTGGGCCGGCGTGGACCGTTCGACTTCGACTACGTCGCCGGCCGCCCGATAAAATGCGACATCACGGGCCCGCGGATCAGCGCCTTCCATGTCCTGCGCTACGACCGCGATGCGGGTGCGGGCACCATGGCGCGCGTGGTCGGCGAGCTGCGGGCGGCGTACGAGCGACGACGGGCTGAGCGCGAGCCGAGCTGAGCGCCGGGGACCGCTCGAGATTTGGCTCCGCCCGGCACCTCCGCTACTCTCGGGCGGTGACCGGTAACGACCAGGGCGACGACAGCCTCCCGCACCCGCTCGAGCGCGAAGAGCTCTTGAAGCTCTACGACGCGTCGCTGCGCGAGTATCACTTCAACGTCAACCTCGGCTCCGAGCGGCAGAAGTTCTACATAGGCCTGAACGTGGCGTACATCGGTGCGCTCGCCAGTCTCGGATCGAAGGCCTCGCCACTCGGGCCGCTCTTGCCAGGCGCATTCCTCGTCGGCGCAATGACGAGCTTCCTTGGCGCGTTCGTGGTGGACAAAGCGCACGAGTACTACCGCAACGCCCGCGCACAGTTTCAGCGGATTGAACGAGCGCTGAAGCTCGACGTGCACCAGCTCGGCATGACCACGACGCCGGGCATGCAGGGGAACAAGTGGACGTGGACCTCGCGCCTGCGGGTGGTCGACATGGCGAAGTTCACGCTGTGGATGCTCGCGGCGCTCAACCTCGCTGCGGCTGCCTGGTCGAGCATGGCAATGCGCTGAGAGAAGGTTGCCCCGAGCGCCGCCGGCGGTATGCCCAAGCATGCGTGTCGAGATGCCCGCTCACTGTCCGTGCCCGACCTGCACCGCCGAGGGTCAGCACGATCCTTGGTGCACCGTGCACCTCGCGGATTACGAGCATCTCACGGTCCCGCCGTGTGATTGCGGGGTCCGCTCTGGTGAGCGACGACAGCCCGCCAACGCACCGCAATGGGTGCACCGATGCGACGAACCGCCGAACTGAGCGCGCCGATCTCGCGGTCGTTTACACCCCAAGTCTTGTCTGCGTACGGCCCCACGTGGTAGCGCGGGCTGCATGGGATTGGACGTGTTCGCCATTGCGTCTGCGCTGATGGAACACGCCAGGGGGCTCGCGTTTCTGATATGCCTTGCTGGCTGCAGTTCAAGCGCAGGGACCACGGTGTCGGTCAAGAGATTGGTAGCACTCCGCGATTCGCGAGCGTCGCTGCAGGCCTATCCGGACGGGACTTGGGAAATGATTTTGAAATGCTCCACAGCGGACGGTAAGGATGGCGCTGTAGTCTCACGTGGAACCTGGCGCCCAGATACAACCGAGCGGGTCAAGGAAGAATCGCAAGATCCCGCGGTTCGTGCGTTTGCATCTCCGCTCCCCGGCGATGGTAAGTGCCCGCAAGGTGACACGAACATCTTTTTGATGATGCTCCCCACCAACGAGCAGTTGTGTTGGCGATCCGATCCAAGCAATCCGATGATGCCGGCCTCGATCCTAGGACTCGAGAAGGTGTTTGATGACCTCATCACCGCGACGCAGGCCGCCGCGGGCCAGACCTGTTCCCCTGCCGAGATCGCCGACACGAGGCCCAATTTCGGTTCTACCAACGGGGGGAAGATCTCCCAAGGCACCCCGCCAGTACCCGCCGCGGGAGCGCCAGCCCCGAGGCCGTAGCGAGCCGTCATACCGCTGACAACATCCTCGCGGACTGAGCGCTCCGTCAGCCGCCAGCAGGGTCGAGGGGCTCCGCAATCAGCTTCGGCTCGTGGCACCCGAAGCGCTCGCGCTGCAGGTCGGTCCAGAGCTTGTGGACGAGGCTCTGCATCGACTTCCACAGCTCGCCCTCGGTCACGGTGAGCGTCGATAGTCCGTCCGCCTCGATCTCGACGAAACCCGCCGCGATGCGCGCGCCCTTGCGGAGCACCTCGAAGGCGCTGCGTTGAGCGGTCTCTTCGATGCGGATCGTCATGTCGTAGACGGCGTGTTCCATGTCCGCGGCTAGGCTACTCCGACCTCGACCCAACTCGCCACCCTGCGGGTCTCTCGCCACCGCCAGGCCGCGCGGGTCGGTTCGGTCCCATCTCCCCAGAACACGACCAGCTCGAGCCGGTGAGCGCCTACAACGGCGGTCGAGAAAGGTGAACTGTCGTCGAGTTCGAGTACGGCCTGGGCCGGGCTGAGCGAGTGAAGGCGCATGCGGGGTTGTCGGGCGCAGACCAGCGGAGTTGCGCGCCCAAGATCGCCTCGGACGCCTACGTGCGACTTCGCGATTGTCAACCTTCTCGCCAACGCCGGCCATAGAACCGGACGCTTGAGCCAATTTCGGTGGTTGCCCTTGGCTGTACGCCCACCCCCCACGCGTTGCCGCTCGTCTGTGCGCACCCCTACGCTTCGTGACTTAGCGAAAGGGACGGTGGCGTGAATGGCGGCGAAGAAACTGACAGCGGCGCAACTCTCGGCACGCGGGGGGCACGCTCGTGCCAGGACCATGCCGATCGATGAGCGCAGAGCGATTGCGAGTCTCGGCTTCGCGGCGCGGCGCGCGAAGTACAACCCCGCGGGCGAAAGTGTGCCGAAGGCGACGCATCTCGGCGTGTTGGAGATCGGGAACGCAAAGCTTCCGTGCGCGGTGTTGTCGGACGGGACCAGGCTGCTTTCGCACAGCGGCGTCGGCGCGGCGCTCGGCCGCAAACGAGGCGGTCGAGACTGGGCGCCGGTCGCGCAAACTCCTGAAACGGGAAGCAGTGGGAGACTGCCGTTCTTTATGGGGGCAGCGAGTCTAAAACCGTTCATTTCCGCGGAGTTGGAAGCAGTGGGAAAGGAGCCTGTCCTCTATTCGCAGCAAGGCGGTCGCGCCTTCGGAATCCGTGCGGAAGCGCTCCCCATGGTCTGCGACGCATGGTTGCGCGCTCGTGAGGCTGGAGCATTGCGCGCGGACCAACTCCACATCGCGCAGCAAGCGGAGATTGTCGTGCGCGGACTCGCCCACGTCGGCATCGCCGCGTTGATCGATGAGTGCACGGGCTACCAAGAAGATCGCTCGAGCACCGCGCTTAGCGAGATCTGCAACGCATTCATTGCGAAGGAACTGCGACCGTGGATGAAAACGTTCCCGGACGAGTACTATCGCGAGCTCTACCGACTCAAGAACTGGCCGTACGATCCAGAGACGAGCCGCCGCAACCAAGTCGTGGGCCAGCTCACGAACAGCATTGTTTACGACAGGCTCGCACCGGGTCTCCGCGCAGAGCTCAACGCCGCGACTCCGCGGGACGATGAAGGACGGCTCATGCTTCGGTTTCACCAGCAACTGAGCGCCGAGGTCGGCCACCCCAAGCTGCGCGAGCACATCAACATGGTCCTGATGCTGATGCGCGCGAACGTTACGTGGCAAGGCTTCAAGCGCCAGCTCGACCGCTCGCTGCCACGCTTCGGCCACAACTACGAGCTGGGTCTCGGGGACGGCGAGGCGGCGTGATTCTTGTTGAACGCGCCCACCTCGTGATACGGCTGCCGCCCCGGCACGGGGCGTGTCGCGGAAACGGGGGAGACAAAATGCATCGAGCCAGTGTCGCGTTCTTCTTGCTCGTAGGGTGCGCATCGCAACCGCTTCCGCCAGCGGCATCCGCGTCGAGAACGCCGGTGGATGACGAACTCGCCATCGTCAACGAGCCAGAGAGAGCTCAGTCGCGACGGCCCGACATGGTGTTCACCGCCGAGGAGACGCGCCATGATCGCGCTCCCCGTTTCAAGCGTGAGGACCGCGATCTCGAGCCCCAAGAGGGAAAGCTCGACGCGAAAGGGATGGAGCGGTGCTCGGGAATGCAAATCATCGACCGCATGAAAGAAGACGGGACGATCATGTACTGTGCGCCGACCGGAAACCCGCCGTGCGTACGTATGAAGCCCCCGCTGATGGATCAAGGCGCGCTCGAAGCGTGGAAGAGCTGGCTCACGTTGAACAAGTCGGCGCAGTGATCGCCTGGCACGCCGAGCCCGGCGGCTACAGCGCGAGCCTCATCGTCGACGGCGTGTGCCTTCTGCGGCTGCATGCATTCAAAGACGGCTGGCAGATCGAGGACCGCGTCAGCATCTGCAAGGCCGGGCGATCGACATCGGTGGGGCATGCGAAACGCGACGTGCTCGAAGCGATCGACGAGCTGCTGCGCAAGGCCTCGCACGACGTCGAGGTCGCGCTGCGTGAGACCTGAGCCTCTTCGAGGCTCTTGCGCCGGGCGCGGCAGAAGTGCTAGGCGTCGCCCATAGGGGAACACGTGAACAGCGAAACCGCAGAACCGCAAAACTTGAGCCTCGGGCAGTTCACGTGGTTCTCCTTCGTCGGTGCCCTTCCGATACTGATCCTGGCATTCGCCGTTGACGTGAGGTCTCAGGGCGCGTTCACGAGCTGCATTGCCGCGGCAGCGGCCGTGGGGACGGGCTCCATGACGGTTTCAGCCGCTCGAACCAAGAGGTTCGGGCCACAGATGACGGTGAATCCATCAATGCGGAAGGCCTCCGATCGCGCGCAACGTATCCAAGCTGCGATCTGGTATCCGGTCCTCATCGCGCTCTATGTGTTCGCGTTGTTCGCCGCAATTGTGGCAGCTTCGGCGCTGCGCTCATAGGGTGCGGACTTAGCATCCGAGCGAGGCGACGCCGCGCAACTGACGGACGCAAGAAAGCGCCCCGCCACCGGAGGGATGGTGACGGGGCGCGGAGACGCCGAGGAGGGACAGGGCGTCGAAGCTTATATGGGGCCGATGGTCAGGGATTGCACCTGTTTCGCACGTCACTCATCGATCGGCTTCTCCGGCTCGCCGTCGCTCTCGGCAGCCTTGCGCGCGAACTCCTCGAGGCCGCGCCCGAGCCGCTCCTGTTCCTCGCGCCGCACCGCCTCGTCGTCGCGGCCACGGACGTACGCAAGCGCCTCGGGATAGCCGCTGCCGAGCGGCGGCGGCGCTGGCGGGAGAATCGTCGGCTCGGTCTCGGTTGCGGCTTTGATGAGCCGCCGCGTCGCGCTGACGATCAGGGTCACCGATTCGAACGCTCCCAGGATGGCAGCGAAGCTCATGGAACCGCGACCTGGTCGACGAGCTCGGCGTAGACGAGCCGCGCCGCTTGGGTCGACGCGCGAAGGTCGAAGGCCCGCGCGAACCGTGCGCCCTGCGTCTCCTTGAGCGCGCGGACGCGAGCGGACTCACCCGCAAGCGCCACTGCCCGGAGCTCCGCCAGAGTCCGCCACGCGAGCCACACGTCCTTCTCGATCTGGATCACGCGGCCCGGGTCACGCACGTCCTGGCTCAGGAGCTGGAGCTGCAGCTGCTCGAACTGCGCAAGAACCTGCTGATGACGTTGCGCTTCAATGTCCGCGCGCCGGTCGAGCTGCGTCTGCACCTCGTGCTGGATGTCGAGCCGCGTGTCGATCTTCGCTGCGGCCCACCCGCCAACAAGCGTGAGCACGCTGAGCAGCCATGGCAGTGCGCGCTGCGCTGTTGCGCTTCCCCGCAAGGCCGAGCCGATCGCGGCGATCGAGTCGTGGCGCCCTGGCTGCACGGGGTCGCTCACACAGTGCCCCCGAGCGCTTGGAGTTGGATCGCCGCGAGCCGCACCACTTCCTCAAGCGGGAAGCCGGGCCCGGGATCTGTGTGGTCGCTCTGCCGGAACGCCTCATTGACCAGAGCGTGCGTGGTGATCCCGCGCTGGCGCTGCAGCAGGCCCGGCGCACGAACGATCGTCGGCGGGATCTTCCAGCGCTTGCAGAGTCGGGCAATCAGCTGCCCGCATAGTCCAAGCATGCGCGTGCCGTACGCGTCGAACCACTCTTCGCGACTCTGCCGTGCAAAGCCGGCGAGCTCAATGTGCAAGCCGCTACTGTTCGCGCCCGGAGCCGCGTACGCGATCATGTGATCGGGCACGCACTGCACGACCGAGTCCGAATCAACGCAGTAGTGACAGCTCTTTTTTTTCGTCGTGTCGAGCGGGAGCGTTGCGAGATAGTGCGCGCAGCTCTCGGCAGTGGTCGAGGTCTCGGCGGCTTCCATCGAGTGCAGCACGATCAGTTCGATCGAGTTGCGCGCAGCGTGGTTGTAGTGCCTCGCCTCAACGAACGGGATCGAGTTCGCGAGCACAGGCGGGAGTCGGTCAGGGAGCTCGCCAGCCGCGGCGCGCTTGAACTCCTCGGGGCCCACCTCGCCCGTGGTAGGCAGCCCGCGCGACGCCTGAAAGGCCAGCGTCGCGTTGTGCGTACGCTGGCCAAAGACGCCATCGACAGTCAGCTGCGCCCCGAGTGCGACGAGCTGGCATTGCCAGCTCAGGACGTCGGGGCTCTTGTCGCCGAGGTGCAGCATGTCTATGAGGCGACGCCGTCGCGAATGAGCCGGAACATCGCCTCGTAGACCGTCGCGGGCGGAGTGGCGGACGCCTGGAACGCCACCATCATCGCCGTAAGCTCCGCGGTCACGCTCTCATTGGGGCCGGCGTATGCGCTCGCGCTCTCGACCGAATACAGCGTGTCGACAGTCGCATCGGCGTCGAGCGCTTGCAGCGTCGCAAGGCCCGCGGCGATCCACACGTCGTGGTCGGCGCCGCGACGTGCCGTGGGGTATTGCGTCGTCATATAGGTGAGTGACGCTGCGCGATTGAGACGCGTGCTGAGCGCGAGCGCCTCGGCAAGCTCGGCGGCTTGGTCGCCGTCTTCCCGCAGCACGTAGAAGCGCGGTTTACTCACGGTCAGCCCGCGCTCATCTTGATATTGAGCCATCACGACGTGCATCGCTGTCTCCTCCCTAGGCGCATTGCGCCGCGAGTCCGCTCTCGAGCGTTGAGAGTGCTGTGCCGGACAGCACGGAGTTGAAGGCCACCCACGTCGCCATCCGCATGATCTGAAAGTCCGCCGTGTTGGTCGAGCACCCGAGCATCACAATCTGATCCGTCATATTCAATGCGCCCGTACCTGCGCCGCCTGTTCTTGAACTCTGGACCCCGTTGATGCGGACGTCCGCGGTGTCTACGTTCGCGCCAGCGGCGTGTCTCTGCACCGCATAATCCGCAACCCCGCTTGTAACGCTGGGAGTGATAGCGTCATACGAGCCGCCGTAATCCGGGTTGATTCCCAGGGCGTTGGCGTACATTGCAACGCGATTATTGGATGCCGTATTCGCCCCCAGGCCCCAGATGCCTCTAGGTCCTCGATTGGCCGAGTCGAGTTTGAACGTGGATGCGATCGTGAGTGCCGGCGAGCCGGTCAAGCCTAGCGCGTCCGCGCGCGTCAACCGATCGTCAGCGCCGTCGAAGGACGTGGTCGGCGTTCGAGTGCCCATCGTGAGCAGCGCGCCGGAGCTAACGATCTGCGACTGCAAGGAGGTCGTGCCCTGCGTAAGGTGCCTCCCAGAACCTGAGTGGTCCCAGAGCTTGGTGACGAACCCATTGCCGGCGCCGCAGAATCCGAGCAGCTGAAGGCGATTGAGCTTACCCGTGGTCGGTATTGCGCCAATGTCGAGCGTGGCGTTGTCCGAGCTGCGTCGCACGGTAAGGAGCGGACCGCGGTAGGCGAGCCTAAGACGCTCACAGAGCGAAAACGCTGCGAGGGCCGGGGCTCCTACGCGATCGAGCAGTCCGGGAGTCGGCCGCGCAAAATGGCGACGCGTGTTCACCATGCCGAGTACGTCACACCATCACCGCTGACAGCGGCGTCGATATAGACGTTCGCGAGATTGTTGACATCCATCCAGGTCGGCTCAGCAGGAGACAGCCGGTCACTGCTGCTGCTCACACTGGCTCCGCCGATGTAGATCAGACCGCTATTTGCGTCTTTCGCGCGAACCCTCACGCCTTTGGTCAGCGCCTGCGAGGCCGCAAGCGCGACCCGGGTGCCTGCCGTCGTGACGGTCTTGTTGCCATCGTAGACCGTGGAAGCGGGGTCGAGCTTGACGAGCGAGGCATCGGAGTTGCCTGCGGTCACGTAGACCGTGCCCGTGCCGGAAGTGAACGCACTCGGGCGGACTCGCACCGAGACCGCACCCGGTGGCACATACAAGATCCGCGCAGCCGATACTCCTGACGCTGTAACCAGCGTCGCCGAACTCGCGCCGGTGAACGGGTCGACGAAGTTCGTCGCCTCCCATCCACCCGCGCCGATGATCGTGTACTCGGCAACAAGCGTCGCCACGAGCGTGCTGCTCGTCGGGACGTACACGCCTGCTGTGCGGCGCCCGGTCATGGGCGCGACCACCGTCCCTATCGAAGTGAGCGTGCCTGAAACGGCTGTTTCGTAAAACGCCGGGTCATCGGTCGCAATCGACGTCGCGAGCGCGCTCGCCTTGGCTTTGGTGCCGATCGTGGTCGGCAGCTGCGTCGACGCGATACTCAGCAGCCCCCCCGACACCGCGCCCTGCAGCGTGTTGAGGTACGTTGCGAGCGTCGGAATGTTCGAGAGGTAGGTGACGACCGTGGTGCTGAGATCGACCGCGAGCCGTCCGCCCGATATGATCGCGGCAATCGCCTGCACCGCGACCTTGATCGCGCTCGTGTCGGTCGTGAACGCGGTCGGCAGCGTGTCGACGTTGTTGTGGGGGACGTGGTCGGAGCCGTCGGGCGAAGTTTTTACGCTCGTCCCGGCGCCGTTCCCATCGCGGACGGCTAATGACATATCACCTCAAGGGTGCAGAGGATCTAGATGAGCGAGATGAGGCCGCTGTTCTCGAGATCGCTGAAGTCGAGCAAGCTCGGAGTGAGCAGCAGCGGATCCGGAAGCACTGCGCCGGGCACGGCATACGGCAGCGACACAAGTCCGCGCGCGACCTCGCCGCCAAGCACGTTGCCGCCTAAGCGCAGAATCGAAGGCGGGACGTTCCAGCTGAAGCCGGGATCGCTTGTGCCGTTGCCAGTCGCCCCGCCGGCGAGCGTGATCGTGCCGTCTGGCGCTGCGAACGTGAATGTGATCTCTGTGCCGGCGGCGAACGTGACCGGCCCGAGTTGCGCTTGCACGTTGTCGGCGAGTGCGACCGTGACGAGCGTGTCGCCACCTTCAGAGGGCTCGAGTCGGAAGGTCAGAGCGTCGCCGTCCCATGCGACGCTCAGGAGACAGCGGACGCCCGCATAACTGCTGCTGTCGCGCGGGCGGTAGTAGAGTGTGAAGCTGCCGCGAACGATTTCGGGCGGTGAGCTTGTGAGCTCGAAGACGTCGTCCGCCGACTGGTCGGGGTCTGACGCGTCGAGGAACTGGCCGAAGTGACGGGCGGGCATGGCGCGTCACACGATCTGAATCGAAGACACACCGATGCGAATGAAGAGGTGGGTCCCATCGAACCAGAGATCGCCGCTCGCAGGGCTACCTGGTGTTGACTGCGTAACCAGACGTAGCGCCGCTCCCGTACCACCGGATGCGTTGGCCACGATCGCTGGACCCGCGCCGGTGCTGATTCCTCTTAGGCCGGCCGCCGACCCGGCGGTATTGCCTTCCACGCCGGTCGAAGAGCTGCCAGATGGAGCGATCCCCTGCACTCCGATGCCGACGGTACCACCGCCGATCCCTTTCACGCCAATGCCGTCGCTCGATCCACCGGTGCCCTTCAAACCTTCGCCGGTGCCAGCACCTGCCCCCTGCGCGCCGATGCCGTTCGACGAACCGCCGACGAAGTCGCCGCCAGCGGCAGAACCGCCGCCTTCGCCTCTTACGCCCGCCCCCGTGCCCGTGCTGCAGTTGCCACGGATCGCCGGCCCGCTCGCATTCGCGAAGCCATAGAAGGCACCTGCGGCGCCGCC
>Ga0070682_100002279_pt1 | contig 10617 bp, 8 predicted proteins | sample KBSC63LmetaG_FD_64668 | JGI IMG/M metagenome (GOLD analysis project Ga0070682, IMG submission 64668) | Corn rhizosphere microbial communities from Kellogg Biological Station, Michigan, USA - KBS C6-3L metaG | ecosystem: Host-associated > Plants > Roots > Rhizosphere | place: USA: Michigan... | reverse complement strand
GTGGCGATCTCGCGACAAGGGCGACCACTGGGAGGCGCTGGGTGACGGCAGCCTGCCCGACGACTACTACATCGCGGTGATGCGCGACGCCATGTGCGTCGACACCCACCCCACGCACGGGCTGTACTTCGGCGGGCGCAACGGGGGCGTCTGGGCGTCGAACGACGAGGGCGCCACCTGGTCGGAGATCCACAAGGACCTGCCCGACGTGTGCGTCGTACGCGCCGCCGTCATCTGACCGGTCGGCCCCCGCGTCGAGTCAGCGCTATCGACGCCTGGGCCTGGCCGTGCCCTGCATCCGGTGCCACATCGCTTCGGTCGCCTCGGTCGCCTCGGTCGCATCGGTGGACAGCTTCCTCGGTCGATCACCCACGACCGTGGGCAGTGCCGCGGGACCGGCCCGGTGCGACAGGCGGGCACGGATCGCGCCCATCTCCAACCAGGCGTCGCGCGCTGCGTCGACCAGTCCGGCCACGGCGCCCCAGGCCAGCAGGCCGACCCCCGTGAGCACGACCGCGACGCACGCGAGCAACACGAACGGGAGCATCACGTTCACACCAGCCAGGCTAGGCCCGGGTCGTACGCCGTCGATGGTTCGCGGTGAGACCTGCGGAGGCCGGTGCGGCTCCGTCACTAGGCTGCGGACATGACCACGCCGGACCTCAAGCCCCGCTCGCGAGACGTCACCGACGGCCTGGAGAAGGCCGCAGCCCGCGGCATGCTCCGCGCGGTCGGCATGGGAGACGAGGACTTCGCCAAGCCGCAGATCGGGGTCGCCTCGAGCTGGAACGAGATCACCCCGTGCAACCTGTCGCTGCAGCGGCTGGCGCAGGCGGTCAAGAACGGCGTGCACGCCGCCGGCGGCTATCCGCTCGAGTTCGGCACGATCTCGGTCTCGGACGGCATCGCGATGGGTCACGAGGGGATGCACTTCTCCCTGGTGAGCCGCGAGGTGATCGCCGACTCGGTCGAGACCGTGATGATGGCCGAGCGGCTCGACGGCTCGGTTCTGCTCGCCGGGTGCGACAAGAGCCTGCCCGGCATGATGATGGCCGCCGCCCGGCTCGACCTCGCCAGCGTCTTCCTGTACGCCGGCTCGATCATGCCCGGTCGTGTCGACGGGCACGACGTCACGATCATCGATGCCTTCGAGGCGGTCGGTGCGTGCCTCGCCGGCAGGATCAGCCGCGAGGAGGTCGACCGGATCGAGCGCGCGATCTGCCCCGGTGAGGGCGCGTGCGGAGGCATGTTCACCGCCAACACCATGGCGGCCATCGGCGAGGCGATCGGGATGAGTCTCCCGGGCTCGGCCGCGCCACCGGCCGTCGACCGACGCCGGGACGGGTTCGCGCACCGATCCGGCGAGGCGGTCGTGAACCTGCTCCGCCTCGGGATCACCGCCCGACAGGTGATGACCCGCGAGGCCTTCGAGAACGCGATCACGGTGGTGATGGCCCTCGGCGGCTCCACGAACGCCGTGCTCCACCTGCTGGCGATGGCGCGCGAGGCCGAGGTCGACCTGACCATCGACGACTTCAACCGGATCGGCGACAAGGTCCCGCACCTCGGCGACCTCAAGCCGTTCGGCCGCTACGTGATGAACGACGTCGACAGGGTCGGCGGCATCCCGGTGGTGATGAAGGCATTGCTCGACGCGGGCCTGATGCACGGCGATGTGCTGACGGTCACCGGCAGGACCATGGCCGAGAACCTCGAGGAGCTGTCACCTCCGGGGCTGGACGACGACGTCCTGCGCTCGCTCGACCGGCCGATCCACAAGACCGGCGGGCTGACCGTCCTGAAGGGATCGCTGGCCCCCGAGGGCGCGGTCGTGAAGACAGCGGGCTTCGACGACTCGACGTTCTCCGGCACCGCGCGCGTCTTCGACGGAGAGCGCGCGGCGATGGACGCGCTGGAGGCGGGCACCATCGTGGCCGGAGACGTCGTGGTGATCCGCTACGAGGGCCCCAAGGGCGGCCCCGGCATGCGCGAGATGCTCGCGATCACCGGGGCGATCAAGGGCGCCGGCCTCGGCAAGGACGTTCTGCTGGTCACCGACGGCCGCTTCTCCGGTGGCACCACGGGGCTGTGTGTCGGCCACATCGCCCCCGAGGCCGTCGACGGCGGACCGATCGCGTTCCTCCGCGACGGCGACCGGATCACCCTCGACGTCGCCGATCGCTCGCTCGACGTGGAGCAGGACACCGACTGGGAGTCCCGCCGGGACGGCTGGGAGCCACTCCCGCCGAAGTACACGCGGGGAGTCCTCGCCAAGTACGCCAAGATCGTCCAGTCCGCCGCCCACGGCGCCGTCTGCGGCTAGCGAGCGCCGGGAGCGGTCGGCGCTCGCTGGGTCACCGAGCACGACCACGCGCACGAACCCGCGGGCGATCGAGCTCTCAGTCGTAGTCGGCCCAGATCCGTCGTTGCCCGGCGTCGACGGTCAGCACGCCGCCGTGGGGGAGGATCCACTGCGGCCGGGTGTGCCCGAAGGGAACGCCGACCACGACGACGGCGTCCGGGTTGTACCGCCGGACGGTCTCGATCACGACGTCGCGCTGCGCGTTGCGGTGGGCGGCACGGGACTCCGGGGTGCGCGGGTCCTCGCGGGTGGCCGCGGTCGCGCGCGCGACGACCACGGCGTCCACCGCGGCGAGCAGGCCCCGCTCGCCCAGCGACCGGGTGATGTACCCGAACTCCGACGCGGGGATGAGCTCCTCCGACGACTCGAGCAGCAGGACGCCGCCGTCGAGCACCGACGGGTCGACCGGGAACCGTCCCGCGGCGAGGATCCACTGGAGCACCTCGATGCACCCGCCCCACGTCGTACCGCTGACCGACCGCTCGGGGCCGGCCCACGTCCACGGCTCCGTCGGCTCGCGCTCGCCGTACGACGTGAGCGCCTCGGGCGTCCTCCAGTCGGCACCGTAGTCCTCGGCCTCGCCGGGCTCGGTGATCTCGATCCGACCGCCGTCGAGCAACGCCGCGCGCAGCGAGCGCAGGTGGACGTCGTCCAGCCCCGGTCCCGCGCCGGTGTGCACCTGGGTGGACCCGCCGTGGAAGGCGGCGATGCCGTTGGTCCAGAGCCAGCTCAGCAGGTTGGTGTTGTCGCTGTACCCGAGAAAGGGCTTGGGGTCGGCGCGCACCAGCGCGGGGTCGAGGTGACCGATCACCGTGATCTCGTCGTCACCGCCGATGGTGGCGAGGACGGCGCGGATCCCGGGGTCACCGAAGGCGGCGTGCAGGTCGGCGGCTCGGTCCTCCGGGCTGGCGTCGAGTCGCCGGGTGGTCGGGTACTCCACGGGCTCCAGCCCGAGCACGGTGCTGATCCGGGTGAGCGCCTGCTCGTGGATCGCCGGGGCCGCTGCGGGCGCGGCGAACGCCGGCGAGACCACCGCGACCTTGTCGCCGGGACGTGCCTTGGGCGGATGCACGAGCGTGGGGATCATCGGGCCATCCAACCCGGAGCGCCCCGGGAGCGACACCGGATTCAGCCGGGGACGGACGCGGCGGCACGACGCAGGGCCGCGAGCGAGCGGCGTACGTCGTCGTCGGTGGTGCTCCAGTTGCTCACCGAGATCCGCACGATCGCGCGGTCGTGCCAGCGCGACCCGGACATCCACGTCGTCCCGTCGGCGAGCAGCGCCGCCGCCACCTGGCGCGTGCGGTCGTCGTCGCCGAAGGAGAAGCAGACCTGGGTGAACTCGACGTCGTTCAGCACCTCGCATCCCGGGATCTCACGGGCACCGGCGGCGAAGGTGCGGGCATGCGCCGCCAGCCGCTCGACCATGTCGACCACGCCGGAGCGCCCGAGGCTCCGCAGGGCCGCCCAGGTCGCGAAGCCGCGCGCCCGTCGTGACAGCTCGGGCGTCCGCTCCTGGGGATCGCCGGACGCCTGGATCAGGTAGTCGCCGTGCATCGCCATCGACGACGCCAGCGCGTCGGCGTCGCGGACGATGGCCAGGCCGGAGTCGTAGGGCACGTTCAGGGTCTTGTGCGCGTCGGTCGCCCAGGAGTCGGCCTCGGCGACGCCACGCACCGCCTCCCGCCACCGCGGCGAGACCGCGCCCCACAGCCCGAAGGCGCCGTCGACGTGCACCCACGCGCCCCGCTCGTGCGCGAGCGGCACGCACTCCGCGAACGGGTCGAACGCGCCCGAGTGGATGTTCCCCGCCTGGAGCGCCACGATCGTCGGGCCGTCGGCGGAGGCCAGTGCGTCCCCCAGGGCGTCCGCGAGAATTCGTCCCTGCTCGTCCACGGGTACGGCGAGGGGCTCGCCGAGCCCGAGGAACCGCAGCGGCAGGTCGATCGACGGGTGCCGCTCCTCGCCGACGATCACCCGGACCGCCGGTCCACCCGCGAGGCCGGCCTGCACGTCGTACCCGGCCCGGCGCAGGACGCTGTCCCGCGCCGCGGCCAGGCAGGTGAAGTTGGCCATCGTGGCTCCGGTCACGAACCCGACCGCCGATCCGCCCGGGAGGCCGAGCAGGTCCAGGAGCCAGCGTCCCGCCACCTCCTCGACGGCGGCGCCGGCGGGAGTGAGCGAACGGAGCCCGACGTTCTGGTCCCACGCGGACGTGAGCCAGTCGGCGCCCAGGGCTGCCGGGAGCGTCCCGCCGATCACCATCCCGAAGAAGCGACCGGACGGGATCCCGACCAGTCCCGGCTCGCAGGCCTCCGCCAGGAGGTCGACGACCTCCGCGGCCGGAGTCGGCCCGTCGGGGAGATCGCCGAGCCGGCGCACCATCTCGTCGGCGTCGACTCGAGGCGGCACCGGACGCTCGTCGAGCGCCTCCAGCCAGGTCACGGCGTGGTCCCGAGCACGGTCCAGGGCAGCGGATCGGGCTTCCATGAGCGACACTCTCCCGGTCGGGAGGTCGGACGTCGACAACCTTCGACACGAATCGGCCGTCCCACGGGCCGTCCGCATCCACCGCGAGGAGGGGAGGGTCGGTGCTGCGCTTCTCCTACGGAGCCGCCTCGCACGTGGGCCTGGTTCGCGAGCACAACGAGGACGCCGGGTTCGCCGGGCCCTATCTCCAGCTCGTCGCCGACGGGGTCGGCGGAGCCGCCGCGGGAGAGGTCGCCTCCGCCACCACGACGTATGTCGTGACAGCACTGGCGATGGGGCGCCCGGACCAGGACGGCGCGACGCTGCTCGCCGAGGCGGTCGCGGCCGCCCACCGCGAGCTGCAGCGCGGTGCCCGGGACGACGAGGCCCGGCAGGGCATGGCCACCACCCTGACTGCGGTGCTGGTCCGTGGCGACCGGGTGAGCCTCGTGCAGGTGGGTGACTCCCGCGCCTACCTCGTGCGCGAGGGCGAGCTCCTCCGGTTGTCGACCGACCAGACGCTGGTCCAGCTGCTCGTCGAGAAGGGGGACCTCCGCCCCGACCAGGTCGCCACGCACCCGTTCCGCAACGTCGTCCTCCGCTCCGTGAACGGCGACGAACCGGTGGAACCCGCTCTGCGCGAGCTGGACCTGGTGGTCGGCGACCGGCTGCTGCTGTGCAGCGACGGGCTCACGGACCTCGTGCCGGAGCCCGACATCCTCCGGGGGCTGACCATCGAGGACCCCGACGAGGCGGCTGCGGCCCTCGTCGAGCTCGCGCTGGGCGCGGGTGGACGGGACAACGTCACGTGCCTGGTCTCGGATCTCCGCGACGGTCCGGAGGTGAAGACCGACGGACGGTTGCTGGGTGCCATGATGGATCCGAGACTCGTCGTCGACCCGGCCGCCATCCGCGCCGTTGGCCCGTGAGGGAAGGGGACCCCACCACGTGGCCGCACGCCGACAACTCCGCGATCTGCTCGGACGTCCCAGAGGCGTGACGAGTCCCGCCCTGCGATCACGCATGCGCTCACCGATGTCCTTGGCCCTGGTCGGGATCGTGGTGCTCGTGCTCCTCGCCGGCATCGTCGGACACGTCGGCGACGACGCCCCGGCAGCGAGGGCAGACCCCTCGACGAGGGACCCCCGTCCGGCGGCGCCCGCGGCGGGCGACCCGCCGGTCACGGACGCACCGGCCGACGACCCCTCCGATGCAGCTCGGCCGCCGGCGTACGTCGAGCCCGCGGCGCCGGCCATTCCCCGCAAACCGCAGCTGCCCGGCGGTGGCTACCGGGTCTTCGGCCACCACCGGTTCCTGGTCGCCTACTACGGCACGGCCCAGACCGGAGCCATGGGCGTGCTCGGCGCCACCGACCCCGCGACCATGCAGCGGCGGCTGATGCGGGCGGCCCGACCGTTCCGCGAGCCGGGCGAGCGGCTCCAGCCCGTCTACGAGCTGATCGTCACCGTCGCCGACCGCTCACCCGGTCCCGACCACGACTTCAGTCACGACATCCCGCGCGACCTGGTCGCGTCGTACGTCCGGGCGGCCCATCGCAACGGCGCGCTGCTCCTGCTGGACATCCAGACCGGTCGCGATCGCTTCCCGGTCGTCGCCAGGCGCTGGACCTGGGCCCTGAAGAAGCCGTGGGTGGGGCTCGCCCTCGACCCCGAGTGGCGGATGGGCCCGCACCAGGTGCCCGCCTCCGTGATCGGGTCGGTGCACGCGGCGGAGGTGAACCGCACGTCGTTGTGGCTGTCGCGCCTGGTCCGGCGGCAGGGGCTCCCGGAGAAGCTGTTCGTGCTGCACCAGTTCCGGCTTTCGATGCTTCCGGACATCGACAAGATCGTGCACCGCCCGGGCCTGGCCATGGTGCAGCACGCCGACGGGTTCGGGACGAAGCGGCAGAAGCTCGCGACGTACCACGCGATCACGCGGCCGCACCAGTTCCGCCAGGGCTTCAAGCTCTTCTACCACTGGGACGTCCACCGGTTCACGCCCGCACAGGTACGCCGGATCCGACCGGCGGTCAGCTTCGTCAGCTACCAGTGACGCCGGCGACGACGAACTCGCCACCTGGCGCGGGAGTGCCAGACTTCAGGCATGACGCACGCCCTGGATGACGCAGATCCACTCGCCCCCCTGCGCGACCGGTTCGTCGGGACGGACTCCCGGCTGGTCTACCTCGACGGCAACTCCCTGGGCCGACCGCTCACCGTGACCGCGGAGCGGCTCGGCATGTTCGTCGAGGACGAGTGGGGTGACCGCCTGATCCGCGGCTGGGACGAGGGTTGGTTCGAGCTGCCGCTGACGCTGGGCGACGACATCGGCCGGGTCTGCATCGGTGCCGCTCCCGGCCAGGTGGCGGTCGGTGACTCGACCACCGTGCTGCTCTACAAGCTGATGCGGACGGCGATCGCTGCGCGGCCCGGCCGCACCGAGATCGTGATCGACCGCGACAACTTCCCGACCGATCGATATCTGGCCATGGGGGTGGCCGCCGAGTGCGGCCTGACCATCCGGTGGCTCGACGTCGACACGACGTCCGGCGCCACGGTCGAGCAGGTCGCGGAGGCCGTGGGCGAGCAGACGGCCCTGGTCGCGCTGAGCCACGTCTCGTACCGCTCCGCGTGGATCGCCGATGTACCCGCCATCACCCGGGTCGCCCACGAGGCCGGAGCGCTGGTGCTGTGGGACCTGTGCCACTCCGTGGGCTCCGTACCGGCCGAGCTGGACGCCTGGGAGGTGGACCTGGCGGCCGGCTGCACCTACAAGTACCTCAACGGCGGCCCGGGCTCCCCGGCGTTCTGCTACGTCGCGGAGCGTCACCTCGACACGTTCACCCAGCCGATCCAGGGCTGGATGGGCAACACCGACCCGTTCCTGATGGGCCCGGACTACGTGCCGGTCCAGGGCATCCGTCGCTTCCTCTCCGGCACCCCCGCCGTGATCGGGATGCTGGCGATCCAGGACATGGTGGCGCTCATCGACGAGGCCGGCATCGACGCCGTGCGCAAGAAGTCCGAGCAGCTCACGTCGTACGCCGTGGAGCTCGCCGACGAGCACCTCTCGCCGTACGGCGTGACCGTGGCGTCGCCGCGCGACCCCGCCCGCCGGGGCGGACATGTGACCGTGCACCACCCGGAGATGCAGGAGGTGGTCACCACGCTGTGGAAGCGCGACGTGATCCCGGACTATCGCGACCCGGGCGGGCTCCGGATCGGCCTGTCGCCGCTGTCGACGTCGTACGACGAGCTGGAGCGGGGGATCGACGGCATCCGCCAGGTGCTCGATGGGCTCTGACCCGATCGAGGTCCGGGGCGACATCGCCCGGCACGTCGCCGAGGGCTACCGTGCCAACCCGCACGTGGCCGCCGTTCTCGTGGCCGGTTCGGTGGCCCGGGGCCTGGCCGACGACCTGTCGGACGTCGAGCTCGACGTCTACTGGTCGCGGCCGCCCACGTCCGAGGACCGCGAGGCGGCCGTCGAGGGCGCCGGGTGGGAGAGGGTCTACGCCGAGGTCGACGAGCACGAATGGGCCGACGGTCTCTCCGCGGACGGGGTGAAGGTCGACGTCAGCGGCTTCACCACCGAGACCATCGACTCCTACGTCGACGCCGCTCTCGGAGGCGACACCGAGCCCGAGCTGCAGGTGCGCGTCACGGCCCTGCGCGACGGTCGACCGCTGCACGGCCACGAGCTGATCGCGGACTGGCGTCGCCGCGTCGAGGTGTATCCCGAGGTGCTGGCGGTCGCGATGGTCGAGCAGGGTCTGGCATTGCGCGGTCGCGAGCGGCTCGAGATGCTCGCCGCGCGCGACGACGTGCTCCTGCTCCACCGTGACCTCGTCGACGGCGTACAAGGGGTCCTCGACGCGCTGTTCGGCCTCAACCGCGTGTGGTGCCCGCACCCGCACCACAAGTGGCTGGACTGGGAGGCGACCTTGCTCCGGCACCGGCCGGAGCGTCTGGTCGAGCGGATCCGCGAGCTCGTCGTGGCGCCCCCGGTGGCCGTCGCCACCGGTCTGGGCAGCCTCGTCGACGACACGTTGGACCTGTGCGAGACGCACCTGCCCGAGGCCGACGTCGCCACCCTGCGGCGCGACTTCGACCACCGCCGCATCGCCCGTCCCTGACGGCGGGGCACCCGGCCAGGCACGACGGAGGGTCCCGGCCGGTCGGCCGGGACCCTCCGCGCTCGGCTGTCAGTCGGGATCAGCCGTGCGACCGCGACGTCACGGAGCCGGGACCGTGACCACCTGGTCACGCTTCCCCGACGCTCCGTTCAGGTGGAACACCAGCGCGTCGCCGCTGCCCGTGACCGGGATGAACGAGCCGCCCTGGTCGCCGAACACGGGGGTGGACGACGACAGCGCCGGCTGGCCGACGTTGTAGTCCACCGCGGACGTACGATCCTGGTCCGAGCCCGTGTAGCCGTTGTGCGTCGCACCCCGGTAGGTGATCGGCACGTCGGCCCCGGTCAGGTCCGGGCCACCCTGCTTGACGAACTCCAGATCCATCGGCAACAGGATCGTGTTCGTGTCGAACACGTTCGTGTCGACGTCGCCGAGGCTGAAGTTCACCGGCTCGATGTCGAGTACGTCGCCGGTCCGGTAGTCGACGGTCCACGCGAGCAAGACGTCCGTGCGGCCCTGCGCCGACGCGTAGTTCTGTGCGTAGACCTCGATGTCCGGGACGGTGTCCTGGTCGACGTCGACGTCCACGAAGGGCGTCATGGTGTTGTTGTTGGCCCAGTCGCGGTGCGTCGACATGCCGAACCAGAGATACTCGTCGCCGCCGACGTCGCCGGTCGCGGCTCCGACGTTCCGGATGTCACCGGAGCGGTCGGACTGGTTGGTCCAGCAGTTCGAACGGATCGTCGCCGTGCACTTCGGCTGGGGGAGGCTGCCCGTGCCGTAGTTCAGCACCGCGACCGAGGAGTCGTACGCCTCGGTCCCGATGCCCTGGGCAACGCCGGTGCCCGTCAGGTCGATCTCACCGGCCCGAGCCGTGGCGGTGGTGTTCGACACCGGCTTGGCCGCGCCGTACACCGGCACCCGCAGCTCCGGCTTGCCCTTCGGGGTGACCGTCAGATGACCGGAGCTGTCGGACACGAACTGCCGGGGCAGGTCGACGCCGACGGACTGGGTCGGGCTCATCGTCGGGTCGATGGTGTGGCGCAGGGCGCTCGGAACGACCCGCATGGTGACCGTGGCCCGGCCCTTCCGGTGCGCGCCGACCGAGAGCGTCCTCGGGGAGACGGTGTACGAGACACCCGGCGACGGGACGACCGCGTCGTAGCCGAGCCGGTACGTCGCCCTCTTGCCGCTCATGTTCGAGACCACGAGGGTCTTGCGCTTGACCACGGTGCCGCCGTCGATGATCGCCGGGACGACCCCGAAGCTGGCCGACACCGGCTGGTGGGCCTCCTTGATGTAGGCGATGGACGTGGTCCTCACCGCGGCCGCCGCGTCGACACGACCGGAACCGACCCGGGCGGGCCCGTAGCGGAGGCCTTGGTGGCCCGGCTCGGTCCACACGTCGTGGGTCGCGGTGTTCATCACCGCGGCCTTGAGCTGGAGCGGAGTCCAGTCAGAGTGCTTGGACTTCACCAGCGCGGAGACGCCGGTGACCAACGGCGACGCCATCGACGTACCGGAGATCACCAGGACGTTGTCACCCGTGCCCATGCCGGCCGAGGCGATCGTGTCGCCCGGAGCCGTCACGTCCGGCTTGACCACTCCCAGCGACCCGTGCGGGCCACGCGAGGAGAACGACGACAGGGTG
>Ga0070682_100002277_pt1 | contig 10622 bp, 9 predicted proteins | sample KBSC63LmetaG_FD_64668 | JGI IMG/M metagenome (GOLD analysis project Ga0070682, IMG submission 64668) | Corn rhizosphere microbial communities from Kellogg Biological Station, Michigan, USA - KBS C6-3L metaG | ecosystem: Host-associated > Plants > Roots > Rhizosphere | place: USA: Michigan... | reverse complement strand
ATCGAGCGCACCATCCAGGTATTGTGCCGCCGGCGCAAGAACAACCCGCTCTATGTCGGCGAAGCCGGCGTGGGCAAGACCGCCTTGGCCGAAGGCCTGGCCAAGCGCATCGTCGACGGCGAGGTGCCCGAGGTACTGGAGAGCGCCACGATCTGGGCGCTGGATCTGGGTGCGCTGGTCGCCGGCACCAAGTACCGCGGCGATTTCGAGAAGCGGCTCAAGAGCGTGATTGCTCAGTTGAAGAAGCAGCCCGGCGCGATCCTGTTTATCGACGAGATCCACACCATCATCGGCGCCGGTTCCGCCTCGGGCGGCACCATGGACGCATCGAACCTGATCAAGCCGATGCTGGCGTCGGGCGAGCTGCGCTGCATCGGCTCGACCACGTTCCAGGAATACCGCGGGGTGTTCGAGAAGGATCGCGCGCTGGCCAGGCGTTTCCAGAAGATCGACGTGGTCGAACCCACCGTGGCCGACAGCTTCGAGATCCTCAAGGGCCTGCGCTCGCGTTTCGAGGAACACCACCACGTGGCCTACACCAACGAGGCGTTGAAGGCTGCCGTGGATCTGTCGGTGAAGCACATCCCCGACCGCTTGCTGCCGGACAAGGCGATCGACGTGATCGACGAGGCGGGCGCGCGCCAGCGGCTGCTGCCGGAAGACCAGCGCACCGGCAAGGTCGACGTCAGCGAGGTCGAGTACATCGTTGCCAAGATGGCGCGGATTCCCGAAAAGCAGGTTTCCGCCTCCGACCGCGACGTGCTGCGCAACCTCGAGCGCAACCTGAAGATGGTGGTGTTCGGCCAGGATCCGGCGATCGAGGCGCTGGCCGCATCGATCAAGATGGCGCGCTCCGGCTTGGCCGATCCGTCCAAGCCGATCGGCTGCTTCCTGCTCGCCGGCCCCACCGGCGTGGGCAAGACCGAGGTGACCAAGCAGCTGGCGATGCAGTTGGGCATCGAGATGATCCGCTTCGACATGTCCGAGTACATGGAGGGCCACTCGGTGTCGCGGCTGGTCGGCGCGCCTCCGGGCTACGTCGGCTTCGACCAGGGCGGCCTGCTGACCGAGGCGGTGACCAAGCACCCGCATGCGGTGTTGCTGCTGGACGAAATCGAGAAAGCGCATCCGGACGTGTTCAACATCCTGCTGCAGGTGATGGATCGCGGCGTGCTGACCGACACCAATGGTCGCGAGGCGAACTTCAAGAACGTGGTGGTGGTGATGACCACCAACGCGGGTGCCGCCATGGCCTCGCGCCGCACGATGGGTTTCGTCGAACAGAAGCACGAGACCGACGCCATGGAAGTGATCCGGCGCATCTTCAGCCCGGAGTTCCGCAACCGGCTGGACGCGATCATCCAGTTCGGCGCGCTGGATTTCGAGCACATCCTGCGCGTGGTGGACAAGTTCCTGATCGAACTGGAAAGCCAGCTGACCGACAAGAAGGTGAGCCTGGATGTGGACGCCGACGCCCGCCGCTGGCTGGCCGAGCACGGTTTCGACCCGCAGATGGGCGCGCGGCCGATGGCGCGGGTGATCCAGGAGAAGGTGAAGCGCGCGCTGGCCGACGAACTGCTGTTCGGCAAGCTGGCCGAGGGCGGCGTGGTTCGGCTCAGCGTCGCCGACGGCGAGCTGAAGGTCGATTGCAAGGCCGCGGCGAAGTTGCCGGCCATCGTTGAATGAGTCAGGTTGAATGAACCAGGTCGAGTGGCCGGTGTGAGGCCGGTCGCCAGGCAAAGCAAAAGCGGCGCACTGCGCCGCTTTTGCACTTCAGGCCCATCACGGCGCGAACCTCGCGCCGGCCGCTCTATTTCATGCGGTAGGTGATGCGTCCCTTGCTCAGGTCGTACGGGGTCATTTCGATCTTGACCTTGTCGCCCGTGAGAATGCGGATGTAGTGCTTGCGCATGCGCCCGGAGATGTGGGCGATCACCACGTGACCGTTCTCCAGCTGCACGCGAAACATGGTGTTGGGCAGGGTCTCCTGAACCGTGCCCTCCATTTCGATGACGTCGTCTTTGGCCATATGTCCCGGGCTTCACGCGCAGCCGAGGTGGCCGCGTAAGCCGTCGAGTATGCCACGAATGACGGGATGGTTAAAGAATCATCAAGGCGCCCGAGGCCTTCAAGTGAACAACTCGTCCAGCTTGCGCCGGATCTCCTGCTCGATCACGCCCTTCAGCGGCGTCAGCATCATGCCCAGCCGTGCCTGCACCCGGATCGTGTCGCTCTCGACCGCGATGGATCCGCTGACGCCCGGACGGGAGAAACCCAGGGTGTCGCCCTGCCACTGCCCGGACAGGCCGAACTTCTCGTTCATGCGCGCGGCCACCTGATCGACCCGCGCGCGGGCATCGGCGATCGGCAGCTGGTGCGGGCGGTGGATATCAATGCTCGGCATGGGCGCATCCCCGATCAAAGCGCTCATCTTAGCCGCCACGCACCCGCATGGTAGAGTTTTGCGATTCATTCGTCTGGCAGGTCATGCGCATCGAATTCCCCAACGCGGCTCGTGAGGATTTTCATTGGGCGCAGGCGCGATTGCGCATCGGCAGCGCGGCCGACAACGACCTGGTGCTGGCCGCCAGCCAGGCCGCGCCGCGGCACCTGCGCATCGATCAGGATCGCCGCGGCTGGGTGCTTCAGGTGTTGCCGTCGGCGGATCGGGTTTACGTCAATGCGCGGCCGGTGCGCGAGCGGGCCGTGGTACGCGCGGGCGACGTGGTGAGTGTCGGCGAATGCCGCATGCTGCTGCGCGACGACGACGATCCCGCGTTGCGCGTGGCGCACCCGGTGCCGACGCAGGATCGCTGCATCGTGGCCTTGCGCGCCGTGGCCGGGCCGCTGTCCGGTCGCATGTTGCCGGTGCAGGACGGCCTCGAGCTGGGCTCCGGGGGGCGCTGCCTGCCCGGCCTGGCGCAGGGCGAGCCGGTGGGCCTGCGCATCGGGTGGGAAGAGGGCCGGCTGATGCTGGAGTCCACCTGCGCTTCGGCCCGGCATCCGCTGCGCGTCAACGGCGTCACCGTGCAGAGGGTGGCCTTGCAATGCGGCGACCAGATCGGCGTGGCCATGCATCGCTTCGTGCTCGAAGCTCCCGGGATGGAACCCGAGCCGGAGATCGCCGAGCCGGTACCGCGGCCGGCGGATCTGCCGGAGGCGGCCGCCGGCCCCTCCGGTGAAGTCTGGTGGCTGATCGCCACGGCGGCGGCGCTGGCCCTGGCCATTGCGCTGGTGCTGCTGGTTCGTTTCTGAGCGCTCGCGTGCGACAGTTGACTAGCGCATGCTGCGCCGCGGCATAATGCCGGAACCACCCTGGTCGGGAAGCAAACCCACGTGAGCAGAGTCTGGAACTTCAGCGCCGGTCCGGCCGCGTTACCGCTGGCCGTGCTCGAGCGCGCCCGGGACGAGTTGACGAACTGGCAGGGCAGCGGCGCTTCGGTGATGGAGCAGTCCCATCGCGGCAAGCGATTCATTGCCATGGCGGCGCAGGCCGAAGCCGACCTGCGTGCGCTGCTGACGATCCCGGACGACTACGCCGTGCTGTTCCTGCAGGGCGGCGCCACCCAGCATTTCGCCCAGATTCCGATGAACCTCGCCGCCGACGGCGACAGCGCCGACTATATCGACAGCGGGCACTGGAGCACCAAGGCGATCAACGAAGCCGCGCCATACGTGCGCGTCAACGTGGCCGCGAGCGCCAGGGCCGACGAATACCGACGGCTGCCGCCGCGTGCGGAGTGGCGACTCGATCCGCGCGCCGCGTACGTGCACTACACGCCGAACGAAACGATCCACGGTGTCGAGTTCCACGCCATCCCCGACGTGGGCGAGGTGCCGCTGGTCGCCGACATGTCCTCGAACATCCTGTCCGAGCCGCTGGACATCCGCCGCTTCGGGCTGGTCTATGCCGGCGCGCAGAAGAACATCGGGCCATCCGGCCTGGTGGTGATGATCGTGCGCCGCGACCTGCTGCAACGCCCAGGCCGGCCGATGGCGCGGATCTTCCGCTACGCCGAGCACGCCGCCGCCGATTCGATGCTCAACACACCGAATACCTGGGGCTGGTACGTGGCCGGGCTGACCTTCCAGTGGCTGCTGGCGCAGGGCGGACTCACCGCGATGGCGGCGCGCAACCGGGCCAAGGCCGAGATGCTGTACCGGGCCATCGACGACTCCGCGGGCTATTACCGCAACCCGATCGAGCCTGCGGCACGCTCGCGCATGAACGTGCCGTTTACCCTGCACGACAGCGCGCTGGATCCGCTCTTCCTGCAGGAGTCCGAGGCGGCCGGCCTGCTTGCGCTGAAGGGCCACAAGGCGGTCGGCGGGATGCGCGCCTCGCTGTACAACGCGGTGCCGCCGGAGGCTGTCGAGGCGCTGGTGGGCTTCATGCGGGACTTCGCTCAGCGACATGGTTGATCCTGCATCGCAGCGAACTCCAGTTTGCAGGAGTGAAACCTCACCCGTTATCCGTCCACCTTGAGCGCAGGCCGCAAGGCCGAAGTCGAAAGGCGCGCCTGAGACAGCGCTTCGACTTCGCCCGCTGAAGCGGACTACGCTCAGCGTGAACGGGAAAGGTCGGTCGAGGTTCAGGTCGGCCAGATGCAACATTTTCAGGCATGATCCCAGTCCATCATTTGGACATCTATCCATCCAGGCGGCTAAAAGCATGACCGATCCGAAGACCCCGTTGAGCGAGATGCGCGAGCGCATCGACAGCATCGATCGGCAGATCCAGCAGCTGATTTCCGAACGCGCCAACCACGCGCAGACGGTGGCGAAGGTGAAGGGGGCGGGGCTCTCGGCGATCGATTATTACCGTCCCGAACGCGAGGCCCACGTGCTGCGCATGGTGGTCGACCGCAACCAGGGGCCGCTGTCCGACGCCGAGATGGTGCGGCTGTTCCGTGAGATCATGTCGTCCTGCCTCGCCCAGGAGGATCCGCTGAAGATCGGCTTCCTCGGCCCGGAAGGCACCTTCAGCGAGCAGGCCGTGCGCAAGCACTTCGGCCATGCCGCCTACGGCCTGCCGCTGGGCAGCATCGAGGAGGTGTTCCAGGAAGTCGCCGCCGGTCATGCCGATTTCGGCGTGGTGCCGGTGGAAAACTCGGGGCAGGGCATGATCCAGGTCACCCTGGACATGTTCCTCACTTCCGAGGCGACCATCTGCGGCGAAGTGGAACTGCGCGTGCATCAGTGCCTGCATTCGCTGATCGGCAAGCTGGAGGACGTCAAGCGCGTCTACGCGCATGCGCAATCGCTGCAGCAGTGCAAGACCTGGTTGCGCATCAACCTGCCCAACGTCGAGTGCAACGCGGTCGGCAGCAATGCCGAAGCCGCGCGACTGGCCCGGCATGCCGATGACGCAGCCGCGATCGCCGGCGAAACGGCGGGCAAGATCTACGGCTTGAAAACGGTGGCCTCGGGCATCGAGGATCGCGCCGACAACACCACCCGCTTCCTGGTGATCGGCCGCTCGCTGTTTCCGCCATCGGGCAACGACCGCACCTCGCTGCTGATTACGGTGAACGACAAGCCGGGCGCGCTGTACGACGTGCTCAGCCCGTTTGCGAAGCACGGCGTCAGCCTGAACCGGATCGAGTCGCGCCCGGCGCACACCGGCAAGTGGCAGTACGCGTTCTTCATCGACGTCTCTGGCCACATCGACGACCAGACCCTGCAGGCAGCCGTGCACGATATCGGCGAGTCCGCCGCGACGATCCGCGTGCTGGGATCCTACCCGGTGGCCCTGCCTTGAGCGCACGGCTGGATTGGAGCAGTTGCGCCGCCGGCCCGCTGCGCGGCAGCGTACGCGTTCCGGGCGACAAATCGATCTCTCACCGTGCCTTGATGCTGGCCGCCATCGCCACCGGCGATTCGCATATTCGCGGCTTTCTCGAGGGCGAGGACACCCGCGCCACCGCCGCCGTGCTGGCGCAACTGGGCGTACGCATCGAGGCGCCATCGGCAGGCGAGCGCGTCGTGCACGGCGTCGGATTGCACGGTTTGCGGGGGTCGACGCAACCGCTGGATTGCGGCAATGCCGGCACCGGCATGCGCCTGCTCGCGGGCCTGCTCGCCGGACAGGCGTTCGACAGCGTGCTGGTGGGCGACGCCTCGCTGTCGAAGCGGCCGATGCGCCGGGTGACCGAGCCGCTGGCACAGATGGGTGCCCGTATCGACACGCGCGATGGCCTGCCGCCGCTGCAGCTTCACGGCGACTCGGCGTTGCGCGGCATCCGCTACGAACTGCCGGTCGCCAGCGCCCAGGTGAAGTCCGCGCTGTTGCTGGCCGGCCTGTACGCCGACGGCACCACTGAAGTGGTCGAGCCGCATCCGACCCGCGACTACACCGAGCGCATGCTGGCCGCCTTCGGCTGGCCGATCGCGTTCGAACCGGGCCGTGCCTGGCTCGACGGTGGCCATGCCTTGCGCGCCGCCGACGTCGACGTGCCGGCGGATTTCTCCTCGGCGGCGTTCTTCCTGGTCGCCGCGAGCATCGCGCCGGGCTCGCAGCTGCGCCTGCCGTCGGTGGGCCTCAACCCGCGCCGCACCGGCCTGTTGCAGGCGCTGCGCCTGATGGGTGCGGATATCGTGGTGGAGCGACAGCGCGAGGCAGGCGGCGAACCGGTGGGCGACCTGGTCGTCCGCCATGCTCCGTTGCACGGCATCGAGCTGCCGACGGCGCTGGTGGCCGACATGATCGACGAGTTTCCGATCCTGTTCATCGCGGCCGCCGCTGCGGCCGGGCGCACCGTCATCCGCGGTGCGGCCGAGTTGCGGGTGAAGGAGTCCGACCGCATTGCCACGATGGCGGCGGGACTGCGCGCGCTGGGCGTGGCCATCGAGGAAACCCCGGACGGCGCCATCATCGATGGCGGGCCGATCGGCGCCGGCACGGTGGAAAGCCTCACCGACCACCGCATCGCGATGAGTTTCGCGGTGGCCGGGCTGCGCGCCGCCGGCCCGGTGCGGATCAACGACTGCCGCCATGTGGCCACCTCGTTTCCCGGCTTCCACGAGTTGGCCAACGGCTGCGGTTTCGCCTTGCAGGAAGCCGGCTGAACCCCGCCGCGGCACTCGTTGTATGGTGGCCATCCGATTCCGCAATGTGCCAAGGGACTGAAAGATGTCGCTCGTCGTACCCCCGTTTATCGTGGCGATCCCGGCTCGCCATGGCTCGACCCGCCTGCCGGCCAAGCCGCTGCGCGAGATCGGTGGCGTGCCCATGGTGGTGCGGGTGGCGCAGCGCGCGCTGCAGGCCGGCGCCAGCCAGGTCGTGGTGGCGGTGGACGATGCGCGCATCGCCGAGGCGCTGGCCGGGCAGGCCGACGTGGACATCTGCATGACCCGCCGCGATCACGCCTCGGGCAGCGACCGCCTGGCCGAATGCGCGCAGCACTACGGCTGGGCCGACGACAGCATCGTGGTGAACCTGCAGGGCGACGAGCCGTTTGCGCCGGCCGCCGGCATCCGCGCGGTGGCGCAGGCGCTGGCCGGCGACGATGCACCGATGGCCACGCTCGCCACGCCGATCATCGACGCCGAGGAACTGTTCGACCCGAACGTGGTGAAGCTGGTGCGCACCACCAACGGGCGCGCCCTGTACTTCAGCCGCGCCCCCTTGCCGTGGGCGCGCGATGCTTTCGCCGTCGATCGCGAGGCGCTGCCGTCCGGCACGCCGTTTCTTCGCCACATCGGCATCTACGCCTATCGCGCCGGTTTCCTGGGCAGCTACGCGCGCCTGCCGCGCACGCCGCTGGAGCAGACCGAGTCGCTGGAGCAGTTGCGCGTACTCGAACACGGCTACGCGATCGCGGTGCGGCTGACCCCCGAACCGTTTCCGCCGGGCATCGATACCGAGGCGGATCTGGAACGCGCCGAGCTGTGGTTGCGCGCGCACGCGTGAGCCTCCATATCGGGAGCGTCGCCATCCGCAGCCGCTAGAATGCCGCCATGCAGTCCGCACAACCGCTCCCCTTCGACGGCAAGGCTTTCGTCCGCACGCTCACTTCCTCGCCCGGCGTCTACCGTCACTTCGACGCGGCCGGCGAGCTGCTCTACGTGGGCAAGGCGGGCAATCTCAGGAAGCGCGTCGGCAGCTATTTCCTGAAGCCGCGGATGGAGCCGCGCATCGCCGCGATGGTGGCGCAGATCGCCCGCGTCGAGATCACCGTGACGCGCACCGAGGGCGAGGCGCTGCTGCTGGAGTCGCAGCTGATCAAGTCGCTCAAGCCGCGCTACAACATCCTGCTGCGCGACGACAAGAGCTACCCGTACATCTACCTGTCCAGCGGCGAGGACTACCCGCGGCTGGCCTTCCATCGCGGTGCGAAGAACCTGCCGGGCCGCTACTTCGGGCCGTATCCGAGCACCTACGCGGTGCGCGAAAGCCTCAGCCTGATGCAGAAGCTGTTCAAGGTTCGCCAGTGCGAGGACAGCTACTTCCGCAACCGCACGCGGCCCTGCCTGCAATACCAGATCGGCCGCTGCAGCGCGCCTTGCGTGGGGCTGATCAGCGTGGAGGATTACCGCAGCGACGTGCGTCACGCCGAGATGTTCCTGGAAGGGCGCAGCAATGCGGTGATCGACGAACTGGCCGAGGCGATGGAGCAGGCCAGCAAGGCGCTGCAGTTCGAGCGCGCGGCAAAGCTGCGCGATCAGGTGGCCGCCCTGCGCCAGTTGCAGGCGCAGCATCACGTGCAGGGCGCCAGCGCCGACATGGACGTGATCGCCTGCCGCATCGAGGCGGGGATGGCCTGCGTCAGCGTGCTGTTCTTCCGCAACGGGATCAGCCTTGGCACGCGCGATTTCTTTCCGAAGCTGCCGCTGGATGCCGAACCGGCCGACGTGCTGACGCAGTTCATCGCGCAGTACTACCTGGATCGCCCGGTGCCGCGCGAGCTGATCCTGGGCGAGGCGCTGGCCGACCAGGCGATCCTCGCCGAACTGCTCGGCCAGCACGCCGGTCATGCGGTGGAGTTGAAATCCAGCGTGCGCGGCGAACGCGCCCAGTTCCTGCAGATGGCCGGGCGCAATGCGCAGGCCTCGCTGACCGCGCGGCTGGCCAGCCGGCAGACCCTGGGCACGCGTTTCGACGACCTGCAGAAAGTACTGGGGCTGGCGGCTTTGCCGCGGCGCATCGAGTGTTTCGACATCAGTCACACCATGGGCGAGCTGACGGTCGCCTCCTGCGTGGTCTACGGGCCGGAAGGGCCGGAGAAATCCCACTACCGCCGCTTCAACATCGCCGGGATCACCCCCGGTGACGACTACGCCGCGATGCACCAGGCGCTGACCCGGCGCTTCCGCAAGCTGGCCGAGGGCGAGGGCGCGCGACCGGACGTGCTGCTGATCGATGGCGGCGGCGGCCAGGTGGCGCAGGCGCTGGAAGTGCTGCGCGAACTGGGCGTCGAGGGCATCGAGGTAGTGGGCGTGGCGAAGGGGCCGGGCCGGCGCGCCGGCGAGGAAACGTTGGTGCTTGCCGACTCGGGGCGCGAACTGCATCCGGGCTCGTCGTCGCCGGCCTTGCACCTGGTCGCGGCGGTACGCGACGAGGCCCACCGCTTCGCCATCAGCGGCCACCGCAAGCGGCGCGAAAAGGCACGCGAGCGCAGCGTGCTGGAGGACATCCCGGGCATCGGCGCGCGCCGCCGCTCGGCCCTGCTGAAAGCCTTCGGCGGCATGCAGGGGGTGGAGACCGCCGGCGTCGAGGAGCTGATGCAGGTGAAGGGCATCGACCGCGGCCTGGCCGAGAAGATCTATGCAAGCCTGCATGGCTGAATGACGATGAACGCCATCACGTGGCCGTGGCGTGGCGACGTGCGACACTTGGGGAAATCTTCGGGACACATCATGCGCATCAACCTGCCGACCTGGCTGACCCTTTTCCGCATTGCCCTGTTGCCGGTCATGGTGGTGGTCTTCTACCTGCCGTTTCGCGGCCACAACATCACCGCCGCGATCGTCTTCGTGCTGGCGGCGGTCACCGACTGGCTCGATGGCTTCCTGGCCCGAAAGATGAACCTCACCTCGGCCTTCGGCGCCTTCCTGGACCCGGTCGCCGACAAGCTGATGGTGGCGGTGACGCTGTTCCTGCTGGTGCAATCGCATCCCAGCAGCGGCTGGTCGGGCATCCTGATGGCGGTGACCGCGGCGGTGATCGTCGGGCGCGAGATCAGCGTCTCCGCCCTGCGCGAATGGATGGCCAAGATCGGCATGAGTGCCACCGTGAAGGTGGCCATGGTCGGCAAGCTGAAAACGGTGATGCAGATGGTGGCCCTGGTGGTGCTGATCGTGCAGCACGAGAAGGAAGCCACCGCGCTGCGCCTGTACCACATCGGTGAAGGCCTGCTGGTGATCGCGGGCATCCTGACCATCTGGTCGGGCCTGTATTACCTGCGCGCGGCCTGGCCGATGCTGCGTGACGACGCCTCCGCCGGGCCTGCGGCGGGTGACCGTTCCTGAGGGGCGCGAGGCCGCCGAACATCACCCGTTGCGGCGACTTGACGACACCGATTCACGTATTAGAATGCGCGGCTCCGATGCGGGAATAGCTCAGTTGGTAGAGCACGACCTTGCCAAGGTCGGGGTCGCGAGTTCGAGTCTCGTTTCCCGCT
>Ga0070682_100002276_pt1 | contig 10626 bp, 16 predicted proteins | sample KBSC63LmetaG_FD_64668 | JGI IMG/M metagenome (GOLD analysis project Ga0070682, IMG submission 64668) | Corn rhizosphere microbial communities from Kellogg Biological Station, Michigan, USA - KBS C6-3L metaG | ecosystem: Host-associated > Plants > Roots > Rhizosphere | place: USA: Michigan... | reverse complement strand
TAGTCACCCCCACCTCCTGACGCAACAGCTGGAGGCGGGGCCGGCGCAGGGGCGGGAGGGTCATAGGGGGGTGGAGTGAAGGGCTCCGCTGAGGGGTCGACGATGACTGGCCCCCCGGAAAAGGGCCAGGCGACGCCTACGGGGGCATCGTCCTCTCTTTCCTTCAGGATTGCCCGGGGCGGCGGGGCCGGGGGTGTCTCGGCCCGCCGGATGCGAGTTTCGAGTACCATCCGGTATTGAGTCATGTACACCAGCTGCTTCCCCAGCAGGTCCTGATCGTAGAGGGATAGCTTGGAATAAGCCCCCCTCTCCTCTTTCATGAATCGGCTCAGAGTCAGTCCTTTATGGTACAGATCGTCCCGCTCCCTGATCATTTGTTCCACGTTTGGTGAGGTCATGTAAACTCCAATTCCTTGTACTTCGTAAGTTGATGCCAATTCTCCCCGAGCTTCACTTCCGACCGGAACGGCACATCCCAGTTCGGTTGATCCTCCATAGCCGACCGGAGGATCGTGATTTCGGTTTTCGCATGCTCCCGGGGGACACTAATCACAAGCTCGTCGTGAACGGTCATGAGTAGGTTCCCGTGGTGCCGATGTTGGTCGTAGTTGATCATCGCCTCCTTGGTTTGGTCGGCGGCGCTACCTTGAATCAGGTAGTTACATAGCTTGTAGTTAAAGGTCCACCAACGACCCTGGAACAGCTTCGGCTCCTCGCAGGGGAGGATACGCCCGCCCCAGGTCTTCACTGAGTCGCGCCGGTCGAACTGATCCACGAATGCCTTGAGCCCCGGCATTACCTTGAAGTAAGCGGCCTTGATCTGGTCCGCAGTGGCGTAATCTACCCCCAGCTGCTCGGCCAGCTTACGGACCCCGGACCCATAGATAAGGCTGAATCCGACGATCTTACACATCTTGCGAGGAACTGTAAGACCCGTGTATTGTTTGATGAGAGCAGACGCAACCTCGTGGAAGTCGGCTGTCGGGTCGTCCCGGTAAACCTCCATGGCCCGCCCCTCGGCATAGTGAGCCATGATCCGCATCTCCTGACCGTTGTAGTCAGCAGGTACGATGATCTGCCCCTCGTCGGGTAGGATGTACTGACGCATGAAAGGAATGTCGAGTCCTTCCAAAACATCGTCATCGAACTCGGTGGGTACATTTTGGAAGTTGGGTTCAGAACAAGAGAAACGCCCTGTACGAGCACCACCCTTTTCCGACTTGACCTGGTTCCACGAGGGATGTACATTCCCGTCCCCTTCACTGAAGCGAAGCCAGTTCTTGTAGAAGTTAGCCGTGAGGGTATGTAGTGTCCCCCGATACCTCAATGCCTTAAGGAGGGCAGGCTCCGTAACTGCCTCCTCCAGGGCATCCTTCGCCGTTGAAAGTAGACCTGTGGGGGTTCGCCGGAGCGGGCCGCAATAGGGACTCTCCTCAAGAGCCGCTGCGATTTGTCGCGGCTTCGATACATCAATGTCCCCGAGGAAGCTACAAATAACGTCCTCCTGCGCTTTCTGTATGCCCTGGTATTTTTCGTAGTCTCTCTCAAGGGCTTCCCGATTGACGCGAATACCGACCGACTCCATGTAGTACCCGATTCGGGCGATCTTAATTTCACGGTTATAAGCATTGATCATGCCTTTCTCTTCCAGCTGGGGGAAGAACAGCTGACCGAGGCCCCGGGTCCGGGACGTGTCGCCCTTCGCGTAGGGGGCCACAATCTCATAGGGGGCGTAGCCGATGTAGGCCCCGAAGTTGGTCTCAGTGATCTTCTTGTCGCCGTTGGTGAACGGCCCCTTGAAGTTGAAGAGGAGCCACCGGTACACGGCCTGCTGCTCGTCGGGGGGAATCCCCAGCTTGAGCTCGGCTAGCTGCTTGAGCCCGAGGGACTTAGCAATTGGATCAACCAGGAAAGAAGCGAACAGGGTATCGTCGTGTTTCTCTGGCCAAGGGAGGTCGAAGTGTTCAATGGCTACCCCGATGTCGAACTTGCTGTTATGAAAAAGCGGGCGGTGATCCCAAACCGAGATCAGCGCCCGCCTTCCATCTTCCCAAGTGTTTGGATTGGCCCCAGGGTGGCCCCATCCTATGTAGGTGTTCTCCCCTTCCGGGGGGAGGATAGACACCCCCACCGGTCGGGGAGCCAGCCCGCTCCCAAATACAATTGGGAGCGTTTCAAAGTCTACAACCGGCTGGCTCGACACGTTAGTGTCCGGTGAGGTGGTCGAGCTTTCGGATCAGGGCAATCTCCCGGATCATGTGGAACATGGATCGCTTGCCCAGCGGGGTAGCGATGGAGTTGCGGAGGTCCGTCAACGTCTGAGCGTAGACCTTGTTCTCTTCGAGCATCTCATCGACCCGCTTCAGGGCCTTCGCTTGCTGAGCGGCCTTGTCCGCCTCGACCTTGGCCTCGGGCTCGATCGGGTGGTACTCCTGACACACTTCGCACCACTCCCGGCCCTCGGCCGCGTCTTCATCACGGGCCGGTCCTGGGCCCTCCTTGGGCTCCATACGGACCACTTTGACATTGTCGGCCCCGAACAACTCCTTGAAGACCTCACCGATGACGGTTTCCATGTCTTTGTCTTTCATCACTGCTTCCTTACGGCCCAATTAAAGGCATCTTGTGTAATTTCACGATCCCAAACAAGGATCGCGTCGGCCAGAGCGTTCTCAATGAACGTCCAGAATTCCTGAGCTACCGCGAGGGGCAACACAGTAGAGTTGCGCCCCTTGGGGAGCTCAAAGTCAGCGGCGAATTTCTGCGCCGCGACTATCGCCACGCTACGGGGGTTCGACAGTGAGTAGCCGCCGGGCATCCTGTCCCCCAGTAGGGACTTAGCAGACGACCCGACAAGGCTGTCCGGCACGTCCGGTCGGGCTCTTTGTAGGTCACGAAGGATCGTGGCCCACTCGACCATGAAGACGGTAGAGTTGGGCTCGTCCATTACAGGCCTTCGATGTCGGCGATGATCGTTTCGAGCTGATCCATCGCCGTCTCCAGGATATCGACGTTCTCTTGCATCGTCGTACCCTTGTCGCCGTTCTGAAGACTCTCGGGGAGATTGTCGAGGGCGTCTTGCTCGTCGTCCTTCACTTCTTCGAGCGCCCCCTTGACGTCGCCCAGGATGGCGAGGGCCTTGTTGATCTCGTCGACTTGAGCGGCTAGCTCTTTACGTCTTGCTTTGTTCATAGGGTGTCCTATAGAGTTTCGGTTACGGGAGGTCTATTCTACCCCGGTTTTGACCGGGGTAGCCGCTTATTTTTGGTTAGGACGCATACGCCCAGTGAGACACCACGGGCCGGTCGTCTTCATCGGCCTCGTCGTCGTCATCCAGGTTGTAGATGAACGGTGTGCCGTTCTCGACCACGCCGTACATGACCAGCTCCTCCTCGGGGAGCCACAGCAGAAGCACCTCCCCCTCGGCGGGGATCGTGTCCTCGAAGTCGTTCCAATCAATCTCGTCGTCAGCCACTTCAATCGTCATTTCTATCCACTCCAGTGTTGTGTCCCCCGTTGGGGCCGGGGGACTATGCCCTTAGAACTTGCCGCTGGTCGCGCCCCGGGCGGCACGGTCGGCCTCGGGAGCGTCGGGCTTCGGCATCACGACCGGCTTCTGACTGATGGTCTCGTGCCGGGCGAGGAGAGCCATGAGCAGGCCGGGGTCCTTGATCTGCTCGATGATCTTGTAGTGGACCATGTAGAGGAACTTGTCGTGGGGCTTGACCGAAATCTCCACCACGGCCCCGAAGATCGGGCAGTCCAGGACGCCGGTGATTTGATTCGCCAGCTTCTGGAAGTTGTCCGTGGACGTGGCCGGGGGGATCATCGTCATGTAGGCGGCCTTCTTGATCTCCTCCGGGTTCTGGCAGTCGTCAGCCGCAAAGAGATGAAGCCGGCGGCTGGTCTTGCATGCCTTCCCCTTCCCGCCCTTGAGGTCCGAGCCCCACTCGTTCCGAGGGCACACGTCGCAGCTAGGAGCTTGGCGATCTTCCTCAGGGACATCCTCGCCCGGGGCCAACTCTTCATGTGGCCGGACAATAGCCCAGCAGCGAGGCGTAGCAGGTGTCTTGGCGTCATAGGGCTTGTCGTAGAACTCGTTGTCCTTGCGGTAGTCGACAATGATCGCGTTGATCTTGTCGCCGGGGAGGATCTCATCCGCGTAGGTCATCCGGCCCCCCTTCAGGGAGATGAAGCCCCCTTGGGGCTTCTCGGCTGCTTTGGTCTGCTTCGTCAGCGCAACCATGCGGTCCTTCCAATGGGCAACCTCCGTGCCCGTTTGGGCGGGGGCCGGGGGTTCGCCCTTGACGGCGACATCTTCAACGACTGGTGGGGGCTTTGTGGCCATAGCTATCTCCTGGTGGTGGGGGGAATTGAGGTGACCTCGGGGATCGTAGTTGCACTCGTCAGCGTAGATGCCGCTGTCGTCGGCCATCCCTTGAATGTAATCGGGATCGGGCATTACGCTTCAACGGTGTAGGTGATCTTCTCGTCGGTGACGACGCCGGGGACACTCTCCCCCGCGTCGATCCGAGCCATGACGGCCGTCTCCGTCAATCTCTTGTGCAGCATGTCGAAGGAGTTGTTCTCCCGGACGTAGGTCCAGACTTGAGCCCAATCGGTGGCCCGGGGGACCTTCTTGGCTTTACGCTTGAGGTAGTAGCTGCCGTATTGGCCCTCAGTGGCGGATTGAGCGGTGAGCTCGGCTGCGAGGTTCTTCTCCTCTTGTTCGAGGAGGTCGGCTTGAGCCTGGAGTTTCAGGCGCTCTCGGCGCTTGGCTGCGAGTTGTGCGCAAATGTCTTCCACTGTCTTCATGATTCACTTCCTATTGACTGAGTTACTAAGGTTTTACATCGCCCCCCGCCGGCAGGGTCTGAATACCGGCGGGAGGGTGGATGGCTAGATTAAGCCCCAGCTGGCTCTGCTTCGACAGGCTTCGCTTTCGCCTTGTAGTAGGACTTCCGCACCCCTTGGGGCTCGGGCAGTCCGAAGTTGTCCGGGACCCCCTCGATGGAAACCACGGCCCCATCGGGGAGGCGACCGTGGACGTACATCGCGACGTTCTTGTAGAGCCAGTAGGTGTTCCCTAGCTTGCCCCACTTCGTCTGACGAGCGGGCGTCTCCACCCCGTCGATGATCAGCTTGATCCAGTTCCCGATTCGGGGCATGCCGTAGAGCATGATGGGGAGGGACTGGTTTCCGTGAAGAAGGTTCATTGGTGGCTCCGGTACAAAACCCGATTATACCGCCAAACGATCAAAGGCGCTAGGGGTCACGGCCGCCACACGAAGAGGTCGAGTACCACGGCGATGATCGCCGCCACGATGGCGAGCGCGTAGATGAGGGCGAGAGCGTCAGAGGTTTTCATAGGGGTTTTGGTAGGGTCGCCCCTATTCTACTCTAGATTTTGACCGAGAGGGAAGTTTCTTTTGGTTACTTGAGTGCGATCGACTTCCCCGGGGGGTCGGCGTAGAATAGGCGTCCCCCAAAAAATAACCCGCCGAGAGGCGGGTTTAAACAACGAGAGAAGTGGCAACTGCTTCGTTGTGGGAGGGGGGAAAATCACCGAGTTCAAGCGGCCCCCCGATTATACCTCGGATTTCTGGGCCGCGTAAATAGGAGTTTACTACATGCCCACTATCCCAGGGTCACCATTCTCCATTGGAGGGGTGAACTTAGCGGCTCAACCGGCTGACATCGCTCTCCTTCAGGTATACTTGGAAGAGCGATGTCTCAAACCAGAGGATTTCCCCAACGGTCTCATCCCTATCCGGGACATGACCCAACTGAGAAGCCGGGGCTTCAACCCTGACCTGGCCGTGGGGCGGCCTTTCATCTTCCTGGATTACCTGCGCCCCGACGGGACGATGTACAAGAAGGATGGGGAGCCATTCCGCGTGGCTCGGTTCCTGGGCCCGGTCAAGATGCCCTGGAACAAGAAGGGGGACCCGCCCAAGGCGATTGGTCCCACCGGGAGGGCTCCCGTCCTCCACTTTGAACCGCTCACCCGTGTCGGGGCCGATTGGTTCAGTGTCCCGGACGGGACCATCGTAGTTCACCTGGAGTCGATGATCAAGGCCAAGGTGGTCTTCAAACACCTGGACCTCCCGTCCATCGGCCTCAACGGTGTCCGGGGGTGGCAATCCTCGAAGCAGGGGATTGAAATGGCCCACACCGAGACAGGGGTGGACTTCTCCCGGTTCCAGAACGTCATCCTGTTCGACTCGAATACCCACACCAACAAGGACGTACAACAAGCCAGGGCCTCCCTGGCTTTTAAGATGCGCAACGTCTTGGGGTGCAAGGATGTTCGCATAGCTGAGCTGCCCCGGCCCTCCCGGAAAGAGTGGGACAAGGACGACTGGGGCCCAGACGATTTCCTGTATGTGCGTCAAGACAAAGACGCGCTTCTCCAAGTTATCCTGGACGCTGAGCCCTATACGGGGTCCATGGACGACTCGTTGATCTCGGCGATCCAAGACAAGCTGGTCTACTGTAGCAAGACGGGAGCCTTCATCGACCGGGAGAGCAAGGATGTGAGGGACCAAGCCAAGGCGATGCTCCAATACCGGACAATCAATCGCAAGGAGTTGATTGGGAAGAACGTCAAGACCACGTATGCCTTCAATCTCTGGCTCGACAATCCCGAGGTGCGTCGGGAGGTGGTAGCCCCGTGCTATCGTTACTTGGGCGATGAGTTCGTGGAGAAACCTGACGGTGAATACTACAATCTATACCAACGCTCAGGTTATTGGCCCCCCGCCGATGGATTGAGGACAGGGGCCGCAGACAAGGTCATAGATCAACTTCAGAATCTCCTGGGGGCCGGTAGTTTGGCCCGGTTCCGGTCGTACGTGAGGTATGTGAAATTCGACCCGGGTAAGCCCTCCACGTGCTTAGTGTTACACGGTATCAAGCGGGGCCAAGGCAAGAACTGGACGGCTGAGTTGACTCGGAACCTTATCGGCCATGAGGCGACTACATTTTGTAACGCCCGCGTGCTCTCCAGCAATTTCAACGCCCAGCTACAAGCCAAGCGCTGGGTGGTCTTCAACGAGTACCACCACGACCCGAGGATGAAGCAAGCGGCTTTGATGGGGATCAAGTCATTGACGGGGGACAACTTCCTCACCATCGAGCCGAAGGGCATGGACTCCTACTCGGTGGAGAACTGCTCCGGGTCTATGTTCACGACTAATATGATCGAGGACATACCCACAGACGGCCTGGAAGACAGGCGGATGATCTACATGGAGGCGGAGAACAGGGTTGAGCCGGGGGACGAGGGCTGGGCCGAACTGTGGCCCATGATCCACCGGCCCGAGGTCATGGAGGACTTCGCTCAATGGCTCTGGGAGGGGGAGGTGGTTGACTACGCTTCGTGGCGCCCGCCGATGGACGCCGAACGACAGCGTACCATCGTGAACTCGTCTGGGGGCCTGGAGGGGGTGATCCGTATGGTCGTGACCCAACTGCGTGAGGAGCCCGAGGGCTGGGTCTGCGCCTGGTACGCTACCGTCGAGCAGCTACTTGGGAATGAAGGCTGTAAAGACTTGCCCCCGCCCCACATCATGGGGTTAAAGCTGAAGCGGGGTGATTTCCCGTCGAGCGCTGAAAAGTATGGGCCCAACGGGGCCCAGAACAAGGTCTACATTGTCGATCCGGTGAAGTTCAAGGCCATCGAGGGGGACAAGATGGCCGTCAGGGCAGAGGCGGATCGGTTGGGGGTGGCGAAGGTTCTGCCGCCACCCCGGAAGGATTAATCCCACCTCTTGGGTATCACCCTAGGCGGGGCGCTTGCCTGTGTTTGAGTCGAGGGGTTGAAAAACTCCTCCAACGCCTTATCGGCCGTTGCCGCCGCTAATAGGTTGTTTGCATATACCAGAGCGTGCGATGCATCGCCGCGCACGAACATTCCTTGTATTGCAGCGGTGTATACTGCGAGCCATACTTGTTGTCTATCGGTCATCTTGTTTCACTTAGTTCGCGTAGGAGCGATTAAAACGTTTTCCCAGAGCTTACCCTTACCCGGGGGCGAAGTCGGCCCGTAGGAGCCTAGCCGGGGCTTCCCGGCCCCTTCCCGGGGGCGGGAGAGGTCGGGGAAACGGGGACGGGAAGCGAGCGAAGCTCGGACACCCAGAAGCCGTCCGAGCGGAGGATCATCCCCTTGAGCTTCATCTCGTCGGGGGACATGCATCGGCGAGCGTTGTTGGCGTGCTCCCCCGTACGATGAAGATCGAACGCGTGGGAGGAGTTGAAGTGCTCCCCGCAGCCTGGGCATTGATTGCGGTCGCCCCGGAGGGTTAAGGTGGAACGAGTGGTCATCTCATCCTCGCTCTCAAACTTGCGCTCAGGTTGCGCACAAGGTCACGCTCAGTCACTGGGGCGATGGCGTCCAGCATGCGCCGGGCCAAGTCCGGGTCACGCTCGATGCGCATCTCCAGTTCATAGCAGCGGTCGCACATCCTGGTGCCCAGCATCGGCGTGGGCATGTGGCACCATTTGCAGGGGATTGTCTCTTTGGTCATTGTTTGTCCTTCAAGTTGGCGATCTGTCGGCTGAGGGCTTTCAAGCCGTGGCCGATGTCCAAGACTACCAGGATGGCGAACACGCCAATGTAGGTCTTGGCGCTCGCGTCGTAGTAGTTCAGGGCGAAGCCTGCGATTAGGCCGATAATGAGGGTCATAGGTGTCTTAGGGAGTAGGTGTATGGAGGGGCGAGGCGGAGAGCGGCGCGTACGTGGGCGCGCCACAGGTTCGCCTTACCTTCGGTGAGACGATGGTGGCTATGGTGGGTCATTGGTACTTGTCGTAGTCGTAGCCGTCCGGCTGCTCGTTGTCGGGAGGTGTGAGGCCGGTCGACTGACGTGACTCGGAGACCGGGACCGGGACACGTATGGTAAGGGTCTCGTCCAGGTAGGCTTGTTGAACGGGGTCGAGGGCGTAGGCGTAGATGGGCTGGGGCCCCACACCACAACCGTCGTGGAAGTAGCCGTCCTCGGAGATCACGATGACCTTGAGGTTGGGGAAGTAGTACGCGTGGAAGTAGGCGTACTGGGATGCGGAGCGCGGGGCTGACGTATCCATCTGAATGATGAAGGGGATCGTCCCCGGGGGACGCATGTCGAAGTCGGGGAGAGCGGTGGGCTGGAGAGGAGCGCCGTCGCTCTGACGGCCGTACATGAGAATGTCGAAGGAAGCGAGTTGCATGGTAGGGGTCGGTTATTGGAGGAAGGATTATACCCGGTTTTTGACCGGGTAGGGGGATTGGGTCTGGTTATTTTTTGGGCTTGGGGAGGGTGGTAGCAAGCCACTCGTCGTTCAGCTTGATGGCGAACCGGTCCCAGGCCGCGTCGTCAATGTGGATCTTGTCCCACAGAAAGATGAAGTCCGCCGTGGAGATGCCGGGGCCGGAGGAGGGGGAGGGGATGGCGGTGTACTTGATCCCCTCGCCCTGGTAGAACGACCAGCAGCCGTAGATGACCCGGCCATTCGGCTGAATGTTGAGGGCTTCACGTTGGCCGAGGCCGCGACAAGCGCCCCGGCGGTCGCTGAACTGTATCGTGTAGCCGGTTTCCTTCTCAGTGGTCTTGTTGATGTAGATGACCTTGGCGACGATCTCGGCGCGGGCGGGCGCGGGAGTGAAGGCGAGGACGGCTAGCGCGGTGAGGGCGAGCGGGGCGAGGGAGAGGATGCGTTGCTTCATAGGGGGGGCGATTAGGGGGTGGAGAGCGGCCCCCGGGGAGGGGCCTGGGGAGAGTGGGGCTTAGCCGATCTGGAGCGGGTCGATGACGGGGGCCGGGATGAGGCCTGAGGGTTCGGCCTCCATTGCGCAATCGTAGGAGTAGATCGGTTGCTCGATCGTCTTGGTACCGACCTGTACCTTGCGGCAGGAGGAGGTGCCCTCCGACTCGGCTGCGTTGAGTTGGACCGTGATGTAGAGGTCGTTGCCGAAGTTCCACGTCCACCGGTGGTCGCGGGAGAAGCTGGCCTTGTTCTCCTTCATGGGGGCGGTCTCGTCGGGGGAGAGAGCGGTCATGGCGCCGACGAATATGGTGTACTTGGGGTCGGCGAATGTCTGTAGCTCGGACATGTAGGTGTAGAAGCTAAGGGAGGTGTCGTTGAGGCTGGGGTCGGCCTGGTACGGGGAGCCCGTATGGGTCACGATCGCGTTCGCGATGTCGTTGTACTCCTGGGTGACCGCGAGGGTCTTGAGGAGGTTGAGCTGGGCGATCCGATGCTGGATCTTGTCGAGGGTCGGGTCGCAGGGGCGGGGAGCGCGACGACGCACTGCGCGGGGGACGGCTGGGAGAGACATAGTTGGGGTCCTTAGGGGTTGGTTAGTGGTGAAGCTGGGCTTCTCGGACGGTCCTGGTTAGGGCCGTCTGAAAAGCCCCCTCTCGGGGGCTGGGAGTTACTCGGCTGCTGCGGTCTCGACCGGCTTCGCCTTGGGCTTACGCTTCGCGGGCTTCGGGTCGGTGGGGAGCGCGGCCGGGGCGGCTGCGGTCTCGGTGGCGGCCGGGGTCTCCTCCGGTTGGTCGTCGGCGTAGATTCGTGCGCCGGCGCAAACCGAACCGTTGGGGACGAGGACGTGGAAGACGATAGTCGATTCGGCGTGGGCCTTTTT
>Ga0070682_100002275_pt1 | contig 10629 bp, 12 predicted proteins | sample KBSC63LmetaG_FD_64668 | JGI IMG/M metagenome (GOLD analysis project Ga0070682, IMG submission 64668) | Corn rhizosphere microbial communities from Kellogg Biological Station, Michigan, USA - KBS C6-3L metaG | ecosystem: Host-associated > Plants > Roots > Rhizosphere | place: USA: Michigan... | reverse complement strand
AATAACGATGGGAACCAAAGGAAAAATGCAAAAAAGATAGAAGCGATATTTCCGAAGAATGAGGCGTAATAAAGAATCCAATCAACTGATAGATATTTCTTTTCAAAAGAATTGTTTCTAATTTCCTCCTTAAGTTTACGATATTTTTCGATGTCCATATTATAATAAATACCCGATTTTAGGGATTACAAATCTAATGGAAATTATGTCATTTCAAAAGATAATTCTGTCAAAATTAAATTAATTTTCCGTCAAATTTTCAGAAAATTATGATAATTGTCGTTTGGCACGAATTTCCTGTAATGGAGTATATAAATAACTTTAATTAAAAACCAAAACAACTATGAGTCTTGTAAAATTTCGTTCACCATTCTTCGATTTATTTGATGAATTTGAAACCATTGGTTCATTAAAAACTTCTTATCTACCTTCGGCAGATGTATGTGAAACTGACACCGAATTCGAAGTGGCTATTGCTGCTCCGGGTTTCAATAAGTCTGATTTCACCGTTAAGGTTGAGAATAACTCCCTTATCATTTCAGGCGAGAAGAAGGAATCAGAAAAGAAGTACAATTTAAGAGAAACTTTCAAAGGTAAATTCATCAGATCGTTTGTTCTACCTAAAGAAGTAAAAGTTGACGAGATCACTGCAACCTATACGGATGGTATTTTGAATTTAAAAGTTCCAAAAGACACAACCGCCATCAAGAAAAAATTAATCGAGATTCTTTGAACGATAAAAGGGAGTTTAACTCCCTTTTATTTTACTTTTTATCTTACTTTTTGCATAATTTATTTTATTTGAAACTGTAGAACTCGTCAAAGCATACATATTCCCAATTTCATCATGAGAATACCCTTCTACATACTTCTTTTTTATCATATCGTTTGTTTGTTTATCCAAATTGGACGTGGCATAATTGAGGGACTGCTGTGCCGAATAGGAATTCTCCATATTCTCATTGGATGGTATATCAAATACTCTATCCTCAGCATCTTCAAGATAATGATAATGAATTTTATCTACTCGATTTTCAAGTTTACGACTATAATCAATCACAACATTTTCTGCGATTGTATATAGCCATGTTTTAAAAGTTGATTTCTTTGCATCAAAGGATGAAAGATTTATGAAACTTTTACTAATTGCGTCTGAACTAAGATCGTCAATATCATCAGACGACAGTTTTCTGTACTTTTTTTTAAGGTAAGTCTTTACTTCCTTATAGTACCAATTATATAGTTTGTTTGAAGCCTTCTGATCTTTATCTTTTATGATTTGTTCAATCAATATATTGTCTTCCTCTTGGGTCATTAAATATCATCATAACTCTTAGTTTATTTTAGCCGTAAGTAATCGAGATCATTCAAGTATCTTGCACTGCTAATTACCTTCTTCACTCCATCAATATCGAAATTTCTTTTCACTTCGTCCAAATCGTATTTTCCTTCCATAATAATGATTTTTACTTTTTGTATGCAGTCATAATAAATACTTTGCAACTGCTCATACAAACGAATTGCATCTTTGACAGCATCCGGGTCTAAGATAACAATTATTTCTGGTTTCTTGTCTTTTAATTCATAGAATAATTTTTCACCAATTACTTTACCTAATAAAGGTATAGTATTCACTGGAAAACTTAATTCTTCGAATCCACCTTCAACCAAATAAACAGGAGCATCCCAATTTATAAATCCTTCGTTATAGATGAACAACCCTTTCTCAATCTTTGGGTTCATGTATGTTGGTTTATGTTTCTTTAACCAAGTTCTAGCAACGAAATAATTCAATCTACCATTCTTGTCATATGAAGGAATTATAATTCTATGTTTGAATCTTCCATCCAGACAAAATCCAAGACGATGTTTAACAATTGTCTCTCTGCTAATCTTACGATCCATTATCAAATAATTGTAAGCAAAAAGATGATCGGAATCATCCACATCCATTGATGTAAATGGTATGTATTCATCAGGGAGTTCAACCCGAATTTCTTTCTTTTCTACCTCTACTTCATCACCAAAACTTAAATCGAAATAATCTTCACGTATTTGACGGAACTCTTCAACATCTTCTTTGTTGCCATATTCTTTTATCAAATATTCAAGATTGTATCCCGAAAATTTAGGATCGTCACACTTCCAGCATCTGAATGCATGTCTGTCAAAGTTTACTTCAAGATTAAATTTACCATCATCTTCATCTAAACCATCCCGCTCACGACAACGTGGACAGTTGATTTGTATTTGTGCATTTCCTTCATTTCTTACTTCGGAGAAAATGCGTCTAAATAAATCAGATAATTCGCTATACTTCGACATGAAGCAAATATACAAAAAAATCCCACCATTAAAAACAGCGGGATTTTTCAACTAAAACAAAACAGGTTCATTAAAAATTTCTATTCTGATAACGTTTTATACTTTGAAGTTGAGGAAAGTATTCGAGAAATTTATCTAAGATACCATTACCACTCATTGGGTATGATATTTTTACTGCAAATTCTCCATTTTGATTATATTTCATATGAAGATTTTCAAAATGTCGGAATAATTCAATAAGTGTATGATTCATTGATGAATCAATTGGATTGTTAGGTTGAACTACTACTCCATGTTGTTGAATTACATCACCTCCACGGAAACCACCATTGTTTAGTATATCATTGAGTTTATTGATTTCTTCCTTGTAATAAAGAATTTCATTCTCATATTCTTCTACTTGATGATTAAGTTCATTTACTTGATCTTCCAACCATTTCTGTGATTTCTCACTCTTATGCTCTTCCATATCGAAGTCTTTCTTTTCTTCGACAACATTATTCTCAGCACCAACAAGTGTAGCAACAGAAGTGTTTTTCAACAATTCTTGTACTTTTGCCATTGCTTGTGCATCCTTATCTGCTTTTGCAGTTTCCTTTTTCTCAATGCTCTTCTTTTTTTTAGTGAGCACCGAGATTAGGTTATTAGTAGAAGATTTTTTCTCTTCCTCAGCCATTTCAATCTTTCCGATTAAATAATGTTATGTGTGAATTCAGCAACAAGACCATTTGTCTTTTCATAAAGGAATGCTACACCAGATTTCATACTCATATATCCTTTACGATTATGCCAATCATCAGTACCAGATAATGAAGGAAGAATTCTTACTGTAAATCCTTGGAATTCTTGTACATCCAGATATTTGGTAGTTTTTCTTGAGTGGAAATGTCCTAAGTGCATTTGACGTACTTTAGTTCTTGCCCACATCTGAGGTTGTTCTGTCGCCATAATCAAACCTAACTCCTGATGTTTTTCTTCATTACCGTGAGTAAAACCAATCATATTGATTCCATACTCATGATATTTTCTTTGAACAGCACAGTTATCAATACTAACATGTGAGGTATTTCTGTAATAAGCATCCAGAACACATCCCAAATAATAAACTGTTTGATAATCATGATTACCACTTACCATCAATACTTTAACCGGAGCAATTGCTGACAGTTTATTGATATTAGTGATCATCACTTCTTGTGCTTTTAAAAACATTTGCTGCCATCTTGAATCAACACGTTGATCAGTGCCAGCAGTTGTTTTATTCGCCATGTTGTCGATATTGATTAAATCGTTACCGATAGGTAAAAGTATCTCTTCAATTTCATCTTTATAATGAACTGCATGAGACAATAATTTCTCAACACAATCATTAAAACGTTTTGCTGCAATCTTGGTATCATAATTTTCACCAGATTCATCTTCCCAAGCAAGTTTACCAATATGAAGATCAGGAATTGATACTTCAAGTAAGTATTTTTTACCTTGTTTACCTGCTGGTTTGTGGAGATAACTAAGATTGGGAGCCGATTCAGTAATATCCTGCAAGAAGTTGTTCCATGCTTGTTGTTCTTCTTTGCTGCGAATTCTTGTCAACCACACTTTCACTTGGAAGTTCTGTGCTTGGACTGGTAGACCAGTTTTCTTATCCATCATGGTCACCATCCAGTTGTTGACAACTCCCCTCTCTTTCTTCCACACAGAGAGATCAATTTTTGCTTTCTCAAGTAATTGTTCAACTGTGTGAATCAATTGATTGCCTCTGTAATCTAATTCAAGTGAACCGTCAGGCATTTCTCTTGTAAAAGTTTCTTCTTTTTCGATGATAGTATCCTTTGGTAAAAATCCAAGGTCTTCATCAGTAAAGTTTTGTTCTGCTTCATCAACAACATCATTAATGTCTTGTGAAGTTTGATTGTGAATACTTGTGGTTCTACCAATCGCCTGTTTGTACAACTCTAAAAATCTTTTGTACTCTGGAAGTGATTTGTCATAGAAATCGTCTTTTGCAGTTCTAACATAAGATGTTGTTCGATTGAACTTTCTACATGCTTCATTAACTGATACGTTATGTTTTAATGCATACTCTACAAGTTTAAGTGCGTTACTTAATCTTTCGGTCATGTGTGTTTTGGATGTTAATAAAATGATTCAACAAACGTAAAGTTATCAAACTTTTCTAAAAAACAAATCTTATTCAAAAATTATTTTCAGAACTATCAAAAACTAATTTAAGATTTTGTTCAGTTCTCTCACATAATTTAAGAAATTCGAGTTCGTTTTCAAGAGATAAATTATACCATTCTCTATTAACCTTGTATGCACTGTAGTAATTATGTAAAGCAGTTTCCAATTTATATGGTATTTCGCTCGAATAAGTAAATATTATTGAAATATTCTCGGAAGAGCCTGTTTGTAATTGCTTTACACGCTTAGGTGTGTTTTTAGATACACCTATTTTGTAATACCCTGTGTAGTCCGATTTAAGAAGATAAACTTGTTTCAACGAATCGTATAAATCACGATTAGGTTATGATGCCCATAACTTTTAATCCTGCTAAACCAACTACAATACTATCTGAAATATCGTAACTTGTTTCTTTTATCGAAATACCATCTTTTTTGTAATGCCATTCGATTTGTGGATAAAGTCGTGCAACTTTTTCCCAAATATAATGCTTTTTGTCAACATCTTTCGGTAATTGCAATATTTCTTTCCATTCTTTTTTAACCATTTTACGATTCACATGTTCAGGAAAGAACAATTTACGTGAAATGTAAATAGAGATCAGATATGGCGATTTTTCAAAAACTTCATCTAAAATATAACGTACAATACCATTGAATCCCAACAACTTTGCGGTAGTCTCTATATTTACAGGAGTATTTTGAAGAGGTGCTTCAACAAAAATATTTTCAATTGTGCAACCATACTGTTCTTCAACTTCCTTCTTAAAATTAATTGCATATTTCTTGAATGTTTTCGCTTTATCAAGATCACGTACTTCTTCTGGGATGTCCTTATTAGTTTTTAAAACCAAATGACGTACTTCTACCAGATTACCATTTTCATCCCATAATGCAGAACCTAAATTAGTTGTAGATACATCAATAGACCACGAGTATTTCTTCACAGGTTTTTACTTTTCACTCTCGTTAAGATTATCAATTTGTAATTGAACATTCTTATAATCCTTCAAGTATAGACGGATAAGACTTTCAATTACGCTTCCCATTTTTAAACTTTTGCCAGCACAAAGCATCTTCAATTGTGCATGGATGTCACCATCAATGATCACAGATTTAGAAGTTTTGTCGGTCACTTTTTTTAATGCTTCCATAATTTCCTATTTATAATAAATAGTAAAATTTTGGAAAAAAGAATAAAATTTTATAAGAATCTCTTAGAAATCCAGAGCAAATAAGATAGTTCTAAAAATGGTTGCATCCTTGTTAATAGGATTATTCAACTTGCCAATACCTACCAGATTGTTGTTGTTGTCAAAAATGCCCATTTCACTGATACTGACAGCAGAGAATCGATCCCAAGTCGGATTTGTTGTAGAATTGAACTCATTCAATTGCAAAACAGCAGGAATTTCAGTTGTATAGGCGATTGCCTGAAAATCGGTCTTTACGTTACCATAGAAAAACGCTTCTTCGCCAAATGCTAATTTATTGTCATCCGAAGATAATGTTGAAGGTATGTTAAGGTATGTTAAATTGTATTTTGGTGCATTATAGGTTTCTTGAACACCTATAGTAATGATAGTACTACTATTGAAAGCACCTACTGGGATTGTGGTGCCGGAAAACGTGTCATAATTGTCTAATTGAGGGGTTACATCAATGATTGACCAATTAGCAGGATCAGCATTAATCGTACTCCCAGTGCCATCTACGATCTGTACTAGAGCATATAAGTAATTGGCATTCCAACCAGACCCGTTTTGACCCGGAGCAATTTGATAATAATCTCTCATGAATGGAAAAAGTGATCCATCAGGAACAACAAAATTGATTGTCTTATTAATTAGGCTATCGGTCTCTAATCTTTGAATGTAGTTACAATGGATAGCAGAAGAATATCCAAACGATTTGTTAACCGTGTACGGTTGACTTGTATCACCAGTCAACACATTCGAACTTGCCAGCATATATGTTAAAAAGACCGTTTTTTCGAAACCCATAAGTAGTATTTTAACATAAATACAACAAACTTATTTAAGTTTGATATTCTTCATGTCAGTAGTAGTGATAATTAAATCTAAACAGAGTATACCGGAGGATTAGATGCTGAAATCGTAGTTCCACCACTAAGTGTATTATTAGGCGGTGATACTGCAAGATCTGTAATAACAACACTATGGAATCCAGCAGTAAGTCCTGAGAAGAAATTACCCGATTGACCAATACCACCATCTAATGAATATGATGGACTAATTGCGTTTGTAACGAATACTTCAAGAGTTGCATCAGTACTACCACTTGTAGTTGGTGAATTTACGATGAACGTCATATTCGTCATGTTATTAACTACCTCACACTGTGTCAAATTTAATCCAAGCGTAGGTTTAGGTAAAGTCCAGTTTCTATTTCCTTTATATGTCATAGCAAACAATAATTCTTGGTCTTCGATAACGAAAATCTTCAAATCATTGAATACTTTACCAACCACATTACCAAATCTATCAACAAGATTGCGATAAGGAGTCTCAATATCAGGTAATATTTGTACTTGAAATTCAGTTGTTAATTTTAATCCTATAGTGTTACCTGTTTCGTAATGCCACATAATTGTAGGTAATTCAAGAATAGGAGTGTTTTCAAATAATCCTTCACCATAATGATTGTTTGGTGAACTATTAGTGAAATGTATAATACCAATTTTTTTGATGTCACCACTGATACGTTCAATGTATCTAACAAAACCACCATACGTTTTACTGAAATATTGTGACATATTTCTCATTGATGAAGTAATACCCGCTACTTCCTCAGTGAATACTATTGACATATTCCAAACAGGAACATCTCTAGTAGGACATATACAGTTTTCTAAGAAAGCAATAACGCTATCTTCAATAAAATCTGTAACGTAAGGAGTACTATAATACGTTTGAACAGAATCTCCACTTACATCACGATTATTGTTGTTTGGATAACAAAATGCACCAGATGCAATTGAACCACCTTGACCTCCAAAGTCAGGTGTATCTCTGTCAACAACGACACGTAATGTATTCGCTGCTAATGTACCAGTCAATGAAATAACTTTATACCACAAATATGGCACTGATTGATTTACAATTGGAGTAACAGTTCCACCTGTGATTACTGGATTTGCCCATTTCACAAGAATATAATCACCAGCAATTGGTTCAGTAACATTTGAAAGATATGTAGGTGCTTTTCTAATATTAATCACAGTTCCACCAGTTGAACCTGAGATATAAATCATCATATCCGGTTGTTTACAATGTAAGGGGTCAGTCAAAATAGTAGTTCCAGAAGAACCTGTTACTATACTAAAAAAACCTCTTTCTGTTGCCGTGTTCGTAATGATATTCGTATTAGAAACTACTGAGGGTAGAGTAGTGAAGATACTAGAATCATCGTTGTCATCTCTTTTGATATACGATAAGAACTTAGGATTAGAATCCTTTGGTCTAAGAATCGTTGCACGGAATGAATCGTAAACAATTTTTTGATTAAATCCATAATCGATTTCACTATCACCAAGTGCAAACTTGGTGAATTGCAAATTACCTTGAGAAAGCAATTGTCTCCCAATGTTTGTCAATTTGATATTTATTACAGTAGGACTTGTTTTTAATATAAATGCCATAAGTTCTTGATCTTCTCAAATAAATACTAATTATCCCGATTTTAATGCAGATTTTGTGGCAAGGATTTCGTTTACATACATACTGTTACAATACTCTTTTAAGACATATGAGAAATCTTCATCAAATGGTGATTTTTCAATAAAATCACCCTTATAGAAGAAATTTTCACGATCTTCTGGTTTTACACCTGCATCATTATGAAGATTATGTGTATTCCAATCTTTAATTGGATTTTTCGCCCAAGTCATATTTAATTCTATTGATTTTTTAGTATCATAACCGATTAACCAAAGGTTCCAAAGAAGTGCCCATTTATTAGCACTCATAATCTGATCAAGACTATCCTCGTTATTTGTTACAAGCATCATTTTATAAAGATTAGCAGAATCTTTTTCAACTTTATTCCAGAATCCGTAATCAAAATAATGAAAAAATTTAAATATATATGTAATACCACCTGCTGATTCAAGATTTTTCTTTACCACATATGGTGTAATACCAACTACTTTACACATTTTTTCAAATAAATCTTTGTTTTCTACCATTATCTTTTCAAAAGAGAATAGTGATTCAGTATTGGTTACATGAACATATTTTTCGTCATTCATTTTACTAAAATCAGGATACCCACTGAAAATAATATCACAATCCAAATACATATAATTTTTATTTAATATAATCTCTGGATTGTCTCTGTATAGTTGTTTTAATAAGTGCGGACGAATAGAAGGAGTATATAGACGTGTCGAAAGTTCTCTATTGTCAGGATAATAGAGAACTTTCGCAGTTGTAGTTTTTTCAAAATATTTGGCGTTAGGATTTATTCCAATCAAAGGATTATAGCCGAATATTACAATACATTTTTCTTCACAACCAAATTTTTTGAAATTATTTAATTGTACTTGAAGTTGCCAAAGATAAAAGTCATTGTCTGGTTGTGTAGTAACAAATAGCATTGTAATTAAGGTAGTTTTATTATATATGCAAGCACATAATATGGTGGTCTATTATCAATAGGAGTTGGATTTGCAAGACCAGTATTAAGTGTACTTCTATTTCTATATAATATATTATTGTTATCGCCATCAGTTGCAGCACTTCCTTTATAATTATTACCACCAAAATTCTCAATTTGAGTTCCCGGCACTAATCCACTTCCACCTATATTTTTTTCAATATAATAAGAATCAGAATAATTATGACTATGTGCTGGTATATTAGTTATACCTAAAGTATTTGACGCAATACCACCAGTAGTATTCATACCATACGTCCCACCACTATAACTTAATATAAATTTACCACTAAGATTAGGAGTACCTGGACTTCCATCACATAATGCCCAACCTGTTGGTATATTAAGAATAGCACCACTCCACATAGTAATAATACCAGCAGGTAATACTGCATTGTTAGCAACTGATAATGCATTATTAGCAACTGTCGTTGCATTATTAGCAACTGATAATGCATTGTTAGCAACATTATTAACACTATTAATTAATGTGTTTAACGATTCTAAACTTAATCTACTGAAATTACTAAATGGTATAGAACCAGAAGCATTAAATATTACTTTTTTATTAAAAAGCACTGGAAAAACATTACCATTTCTAAATGTATTTGTTTGTGCTGTTTCTACTATTGAAACATTTGATTGTCCAGTCCCACCATCAAATGGAATTATTTCTCCATTATATGTTACCCAACCATCACTATATACATTCGGACTAGTCTGTGTTAATCCACTTAATATTATATATTGACCTGCTATAAATGATACTGCTTCAAGCACATTATTATAACTTTCTTGAATAAAAGCCATAGTATTCTGTGTTAAAGGAAATCCACCTAATTGTGTAAAATCTATTTTATGAAACATAATTTTTATTTTTTTATATTGTTATTTCAGTTTGCTCAAATAAATAAGGTGGACTATGTTCACCTTCTTGATATATGTAAACTGGTATATTTTCTTCTTCTTGATAAATATATAATGGTGTTGCAGCAGGTGCCGGTATTGGCACTGAAAACATTGATCCATCATCTCCCAAATAATTTAATTGAGGAATGAAACTTACACCTCTACGATATGTAAACTTTTGTTTTGTATATGCTGTATTTCTTATAAGTACTCCACCTTTCTTCAAAATAATCGTTGCACTCAATAACTGATCGATAAATCTATGAAAGAATGCATTGAATTTGTTTATAAAAGGATACAAATTATAGAAAGTGTAACCATTACTTGGTACTATTGGAGATTGCGCAAAACTTCTTTTCAAGTATTCCTCATAAAGTTTCTGAACTGTTGGATAGATACCACCTTCATGATCTGTTATAGTTTTTCTATTCTTTGCATTAATCAATCTCCTATTGATCAATTCAACATATTCTAAGAACGTAATCTTTGATAAATCAGGAAATTGAAAATTACCAAAATCAATTGGTACATCCA
>Ga0070682_100002274_pt1 | contig 10630 bp, 10 predicted proteins | sample KBSC63LmetaG_FD_64668 | JGI IMG/M metagenome (GOLD analysis project Ga0070682, IMG submission 64668) | Corn rhizosphere microbial communities from Kellogg Biological Station, Michigan, USA - KBS C6-3L metaG | ecosystem: Host-associated > Plants > Roots > Rhizosphere | place: USA: Michigan... | reverse complement strand
ATCGCGCGACGAGTACGCTCGAGTTGGTTCAAGTAGTCGTCGCGCAGCGAGAGCAGCCAGGTGCAGGGGCGCGCCGCGTAGTCGACGCGGTCGGCGAGCTGAGGATCGCCAGCGATCAGCGACTTTTCACGTTCGGGAACGCGGTTCTCGACCAGATCAGCCAACATTTGCAGGAACTGGTGGGATTCTGCCGAGTGGTTCCTGGCTTGGCCGAGCGTGAAGATCTCTTCGAATTGATCGAAGACCACGACGATGCGCCGCGCTTCCGCGCCTGGGTTCGCACTGCAGATCCCGCGCTCTGGATCATGCAGCAGGAGCCAAAGCGACGTCCCTTCAGGAACATCGATCGGCGGGGGGGCGAGCCCAGCACAGCTCACCGCAGCCAGGAGCTGGGCTGCCAGCGACGGCGCACGTTCTCCGTAGTCCAGTCGCAGCAGGACTGGAGCAAAACCTGCTGCGCGCAGGCGTGGGATCAGCGCGGCCTGCAAGAGCGATGTCTTTCCGAGCCCGGATTGCCCGAACAGGACCGTCAGCGGTCTCGAGACCACGCGCTGAAACAACTCTGCCAACTCGTCATCCCGGCCGAAGAAGTATTCGGTGGAGCTCTCCGAGAAGGGTTCGAGGCCGAGCCACGGAGTTTCGGGGCCGACAGCGGCCCTCGCGGAAGGTATCGGCTCCCCGCCCATTAGCGACCTCCGAGGTCGAGTTGAAGTTTCCGGATTTTCCTGGCCGCTTCCGCCGAAATTGCCCCCTGTGGACACTCGATCCGTTGAAAATTCTTGGTCTCGCGTGGTTCGCGCAGAATGTCTTTGGGTCGTCGCTCGTGGATCACGAGCGGGATGTAAAACTTGGGTTGGTCGATCGGCGCGAAGGCTTCCAGCCGCTTCGCAGCCCAATTGCGCTCGCGCCTGAAGTAACGGTCGCCGAGCGCAGATTCCGTGAACTCGGAGACGATCGACACGAAGACAGCGCAATCTCGGCTCACCTGCTCTTCGAGCTGATGGTGGTAATTTTGACCGGCGCCTAGCCGCTCCTGGTCGAAGTACACGGTGCAACCTTGGTTGCGCAGGCTGCGCTCGACCTGACGCGCGGCTGCTTCGTCTTCGCGCGCGTAGCTGATGAAGACGAGCCCACGGCCGCCCGCCAGCAGTGGTGGCGCCGACGGGCTGCGCCGATGACGTGCTCGCCAGCGCCGGTGAAGCTCCGCGACGAACTCGGCCGGCGTCTCGCACTGGACGACTTTGATGCTCTTACTGACGCTGCCGAAAAACAGAACCGTGGCTTGGAGTTGCTCACTGGACGCACCCTCGGCCAGCCAGGAATACGGGGTCACGCGAGATAGCGCATCCTGGCGCGTGATGCGCAGCAGAAACCTCAACACCCAATCGGAAAACTGGAGCCCAATGGCGAGCAGCGAGTGTGCGCGCAAATCCGTAGAAAGGTTGCGGGTCGTGTCCGAGCCCAAGTGCTGGGGTAACGAGCACAGGAAATCCAGTAGATCTTCCTCCCAAGCCACGAACTCGCCGGCGACCACCGAGCTTCGGCCGAGCAAGTGGTAAACGGTTGGATCCTCGAGACGCGCGGCCCGGCTCGGTAGGTCTTTCTCCAAAGCCCCCGGATAGAACCCCGCAACCGCGCAGCGTGTCCTGACCTGGCAGAGCGCGTCGTGCAAAAGTGGATCGAAGGTGGTCGAGACGTAGAGCAAGAATGCTTCGATGTCGGCCAGCTGGGTGAGCGTCGCACCCGGAACGAACTTGGTTGCTTGCAGGATGCGGTCGAGTCGCGAATAGATCCGATTGCGCTCGCCGCCTTGAATCAAATGCTGGCGGGCAACTTCGCTAACGCTCGGCTCGACACTCAAGCGCGAGCGGTCGATTTCCAGCGCCTTGGCCAGCTCGATCGCGAGAGTCGGGTGCAGACGCTGGTTCGCCGGACCAAACGTGACGGCGCCCTCGCCGATCAAGGGGATGACGTTGCCACGCTCGACTTGATCGAGCAGGTCATCCCAGTCGCCATCGAGAAAAGGCGGGCTGCGTGCGGGCATCCTACGGAGATCTCTTATTCAGCCAGCTTTCGGGTGGAAGTCAAAGGCCCCTGAGCAGGCAATTCTGCTCGAGCGTGGGTCGCCATGCGGCATCGAATTTGGCGTGCTCGAGCCCAGATTCACGCCGAAAGTGATCGCCTCGCCAACTCGCAAAGCGCTGCCTGAAGTCCAACAAATGACCATGATGCAAAACAGGTCGAGCTGCCGATTCGGCGGCTCGCGCGGGGCAGCGGCGGGGGCCTGTCCCGCGCGGTGGGATGGCGCGAGTCACCGCGGCTGCTGGCCCAAAAAATGACTAAGGTTTCGCGTTCGCCGCTGAGGTAGCGGTCGAGGAGATGCGGCGCGCGGCAGTGTTCTGGTTCGCGTTGGCGTCATGGGGATGCAGCGGCAGCGACGAAACTCCCGACGCCAGTACCCTCTGGTGTAACGGCCTATGTTCCGCAGTGCATCGCTGCCACGGCACGGAAGAGGTGTCTTCGTGTAGCTCTCGTTGCGAGAGAGAGCGGCCGGGGCTCGCGGACATCAGCGTGGAAGGGGCAGCTCCGCTCGGGACATGTCTCGAGGACATGAAGTGCTCGGACCTCTTCGGCGACGACGAGCAATGGACTCTAGCCTACGATGCTTGCTGGGCTCAGGCAAAGTCGGCGCTGGAAGTTACGCCCAGCGTGCGAGCGTTTTGCGAAACCTTCACGCTGGCCGAATTCGACTGCCGCTACTGGTATGCGACCGACGCTTGCGAACGAGACTTCGGCATGTGGACTGACCGCATCCGCAGTGGCGTGGCGGCCTGTGCCATGAATCAAACGTGCAGCGAGGCCGAAGCCTGCGTGGCATCGATCTTCGAGAGTCGATGAAACAACTGTGCTTGCTTTTGGTTTCGCTCGCGGTGGGCTGCGGCAGTAGTGACGCCGACGCTCCTCTCGGCCCGCCGGTGCTTCACGGCGTTCCTGGTTGCGAATCGATCGACCCGAAGCGCTGCGACGTGAGGCTTCCCGACTGTCAGCAGCGTCTGCTCAGCATGGCGGCATGCCTGCGCGGTGAGAGCGCGCTGGAACCGCCTGCGATTCAGGTACTGAGCGAGGCGGACTATGCGAGCTCCCTCGCTCGAGAACTGGGCGCACAAGTCCAGGATCCGAACAGCGAACTGATCGAGGCGGGGTTCAGTCTGTTGGGTCTCATCGAGCACGGCGCGCTTTCTACCCAGGCTCGAGCTGAAGATTACGCAAAATTCGCGGCTGGCATCTATCGAAACGACACGAAAGATATCCTGATCATCGACCATGGCGAAGCGTTCGATGCCGAAGCGGTGAGTCCGACGCTCGTGCATGAGTTCGTGCACGCGCTTCAGGACCGGGACCTTGGCCTGAGCGCGTTCAAAGCGCAGGCCAATTCGGTGGACGAAAGTTGGGCCTATTCGGCCATGATCGAAGGGGAAGCGACGCTGCACGAGACGCGTTACGGCGCAGCGATGTTGGGCCTCGACTCCACCGAGGTCGATTGGAACGCGCATTTTCAAAATGCTCTTGCGCACGATGAGCAGAGCTTGCTCGAGGAGGCGTCTCCCTACCGGGCAAGCTACAAATACTTCCCGTACGAGTGGGGCGCTCGCTACATGTACTTCACCTGGCTGGCAGGCGGAACGGACGCGATCTTCAGTCGGTTCTCGCTGCCACCGGAGCTGACGCACACGCTTCTGGCGAGCACGATGGGCGCTGTCGATTCTGACATCGAACCCAATAGCCCCGTGCTAGCAGCACCGCCTCCGGAGTGGACGCAGATCCTGCAAACGACGCTGGGCGCCTGGGGCACTTACTTGGCGTTCGAGAAGACGGCGACAACGCTCGATTCCGTTCGAGCCCTAGCGCTCGCCTGGCGAGGCGATACGCTCGGTATCTACGCGTCGCCCGAGACGCCGGCTCGCAGCGCGGTTCTGTGGCGCCTGGATTTTGCGGACGATGCCATGGCAAACCAGGCGAAGGCAGCCGCTGAGCGGATTGTCGGCGCCGCGAACGTCAGCCAGAAGGGCCAGCGGGTTCTCATCGCCAAGACGGACGGCAGCTCGTCAGTCGCTTGGGCCTTCCGGTTCGACTGGCGGTAGAATGTAGTCAGATACACGTTTGCCCAGCGGCTCCGTGCACAAAGCATCGTCGTCCACGAGCGCCGTACGCTAAGCTGCGCGACGATGGCATCCCGGAACGGCGCCCCCTTCAATGAGTCTTCCGCGCTAGTCCGCGCGGCCAGCGCCCTCGAGGCCGAGCTGCTGGAGCTCGAGTCGATCTCCCGCGCCGCGCGCAAGCTCCCGCTCACTTCCGAGAAGGGCATCGCGCGCGCCACCAAAGAGCTGACCGAAGCGCTCACGCTGCCCGATCGCCTGGCCGCGGGTTTGCAAGCGCTGGCTTCCGCGATGGCGACCATGCAGGCGCGGCAGCAGGCGGCGCTCGAGCCCTTGGCCGCGTTTGCGAGCGAGATTCAACAGCGGCACCAACGGCTGCTCGAGCACATGCACGCCTATGCCGCGTTGGGCGCCGCGGCGGCCGAGGTGACGGCGCGCATCCAGGCAAACGACGGCGAACGCGGGGCGGTCGTGAGTGACGTCGACGCCCAGCTCGGCCAAATCGCAGAAAATGCGCGGGCGTTGTTCGACGTCACGCATGCAGAGGACTTCCCCGAGCTGGCGCGTGAGGCGGATGCCTTGAAGCAGCGCGCGTCGGCCCTGCGACGGCGGCTGCACGGCCAGGGCTAGCGATACGCACGAGACAAAAATGACGCCCCGCTGCTCCATGGCACGCGCGCTCGTGTCTGGCTGGCTGACTTGCGCGGGCCGGCACCCCCGTGGCACGCTGAGCTCCGCATGTATCGGCGTCTTGCCCCTTCGCTCATCGTCGGCACCCTGGTGCTGCCGGGCCGAGGCCGCACGCCCGCGCTCGTCAATTGACGCAGATGGTCGTGATCCATCGCGTCGGCTGAGTCGTACACGGTCATGGCTTTTGCACGTGGGCGGCGACGGGCGTGGTTGCTCGCGGTTCCGTTGCTATTGCTCGCCCTGGCTGCCGCGTTCACTTGGGCGCGCCCAACCTCCGCCGACGCGGCGCCCTATCTGCCGAAGACCGATGACGAGGTTCTGGAGACGCTGCCTGGGCAGCTGGCCAACAGCCGGCTTCGATCGCCCGCCCAGGCGACACCGGACGCCCTGCTCGACTCCGCTACGGCTGCGTCGCGCGCTCGCGTCGAGCTCACGCGCTATCAAGAAAGTGCGGACCCGCGCTATTTGGGGCGCGCGGAGGCCGCGCTCGGTCACTTTTGGGACCAACCGGCGCCGCCCGAGCCCGTGCTGGTGTTGCGCGCTCGAATTAGGCAGAGTAGCCACGAATTTTTGGCCGCCCTGAGCGATCTCGATCAGGCCTTGGTCCTGAGCCCGGGGGACGGGCAGGCGCTGCTCGACCGAGCGAGTATTCAAACCGTTCTCGGACACTATGACGCTGCGCGGCGCGATTGCCAGAGCCTCGAGGGTCTCACTGCGCCGCTTTACGTCGTGGCCTGTCGCGCGGCGATCGCGGGCGTGACCGGTTCCGCTCAGGCCGCAGCCTGGGAGCTCTCGCGCGCGCTCCTGGGTTCGGGCATCGAGCTCGAAGACAAATGCTGGGCCGAATCACTGTTGGGCGAGCTGTCGACTCGGCTCGGCGACAACGCCGCTGCGGAGGCTCACCTGCGCGCTGTGCTCGCCGCTTGCCCGAGCGATAGCTACGCGAAGGGGGCGCTCGCCGATCTGTTACTCGATCAGCAACGAAACGCTGAGGTCGTTTCGCTGCTCTCCGACCAAGTCCGTCAAGATGCCTTGCTCTTGCGGCTGACGATCGCCGAGCGAAGGCTCGAATCAGCGAGCGTTCAGGCTCATCTCGCAGATCTGAGCCAGCGCTTCGAAGAGGCGCACCTTCGCGGAAGCTCGGTGCACCGACGTGAAGAGGCCCGCTTCGAGCTCGCTCTACGCGACGCTCCGGAACGAGCGTTGACGCTCGCGCTCGAGAACTTCCAAGTCCAGCGCGAAGCAGCGGACGTACGAATTGCGCTCGAAGCCGCGCTCGCTGCCGGTCATCCGGAGCTCGCGCGAGAGGTGGCCTCGTTCGTGCGCGGATCGCGGCTCGAAGATCCGCAGATCGCCCGCTTGCTCACGAGGTTTCCGCAGTGAGCCGAGCGCTGGCTTCGCTCGTTTTCGCGCTGCTCCTGCTCTTGTCTGAGCTGGCCAGCGCGCACAAGCCGAGCGACAGCTATTTGATGCTGGAGAAAACGGCCACCGGGCTCAAGGGGCGCTGGGACATCGCACTGCGCGACTTGGAGCCCGCCGTGGGGCTCGATAGAGACCAGGATGGCCTGCTGAACTGGGGGGAGCTCAAGGCGCGCCTACCGCTCGTTACGGCATACGCAGTCGCGCGCTTGCACGCGCGGAGCGCCGCGGGTGCTTGCTCGATGTCCGCCGAGTCACAGGGCGTCGTGGCGCACTCAGACGGTAAGTACGTTGCGCTGGCTCTCGATGTGCGTTGCCCGGGCGAGGCGGCGTCGCTGACGCTCGGCTACGACTTGTTGTTCGACATCGATGCTCAGCATCGCGGCGTGCTGCGTTACACGGACGACGGCAAGGTGCAGCCATTCGTATTCAGCAAAGCGCGGCGTACGATCGAACTTTCACACGTCACCCCGCGCTTCACGGGCATCGTAAGACTGGGCATCGAGCACATTTTGAGTGGCTACGATCACCTGCTGTTTTTGACTGCTCTGCTGCTGCCCGCGGTGCTCCGCCGTCGTGAGGGGGGGTGGGAGCCGGCCGTGGACTTCCGCTCAGTGCTGCTCGACGTGCTGCGCACGGTCACCGCGTTCACGATTGCACATTCACTGACGCTGGCACTTTCTGCGGCTCACTGGGTCGTACTGCCTTCGCGCTTCGTCGAGTCGGCGATCGCCGCGTCGATCGTTTTGGCAGCGCTCAACAACCTGTTCCCGGTGTTCGACGCGGACCGCTCGTTGGCCTTCGGGCTCGGTCTCTTGCACGGCTTCGGCTTTGCGGCTGTACTCGCCGATGTCGGGCTATCCGGTCGAAGCTTCCTGCGCACGCTGTTCGGCTTCAACTTGGGCGTGGAGATCGGTCAGCTGGCAGTGGTGCTTCTGCTGCTGCCAGTGCTGCACGTGCTGCGACGCAGCCGGCGGTATCCGACCTGGGGACTCCCGGTCGCGTCCACGCTCGTGATGTTGGTCGCGTGCGTGTGGCTGGTCGAACGTGCCTTCGACTTGAAGATTATTTCGTAGCCTGCGGCGCCGAAAGCTTGGCAAAGCTTTCGAACAGCTTGCTTGCCATGGCATCGGCAGCTGGCGTTTTCTCGACTTCGCGCACGGTCAGGCTGGTGGCCCGATTGATGCGGATTTCGCGATTGGCCAGAACGACCTTGCGTGACAATTCTGCGCCCGCGTGGGCTGCCGCTGTATCGATGTATTCGCACACGCTCAACGCGACGACCGTGCCCGACTTTGCACCCACGCAATAGCGCGCACCATAAGGGCGGGCCAAATGTTGGCGCACGCTATCGAGCTCGATGCCATCCTTGCGAAAAGCGTCCAGTGCGTCTTCCGCTTTGATCGTCCCAGTGGGGCGATTTGCCGCTTCGTTTTGGAACAGCGCGCCGAAGTCACGCGGGTTCTGCACGGGTGGCGCGGTGGGATGTCGCGCTGACTCGATTGCAACAGCGGTGTCTAACTTTTCGGCGCTCGTCGAGTGCACTTCTGGCTGTGGCGCCGGTGATTTGCAAGAAGCAACGAAAACGCCACAGGCAAACAACACCTCTCGAACGCGCAAGTCTAGACGTCGATGCATTTTGATCTGTGTTACTTGCTAGCAGACGCTTCGGATCAGGGTACGCATTTTATTTCTGCGTTTTGCAAATCTGATCTGCTCCCCGACCCGTAGTTCATAAACCGCAATTGTGCGGCTAGGGAGAAGTGCATGAGAAATCGAACCTTAGTTGGCTCTGGCTTGGTGTTGGCGACGCTGGCAGCGTTGGGCACCTCGCTGATCAGCGATGAAGCCGCCGCTTCGAGCCATCGCGAAGCGCCATTCATCACCAAGAATCCCAAAGTAGATGGGACGGACTTCTACATGTTCAAGAGTTACGAGACCGGCCGAGCCGGCTTCGTCACCCTGATCGCGAATTACATTCCGCTCCAAAATCAATATGGCGGGCCGAACTTCTTCAGCATGGATCCCGAGGCTTTGTACGAGATCCATTTGGATAATACCGGCGACGCCAAGCAGGACATCACCTTTCAGTTCCGCTTCCAGAGCGCGCTAGGAGGCACGAAAATTCCGGTCGGCAACAAGATGGTGGCAATTCCGCTGATCAACTCCGGTCCGGTCACTGGTGACGGCGTGGCGTCACCGGCGAATGCGAACCTGAGCGAGACCTACACGATCCAGATGCTCAAGGGCGACAGCGCCACCGGTGCGGTGACGGACGTCGTTTCCGCCTCCAACGCCGCGGTCAAGTCCTTCAGGAAACCGCTCGACTACATCGGCCAAAAGTCGTTTGGCAGCCCGGCCGCGTACGAGGCCTATGCGCGCAAGCACATCTTCGAGGTCAAGCTGGACGGCTGTGCCACGAATGCTCGCGTGTTCGTCGGTCAACGCAAGGAGACTTTCGCCGTCAATCTGGGCGTGATCTTCGATCTGGTGAATATCGACGCACTCGGTCTGGGCGCGGTTGCCCAGCCACTCGGCGATATCCTGGATCCAGCGAAGACCAACCGGGCGGCGTTTCCGAATCCGATCGCCAACACCAACATCACCAGTATCGAGCTGGAAGTCCCGATCGATTGCGTCACCGGGACAGCCAAGGCCGGCGCAGCGGCGGACGCCGGAAAAATCATCGGCGGCTGGTCCACGGCCAGCGTTCGTCAGGCGCGCGTGATCAACCCCGGCCCCAGCTTCGCGAAGCCGACGGTGGAAGGCGGTGCGTGGGCGCAAGTTTCGCGCCTTGGCTTCCCACTGGTCAACGAAGCGGTCATCGGTTTGCCGGACAAGGACAAGTTCAACTCGAGCATGCCCAAGGACGATCTGACCAACTTTGCCGACTACGTCACGAATCCGACGCTGCCCGCGTTGCTCGAAATCTTGTTCGGCGCAGCCGGCTACGCGGCTCCTCCAGTACCCCGTGACGACATGGTCGCGGCGGCGGTCACCGGCGTCGCGGGCGTGAACATGCCCATCAATGGTGGCGCTGGCGAGATGCAGCGCTTGAATGTCGCCTTCGCCCCCAAAGCGTTGAAAGACCAATTTGCACTCGGCGCAGCCGGTTGCTTCTTGGGCCCGATCGTCGCCACGACGAATCCATACGGCATCGACACGACGAACGCAGCCTGCGATCCGAACGGTTTCCCCAACGGCAGGCGCCCGCTCGACGACGTGACGGACATCATCTTGTCGGTGGTGGCGACCAACTTCCTGCGCGCAACGAGCAAAGTGGTTTTGCATGACGGCGTAGCGGAGGAGCTCGGCTTCCGAACCGCTGCGGGCGAGCCCGCCTTCACAGGTGCGGAAGTGTTCCCCTACCTTCCGACGCCCAATGGCGGCACGTGAGCAAGGAGCTCGATATGCGCCCACGAAGCGTTTTTCATGCATTGTGCCTACTGACCACGCTCGCCATCGTCGCGTGTGGCACTGAAGACGACAGTTCGCCTGGACCAACCGCCGGCAGTAGCGGCAAAGGCAACGCTGGTAGCAGTGGTAAAGGCAATGCTGGCAGCGGTGGTAACGGCAACGCCGGCAAGGCCGGCGGCGGCGAAAGCGGTAGCGGTGAAAATGCGGGCGCATCGGACGGCGGCGCAGCCGGCGAACCCGGAATACCGCCACTGGGCTGCACCCACCTGAGCGAGCTCGTGCACTCCATGATCAAAGACGATACGACCGCAAAGAGCGTTCCCCGGCCCGTGAACGATCTCGTGCTCTGCGACGATCCGGCGGATCCCGGGGCGTATAGCGATCTGTTCTAGCGGCTACGGTAACTGAGCCGCACCGGTCGACGTTCCCCGCATCGACCGGCGCGGCGCCTCCATAGACTGGACGCGCGGGTCAGACTAAACCGGGCTCGTGTCGTGCTATTGACTAGCCATGCCGCTGCTCAAAATCACGACGTCCGTTCCGGCTGCTCCCGAGCACGGCAAGCTGCTCGCTGAGCTCTCGCGGCTGTGCGCCGATCGGCTCGGCAAGCCCGAGTCGTACGTCATGACCGCCATCGATCACCCCTCACAGATGACGTTTGCGGGGAGTGCTGAACCCGCGTGTTACGTCGAGCTGAAGAACGTCGGGCGCTTTACCGGCGAGCTCACTCAACAGCTGTCCGCCGAGCTCTGCGAGCGGCTCGGCGCGAGCCTCGGCGTCGCGAAGAACCGCATCTACATCGAGTTTGCCGATGCCCAAGGGTACCTCTGGGGCTACGACGGTGAGACGTTCGGGTGACGCTCTGGATCGCGGCGCGGGTGCCGGCTCGCTACGCGGTGAGGACACCTCGCGACCGCGAGTTGCGATGCTGGATCGCGAGCGCCCCC
>Ga0070682_100002273_pt1 | contig 10635 bp, 11 predicted proteins | sample KBSC63LmetaG_FD_64668 | JGI IMG/M metagenome (GOLD analysis project Ga0070682, IMG submission 64668) | Corn rhizosphere microbial communities from Kellogg Biological Station, Michigan, USA - KBS C6-3L metaG | ecosystem: Host-associated > Plants > Roots > Rhizosphere | place: USA: Michigan... | reverse complement strand
CGTGCTGTTGGCCGACGCCGGCCAGCGTCGCAGCCCCGTCATTCGCCTGGAACTGATCCGGCTGCGCTGCCAGCTCGTCGACGTCATCGATCTGGTCGCCCAACCCGACGCCCTGCCCGCCGCGCTGGAGCGCCTGGCGCCCGAGCTGCTGCTGATCGACTGCGAACACCCGACGCCCGAGCTGCTGGCCCAGTTGGGCGAATCCCTGCAGCGCCAGCCCCGCCCCGTGCTGCTCTTCGCCGAGCAGATGAGTCCCGAGCAGATGCGCGCCGCACTGAATGCAGGCATCAGCACCCTGCAGCTCGCCGGCCTGCCGCCCCAGCGCCTCGGCGCCCTGCTGCAACTGGCCCTGGCCCGCTTCGAGCACGACCAGAGCCTGCAGCGCGACCTGCGCCAGACCCAGACCCAACTGGCCGAGCGCAAGCTGGTCGAGCGCGCCCGCGGCATCCTGATGCGCGAGCAGGGCCTGGACGAGGAGGCCGCCTTCCAGCGCCTGCGCCAGCTCGCCATGGACGGCGGCCAGACCATGGCCGCGGTGGCCATGCGCCTGATTGATGCAGATCAGCTGCTCAGGCCGCGCTGAGCCTCGAACTGGGGCGCCATGCACCAACGGCGCACCGTGGGTACCCGTGATGCGTCAGCGCTGGGCTTCTGTGGGACTGAAGACCGGCTGCTCCAGTCCCTCGGCCCGCCCGTAGCGCAGCTGCCCCTGCCGCACGAAGTAGATGCGCGCCGGTTGATCGGGCATGTCGGGGCTGAAGCTCGTCCCGATGGGGCCTTCATCCTCTACAAAGCGGGCCAGCCAGTTCGCGAACGCCAGGGCCTGGAAAAGGTCCGGCAGGCGCAGCCCTTCCAGCATCAGCACGAAGCGATGGCCGAAGCCGTTGCCGGCATAGCCGGCCAGATCGGTCATCGACACATGGCAATACGCCTCGGTGTTGTCGTGGCCCGGCAGGCAAAAGCGGTGAGGCGGGGTGACCTCGCGGAAAAAGAGAGCCTGCGGCAGCAACAGCGGCTCGGGCGGGTCCGAACGCCGGCCCATCACAAACTCCGCCGCTGCGAGATCTGCCCCCACCAGGCCATGGCAACGGAACGCCAGCGAGAGCGAGTGATAAGAGCTCATGCCATCGCGACCCGCATCAACGCCGCAGATCCTGCACCATGCGCGCGGTCAGCAGGCCAGCAGCGGGGATCAGCAGCGATGAGCCACAAGGCATTTCTGCGAAATAGGGGCATGAGGGTTCAGGCGGGCGGCCAATGCGGGCCGACCCGTGGTTAACAGGTGACCGAGATTGAAGCGTTGGCAAGCGTCGCCGGCAATTGCGGGCGCTCCTACTGCCGGGTCGCGTTTCCCAAGAGCAACGAGAAGTAGCGGCCGGTCCGGCGGTCCGTGGATGCCGTCACCGTGGTGAGGGGGCAGCAAGGCACGGTCAATGTGCCCCCCGTCAGGATCGGCAGGCCATGGAACACAAACTTCGGATCGTCGAACCGGATGGACCATTTGCTTCCTGTGGCCACTCTCAGCACCTCGCCGACATAACGGGCCGCGCCATCCAGGAACGCCGCCTCCTGGGCTGACCTCGTATCCGCCGGCGTTTTGTACCTGGCCAGCACCAGGGCCTCGATCGCATCGAGCGACGCCCCCGTCAGGTCGAGGCTGGAGCGAACATCTGCCGGTGCTGACTGCACGAAGCGGTCGATCGCGTCGTCCATGTCCATCAGCCAGAACTGAAAGGCATCCTTGCGGGAGTCGTCACTCATGCTTCACCTGTCCGATCGGCATGCCGTCCTCAGCGCTTGAAGCCGTCCTCGCAGTCATGCGGGAAGTCGAACCTCGAGCGCCATTGCGGCTGCGCCTCATGCTCCTTCTCCGTGGCGTCAAAGGCCGCGGACATCTCGGCGAGCTTGGCGTCGATCCGATCAATCGAGCTCTTTCATGATGTCGCCTTCCTTGTAATCGTCGCGGTACTCGAAGTCCACCGAGTACTTGCCGCTGCGGTCCACCTTGACAGTCATCATGTCCCAGCGGGGCTGGCCGAGATCCTGGGTCAGGCGCCAGTGCGCAAACGTGGCATCGTCGAGCTGTCGCTCCTCTTCGCGCACCGGTTCAAAACCTTGATCGATACGCCCATCAGTCAGGTGAGCGGTGAACTGGATACTGGAAACATTGCCCAAAGGGGCGATCCTCGTTCGCACGACAACGTGCTGCCAGTCAATCGCCGGGATTGCAAGGTAAGCGTGCTGCGCGACCGCTGTGGTGGCCTGGTCGAGTTCCAAAAGGCTTTGCATTGCCAACTCTCTCACGTCCCACGGCAGGCACCGCTTCCTCGACCGCCGGCTCGGGGTTGGGCGTCTCGGCAGGCGCGCCAAATCCAGGCGCGTCGCCCTCGGCCTCCATGGGCTCGAGAGCCTCATAAGCGGCGACGCTGTAGTTGTCCAGCCTCATCGGGCACTCCCTGTATTGGTATTCAGACGGGCGCCATTGAAGCTGCCGGCCCGGGCCGCAGGCAATTGCGGGCGCTCCTAGAAATGCAGCCGTGCCGACTTGGGGCGCTCCGCACCAAGACGCGCCCGAACCCCATGCACCGCCCCGGCGCAATCCGCTCGCCGGCGCGCCAGCCCTGCGCCAAGCGCGTGCAAAACGCACATCCCACCGCCCCGGCGAAGCTGGCACGCAACCTGCGTTGATCGAGTCGAGGCCTGCAATGGCGCAGGCCTCTCGGGCCGGCCGGCTGATGAATCGGCCGGCACTTCGGGACAACGGCGTCCGACCTCTCCTATTGCGTCTTCGCTGCTGAGCGAGCAGCGCGGGCGGAGCGTGGCTGCGATGCCGTTGCGCCCTGCATGACCCAGGAGCCCGTGATGACCGTCAGCGACAACTCGAACACCGCGCCCCACCCGCAACGCCGCAGCGTGCTTGCTGCGGCCGCCGCCCTGCCCTTCACGGCGCTGGCGGGTGGGGCATGGGCCCAGGGCTCCGACAAGCCCGAGAAGGAAGAAGTCAGGATCGGCTTCATCCCGCTGACCGACTGCGCCTCCGTCGTCATGGCCTCGGTGCTGGGCTTCGACAAGAAGCACGGCATCAAGATCATCCCGACCAAGGAAGCCTCCTGGGCCGGCGTGCGCGACAAGCTCGTCAACGGCGAGCTCGACATGGCCCATGTGCTCTACGGCCTGATCTACGGCGTGCACCTCGGCGTGGCCGGCGCCAAGAAGGACATGGCCGTGCTGATGACGCTGAACCGCAATGGCCAGGCCATCACCCTGTCCAAGAAGCTGGCCGATGCCGGCGCGGTGGACGGCGCGTCGCTGGCCAAGGTCATGGCCAAGGACAAGCGCGACTACAGCTTCGCCCAGACCTTCCCGACCGGTACGCACGCCATGTGGCTGTACTACTGGCTGGCCGCCCACGGCGTGAACCCGATGAAGGACGCCAAGGTCATCACCGTGCCGCCGCCGCAGATGGTGGCCAATATGCGCGTCGGCAACATGGACGGCTTCTGCGTCGGCGAGCCCTGGGGCCACCGCGCCATCATCGACGGCATCGGCATCACGGCCACGACGACCCAGGACATCTGGCCCGAGCATCCCGAGAAGGTGCTGGGCACCACCGGCGACTTCGTCAAGAAGTACCCCAACACCGCGCGCGCCGTCATCATGGCCGTGCTGGAGGCCAGCCGCTGGATCGACGCCGGCCTGTCCAACAAGAACAAGATGGCCGAGACGATCGCCGACAAGGCCTATGTCAACACCGGCGTCGACGCCATCAACCAGCGCATCCTCGGCCGCTACCAGAATGGCCTGGGCAAGACCTGGGACGACCCGCGCCACATGAAGTTCTTCGACGACGGCGCGGTCAACTTCCCCTACCTGTCCGACGGCATGTGGTTCCTGACCCAGCACAAGCGCTGGGGCCTGCTGAAGGACCACCCCGACTACCTCGGCACGGCCAAGGCCATCAACCAGACCAAGCTCTACGCCGAGGCCGCCAGCGCGCTGAAGATCAGCGTGCCCAAGGACCCCATGCGCAGCTCCAAGCTGCTCGACGGGGTCGTCTGGGACGGCAAGGACCCCGCCAAGTACGCCGACAGCTTCAAGGTAAAGGTTTGAACACCATGGTCTCCGCCGTCTTCCACTCCCCGAGCGACCCCGTCGCGGTCCCGGCGCCCGCTGCGGCTGCCGGTCGCCCCGCGGCAGCCAATGAAGCCGTCATGCCAGCCGCGGCGCGACCGGCCAAACCGCCGCGCGATCCCATCGACTGGCGCGGCCTGGCCCTGCGCGTGCTGCCGCCGGTGCTCAGCATCGGCCTGCTGATCGGCCTGTGGGCCCTGGCCACGATGAAGGGCGGCAGTTTCCCGACGCCGGCCGCCACCTTCGACGCCGCCGTCAAGCTGTTCGCCGATCCCTTCTACCGCAACGGCCCCAACGACCAGGGCATTGGCTGGAACATCCTGAACTCCCTGGGCCGTGTCGGCATGGGCTTCGGCCTGGCCGCCGTCGTCGGCATCCCGCTGGGCTTCATCATCGGCCGCTTCGAGTTCGCCAACCGCATGGTGTCGCCGCTGATCGCGCTGCTGAAACCCGTGTCGCCGCTGGCCTGGCTGCCCATCGGCCTGCTGGCCTTCAAGAGCGCCAACCCCGCCGCCATCTGGACCATCTTCATCTGCTCGATCTGGCCCATGGTGGTCAACACCGCCGTCGGCGTGCAGCGCGTGCCGACCGACTACCTCAACGTCGCCCGCGTGCTCAAGCTCAGCGAGTGGAAGGTCATCACCCGCATCCTGCTGCCCGCCGTGCTGCCCTATGTGCTGACCGGCGTGCGCCTGTCGGTCGGCACGGCCTGGCTGGTCATCGTCGCGGCCGAGATGCTGACCGGCGGCGTCGGCATCGGCTTCTGGGTCTGGGACGAGTGGAACAACCTCAACGTCGCCCACATCCTGATCGCCATCTTCGTCATCGGCACCGTCGGGCTGCTGCTCGAATGGATGCTGATGTCCCTCGCCAAGCATTTCACCTTCAACGAGGACTGATGCCATGAAGCCGTTCATTCAGGTTCAAGACGCCGAGATGGTCTTCACGACCCGCAAGGGTCGCTTCCATGCGCTGCAGAACGTCAACCTCGACGTGCAGCGCGGCGAGTTCATCACGCTGATCGGCCATTCGGGCTGCGGCAAGTCCACGCTGCTCAACCTCTTCGCCGGCCTGCTGCAGCCGACGTCCGGCGCGCTGATCTGCGACGGCCGCGAGATCGCCGCGCCCGGCCCCGAGCGCGCCGTCGTCTTCCAGAACCATTCGCTGCTGCCCTGGCTGAGCTGCCTGGACAACGTGCTGCTGGCGGTCGAATCGGTCTTCGGCGGCAAGGAGGCTTCGGCCAAGCTCAAGGTGCGCGCCCGCGCCGCGCTGGAGCTGGTGGGCATGAGCCATGCGCTGCACAAGCGCCCGCACGAGATCTCGGGCGGCATGAAGCAGCGCGTCGGCATCGCCCGCGCCCTGGCCATGGAGCCCAAGGTGCTGCTGATGGACGAACCCTTCGGCGCGCTGGACGCGCTGACCCGCGCCAAGCTGCAGGACGAGCTGCTGAAGATCGTCAGCCGCACCCAGAGCACCGTCATCATGGTCACCCACGATGTCGACGAAGCCGTGCTGCTGAGCGACCGCATCGTCATGATGACCAATGGGCCCGCCGCCACCATCGGCGAAATCCTCGAGGTCGGCATCCCGCGCCCGCGCGTGCGCGTCGAGCTGGCCGAGGTCGCGCGCTATGTGGCGGCGCGCAAGGAGGTCATCGACTTCCTGTACACCCGCCACGCCCACGTGGAACAGGCCGCGTGACCTGAACGCCGCTAGCGCGGCCGCACCGAATCGCTGAGATTGCCGTCAGGGAAGTAGTGCTGGAAGGCGCGCCTGGCCGCGCCGGATTGGCCGATGCGCTCCAGCATCTCGATCGCCTGCTTGCGATCGGCATCGCTCAGCGACGAGGTGCGGCTCACATAGGCGCCGCTCTCGCCCCAGGGCAGTTCCCCCACGGCTTCCGCCTGCAGGCGGTCGACCCACGCGCTCAGCTTGCCATTCGCCCGCAATGCGCCGGTGACCACCGTGGGCGTGATCACGGCCACATCGGCGATGCCGGCGTCCAGCGCGCGGGCCAATGACAGCGGGTCGGCCGACTCCACCAGCCGCCCTTCCGCCGCGAGCTGCTTGACCAGAGCCTGGTAGCGCCCGTCATAGTCATAGCCCCGCACCACGGCCACCTGCAGTTCGCGATGCGCCAGCAGGCCTGCCACGCTGCGCACCGGCAACTGGCGCGAGCGCAGGGACAGCAGCACGGCGCGGCTGCGGATCATGGGCACGAAGTCGCCGTGCGCGTCGCGGCGTGCCGAGCGCCGGGCGGGCACCAGCAGGTCCGCCTGGCCGGTCTCGAACAGCATCTCCTGGCGCGAGCGCGGCACGACCTGGAAATCGATCGTGCAACCCGTCTTCGCGCTCTCGGCGCGCAGCAGGTCGGGATAGATGCCGCCCACGTCACCATCGCTGACGGTGACGGCCAGGCCGATAGGCGCCACGGGCACCCGCAGGGCGCGCAGGCAATCGGCCTGGGCCAGGAAAGGCATGCAGCTCAGCAGCAGCAACGCGAGGGGATGAGCCGGGAGATTCACCATTCAAGTCAAGGCTTGCGCAAGCCAACTCGGCGTTAGGGGCATGGTAGCGCCGCGATGGAACGGAAAGCCCGCGCGAACGTCGCCGGCAAACGCGTGAACAAGGCAGGTCCGCGTCGTCACAGCCCCTCGCGCCCATCGCCGCTCGTCGTCATCGTGGCGGCGTATCGCTTTTCCTGCGCTCCGAGCTCAACGACTTTTTTACCTCTGCCGCGACCGCCGGAGTAGGCAGGTAGGCTAGATGTACGACATCCTTTGCGTCGAGGGCCTTGTCGGCCGTTGGTTTGCATTGCGACCAAATCAACCGAACCAGCCTCCCATCCGCTTTCGACATCGGAACTAGCCGCCTATCAGCTGAACTCAGCGGACCGGCCAACTGTTGAGCAATTGCAGCATTGAGCGCACCCAGCTTTTCACACACAGCTATCGCCACGCCCATGCTGCAACTCACCGTCGAACACTCTGCAGTAAGAAGATCACGGATGCTTGATCTCACATCCTCGACTGACCTGATGCGCTCAAAAGGCGGATCGGTCTCGCTCGCGTTCGCTTGGACCGCAAGAAGACACAAAACTGCTGCCAGTGTTTTCATGTGGGGCGGGCGCTGGCGAAGGCAGCATTTTTAGCAGCTAGCCCGCTTGGATGGGCGGTTGCCTCACCGATCTTAGGCGGGCACGATCGGACGTCGGCTTCGCTGCCGTCCAACCGCCTGACAGGACACCAACTAGCGTCCCCCCAGCCGCCCCCCTCGACCATTTGCCAGGGCCGCCGCCGCCGCCCCCTCAAGACTTCCCCTTCACCCCCAGCGCATTGATGCTGCTGCGTGCATCCCCATCCACCCCCTCGGTGCCTTCGATCTGGACCTGGATGGTCATCTCGTCGCCGACGAGATCGAGATAGGCATCCAGGCCGTAGTCCGAGCGCTTGATGGTCGTGCGGGCTGAGAAGCCCACCGACGGCTTTTCGCTGACCTGGTTCAGGCCCAGCTTGTTGAAGCGCAGGTCCAGCACCACCGGCTTCGTGACACCGGCCAGCGTCAGGTCGCCGTAGAGCTTGCCCTGCATGCCGTCGATCTTCTCCAGCCTGGTGCTGCGAAAGCTGATCTGGCGCGGGCCCATGAAGAGCTTGGCCCAGGAGTCGTCGCCGCGCACCTGGTTGTTCCACTTCGCGTCGCCGAGGTCGATGGACGCGATCGGCATGCTGACCTGGATGGACGAGCGCGACCAGTCGTCGGCGTCGAAGACGAAGCGGCCCGGCGTCATGCGCACCGTGCCGATCAGGTCGATGAAGCCCTGGTGCAGCAGGCTGAAGTTGACGCGGGAGATCTTGCTGACGATGTTGTAGGTCGTCGGCGTGGCGTTCGCGGTCACGGCGGAACAGGCCAGAACGGCGGCCAGCAGGGCGTGGGGGAGGCGGGACATGGGAGCTTCCTTGCTCGGTTGAAAAGGTCGCTCGTTGTAGTCAGACACCCCCTGAATGACCTGAATACGCGCTGAAATCTTCTGAACCGCCCTGATTTCGTGCGGAAAATGCGTCCGGCATGGACAGCCGCATCACCACCGCCGCCCCGTTTCGCCTGCTCGACTGGCGCGTCGACCCTGCGCGCGGCCTGCTGACCCCTCTGGCCGGCGGCGAGCCGTTGCGCCCGGACGCGCGCGCCCTGCAGCTGCTGCTGCACCTGGCGGCGCGGCCGGGCGTCGTCGTCAGCATTGACGAACTGCTGGACGAGGTCTGGACCGGCGTCGTCGTCAGCCCCGACTCGGTCTACCAGGCCATCGCCGGCCTGCGCCGGGCCCTGGGCGACGACACCCGGGAGCCGCGCTATATCGCCACCGTGACGCGCCAGGGCTACCGCCTGGTGGCGACGCCGCAGCCCGATGTGGAGACTGCCGTGGCGCCGCCTGCGCCCGAAGCCGCGCCAGAGCCGGTCGCAACACCGCCTCGCAGACGCCAATGGATCGCCGCACTGGGGCTGACAGCCGTAGCCGCAGCCGGCACCGCCGCCTGGCTGCTGCCCTGGCCGCAGCCGGCGGCCGACGCCCATTCGATCGCCGTCATGCCCTTCCTGGACCTGACCGACGCGATGGACCAGGAGCCGTTTGCCGACGGCATGACCGAGCAGCTCATCGACACGCTGAGCCATCGGCCCGGCTGGAAGATCCCCGCGCTGTCGCGGGTGTTCTCGTACAAGGGCAAGGAGACGACCTTGACCCAGCTCGGTCGTGAGCTGCGCGTGCAGCATGTGCTGGAAGGCAGCGTGCGCCGCTCCGACAACACGCTGCGGGTCAGCGCCCGCCTGGTGCGCGTGGACGACGGCTATGTGGTCTGGTCGTCGACCTACGACCGGCCGGCGGCCGACCGCCTGGGCGTGCAGGCCGACGTCGCCAACGAGATCGGCAAGGCCCTGGACAAGAGTTTCAGCGGCTGACCATCGCGAAATAGCGCTCGAAGGACGCGTCCACCGCGGCGCGCCCGCCGCCGATGATGTTCAGGCCCCAGGTGAAGCCGTAGACGTCGTCGAAAGCCAGGCCGCGCAGCCGCGCCTGGGTCTCGCGCACATGCTCGGGCTTGGCCGGGATGTGGTTGGGCACGCTGTACATGAAGCTGACATGGCGGCGGTCCTGGGCCACGTGCAGCGAATCGCCGGCCAGCAGCAGCGACCTGCCCTTGGGGCCGTCGCGCCAGTGCAGCACGGAACTGCCGGGGAAGTGACCCGGACAGCGCAGCAGCGTCGCGCCGCGGCCCAGGTCCAGCGAGTCGCCGCGCCAGAACTCCAGCCAGCGCGAGGGCCGGCTGACCCACAGCCTGTCGTTCTCGTGCACGAAGATGGGCACGCCGCCCAGGGCCTCGCTCCAGCGCACCATGGCCGAATAGAAATGCGGATGCGAGATGGCGATGCGCTCCACGCCGCCGCGACGCTTGATCTCGGCCACCGCCTCGTCGGTCACCAGCGCCGTGGTCTCCCACAGCAGGCGCGCCTCGGGCAGGTGCAGGGCGCGCTGCGGGATGGCGAAAGCCGGCGCGATGCCGATGCCGAACAGGTCCTGGTCCATCTCCAGCCGGTTGCGGTGGGTGGTGGCCAGCTCCTCGTGCGTCGTCCAGGCCTGGCCCTGCCAGCCCACGTACTGGCGCTCGTCGCTGCAGATGCGGCACAGCCCCGGCGGTTGCAGGCTGTCGGCGTGCTCGGTTCCGCAGGTGCGGCACATGAAATGGGCCATGGGGTGCTCCGTGATGTCCAAGGCCTGCAGACTAGGCAGTCCGATGGATCCATCACAGAGCCAAGTTCAGCGATTCACAGGGTGCCAAGTGCCTTGGCCAACCGTTTCACGGCCTCAGGAATGCGCGCCGCCGTGATGCTGCCGTAGCCCAGCACCAGGCCCTGCAGGCCACCCTCACCCCACCAATAGCGGCTCAGCGGCTCAACACCCACGCCGCTGTCCCAGGCGCGGCGCGTCAGCTCGTCGGCATCGACATCACGCAGCGCCACGGCCAGGTGCAGGCCGGCGATGGCCGGATAGATGGCCGCCCGGTCGCCCAGGTGGCGCCGGATCATCTGCTCCAGCACGCGCCGGCGCTCGGCGTACTCGGCCCGCATGCGGCGCACATGGCGCAGCAGATGGCCCTCAAGGATGAAGTCGGCCACGGCCGCTTGCGTCAGCGCCGGCGTGCCGAAACCCGCCGCATGCTTGGCCGCCAGCAGGGCCTCCCGCGCCCAGGCTGGCGTGACGACATAGCCCAGGCGCAGGGCCGGCAGCATGCTCTTGGACAGCGTGCCGACATAGAAGACACGACCGTCGCGGTCCAGGGTCTTGAGCGCATCCAGCGGCCGCGACGTGAAGCGGAACTCGCCGTCGTAGTCGTCCTCGATGACGACGGCCTGGCGCGCGGCGGCCCAGTTCAGCAGCTCGCGCCGGCGCGCCAGCGACATGGCCATGCCCAGCGGCGACTGGTGGGACGGCGTCACGCAGACGATGCGGGC
>Ga0070682_100002271_pt1 | contig 10638 bp, 10 predicted proteins | sample KBSC63LmetaG_FD_64668 | JGI IMG/M metagenome (GOLD analysis project Ga0070682, IMG submission 64668) | Corn rhizosphere microbial communities from Kellogg Biological Station, Michigan, USA - KBS C6-3L metaG | ecosystem: Host-associated > Plants > Roots > Rhizosphere | place: USA: Michigan... | reverse complement strand
CCCCCCCCGGAAAACTTCTGCGAAGGATCCGGCCCCCGTCCCCGGCGATCCGCTCGGCGATTACCGCAAGAAGCGGGATCCGCTCCGCACCAACGAGCCCTTCGCCGCTGAACGCAAGACCAGCGCCAGGGAGACGCGGCAGGGGCGCTACGTCGTCCACCTCCATCACGCGACCCGCACCCACTACGACATGCGGCTGCAGATCGGCGGCACGCTGAAGAGCTTCGCGGTGCCGAAGGGCCCGACGCTCGACCCGGCCGTGAAGCACCTCGCGATGCTGACCGAGGATCATCCGCTCGAGTACATGGACTTCGAGGCGGTGATCCCGGAGGGAAACTACGGCGCAGGGCCGATGATCGCCTGGGACCGCGGGCGCATTCGCTACCTCGACGGCACGGCCGAGGAAGGCCTCCAGAAGGGGAAGCTCGATTTCGTGCTCACGGGCTTCAAGCTCAACGGGCGCTTCGCGCTGATCGAGACCGGGAGCCGCCAGGGCGACAAGAAGCTCGAGGGCAAGCAGTGGCTGCTCGTGAAGAAGCAGGACAGCCACGCGACGACGCGTGACGTGCAAGTCGAGGAGCCGCGCAGCGTGCTCGGCGGGCTCACGATCGAGGAGCTGTCACGCCGCGCGGAGCTGTCGGAGGAGCTCACGCGCCTGGCCGCCGAGGCCGGCGCCGTGCAAGCCGACGTGCACGTCGAGCAGATGATGCCGATGCTCTGCGCCACGGAAGGCGGCCGGCTCGACGACGCCGAGCGGCTCTACGAGCTCAAGCTCGACGGTGTGCGCATCGTGGCCGACAAGCACGGCGACGCCGTCGCGCTCCGCTACCGCAACGGCCGCTCCGCGACGGCGGCGTATCCCGAGATCGCGCGCGGCGTGCGGGCGCTCGCACCGGAGCGCGTCGTCCTCGACGGCGAGATCGTCGCGTTCGACGACGCGGGACGCCCGAGCTTCCACAAGCTCGGCCCGCGCATTCACGCCGAGCGTCCGCTCGACGTGTTGCGCGTCCAGGCCGAGGTGCCCGTGAGCTACCTCGTGTTCGACGTGCTCGCGCTCGGCGATCGCGATCTGCGCGGTATGCCGCTCGCCGCGCGCAAGGAGATCCTGCGGCACGTCGTGCAGGGCAAGGGACTCTTGCGCGCCCTCGATCACATCGAGGACGACGCCCGACCGCTCTTCGAGTTCTGTACGCAAAATCACCTCGAGGGCGTCGTCGCCAAGCGCAAGGCCTCGAGCTACCGGCCCGGACCCACGCGCGGCGACGACTGGATCAAGATCAAGTGCGATCGGGACGAGGAGTTCGTCGTGATCGGTTGGATGGAGGGTAAGGGTGGTCGCGCTCGGCTCGGTGCGTTGTGCCTCGCGAGCCACACGCACGAGGGGCTCCGCTACCGGGGTCGCGTCGGCAGCGGTCTGGACGACGCGAGCATCGGAGCGCTGGTTCCGAAGCTCGCTGCGCTCGCCGTCGACGAGTTTCCGGGCGTGGGCGGCGTGCCTGCCGAGTCCAAGGATGCCCATTGGGTGCGGCCCGAGCTCGTCGTGAGCGTTCGCTTTCAGGGGTGGACGCCCGACGCGCACCTGCGTCATCCGGTGTTCCGCGGCGTCCGCACGGACATCGAGCCCGGCGCGTGCCGCGCCATGCCGCCGGCGGAGCTGCTCGCCGAGCCGGAGGCCGCCCTGGATGCCGCTGGGACCGAATCGACTCCAGGCGCGGAGGAGGCGGAGCCGGCGCCCGCTCCCGCGCCGCGCAAGTCGCGCGTCAACGTCACGAATCGCGACAAGGTGTTTTGGCCGGAGGAGGGCTACACCAAGGGCGATCTCGTCGAGTACTACGCGGCGATGGCGCCCGCGATGCTGCCGTTCCTCGCCGATCGCCCGGTCGTGATGGTGCGCTACCCCGACGGCATTCGCGGCAAGAGCTTCTATCAGTGGAACGTCCCGCAGGGGACCCCCGACTGGCTGCGCCGCACCGAGCTCCGCGACTCGAGCGATCCGGACAAGCGCGAGAAGGTCGTCTTTCTCGTCGATGACGTGGATGCGCTCGTCTACCTCGCGAACCTCGGCACGATCCCGCTTCACGTGCTCGCCTGTCGCGAGGAGACGCGCGACGCGTGCGATTTTCTGACGGTCGATTTCGACATCGGCGAGCACCCCTTCGAGCGCGCCGTCGTGCTGACGCTCACGTTGAAGGAGATCCTCGACGAGATCGGCCTCGTCGGGTATCCGAAGACCTCGGGTCAGAAGGGCCTGCACGTGCTCGTTCCGCTCGGCCCCGGCGTCGGCTTCGAAGCGGCGAAGCTCCTTTGCGAGCTCTTCGGTCAGCTCGTCGTCGCGCGCCACCCGAAGCTCTGCACGCTCGAACGTCGCGTCGAGAAGCGCGGCGGCAAGGCGCTCGTCGACATCGGCCAAACCGGCCCCTCGCGCACCATCGTCGCGCCGTACTCGGTGCGCGCGTGGCCCGGCGCCACCGTCTCGACGCCGCTCTACTGGGAAGAGGTGCACGTCGCGCTCGATCCGAAGCGCTTCACGCTGCTCACCGTGCCGACGCGCTTGATGGAGACGGGCGATCCCCTGATGGGCCTCTTGGATCAGACGCCCGATATCGGTGCGGCCGTCGTGAAGCTCGAGGCGCTGCACGCGAAGGCGAAGGCGTAGCGGGAACACTCGGGGAGCGGAACCGAATCTGCCTGGAGGCGCGCCTTCGCAGGATGGCGCGCGAGGTTTGGTCGGAGTAGAATTCGCAGTCGGGAGCGGGTGCGTATGCGAATTTCGACGTTGGCTTTGTGTGGTGTCGTGGTCGTGGTGGCCTGTGAGGGGCGATCGACGATTCAGAAAGGGGGCGCTCCGACCGACACGGGTGGAACGGGCGCAACCGGTGGCAGTGCTGGCAAGGGCGGGCGCCCGAGGGGGGGCACCGGCGGCAGCCCCATCACCGATGGCGGTACAGGTGCTCGTGGCGGCACAGCAGGCATGCTCGACGGCGGCAGCGGCGGTCGAGGCGGCACCTCGGCGCTCGGTGGTGACGCGGGCTCGGATGCGGGAGCGGGTGCCGTTGGTGGTGCGCTCGGGGGCGGCGCGGGGAGCGGCGGTGATGCCGGTGAGGGCGCTGGCGGTGCGAAGGGCGGAACTACCGGTGATGCGGGCACGGGGGGTGTAGCTGGCGATCCAGGCACGGGCGGTATCGCCGGTGAGCCGGAGCCCCACAAGCTGCCGGATGGCGTGTGCCCGGATGCTGCCGCTTGGTCACCCGGTGCCGTGCAATGCCGAGGCGGTTCGTTCATTCACCGGCCGGAGGCGCTCGGTTGCCCGCTGCCCGCGCGTGACCCCGATGATCTACCGCCCGACGCTGGCGTGGACGGCACCATCGAGCCGGCCTGCAATCAAGACAAGGATTGCGGCGAGACGGGCTATTGCGTCTACGTTCCCGATGACGAGCCCAGGCATGACTGCGTCACGCCTTGTGCGAGCGACACCGATTGCGACGCCGGAGAAGCCTGCCTTTGCGCGTCGCACACGCACAACGTGAATCGCGAGACGATCGGCCTCGGCCGCTGCGTGCCCGCGACCTGCTTCACCGACGCCGATTGCGGGTCCGGCAGGTTCTGCCGCTCGCCGCTCGAGCCCGCATCATGCTTGCATGACAAGCGCTGGCCGACCGGGCTGTCATGCCAGTCCCCCGCGGACGAATGCTCGGGCGTCGAGGAGTGCCCGCAGACGGACGCGAGCGAGTACTTCACGGCGTGCATGCAAGCGGGCGACGCGCTCGCCTGCGCTCCAAAACGATCTTGGTGCGAGTAGCCGCACGAGCGCGTGCACCGATATGTGCTACATGTAGCACATGGCAACCATCGGCATCCGCGAGCTCCGGCAGAACGCCAGCGCCTACCTGCGTCGCGTTCAGGCGGGGGAAACACTGCGCGTCGCCGACCGCGGTCGACCAGTCGCGCTTCTCACGCCCCTCGAGCCAGCGTCAGGATTGCGGCGCTTGGAGTCGGAGTCGCGCCTCACTCGCTCGGCTGGCAATCTGTTGGCGCTCGGCCCGCCCGAACCGGCCCGGTCCAAGGCGCCGCGACCGAGTCGGGTGCTTGCAAAGGCCCGTCGAAACGAGCGCTGACGTGGTCGTGTACCTGGATGCCTCCGCGCTCGTGAAGCTGGTCGTTCGCGAGCCCGAATCGGAGGCGCTCCGCAGGTTTCTCGCTCGCTACCCCGAGCGTGTCACGAGCGCGCTCTCGCACGTGGAAGTGCTTCGCGCCGTTCTTCATCAAGGGAGCCGCGCCGAGCGACGCGCGCGCCAGGTTCTCGCGCGCGTTCGCCAACTCCGAATCGACGACGCGGTGCTCGACGCCGCGGCCAGGCTCGAGCCGGTCGTTCTCCGCAGCCTCGACGCGCTTCACATTGCGTCGGCCCAAGCGTTCGAGGGCGATCTCGGGCCCGTCGTCACCTACGATCGCCGCATGCTTCTCGCACTCGGCGCCCTATCCATCGACGCTCGCGCGCCTGGCGCGAGCTACGATCGCGGGGAACGAACGCGAAAGAAGTCTTCGCGTCCTTCCTAGGGCTTGGGAACTGCCCGCTTCTGGCGCGACTTACGGCTCGGCCCGCGTCCGAGCGGCGGCTAGTCCAGGCAAATTTCCATGCGATCGACCGTCTCGGCCTTCATCGCGCACTCGTAGGCCGAGCGCGAGACCTTCTTCGTGCACTCCGCGAACTCCGGGTCTTCGGCGGCGCGGGCGCGTGCGTCGGCTTTGAGCTTCTCGAGCTCGCCGGGTCTCACGTCGGGGCGATCGGAGCCGACGAGCTTCTCCGTGTAGCGATCGAGGAGCGCCGTGCACTCGGCCGGTGAGGGGCCGCGTGAGCAGGCGAGCGCGGCGAGCGGAAGAGCGTGCGCGAGCGCGCGTCTCAGCGGAAGCATTCCTTTTCGATCTGGTCGGAGGTCTTGGCGTTGCGCACGCAGTTCATCGCCTCCGCGGTCACGCGGCGTCCGACGCAGCGCCGGCTCATGTCCTTCTTGAACGACTCTTTGGCGAGCTTGATCTCGCTCGCCACGGTCTCCGTACCGGCATGCGCTTGCTCGAGCTCGAGCCGCGCGACGCGCTCGACGATCTCTTCGCACTCCTTCTCCGACGCGGGGTGACCGCAGCCGAGCGCCGACGCGGCGATTCCGCACGCGAGGAAAATTTTGAACCGGTTCGTCCGCATCCGGGAGCGAGCGTGGAACGTTGCCGCGCCCTCCGCAATCGACAGCAAGCTCACTTCACGAAGTGCCATTCAATGTCCTCTGAAATCTGGACGCTCGTTCAGGTCCTGCTAGGTTCATAAGGCACATGAGCCGCTTGCGCGCGTCCTCCCCCCCGGAGCCGGCGAGCCCGGAGCTGATGCTCCGGAAGGCGAGTCTCGCGCGCACCTCCCTCACCCGCGCCAAGTACGCCCAGCGCGGTCTCTCCCACCGCGGCGCCCTCGACCGCACCACGCGCACCATGCTGCTCCGGCAGCTCTACCTCTCGCATATGGAGGGGCGGCGCTTCGCGGACGCCCTGCGCGTCGCCGAGCAGATGCTCGAGGGCGCCGTCATGCCCGACGTCGCCCGCCAGGACGCTGCTCGTGCTTGCCTCGGCCTCGGCGACCGGGATCGCGCCACCTACCACCTCCGCATCGCGAGTCGGGTGAGCCCCCCGGCCCGCCGTGCCTTTCACCTTTGGACGCTCGGCAGCGTGCTCTTCCTCGAGGGCCGTCATCGCGAAGCCGCCGGTGCGCTCGCGCGCGCCGCCCGCTGGGGCACGACCGACAAGCCCCTCTACCGCGCCCAGCTGGCCCTGGCGCGGCGCGCCGCGGGCGAAGCGGTGAGCGGCCTGTCCGCCGTGCGCGAGCGCCTGGAGGAGGCACCCTGTGGCCAGGGTTACGGGCGGTTCGTGCTCGGGGCGCTGGCGTACGAGCTGCGCGACGACGCCGCAGCCGAGCGCTACCTCTCGGCGTTCGTCCAGCGCGCGACGGGCGGGCGCGTTGCGCTCGAGGTGGCTTTGGCGGCGGAAGTGGCCCACGCCCGGCGGCTCCTGCGCCGGGTTCGCTCGCGGCGGCGGAAATCAGGCCCGGGGCGGGCGTGAAACCGCGGAGCCCTTCGCGCGGTAGAATAGCCTGATGCCCGCAGCCGACGCTTTCACCGAGGCCCTCGCGAAGGGTCCCCTGTACGCCGCCCTGGCGGCCCTGGCGGGCGGCTTCGTGGTCAGCCTGACCCCCTGCGTGTATCCGATGGTCGCGGTCACCGTCAGCGTCTTCGGCGCGCGGGAGGCCAAGAGCCGTTGGGAGGGCGCGGCGCTTTCCGCGGCGTTCGTCCTCGGCATCGTCGCGATGTTCGTGCCGCTCGGCGTCGCGGCGGGGCTCTCCGGATCGATCTTCGGCTCGGTGCTTCAGAACCGTTGGGTCGTCGTGGGGATGGCGCTCCTCTTCCTCGTGCTCGCGGCGTCGCTGTTCGGCGCCTTCGAGCTCGCGCTGCCCGGCGCGCTCACGAACCGTCTCGCGACGCTCGGCGGCATCGGCTACAAGGGCGCGTTCTTCCTCGGGCTCGCGTGCGGTCTCATCGCGTCGCCGTGCACGGGGCCGGTGCTCACCGGCATCCTCGCCTGGATTGCCAAGACGAAGAGCGCAGGACTCGGTGCGCTCGCGATGGGAGCGTTTTCGCTCGGTCTCGGGGTGCCGTTCTTCGTCGTCGGGACGTTCGCGGTGCAGCTCCCGAAGAGCGGGCGCTGGATGGTGCACGTCAAATCGCTGCTCGGCATCGTGCTCGTGGTGGTCGCGCTCTACTTCCTGAGCAGCGTATTTCCAGCGCTTTCAGCCGTGGTTCACCCGGGGACCTCGCTCTGGGTCGCGGCGAGCATTGCGGTCGTGGTCGGCGTGTTGCTCGGTGCCGTGCACCGCGAGTTCTCCGATCCCGACGTCGGGGTGAAGATTGGCAAAGGTGCCGGCATTACGCTCGTGAGCGCAGGCCTCTTCGCCCTTGTGCTCGGCGTGGCCAAGCCGGCCGAGGCGCTCTCGTGGCAGCAGGGCAACGTCGATGCGGCGCGCGAGCGCGCGCTGCGCGAGAGCCGCCCGATGATCGTGGACTTCACGGCGGCGTGGTGCGGCGCGTGCAAAGAGCTCGACAAGCTGACGTTCTCGACGGCTCCCGTCGGAGCCGAGCTCGGGCGCTTCGTCGCCGTGCGCGTCGACGCCACGAACGACGAGGATCCGAAAGTCGGTGCAGCGCTGCAGCGCTTCGGCGTGCGCGGTCTCCCGACCGTGGTCGTCTTCGACTCGCGCGGGAAGGAAGCGCTGCGCTTCACCGACTTCGTCCCGCCCGAGCAGTTCCTCAACGGCATCAAAGCGGTCGACTGAGGCGAGCCGCCGTCGCCCGCCTCGCAAAACTGGGCAAGAAGCGCCCCAGGACGTCGACCCGCCGGCCGAACGCGACCTCAACAAAATCTCCAAGATTTTCTGCGATATCCGGGCATCACCCGGTGTGGCGTCGTGAGAGTGGAATAAATAAACTATAAAAGAATTTGCCTGCTTTCGGCCGCGATCGGTCACGAGTCGGTCAGTGGCCCCCGACTCCTACGTCACGAGCTTCCGAATCGTCCGCGACGGCATGCGCTTCCGAGTACCGCCCAAGGGTCACGGCTACGTCAAATGGGAAGAAGTCCGGACCGTTTCCTTCTCGGAACCGCTCGGCTGGTTCGTGATTCAGACGTCGGACGGACGCACGATTCGCGTCACCTCGCGCCTCTACGGCATGGAGAACATGGCTGAGGCGCTGCTCGCCAACGTGCCCCGCAGCCACTTCGAGACGCGCGCTCACTCCGTGCTCGCCGATCGAGTGTCGGGCCACCCGCCCGCTTCGGCGCGCTGAGCCCGCCGCGCTCGAGCGTGGTTCTCTTCAGAACGAGCCGACGAGAGCCGCTCGCCCGCCGCGCGGTGTGAGCGCAAGGCTCGGCCAGATCCGCGGTCCGTCGCTCGCGAGGACGCGATGTTTCTCGGGCGCCGGTGGCTCGTAGGCAAAGACACCGGCGTCGAGCGCCGACACGGCGACGCTGCCGATCAAGCCGCCCGTGATCGTCGCCGTATCGCTCGGGCTGCAATCGAGGTTCGCGTCGCATTTCCACGGCTCGTGTGCGTCGATCTGTCCGCCGAGGTACATCCCGACGAACGGCACGCCGAGCCTCAGGACGAAGTCGCCGAGAGCCACCAGCGGCCGTCCGTGGGCCACATGGACAACGGGCGCGCCGAGCGCGAACGTGGCGACGCTGAGCTCCCAGAATGCGGCGTCGCCCCCGGTGGCGAACGCCCCCGAGGCCAGCATGACCGCGACGCCGTCGGTGCCGAGCGTTTGCCAGCCGTACCAATGCTCCTTCACACGCACGGGAGCAGCGTCGGGTGTCGGCTCCGTCGTGGACGCGGGCTCGACCGGAGACGCCGGCTCTGCCGCGGAGGCGTGCGACGCCGTGCCGAGGCCGAGCAAAATCACTGCCGGAAGGCGCCCTTTCACCCAAGCCATCGCGTCATTCTAGCGCTCGAGTGCGCGGCGCGCCCGGACCACCGCGAAGCTCGGGAATTTCAGCTGCCCGTGCGCAGGCTCGGTCGCGCCGCGGGGTAGGAGGACGAGCGCGGGCTGCGCGGCTCGACGGGCACCTCGAGAATCACGCGCGAGCGGCGCTGCCAGGTGAAGTAGGCCCAGGCCCACTCCGTGAGCACCGCGAAGCGGCGCCGGAACTCGACGAGGCCGAGCACGTGCACGACTAGCCAGAGCCACCACGCGATGATGCCCGAGAACTCGAAGCGCCCGATCGTGGCGACCGCGCGGTGCCGCCCGATCGTCGCCATCGAGCCCCGATCCCGATAGCGGAAAGTCGCGCGCGGCTGGCCGCGGAGGTCACGCTCGATCTGCTTGGCCGCGAAGCGACCGGTTTGGAGGGCGAGCTGGGCCACGCCGGGCAAGAGCTTGCCGTCTTGGGTCTTGGCGATCAGGTCGCCGGTCACGAAGACCTCGCGGCGGTCGGGGACCGAGAGGTCCTCTTCGACCCAAACGCGGCCGACGCGATCGATCGGCACGCCAAGGTTCGAGGTGAGCGCGCTGGCTCGAACGCCGGCGGCCCAGAGCACGGTGCGCGCCGGGATCTTCTCGTTGCCGAGCTCGACGTACGTCGCATTCACCTCGGAGACGGGCGTACCGGTACGCACCTCGACGCCGAGCTCCTCGAGCTGCTTTCGAGCCTTGGCGGACAGCCTTTCGGTGAACGGCGCGAGGATGCGCGGTCCGGCCTCGATCAAGACGACGCGCGTCGTGCGCGGATCGAAGCGTCGAAAGTCGCGCGCGAGGGTGCGGCCCGCAATCTCGGCGAGGGCCCCGGCGAGCTCGACGCCGGTCGGGCCGCCGCCGATCACGACGAACGTCGTCCAGGCGCGCCGTTGCTCGGGGCTCGGTTCGAGCTCGGCGGCCTCGAAAGCGCGCAGGATGCGGCGCCGGATGTCGAGCGCTTCGCCGATCGTCTTGAGGCCCGGAGCGTGGGTCATCCAGAGATCGTGGCCGAAATACGCGTGCCGCATGCCGGCTGCGACGACCAGATAGTCGTAGCTCACGCGCAAGCCTTCGAGCACGACCTGCTTCTTCTCCACGTCGATGCGCTCGACCGTCGCCATCCACACCGTGACGTTCGGTTGCTTCGCGAGCAGCTTGCGCACGGGAGCGGAGATGTCGGGCGCGGCGAGCGCCGCGGCGGCGACTTGATAAAGCAGGGGCTGGAAGAGGTGGTGGTTCGTGCGATCGATGATGGTGACGCGGACGTTAACTCGCGCGAGCGCCTTCGCCGCCGCGAGCCCCGCGAACCCGGCGCCGAGGATCACGACGTGCGGGGCTTCCTTCTGGAGCATCATGCGGCTCGCCCCGCCGTCAGCCGGCCGATGCAAAGGCGTTGTAGATCGGGCCGCCGCGCGCGGCGTAGGCGTGGAGCACCTTTTGCGCTTCGGTCGCGAGCAGTCCGAGCGTCACGGCGATGCCGCGCGCTTCGAGCTGCGCGACCCAGTCCGTACGGCGCGGGCCCTCGTCGAAGCCGATGGCTTCGGCCTCGCTCGCGGCGGCACCACACACGAGACGCCGGACGCCCGACCAGGCCGTCGCGCCGAGGCATTGCGCGCACGGCTCGGAGCTCGCGAAGAGCTCGTAGTTGCCGCCCGCCAGGCTGTGGGTGCCGACGAAGAGCTCCGCGAACGCGATGGCGGCGATCTCGGCGTGGAGCAGCGAGCACCGCTGCGCGACGACCCAGTTGGCTCCGAGGGCGACGATGCGCCCGCTGTCGCCTTCGAACACCGCGGCGCCGAACGGGCCGCCGCCGTGCGCGACGTTGCGGCGTGCGAGGTCGATGACGAGCGCCATCTTGCCCTCGTCCGTGGCGTAGACGGCTTCGCCGTCGAGCTCTGCCGCGATCCAGGCGGGCTGGCGCCAGACGACCTCGACCGAAGGCGAGCTCGTCACGAGGCCACGCGTCCCGGCAGCGGGGGCTCGCTCGAGGCGAGGTTGCACTGGTGGTAGACCCGCACGTCGCCGTCGCGCATCGAGCCGACGACGCTGTGCCAGACGCCGCGATTGTTGAAGATGACGAGGTCGCCGTCGC
>Ga0070682_100002265_pt1 | contig 10664 bp, 7 predicted proteins | sample KBSC63LmetaG_FD_64668 | JGI IMG/M metagenome (GOLD analysis project Ga0070682, IMG submission 64668) | Corn rhizosphere microbial communities from Kellogg Biological Station, Michigan, USA - KBS C6-3L metaG | ecosystem: Host-associated > Plants > Roots > Rhizosphere | place: USA: Michigan... | reverse complement strand
TCCTGAACCATGAACGGCACCTTTTCGTAATCAATCTCGTTCACGTCGAACAGCTCTTTGCCGAGATTTTGCAGTTCACCGCTGCTCATCGAGATCGGACTTGGCGCCGAAACGGAACCCTCGCGGTAGGTGTACTCGTCCATGTGCGTCGGGTTCTTCGGATCCTGCGCCTTGAGCGTCACGCGGTCTGGGTAGATCTCCATCTCGACCGCTTTGAGTGGGGTGCCGATGGCGGCCGAGAGCCGCTTCGGAATCGCGGTCGCGTCCTTGAAAAGCTCCTCGCTGGGGGCGCCCGGCGCAAAGGGACGAGCGGAACGCGGCTCTACGCCTGGCGCACCCGGCGCGCCTGGCGCGACTGGCAAGCCCGACGCCGCTGGGGATGACGATAGCGCGTAGACGACCAGCAAAGCGCTGCCCAGCATGGTCGTGAGCGCGACCACGACCGCCAGCAAGATCAAGCGCCCCCGGATCCCCGTGGAGGGCGCAACGTGGATCACCGGATAGCCGTGCGTGAGCTGTTGCGTCGCGGGCCGTCGGTCGGTCTGAACGAAGGAGCTCGTGCCGCAGTAGTTGCAAATCACGACCTGACGCGACGGATCGACGTGCACATTGGCGCCGCATTTGGGACACAACGCCGCGACGAGCTTTGCCACCCGCTGAGTCTGCCATGATTTGCCAGCGCGGTGGGCAGCCCGGCTCGACGCAACCGTCGACGGCGCTCACCCAGCGCAAAAAAGCATGCTTACTCCGCGCTGCACTCGCTCTGCGTGCTCGCACTCCGTCGGCGGCCGGCGGCGGCTCGCGCTCCGGCGGCTCACGAACTCGCGGCTTCGACCGCGTCACTGCGCAGGAGCCGGTCGGAGCGCTGGCAATCGTCTCGCTGCTCGTGCAGCGTGCCCCGTGCCGCGTGCCCTATGACAGCGTGCCCGGTCGTCTGCGCGCGCGGCTGCGGCTCGTTGCGCGAGCGCTCCCTACGTCGCCAGCCTCGCGCTCGAACCGCGCTGTCCGCGTCGTGGGCGCACCGCGCTGGCCAGAGGCCAGCGCTTGGGAAGCCGGGCGCCCGCAGCGCGAAGCGCGAGGACGCCCGCCGATCCGTGACGGCACCCGCGCGGGGCACCCAGATCGGCAGCGCTCGAAAACGGGTCATGTTTCGGTCGAGGCGGTTTCCGGTCACAGAGATTGCGCACCGGCGACGCCACTCGAGTGTTGGCTTTGCCGCCTGAGGCGAAATCTTGAACCCAATCAACAACGCCACTTCGATTCACGATAAACGCGCTCAGAAGCCTTGCGCAAAGCTACGCCGGCTGTAGCGTTGGCCGATGCGTTGGCGGGTTATTCAGCTTAGCGGAGTCTTGCTCGGTGTCTTGGGTTGGGTGCTGGCGTGCAGCACTTCCAGCGGAGGGCCCGTGACCCGTGAGCGCACGAGTAGCGGCGGCGCCTCCTCGACTCCGAACGGTCAGGGTGCGACCGGCAACTCGACCGCTCCGAGCGCTGGTAGCCCCGCCTTCAATCTCGGCTGCGATCCGACCAAGGCCGGCTCAGCCTGCAACCCGTCGACGCCCACACCGCTCGGCTGCGGCGACGGCATGCTGAGTGATGACGAGGCGTGTGACGACGGCAACAAGAACGATGGCGATGGTTGTCAGGCCAATTGCTTGGCGACCCAGCCGGGCTTTTCCTGCAGCCCCCCGGGCAAGCCGTGTCACGAGCTGGTGATCTGCGGTGACAAGATCGTGGGCACGTCCGAGCAATGCGACGACGGCAACAAGGTGGCGGGGGACGGCTGCTCGGCAACCTGTAAGTTCGAGACCGGCTTCAAGTGCGACGGTCAGCCGAGCACGTGCACGCCCACGGTTTGCGGTGACGGCAAGAAGGAAGGCGCCGAGAGCTGCGACGACGGCAATAAGGTTCCGTTCGACGGCTGCTCTTCGACTTGTCAGACCGAACCGAAATGCAAGGGCGACGGCTGCACGTCCGAATGCGGTGACGGCCTGCTGATCAACGAAGAGTGCGACGACGGCAACACCAAGAGCGGTGACGGCTGCTCCTCCGACTGCAAGAAGGAAGGCGGCTTCGAGTGCTCGCAGAAGGCAAACTGCGAGAAGATCAACGACGCTTGTATCCTGCGCGTGCCGGTCATCTACCGTGATCTCACCACCAAGCACCCGGACGTCGAGCCCAGCTGCCTGGGCTCGGGCACGCCCGCGGGCACGGCCGCGACCCCCAAGCTCGTGAACACCACGCTGACCAACGGCGTGCCCACCGCCGTTACGGTCACCAAGACCGGCAGCGAGGCCAACGGTTGCATCACGTCCTTGGACACTTGGTACTCGGACAAGGGCGCGCCGGCGATCGTGCGCGACATCGTGCTCTTCGACAACATGAAGGGCGGCTACGTCAACCGCTACGGCGCGATGGGCGAACAGTGGGCGTCGCAACCGAAGGTCAATGGACGCTTTTGCGGTAATGGCGACACCATGTGCGTCGCGAATCCGCCCACGTTCAGCGGCTGCAACTTCGACCCGACGGTCGATACCTGCTTCTATCCTTGCCCGCCCAGCATCGGCAGCGCGACGGACTCGTGTGCCGGCGTAATTACCACCCCCGCCAAGCTGTACGACGGGACGCCCGTATTCTTTCCGCTCGACGACCAGCCAAAGAGCGCGGACGACCCGTGGATCGTCGCCAAAATCCCCACCCAGTATGGCTATAACTGGGAGATTGAGAGCGACGTGATTCCAGGCGCCAAGGCGCACAACTTCCACTTCACGACCCAGGTGACCTACTGGTTCAAATACGACGCCAAGATCATGGCGCGGCTCGACTTCACGGGTGATGACGACGTGTGGGTGTTCGTCAACGACAGGCTGGCGGTCGATCTAGGCGGCGTGCACCAGCCAGTGGACGGCGGCGTCACCATCAGCGCGGCAACCGCTGCGACCTACGGTTTGACCGACGGGCACGTGTACAAGCTGAACATCTTCCACGCCGAGCGTAAGAAGGAAAGCTCCAGCTTCCGCCTCACGCTGGCAGGCTTCGACACCGCACGCAGTGAATGCACGCCGATCTGCGGCGATGGCATCGTCAGCTTGGGCGAGCAATGCGACGACGGCGTGAACGACGGCGGCTACGGCGAGTGCGCCGCGGGCTGCTTGATCGGCCCCTACTGCGGTGACGGCATCACGCAGGCGACCGAAGAATGTGACGACGGCAACCGACTCAGCTTCGACGGCTGCAGCGCCACCTGCCGAACCGAGCTGGTCAAGTAAGCCAAAGCGCCGCACAGCAGGCACATCGGGTGACGGCGGAGCTTGCTTCCAGCGTCAGCCGAAGGTGGGTGCCACGGGCGCGTTTGCTCGCCCGCGTAGACAGGGTAGCATTGAGCGGTGGGGTTCAAAACTGCGCTGAAGTTGTCCGTGATCATCGTGTCCGCCTGCGGCAACCAGGGAGGCACTGACGGGACGAGCGGCGGCGCGCCGTCACAGGTGGGCGGCTCAGCCAACGCCGGCGGAAGCGCGACCAGCGGCGGCAGCAGCGCCGGCGAGCAGCCGGAAGGTGATGCGGGAGCGGCCCGCGGCGGCGCAAGCGGCTCGAGTGCGGGTGGCACTACCGCGCAGAGCGGTGCCGCGAGCGGCGGCAACGGCGGACTGGCCAGCCTGCTCGCCGATCCGTGCCGAGGAGCCATGCTCACCGGCACTTCCTACGTCCCAGATGGCATGTGCGCGCGCGTCGTGGCAACCGGGCTCAGGAAAGTTCGTCAGCTCTCTTTCTCGTCGGATGGCGCGCTCTGGGCGACCAGCAGCGATGGGGCCATTAGCCGCCTGCTGGATACGGACGGGGACGGACAGTTCCGCGCATCCGAAATCACGGATTGGGCGAGCACCGGCGGCAACGGGCAGAACCTGCATATCGACGAAGCAGGCGGCTTCTTGTATGCGGGCACTCCAAGCGGCGTCAAGCGTTGGCCGTGGTCGAAAACGCTGGCCGCGGGCGGCCCGGGTGAGGACGTGGTCATCGGACAACCCAGCGAGGGCGGGCACTCGAAGCACACCGTCAAGCTCTGGGACGGCTGGCTGTACGTGATGTCGGGCTCTTCCGACAATGTCGTGGACCCGGATTCACCGGCTTACGACACGAAGCGCTCGCAAATCAAACGCTTCAAGCTCAGCGAGCTCAAGGGAAATAGCCCCTTCGATTGGCTGAGCGACGGCGAGGTCTTCGCGAATGGTCTGCGCAATACGCTGGGTTTCAACCAGGACGCGATGGGACGGATCTACGGCGTTCAAAACGGGCAAGACCAGGTCGAGTACGGCGGCGCGGATGTCCATCAGGACAACCCGGGCGAGGTAATCGTTCGGCTCGATGCGGGGACGAGCCATGGCTATCCGTTCTGCTTCGTCGCGCAGTCACTGGATGGCGTGGAACCGGGGATGCAGGTGTCGTCGGCGATCTTCCCAAACAATCCTCACGATGACACATGGTGCCAAAACTCGGCCAACGCGTTGCCGCCGGTGACGTTCGTGCAAGCGCACACTGCTCCGATGGACATCGTATTTTATACGGGCCCCTTTGGTGCGCTGCCCGACACCTGGAAAAACGGGGCATTCGTGTCGCTCCATGGTTCGTGGAACCGCACGACCGCCACCGGCTACAAGGTGGTCTGGGTTCCGTTCAACGCTGACGGCAGCGCGCCGCTGCCGACGAACAGCGGCGGCACGACGAACTTCACCTTCGAAGTGGTGTTCGGCAAAACGGCGGACAAAGTAGCCAATTCGAGCGAGGAATGGACCGACGGTGGACAAGTGAGGCCGGTAGGTATCGCCGTGTCACCTATGGACGGAGCGCTCTACATTTCCTCCGATGAGAACGGTCGAATCTATCGAGTCGGCCTCCAGCGCTGAATCAGGCGCACCGTCGCGCTGAAGCGAACCGGAGCGCCATCCTCGACGAGCGCCACGAACGGCTCGCTTGTCTTCGGTCGGGCGTGTGCCTAAAAGTGTGTACGACCGTCCGCATTCCCATGCCGTCTCCCACCCTCGCCGACGCTTTCGTTCGCCGCTTCCGTCGCCTCGCGGCCTGGCGAACGTCAGCGGATCTCTCCGGCATGTTCGTGGATCGAGCGCCGATCGATCTTGGAATCGTCGGACGCACGCTGCTCCACGCGGCGGCGGTGGGCGTTGCGGCGGGGTTGGTCGGCGCTGCATTTTTTGCGGGTTTGGAGTACGTCCAACGCGGCTTGCTCGAGGAGCTGGCCGGTTACATCCCGCTCAGGGCAGACGGCGAGACCTTCGCGGCGGGCGAGACGCACGGCACTTTCCACTGGTGGGTATTGCTGTTCTTGCCGGCGCTCGGCGGCCTCGCCTGCGGGCTGATCACCCAGCTTGCGCCCGAAGCGCGCGGCGGTGGCGGCGACGCGATGATCGACAGCTTCCATCACCACGGCGGTCACATCCGCAAGCGCGTGATCTGGGTGAAGTTCCTGGCGTCCCTGTTTACCTTGGGCACGGGCGGCGCGGGTGGCCGCGAAGGGCCAATCATGCAGATCGGCGGCGCGCTCGGCGGGCTCGTCGCTCGACTGCTGCGCGTCAGCCAACGTGAACGGCGCATCTTGATGCTGGCAGGCGTCGCGGCCGGCATGTCCGCCGTGTTCCGTACACCGCTCGGCGCGGCCTTGCTGGCCGTCGAGATCCTGTACAAAGACGGCTTCGAGTCGGACGCGCTGGTTCCCGCGGTGTTGGCCAGCGTGGTCTCCTATTCGGTGATCATCTCGGTGTTCGGCGAGAGCACCTTGTTCGCGCGCGTGCCAAGCTACGTGTTTCAGCCGCAATATCTGCCACTGTTTGGCTTGTTGGCGCTGCTCACCGCCGCGCTGTCGGCCGGCTTCGTCTGGGTCTACGGGCGGGTTCGCCAGTCCTTCAACTCGCTGCCCGTTCCGGATTGGGCACGCCCCGCGCTCGGGGGCCTATTGCTGGGCGTGCTCTGCACACCACTCATCTACTGGGTCGGCAATCACATCGGGGCACCGGGTCAGGGCCTGGGCATGCTGGGCGGCGGCTACGGCGCGGTGCAAATGGCGATCGCCGGCTCGCCCTTTTTGACCGAGGGTTGGACCGCGGTGGGCCTGCTGATGGCGCTGACCTGCGCCAAACTGCTGGCTTCGTCGATCACCATTGGCTCGGGCGGCAGCGCCGGTGATTTCGCGCCTTCCTTGGCCATGGGCGGGTTGTTCGGCGGAGCGTTCGGGCGCGCCGCACAACTGCTGTTTCACGATCCACACATTCAACCCGGCGCATTCGCGCTCGTGGGCATGGGCACCTTCTACGGCGGCATCGCCCACGTGCCGCTGAGCGCCCTGGTGATGGTGTGTGAACTGGCAGGCAACTATGATTTGCTCGTGCCACTGATGCTTGCGCAGGGCATCGCATTCGTCGCGCTCAGGCATCGATCGTTGTACCACGCTCAGATCTCCGCGCAGCGTGACTCGACGACCAATCGCGATGCGACCCTGCTCGACATCTTGCGCACGGTTCGCGTGCGGGACGTCATGAAAGCCGGCCCCGCCCCGATCTGCTTCTACCGGGAAACGTCGACGAGCGACATCATCCGCCAGGCGAGCACGAACAGCTCACAAGAAGTGTTCCCCGTGCTCGGCGTCGACCAAACGATCGTCGGTTTGATCTCTCCGCTGTCTCTTCGCATCCTGTCTGCCGAGCCCAGCGGCACCACCTGGACGATCGCGGCAGACTTGATGCAGACCGCCGTCTCGGTGCATCGAGACGATGACTTGCGCACTGCCATTTCCGCCATGCTCGACAACGAACTGCGCGAGATCCCGGTGCTCTCGGACGATCGCCGCGTGCTCGCCATGCTCGACGAAACAGACATTACCGAGGTCTACCTACGCGCAGCCGCGCGCGCAGAGTCTGCCGATCGGGCAGCGCCGATCCTAACGCCACCGCCCGTCAATCGCTGAGCGTTCCTTCAGCGACTGCGAGCTCGAGGCGCATCCCGTCTGCCAGCAACAAAGAGCACGCGCGTCGCTCCCTCACCGCTGCGTAAAACGACGCCCAGGACTCGCTGCAGAGCAGGAGCGAGTAGCCGTCTTCGAACACGCGCGCCTGCTCGGTCTGTACGTCAGGGGTGACCAGCAAGCACGAGCCGCTCAATCGGGAACCATCCGAGCCATCGGGAGAGATCCCCGTCTTTTCGATTTGTCCGGGCTTCCAGACCAAAATCGCATTGGCATCGGGTGCGGGGCGGGTCAAAAGCACGAACGCGGTTTTCGGCGGCAGCGCAGCGAACGCCTTCGCTAAGCTGTCGTCATTCGGTAGCGTCAGCCGCAGACAGCCATCGGTCGCGAGGAACGTCACGCCCGGGGCTCGCAGGCGCGGGACTTTCGCCAGCATGGTCTGAGATTCCCGCTTGGTCATGGCGCTTGGGCGATCGAGAGCACCGAAAGTCGGGAACGGGAACAGCCGCAACTGAAAGCCAATCCGTGTCAGCACACGATAAGTGCCAAAATCGAGCGCCGTGCGGATCTCCTGAGCATCGACGAAGATCGCGGCCAAAGCGCGCGCCGGCAAACGGACTCCGTCCAAGGGCCGCGCACCGGCATACAATAGCCCGCTGTTTGCGACTCCGAACAAGCCACGCTCGCCGAATTGAGTGAGACCGCCCTCTTCGACCTGGTTCCCGGCCTGCGCCCAGGCATGCACGGTCGTCACGAAGCGCACGATGTCCTGCATCTTCGCGATCGGATCCTCCTTGGCGACCAAGCGCAGCGTCAAAACGAGCTCACACTGTCCGCTTGCAGCAAGGCCGACGGTGACCGCCGTCAGGAAGTTACCGCTCAGTCCATCGACGCTGTCGTGAACGTGGAACTCGACGTCGACCTGGCCCGGCACCGCTTCGGCCTGGGCCGGCTCTCCCGGATTCGGTGCGCTGAGATTCGCAGCGCGCGCGGCGCGAGCAATGCGCTCGACTCTGCCTGCCTCACCACCGAACAACCGTTTGAACATACCCATGTGCCGAAGATAGCGCGTCATCGCAAGATGTCGGATGCGTTTCTGCAATGCGCGACACGCAGATCAAGATTTCTATACGAATCGTCGGCGGCGCATGTGGCGTGCATGTTAAGGGAGGCCATGCACGGCGCTGACTTCCCGGTCTGGACTCTGCTTTCGTTTCCTGCCCTGGTGCTTGCAATCGCGGTTTTTCCGATGGTGATCCCACACATCTGGGAAAAGCGCGCGGTCCAGATCGCGGTCATCGCGCTGTGCACGTTGCCTATCGTCATCTACGAGCTCACGGCAGGTCACGTCGTTCAGGTGCTGGAGGGATCGAAGGGCTACCTGGCATTCGTGATCACCCTAGGTGCGCTGTTCACGACTTCCGGCGGCATTCACCTCAAGGGAGACATCGAGGCCACTCCGCGAAATAACGTGCTTTTTCTGCTATTTGGCGCGCTGTTTGCGAGCTTCATCGGCACCACCGGGGCCAGCATGCTGCTGATCCGCCCGCTGCTCAAGACGAACCATCAGCGCGATCACCGCGCGCACCTCGTGCCATTTTTCATCCTGATCGTGGCCAACGCAGGCGGCCTGCTCTTGCCGCTCGGCGATCCGCCATTATTGGTCGGCTATATCATGGGCGTGCCGTTCTTCTGGACGCTGCACTTGTTCCCGATCTGGCTCTTGTACGTCAGCTCGTTCTTGCTCGCCTTCTACGTCGTCGACAAGCGGGCTTACGCGCGCGAGACGCGCACGGCGTTGGCCGCGGATCGCGCCGAGATCGAGCCTCTTTCCTTGCTTGGTCGGCGAAATATCGCTTTTTTGCTAGCGATCGTGCCGGCCGCGCTGTTGCCCGAGGGCTTTCGCGAGGGCGCGCTACTCGCCATCGCGCTCTTGTCCTTCTTCACCACGCCGAAGGCCGTGCATGAAGCCAATAGCTTCAGCTTTGGGCCGATCATCGAGGTCGCGATCATCTTCTGTGGGCTCTTTCTGTGCCTGGGACCAATCGAGGTCACACTTGCACAGGCCGCGCCACACTTCCCGATTCAGGAGGCCTGGCAGTTGTTCTGGGGCTCGGGCGTACTGTCGTCGGTGCTCGACAACGCGCCGACGTACACGGCCTTTGCCGCGCTCGCGCGCGGTCTCGCGCACCACTCGGGCGAGCTCGTGGCGGGCATCGATCCGATCAAGCTAGCCGCGATCAGCGCGGGCAGCGTGGTCATGGGCGCGACCACTTACATTGGCAACGGACCCAACTTGATGGTCAAAGCGGTGGCCGAGCGCGAGCGCTACGTGATGCCGAGCTTCCTGCGCTACTTCCTATTTGCATTCACTACTATGTTGCCGGCGCACCTGATTGTGACACTCGCGCTGTGGTGGCTCGATCGCTAGTTCTGAAATTGCTCGGCGCCGAAACTCGCAGGCGAGCACTCGAATCGACGCTAGACGCAGTGCGAAACAGCTGCCCCATTTTGCCCCGCGAATGTGTAACAGAAGCTGTCGCCAGATATAAAAATTCAATGATTTCAGCACCCGATGCGGCGTTTCTAGGCCCAGCGCGGGACTAAATTTTTTTTTATGCGGCACGCCTGTTAATGCCTCAGAAAACGGCCGGAAACAATCCGCCGCAATACTGCCGCTAATACACAACGAACTAGCGAACTCGCGAGTCAGGCAAAGCTCTGATTCGAAGGCGGAGTTACGCCCAATCCGCTGCAACACCAAACCGGAGATGCTTGGCTATGTGGGAACAATACAGGAAGACCGCTAAGGGCATTCAAATCGTGATCGCGATCGTAACCATCGCCGTCACCATCTTGACGCGACACTTAGCTGCCGGCGCGGTGTTTTTCGTGGCCATGCAATTGAGCGCCTTGTTGGGCGCGGGCTGGGCCCTCCGCCTGCAACGGCTGCAAGAGCGTGGACGCTTGTTGCGTCTCGGCCGTCGCTGATCGCGGCGATCCGCCAGGTCCGACTCTACGATCGAACGTTTTCTTTTAACCGAGGTAAGACATGTCAAGTTTGCTCTCTTTACAGCGCGCCCGAAAGTGGTTCGCGGTACTGTGCCTAGCGATCGTCGCGCTGGTCGGCGTCGGAGTCCCCCGCGCCGCCTTCGCCGACGAACCCACTCCCGATCCCACTGGCGCGTATCAGACCACGCCCACGGCCGCGTCCATCGCGGGCTATACCAAGCCCGATCCAGAGAAGGCGACGACCAAAGATCTGGCAGTCGCAATCGACGCAGTGGCTCAGTCTTCCTCGCGCAGCTTCTTCTCGATCAACTTCATGTGGGTGCTGATCGCCGGCTTCTTGGTGATCTTCATGCAGGCGGGCTTCGCGCTGGTCGAAACCGGCTTGATCCGCGCAAAAAACGCGGCTGAGACCTTCTCGATGAATTTTGCCGTGTATGCCTTGGGCATGTTCGGCTTCTTCGCCACCGGCTTCGCGCTGATGTGCGGCGGCATGAACGGCACGAACATCGGCGGTCCCGCGGTGCTCGGCGGCATGCCGACCCTCAACCACATGTTCACCGTCGGCTCCTCCGTCGCCGGCGATCACGGCTGGGGTCTGTTCGGCACCACCGGCTTCTTCCTCACGGGCGCCGCCTACGACTCTGCCGCTATCGTGCTGTTCTTGTTCATGATGGCATTCATG
>Ga0070682_100002264_pt1 | contig 10664 bp, 5 predicted proteins | sample KBSC63LmetaG_FD_64668 | JGI IMG/M metagenome (GOLD analysis project Ga0070682, IMG submission 64668) | Corn rhizosphere microbial communities from Kellogg Biological Station, Michigan, USA - KBS C6-3L metaG | ecosystem: Host-associated > Plants > Roots > Rhizosphere | place: USA: Michigan... | reverse complement strand
CGAGCCGCTCGACGATCTCGCCGGGTATCGCATCCTGTATGGCCGCAACAGTTCTGATCTCGACCAGAGCGTGATGATCACGGACCCGGCCACGACCAGCTATCAGTTCTCCAGTCTCACTTCCGGCATCTGGTATTTCGAGGTGGTTGCGGTCAGTTCGAGCGGATTCGAAGGGCCGCCCACCACACTCGCCAGCAAGTCAATCTGAACGGCCAAACCACACTGTTCTCACATTTCCCTGAGGATCGCCCGCAATGAAGCCCGCTAACCACTCGCACACCCTTGCTTCCTTTCGTCGTGCCATGAAGCCCACGACCTTGTTAGCGACCGCATTGGCATTGTGCGGCGCTGCCAGCGTGCAGGCGGTTCCGGTGATTCCGGATGGGGCGGGATTCGGCATCGACACGAAAGCCGGTCGCGGCGGCGCGGTCTACAAGGTCACCAACCTCAACGCCGATGGCGCGGGCTCTCTCAAAGGGTGCGTCGACAAAACCGGCCCGCGCACCTGCGTGTTCGAAGTATCCGGCGCGATCAAACTCACGGCTGATCTGAAAATCCGCAACAACCAGCTTCGCATCGCCGGTCAGACGGCTCCATCACCCGGCATCATGATCCGCGGCGCCGGTATCGCGATCTACGCGTCCGATGTGCTCATCCAGCACATCCGCGTGCGCACCGGAGACGACTCCAAGGGTCCGGATCCTGACAATCGCGATTCGCTCAGGATTGGCGGCACCACCGCCGCGCCGGCGCGCAACATCGTCATCGATCACTGCTCGTTCAGCTGGTCCATCGACGAACTCGCGAGCACCTGGGGTCCTCACGACAATGTTACTTTCAGCAACAACATATTCGCCGAGCCTCTGAACGACTCGCTGCATCCGGCTTACGACGGATCGGGCCGCATGCCCCATGGCTACGGCATTCTGTTCGGCAAGTACGATGACAGCAGCATTACCTTTGTGGGCAATCTCCTCGCGCATATCGTCGAGCGCAATCCGCTGTCCCGTGCCGCGCAATTCGTGATGGTCAACAACCTGATCTATGACCGGGGGACCATGGATCTCGACGTGCAGGCCGAAGACCACAACGTCTCCAAGAATTCCGTCGTCGGCAACGTGTTCATGCGCGGGCCCAGCTGGAGCCGTCCCACCCGGCCGATCTTCGTGCACACCACCGGCACGTATAAGTTGGCGTCGGGCAGCCGCGTGTACGTCGCTGACAATCGCTCGCCGGAACTCGGCAGCACCTACTCGGCGCTGGTGACGCTCACCGGCGGCGACGTGATTCCGAACCTCATGACGCAGATCACTGCGCCGGTTTGGAATACCGGGTTGGTCGCCCGCAAATCCTCGCAAAGCGAGGTGTATAGCTGGGTGCTGAGCAACGCGGGTGCGCGCCCCACCGATCGTGACTCCGTCGACAAGCGCATCGTGCTGAACGTGCGCCGAGGCGACGGAGGTGTCATCAACTGTGTCTCCCCCAACGGCACGACGCGCTGCAATAAGAACGCAGGGGGTTGGCCGTCCTATCCCTACAACCGTCGCACACTGACTCTTCCGACTAACCAGGCGTCGATTGCCTCCAACGGGTACAGCAATCTCGAGAACTGGCTGAATTCACTGGATAGGTCGATCAATCTCAATGGCGTGGTGGACCCCTCGAGTCCGGCCGCATCACCGGCGCTGTCAGTGCAATGATGACGCGCGTCGGTTAGTCGCCTACGCGAGTAATCATTCGGCAACAAGTGATGAGGGAAAGGGCTGGCGTTAAATCGACCGGCCCTTTTCTATTCTGGCGCCAATCAGGAAGGGCGGCGCCTACACATGAATTCGAACTACTACTCCCGGGCGATCGACCGCCTGAAGCACTCGCGGCTGCGCCGTGGACTCGCTATCGCCATCGTGACACTGGTCGCCAGCTGTGGCGGTGGAGGAGGAGGCGGCTCGCAGCCCGCTCCGCCGGCGCCACCCCCGCCGCCGCCCCCGCCGCCCTCGAGCGGACTGGACGCGCGGCCGAGCAACGCGAGCTGCGTCGCACCCGAGCGCCCCACGGGAAGTTCCACCCTTGGCACGCAGCGGGCTTTTCCGAATCTCCGCTTCAACAATCAGCCGATCCGCATGGTGCAGGTGAAGGGAGATTCGAGCCGCTGGTTCGTGGCGGAACGGCTCGGGACGGTGCGAGTGTTCGCCAACACCGAAAGCGTGTCGACGACCTCGCTGGTCATCGACCTCACCGCAAAAGTGGATGCCACGTGCGCCGAATGCGGCCTGCTGGGCATGGCGCTTCACCCGGATTTCCCGGCGGACCCGCGCATCTATCTGTTCTACACCACGCTGGACCGCCCCATGCGCGGGCCAAATTCGCGGCTTTCGGAATTCACGTCGCACGACGGCGGACTCACGCTCGATCCCGCTTCCGAGCGCGTTCTCTTCGAGATCCAGAAAGAATCGGTCCATCACCACGCGGGCAAGATCGAATTCGGCGCCGACGGCTTTCTCTACATCAGCACCGGTGACGGCAACTCCTACAGGAACGACAACGGTCAGCGTCTGACGACGCTGCTCGGAAAGATCCTGCGCATCGATATCCGCGGCACCGCCGGCTCGAGGCTCTACACGATCCCGGCCGACAATCCATTCGCGGCGAGCACGGCACAGTGCCAGGTTACCGGCGATGGCGGCGCGCAGAACTGTCCGGAGATTTACGCCTGGGGCTTTCGCAATCCCTTCAGCTGGAGCTTCGATCGCCAGACCGGTGATCTCTGGGTGGGCGACGTCGGAGAGAGCACTTGGGAAGAAGTGAGTCGCGTCAAACTGGGCGGCAACTACGGCTGGCGCTGCTTCGAGGGCGCGCACGACAACTCCACGAACCCGGCGTTTCCTCCTAACACGGCCTGCGCCGCCAAGAAGGATCTGCAACTACCCATCGCCGAGTTCTCACACGAGGTGGGGCATGCCGTCACGGGCGGCTACGTCTACCGCGGCAAAGCGAATCCGGGCCTCGTGGGTCGCTACATCTTCGCCGACTTTTCGACCGGGCGGTTGTGGGACATTCCGAATGACACGCAGCCCACGCGGACGATGACGACGTCGGAAGGGCTCGAAACGGGCTTCTACATCTCCTCGTTCGCAGAGGACAACGACGGTGAGCTCTACATCACTAACATCTATCGCGATATCCATCGCGTCACCGGCTCCACCGGCACGGGCCCCGCAGGCCCGGCCACGAAACTCTCCGCCACCGGTTGCGTGGACGCGGCGGACGCGAAGAAACCCGCGAGCGGGCTCATTCCCTACACGCCGAACGCGCCGTTCTGGTCTGACGGCGCGGTGAAGGATCGCTGGATCGGATTGCCGGACGGGCAGAACATTACCGTCAATCCAGATGGCGACTGGGATTTCCCGAATGGCACCGTGCTGAAGAAGGACTTCCGTCTCGCCGATCGCCTGGTCGAGACGCGCCTCTTCATGCGTCATCCCGATGGCGTCTGGGCAGGCTACAGCTACGAATGGAACGCGGAGCAGACGGATGCAACGCTGGTGCGTGGCGGCAAGCAGGTGAAGATCGGCGATCAAACCTGGATCTATCCGAGCGAAGGCCAGTGCCTGATGTGTCACAACGAGGCGGCGGGCCGCTCCCTCGGCCTCGAGACCAAACAACTCGCGTTCAACATCACGTATCCGCAGACGGGCCGCGATGCTCACCAGCTCTTGACGCTGAACACGATCAACACGATGGCGACGCCGATTGCCAATCCCACGGACCAGGTCCCGTATCCCAATCCGACCGGAACGGCCGGCACGCTCGGCGAACGTGCGCGCTCATACCTGCACACCAACTGCTCGCAGTGTCATCGCCCGAACGGCCCGACGCCGGTCGACATGGATCTGCGCTACTCGACCGCGCTCGCGGACACCAAGACCTGCGATGTCGCGCCCGGAAACGGCGACCTCGGAATCGCCAACGCACGAATCATCGCGCCGGGCGCCGCCGACCGCTCTGTGCTGATTTCACGCATGAGCCGGCGCGACGCACACGGCATGCCGCCCGTCGGATCCGCGAAGGTGGATGAGGCGGGGGCAGCGCTGCTCACCGAGTGGGTCAACTCGCTCACGGGATGTAACTGAAAGCCGGAGGTTGGGCAGTATCGAGTGAAATGACGGGAGCCCGGCAATGAGCCGTGGCACTCCTGGATTGCGTCTTTATCTGACAGGAGGCTCCTGTCATGAAAAAGACCCTATCTCTTTATTTGCTGACCACGCTCGTTGCCCTGTTCGTCGTTGCCCCGGCGGCGCACGCCGTGAAAGGCCGGCCCTCCGCCGTCACCTTCACCGATGCCAGTTCGGTCCGAAAGATCTACGCCTTCGTCAAAGGTGACAACGGCCATCTGTTGTCGAACTACTTCGACGGCACCAGCTGGACGTGGATCGACCACGACCTGCCAGACGGCGTGGGTTCGATCAGCAACCCCAAGGCAGTGACCTACGTCGACGCCAGCGGCAATCGCCGCATCTACGTGTTCGTCGTCGATAACACCGGCCACCTGGCGATCCGGTTCTACAAGGGCCCGGGTTACGGTTGGCAATGGTCCAAACAAGGTGGGCCGTTTATAAGTGCTCAATCGCTGTCGGCGACGACCTATGTCGACGACAGTGGCGTGATTCACCTCTACGCGTTTGCATTCAGCACCAATTCGGGCGGCGCTGTGCCGTTCAAGCTGGTCAAGCATTACTGGAACGGCAGTGTCTGGGGCTGGAGCGACATGGCCAACTACGCGGGCCTGCCTTACAACAGCGTGTCGTTCACCGAGACGTCTACCTACACCGGCAATGACGGCCAACGGCGCCTGGATGTGTTCTGCGCCGCGGGTGACGGCCAGGCGCTGTTGCGCCACAGCCTGGTGGCGCAATCGTGGAGCGTGTCGAGCCTCGGTGCGGCGGTCGATCTGACCAACGCCTCGTCGGTCAACTACGTGGACTCGGCGGGTTATCGCAAGGTCGACACTTTCGTGCGTCATCTGGAGTACGAAACAATCTGGGATCGCAGCGCCGGGGGCTGGAGCGAAATCGGCAAGCCGGCTGGAGTTTCCTATTCACAGCAAGGGCTGATCAGTGCCACGTCATATCCCTCCATTTCGGGATACCCGCACATCAACGTGTTCGTGGAGTGGGAGAAGCACCTGTATCTGCGCGCCTGGACCAACAACACCTGGCAGCCCTGGGTGGACCTGGGTCGTCCTTCGGGCGCATCGACCTCGTTCACGGACGGGGTAAAAAATACCGCTGCGATCACCTATCAAAACGCGATCACGAATGCTCAACACAGCTGGGTGTTCATGACCGGAGCGCAGGACGATCACCTGTATGTGAATTTCTGGAACGGCACGAGCTGGCAGTGGTACGACCGCGGCAATCCTTAGCCTTGCGGCACTCTCGGTCCAATGTTCAACGTCAGTGTTAAAAGGGCGCAGTTCGCAATTGTGAGCGCGGACTATGCCTGCGGCGGTAGCGTTCAATCGCGCGGCCTTGTAGCTTCGACTCCATGGGAGAAGATCGCGACGACGATTTGAAGCGCGACGCCATGGCCGAAATGGATCGGCTCCTGGACAAATCGCGCCCGGAACGCGCGAGGCATCTGGGCGCTCTGGCACAATCGCGACCGGAATTGCACGCGTTGGTCGTGGACCTGATGTCCTATGAGGAGCGCGTAAACCAGGGTTTCATGGAGCCTGGGGCGCCTTCGTCGCCGGGTGCGGAGGCCGACCTGCGGCCCGGCGCGCGCCTGGGTCCCTACAAAATCGAGCGGCTGCTCGGTGAAGGCGGCATGGGCGAGGTCTGGCTCGCCAGCCGCGACGACGGTCTCTACGACGGACAGGTGGCGATCAAGACCTTGCATCCGTACTTCGCCGGCGGCGCTCTGCGCGCGCGGTTCCTGCGCGAGGCCAAGGTGCTCGGGCGGCTGGCACACCCGAACATCGCGCGGCTGCTCGACGCCGGTATCCACGAGGGAGTGGTCTACCTGGTTCTCGAATACGTCGTCGGGCGTCCGATCGACGCAGCATGTGATGAAGAAAAACTCGGTGTTCCGGCGCGCCTCGGCATCTTCCTGCAGCTCTGCGGCGCCGTGGCGCACGCGCACTCGAGTCTTGTCGTACACCGCGACATCAAGCCGGGCAACGTGCTGCTGGCCGCGGACGATGTCCCCAAACTACTCGATTTCGGCATCGCGAGCTTCTTCGAGCCGGAGAAGGGCGAAGCGCAATCCGACATCACGCGCCTGACCGGCCGCATCTTCACGCCCGAGTATGCCGCGCCCGAACAGGTGCTGGGCCAGGACATCACGACTTCGACCGACGTGTACTCCCTCGGCGTCCTTCTATATGTGTTGCTCGCGGGCCGGCCGCCGTACGGCGAAGCAGGGGGTCCGCGGACGCAATGGGAGCACGCCGTCCTCCACGAAGAACCGCGGCGGCTGGAGCGCACGCTCGAGATGGGCGATCACGCAGCGCTGGCCGCCAACCGCTCGACGACGTTCGCACGACTGCGCCGTGAACTCTCGAGCGATCTCGAAAACATCCTGCAAAAGGCGCTGCAGAAAAATCCGCAGGATCGTTACCCCACGGCTGCGGCCTTCGCCGATGACGTCCAGCGGTTCCTGAACGGCGAGCCGGTTCACGCGCGATCGGACTCGGCCTGGTATCGCCTCGGCAAGTTCGCGCGGCGCAATCGATTGGCGGTCGGCGCCACCATTACAGTCGTTGCCGCGCTCGGCGCCGGCCTTGCGGTCTCGCTGTGGCAACTGCAGGTGGCGCGCGAAGAGCGGCGCCATGCCGAAGAGGTGAAGGAATTCGTCGCGTCGATTTTCCGATCGGCCGATCCGTTCTTCACGGGAAAGATCGACATGACGGCGACCGAGCTGCTGGCGCTGGCGCACGAGCGCATCGACCGCGAACTCCAATCGAAACCGAAAAATGCCGCCGAGTTGTTGAACATCGTCGGGCAGAGTCAGCTGAATCTCGAGCAATACGAGGCTGCGGGTGCCACGTTGACCAAGGCCATCGAGATAGCCGAGCGCATGCGGCCTCGCGACGATGAGCTGATCGCCGAGGCGCGGACAGGTCTGGGTTGGATGTCGATGGAGACCAACCAGTCCGACAAGGTCAGTGCGCTGCTGGATCAGTCGCTGCCAGTATTGCGTGCGAATCAGCCGCGCACCGCCCGGCAGTATTCGAACGCGTTGCAACTACAGGCGAATCACGCGCGAGAGGAAGGCAACCTGGATCTCGCGATCTCGAGCAGCCGGGAATCCGTCGCCGTGTTGAATGCCGCGTTCGGGCCCAGGAATTCGGAAACCGTGCTGGCAAAGCGACACCTCGCGCTCTACCTGGTGCTGGCACAGCAATATGCCGAAGCGCGACCGATACTGGAGCAGGCGTTGCTCGACGCGCAGGCGATCGCGGCGCCGGGGGAGCGACTCGCACTTCTCTCCCAGATCGAGTCTTCATATGGTCGGCTGCTGATCGACCTGGGCGAGTTCGACAAAGCCATCCAGCATCTGCGCACCGGCATAGAACTGGGGACGAAGGCCTTTGGTGAAAAGAGCCAGGCGGTGGGTACGATGCTCAGTCTCGTCATACGCGCACACGTGCGTCTCGGACAGCTTGACGAAGCGATCGCCGTCGCCAAGCGTTCCTTCGAGCTCAGCGAACCAGGCGGAAATTCGGCGCAATTGCTGACGAACCTTGGCCGTATTCTGATGATCGCGCGCAGGGTGCCGGAAGTTCTCGAAGTACTTCAGCGCGCGATTGTGCTCGAGAAAGAATACGACAAGGGCAAAGGGTCCTGGCTGCCCATGGCGCAGTCGGACTACGGTATCGCGCTGGCCTTGAGCGGGCGGATGTCCGACGCGAAAACTGTGCTGGATGAGTGTCTGACCGTGGCGCAGGCCAGCTCGGCGACAGGAGCGTTGCCGTCGGCATGGAACGCGTTGGGCCAACTGCAGCAGCTGCAGTTCGAATGGGCGAAGAGTGAAGTCTCGTTTGGCAAGGCGCTGGAGCACGCCGCCGAGATCGTTCCCATCCCGAAATTCCGCTTGGACGCCCTGCTGGGGATGGGGATCACGAAGCTCGCACTTGGCCAACCCGCGGACGCGGAGCAATGGTTACGAAAGGCCGATACCGCAGCGCGGGGAACGTACGTCAACCCGACGCCCTTGCGCGCGGAAGTCGCCATGCATCTGGGCCGGGCATTGCTCGCGCAGCAGCAGGTACAAGCCGCGCGCGAATCGTTGGCCGCAGCGGACAAATATTGGCGAGGCTACGCGGCGACTCATCGCAGCGCCGGTGAGGCGGCCTATTGGCTGGCGCAGGTGCTTCGGGCCGACGGAGCTCACGAAGAGGCCAGAGTCGAGCTGGCCCGGGCCATCAAGATCCTGTCCGGGTCGCCATTGCCCGGCGACGCGCGACTCGTCGACGCGGCGCGACGGGAATTGGCGCAGGGCCGCGCAGGCTTGTAGTTTCGCCCCATGGGAGAAATCACTGCATTGCTTGACGAGGCGCGCCACGGGGACAACGCCTCGCGGGAGCGTTTTTTCTCGCGTGTTTATGCCGAGCTCGATCGCCTGGCCAGGAGCCACCTGTCGCGACAGTCCCAGCTCACCATGCTGGACGCTCCTGGCCTCGTGAACGAGGTGTACCTGCGGCTGGCGCAGCAGGAAAACATTCCCGGAAGCGATCGTTCTGCCTTCCTGGCGTACTCGTCGCGCGTCATGCGCAGCGTGGTCATCGACTACGTGCGCGCGCGCGCGGCCGAACGGCGCGGGGGCGGCCAGCGCATGCTCACGTTGAATACTGGCGTGGCGGATCAGTCCTTCGAAGAGCCGCAGCTCGAAGCCCTGGGTGATGCGCTCGAGTCATTGGAGCGCATCGATGAGCGCGCGCATCGTGTGGTCGAGATGCGCTACTTCGGCGGCCTGGAGGTCGAGGAGATCGCAGCGTTTCTGGACGTGTCCGCCGCCACCGTGAAGCGTGACTGGACCAAGGCCCGGGCCTATCTATTGCACACCATGCGCGGGGATGTTGGTTCCGCATGAGCCGTCCCGACCCCGGAATCCGTCTCTACGGGTGAGCCCGGGTCTTTTCATTGGCACCCGGCGCATCCGGAGTGCTTATGTTGAATCGATACCTGTGTTCCTTGCTCACCGTCAGCCTGTTTTCGCTGAGTCTCACCGCCTGCGGTGACGGCGGGGATCCGCCGGGACTCGATCCCCAGATTCCGATCACCACCTATTCGATTGGTGGCGCGGTCACGGGCAGTACGGGTCCGCTTACTCTGCAGAACTCCAACGGCACGCAGCTCAATGTCGCGGCCAGCGGCCCATTCACCTTTTCCGCACAGATGGCTCCGGGCGCGTCCTACAACGTCACGGTGGCGATACCGCCCACCTCGCAGAGCTGCGTCGTGACCAACGGTTCCGGTACCGTGCCGTTGAGCAGCAATGTCACCAACATCAGTGTGGCCTGCGCTAACAACACGTTTTCGGTAGGTGGGACACTGAGCGGGCTCGGCACCGGCAAGACACTGGTGTTGCAACTCGCCGCAGACGGCGGCTCCGTGACTCGCACCCTCACGGCCGATGGCGCATTCACGTTTCCGTTGACGCTCCCGAACAACGCCGAGTTCATCGTCAACGTGCTGACTCAGCCTGCAAGCCAGACCTGCAGCGTGGCGAACGGCGAGGGCGATATCAGCGGCGGCGCAGTCACCAACGTGGCCGTGACCTGCATCAACAGCTCCGCGTCGGCGCGCAACTGGAAGACGGCGGTGAATATCGCCACGGACACCGATGTGACGGACACGAATGGAATTCGTACGCCGCGAGTCGCGTATGACGCCGCGGGTAACGCACTGGCTGTGTGGGACGCGGACAATGTGGGCGCGGTGGGTTCGAGCATCCTCTGGAGTCGCCGGCCCGCCGGCGGGGCGTGGACCGTGCCGGCGAAGATCCCCGATTGGTTTCCGCCGCCGCCCGATCCTTCGCTGGGAATCTCCGTGCACGACCCCGTGCTGGCGGTGGCGCCGAACGGCAATGCCATAGCGGCATGGCGCGCGATGTCCTACCAGGGCGCGCACGTCATGAGCAGCACGTTTACGCCGGCGACGGGATGGACGACGCCCGTATTTCTGTGGCGCAAACATCCCGACATGCCGGGCGGAGCGGTCGACGTGCGCATCGCCTCGGACTCGACTGGCAACGTGCTCGTGGTCTGGGCTGCGTCCGGCGTGATCTTTTACAACCGATACACCCCCGGCAGCGGCTGGGTAGATAGCGCGACGGTGGAAGGCATGGGCCGGATGGTCAGCAAGCTCATCGGGCCGGCAACCGAACCGGAGATGGCGTTGAATCCAGCGGGCCAGGCCGTGGCCATCTGGCGCCAGGGCATCGATGCATCGCCGGATCTGCCGCACGACTACGATTTATGGTCGAGCCGCTATGACATGACCACGGACACCTGGACTGCGCCACAGCAAGTCGAGGACGCTGATTCGACCTCGTTCTATGGAAAGAGCCTGGTGATCGACGCCGGTGGAACCGCGACGGCCCTCTGGTCGGACTACGACGGCACGCGCCTGCATATCCGTGCGTCACGGCTGGTGGCGAAT
>Ga0070682_100002263_pt1 | contig 10664 bp, 11 predicted proteins | sample KBSC63LmetaG_FD_64668 | JGI IMG/M metagenome (GOLD analysis project Ga0070682, IMG submission 64668) | Corn rhizosphere microbial communities from Kellogg Biological Station, Michigan, USA - KBS C6-3L metaG | ecosystem: Host-associated > Plants > Roots > Rhizosphere | place: USA: Michigan... | reverse complement strand
GACGCTGGCACAGCTCGTGGGCATCGTGGCAGCCGCGCTTCTGTCGATCTATGTCTACGGCGTCGTGCAGGTCCGTGGTCTCGAGTCCGAAGTCGTACAGCTCGAGGGCCGTGAGAAAGCGCTCACGACGCAGATCGCACGGATCGATCCGGCGCAGAACCAGCATCGCCGCGCCGAAGTGGAGGAAGAGCTCAAGAAGCTCAATGCCACGCTGGTGACTCAGCAGCGCCTGATAGAGGTGCTACGCGATCGGCCCCTCGGCAGTCAAACCGGATTCTCCAGTTATCTAGCAGCGCTCGGCCGCGAGCGCACGCCAGAGCTTTGGCTCACGCAGTTTGCCGTGAATGGCAGCACGGGAGCTCTCGAGCTCGCGGGCCGCAGCACTCGGCCGGAGTTCGTGCCGGAGTATCTGCAGCGTCTCGGTCGCGAACAGGCGTTGACGAACCAGCGGTTCGACTCGCTCGAGATCGAGCATGACCCGGCCAACGGCGAAGCCGTTTTTCGGGCGACGAGCCAGGCGGCGGCGCTGACCGCGGCCGATCGCGACGCGAGGCGCAAGCCATGAAGGAGCGCATTACCAAAGTTCGTGACCACGTCGATCGTATGAGCTTGCGGGAACGCTTGTTCGTGTTCGCGGCGGCTCTCGTAATCATTGGAGGGATGTGGGAGGCCGCGTTGGCTGCACCGCTCGATGCCCGCAAGCAACAAGCAGCGGCGAAGGTCGACGCCCTCAGAGACCGGCTACAGGTACTGGATTCGGCGCTCGATTCCACTGCCGCGGGCATGACAGAAGGCATGCCCGCGCAACTCGTGCAATTGACGGCGCTGCGCAGCCGCGTCGCGACAGGCGACCAGGAAGTTCGCGTGTTCACGTCGGACCTCGTCGACCCGAAGGAGATGCGGCTCGTGCTCGAGGAGCTGCTGCGCCGCCAGAGCGGGCTCAAGCTCGTGAGCGCCACCAATCTACCCGCGCAGGCGCTCGTGGAAGACGAGACGGACCCGCTGGCAACGAAAGGCCAAGGCGACAAATCGAAATCCAAAGAGCCCCAGCTCTATAGGCACACGCTCGTGCTGACGCTCGAGGGCAGTTACCTCGATTGCCTGAACTACCTGCAAGCCGTGGAGCGTCTGCCTTGGCACCTGTTCTGGAGCCGTCTCGAGTTCAAGGAAGACGGTTATCCGCGCAACGCCATCGTGCTCGAGCTGCGCACGCTGTCTCTCGATAAGGAGTGGATCGGTGTTTAGGCGCTGCGCGCAGATCGTCGTTTGCATGCTCGCAGCAGGTAGCGCGCGAGCCGCGGATGCGCCCGTGCACGACCCGATGCAGCCCTATCGCTTCGTCGCGGGCCCCGCGGGTAGCGTCGCGGTGCCGCGTTTCGCGCTGACTGCCGTGCTGATCTCGCCGACGCGCCGAGTCGCGATCGTGAACGGCAAGCCGTACGAGCGCGGCGAAAGCGTGAATGGCGCCGAAATCGTTCGAATCGAGCCCGAGGCCGTGCATCTGCTAGAGCACGGGAACGAGCTCGTCTTGCCGCTCGGCCACACGGCCGCTGCTGCCAAGCCCAGTCAAGGAGAGACCGCCCAATGAGTGTTCCCATCCATTTTCGTCGCGCGTTGCGCTGGCGGGCGCCGATGCTCGCCGCGTTCGCGGGCGCGCTACTGGTCGGCTGCGCGAATGAGCGCGGTGTCGCGACCGGAGACGCCATCACGGCGGCAATGAAGGAGGCCGTGCAGCCCACGGCCGACACCACCGCCGCGTTCGCAGTGAAACCGCCGCCGCAACCGGTACCCGTTACACCCGTTGCCGAAGAACGATTCGACATCAACGTTGTCGATGGCGACGCACGCGATTTCTTCATGGGGCTCGTGAAGGGCACGAGCCGCAATCTGATCGTGCATCCGGACGTGAAGGGAAAGATCACGCTCACGCTGAAGCAGGTCACGTTGCCCGAGGTGCTCGACACCGTGCGCGACGTGTTCGGCTACGACTACCGCCGCACGGCAGGCGGCTACATCGTGCTGCCGGCCACGTTGCAGACCCGCGTATTCGAGATCGACTACCTCAATTTGATCCGCGGCGGCATGTCGCGCACGCGCGTGAGCTCCGGGCAGGTCACGCAGACGCGTAGCGATCGTCAGGGCCAGGGTTACGGCGGCGACAGCAACAACGGGCTCGTTGGCCCCGATAGCAACCAGCAGAACGGCGGCGAACAGCGCGGCGGTCAAACCACGGGCTCGGTCATCGACACGATCTCGAATGCGGACTTCTGGGCGGAGCTGCAGTCGACGCTCGGCGCGATCCTGGGCACGGGCGATGGCCGGCAAATCGTCGTGAACGCGCAATCCGGCGTCGTGCTCGCGCGCGGCATGCCCGAGGAGTTGCGCGCCGTTGCCGACTACCTGCAACGCATTCACTCGGCCGCTAAGCGCCAAGTGGTGCTCGAGGCGAAGATCATCGAGGTCACGCTGAACGAGGGCTTCCAGTCCGGAGTCAACTGGGCCGCGGTGCAGCAGAAGAACGGCAATACGTACACCGGCGGCGCTCTTTCCGGTGGCAGGCAGTCGGCCGACCCCCTGCCGCAGGGCGGTGCGCCGATCACGGTGGGGCCCACGCCGACTCCCATCACGTCGCTCACGAGCCAGACCGTCGGCGCGGCCTTCGCGTTGGCGCTCAACATCGGCGACTTCAACGCGTTCGTCGAGCTGCTCGAGCAGCAGGGCGACACGCGCGTGCTTTCGAGCCCGCGAGTCGCGACGCTGAACAACCAGAAGGCGGTCATCAAGGCGGGCTCCGATGAGTTCTTCGTGACCGAGGTGCGCAGCAACACGGTGACAGGCACGGCCTCCACCACGAGTCGAGACGTGACGCTCACGCCATTTTTCTCCGGTGTCGCGCTCGACGTGACGCCGCAGATCAGCGCGGCGGGCGAGGTGATTCTGCACATCCACCCGACCGTCAGCGAAGTGACGGATCAGAGAAAGGATCTGACCGTTTCGGGCACGACCGATTCGCTGCCGCTGGCGTTCAGCGAAGTGCGCGAGTCCGACAGTATCGTGAAGGCCAAGAGCGGCCAGATCATCGCGATCGGCGGCTTGATGCGCAACTCGTCGAAGAAGTTGAACTACTCCACACCGTGGTTCGGAAAGATACCCGGGTTGAAGCGTTTGTTCGGCAGCGCCCGCGAGACGGAAACGAAAACCGAGCTCGTAATTTTGCTGCGCCCGATCGTCGTCGACGACGATGACGACTGGCAGAAGCTCATCCAGCCGGCTGCGGATCGCCTGACGGCGCTCGGCGCCGCGGCGCATCAGTAAGGAGCCTTCGTGGCACCGGAGCCGCGCAAACGCGTTCGCTTAGGCGATCTGCTCCTCGAGAAGAAGCTGATCTCCGAGCAGCAGCTGAAGGAAGCGCTCGAAGAGCAACGCAACAGCGGCCGTAAGCTTGGCCGCGTGCTGATCGACATCGGTGCGGTCTCGGAGGCCGACCTGCACGGCACGTTGGCGACAGCGCTGAACATTCCGTACGTCGACCTCTCGCACATGGCGCTCGACCCGAAGATCGTCGGCAAGCTGCCGGAGACTCAGGCGCGGCGGCATCGTGCCCTCGTGCTGAAAGAGGACGCGCGCGGCTACCTGGTCGGCATGGCCGACCCGACCGATCTCTTCGCGTTCGACGAGCTCGCGCGCCTGCTCGGTAAGCCGATCAGGCTCGCGCTCGCGAAGGAAACCGCGCTTCTGCGCACGATCGACCTCGTGTACCGGCGCACGGAGGAAATCGTGTCGCTGGCCGAGGAGCTCGACGACGAGCTTTCCGAAGCCGACGTCGATCTCCAGGCGTTGTCCGCCGAGGAAGGCTCGCCCGACGCGCCGGTCATCAAGCTCATTCAATCCATGTTCCAGGACGCCGTGCGTGTCGCGGCGTCCGACATCCACATCGAGCCCGACGAACGCTGCCTCCGCATACGGTTGCGCGTCGACGGCCTGCTTCAGGAGCAGGTCATCGAAGGCAGTCGCGTGGGCCAAGCACTCGTCACACGTCTGAAGCTCATGTGCGGGCTCGACATCGCAGAGAAGCGCAAGCCACAGGACGGCCGCTTCAGCATCAAGGTGGACGAGAAATGGTTCGACGTCCGCGTGTCCACGATGCCGATCTACCACGGCGAGGCCATCGTTCTGCGACTGCTCGACCACTCGGCGAGCCAGAAGAGCTTCACCGACTTAGGAATGCCCGACGACATCATTACGCGTTTCAAACCGTTGATCGAACGTGGCGCCGGTCTCGTTCTGGTCACGGGCCCGACGGGTAGCGGCAAGACCACGACTCTGTACGCCGCGCTCCAGCACTTGAACACGCCGGACACGAAGATCATCACGGCCGAGGATCCGGTCGAATACCGCCTCGAGCGCATCAACCAGGTGCAGGTCAACGCGAAGATCGGGCTCACGTTCGCCACCATCCTGCGTACCGCGCTGCGGCACGACCCCGACATCGTGCTGGTCGGCGAGATGCGCGACCAGGAAACGGTGGAGATCGGTCTGCGCGCGGCAATGACGGGCCACATGGTGTTCTCGACACTGCACACCCAAGACGCGATATCGACGGTGAGCCGGTTGCTCGACATGGGCACCCAGGGCTATCTGATCGCTTCCGCGCTAGACGCGATTCTCGCGCAGCGCCTATTGCGTCGCCTCTGCGACAACTGTGCGCACCCCGTAGCGCCGGGCGTGCACCAGCTCGCGTGGCTGTCGCGGTACCTCGCGGCCGAGCAGATCTCGGCCACGAAATTTGCCGAGGGCATGGGCTGCACATACTGCAACATGACGGGCTATCGCGGCCGCGTGGGTGTGTACGAGCTGCTCGAGATCGACACCGAGATAGCCGACGCGATCCGGCGCACCGATCTCGCAGCGCTCGATCGGTTCGTCGGCCGTCAGTCGACCTTCGTGCCGCTCGTGCAGCGTGCACTGAAGTTCGCCGTCGACGGCGTGACGTCCGTGGACGAGGTCATGCGGTCGATGTCGGGGCTCGAAGAGCCCGAGCGGCGTTCCACGCTGGTCGAGGACGTGCTGCGCAGCGCGGATAACGGAAGCGACCCCGCCGCCGGCGCCGCCGCGGCAACGGGCTAACCCATGCCCGCGTTCCGCTACAACGGCAGAACCGCACGCGGCGAGGCCGTGGCGGGCTCGCTCGAATCCGATTCGCCCGAAGCTTTAGCGACGCATCTCTTCGCGCGCGGCATCACGCCGATCGAAATAAAGGCGGCCGCGCCGACCCACGACGTGCTCGGCGAGCTGTGGCAACGCCTCGGGGGTGGCAAGCCGAGCATCATCGATCTGATTTTGTTCTCGCGGCAGATGTACTCGATCACGAAGGCGGGCGTGCCGTTGCTGCGCGGCATGCAGAGCATTGCGGCGTCGACGGTGAATCCCGTCATGCGCGCGACGTTGCAAGCCGTCATCGAGAGCCTGCAGGCCGGCCGCGATTTGACGTTCGCGTTTGGCCGCTTTCCAGAGATCTTCTCGAAGTTCTACCTGAGCGTCATCAAGGTCGGCGAAAGCTCCGGCACGCTCGAGGTCGCTTTCCTGCGCATGTACGAGTACCTCGGCGTGCAGAAACGGATTCGCGACAAGGTGAAGGCGGCTCTGCGCTACCCAGCTACCGTGATCGTCGCGATCGCGATCGCGATGGCCGTCATCACGATGTTCGTGCTGCCGAAATTCGCGCCCATCTTCTCGGCGCTCGGCAACAACCTGCCGTGGGCAACGCGCGTGCTGCTCGGCGTGTCCTCGTTTGCATCGAATTATTGGTATCTCGTGGTCGGCTCCGTCGTCGTCGCCGTCGTTGCATTCAGGGTATGGGTTGGCGAGCCTGCGGGGCGCTACAAGTGGGATCGCTTCAAGCTGCGAGCGCCGATCATCGGTGGCATCGTGCGTTGCGCAAGCCTTGCGCAGATCTGCCGTTCGTTCGCGCTCACGCTCGAATCCGGTATTCCCATGATTCAAGCCCTGAACACGATCGCGCGTGCCTCGGGCAACGACTATCTGAACGAACGCGTGCTCGCGCTGCGGGATGGCGTGGAGCGCGGCGAAGGGTTGTACCGGACGGCCCAGACCATCGACCTCTTTACGCCGCTCGCGCTGCAGATGATTGCGGTCGGCGAAGAGACCGGGGCGCTCGGCGAGATGCTCGCCGAGGTGGCTGAATTCTACGAACGCGAGGTGGACTACGACCTCGAGAATCTGAGCGCGGCCATCGAACCTCTGCTGATCTTGTGCGTCGGCGCCATGGTGCTCGTGCTCGCCCTCGGCGTGTTCCTGCCGCTTTGGGACATGGCCGCCAAGGGCACGGGGCTCGGCTAGCGAGCGGCGCATGCGTAAGTCGCATGGATTTTCGCTCGTGGAGGCGCTGGTCGTCGTGATCGCCGTCGGCATCCTTGCGGGCGCTCTGCTCGATCGCGTGCTGCCGTTGATCGGCCGCGCGCAGCATGCCGCGTTCATGCAAACGAAGGCCGATCTCGAGACTGCGTTGCTGCTCGAGGCGGCCGAGCGAATCACGCGAGGCGAGGCGGAGAGCCTGGCCAGCCTCGCCGGTGCAAATCCGATGACGCTGCTGCTGCGCCCCCCAGGCAACTACCTGGGCTCGTTCGCCTCGCGCGACGACGAGGTTCCGGCGGCGAGCTGGTACTTCGACGAGCATTCGCGGCGACTCGTGTATCGCGTCGGCCGTTACACGCGATTCGATCCGCTCGGCGGCCCGCCGCGTCGCATCGAGCTCGCCACCGAGTTCGTGTTCGAGGATCGCAACGGCAACGGCCACTTCGATGCCGCTCCCGACGAGTTCAAAGGCTTGCGGCTGACGCCGCTGCACGCTTTTGCGTGGCCGGACTGACCGGTGCGGCGGTGGTGTGATTTGCGACACAGATCACGCGCAAACGCCGGCGCGGTGTGGTCCCGGTCACAGCTACAACGCGTTCTGTCAATTAGAGTTTTTCGCAATGTTTCGGCTTTTGTCGGCGCGTCCCTAACCAGTTTTCAAGAGGAAGGATTTCGATGAGAACCAAGGTCAAGCAGGGCGGTTTCACCCTGATCGAGCTCGTGGTCGTGATCACGATTCTCGGCATTCTCGCTGCGTTCGCAGTGCCGCGGTTCGCGTCGCTCGAAGGCCAGGCGCGTATCGCCGCGACTCAGTCGATCGGCGGCAGCGTGCGCTCCGGCGCGGCGCTTGCGCACGCCCTGTGGCTTGCGAAGGGCGACCCGGCGCTCACGACGGTCACGATGGAAGGCAGCACGATCACGATCTCGAACGGCTATCCGGATGCCACGACGATCAAGGACACGTTGGCTGAAAGCCCCCCCGCGGGTTTCACCGTGACGACGGCGGCTGGGACGACGACGTTCGCCAAGGCGAATTCGTCGGGCGTTGCGATAGCGAACTGCAACGTTGTCTATACGCCGGCGGCCGCGAACGGCGCCCCCGGAGTAGTTTCGAACACCGGCGGCTGCTAAACGTCGCTGGCTCCGATCGTTCCACGAGAGGGCGCCTACGGGCGCCCTCTGTCTCTAGAGAGGATGAAATGGGCCAGCAGCCGCGAGCCGGCCTTCCGAGAGCAGAGGGTTTCACGCTCGTGGAGCTCGTCGTCGTGCTCGTCATTCTCGGAGTTCTCGCCGCGATCGCGGCGCCGCGCTTCTTCAGCAGCATTACGTTCTTGCAACGCGGCTACTACGAAGAGCTCGCGACCGCCCTGAAGTATTCCCAGAAGCTCGCCGTCGCGACCGGTTGCCCCGTGCGCGTGACGATCGCCGCCGGCAGCTATCAGGTGCGGCAGCAGGCCGCGGCGAGCGGCACGTGCAATCTCGCGGACACCACGTTTTCGACGACCGTACAGTTGGCGGATGGCCAGACACTGGGCTCAACGAGCCCGAACGGTGTGTCGACATCGCCCGCCGTGACCATGACGTTCGACGCGCTCGGGCGTACAGATCTCGCGAGCGATCAAGTAATCAGCGTCGGTCCGTTCGCGCTCACCGTGCGTTCCGATAGCGGCTTCGTCCAGGCGCCCTGACATGTCTTTCCAACGGCAACGCGGCGTCACGTTGATCGAGCTCTGTGTCTCGATCGTCGTGATTGCCATCGCGGCCGGCGCAGTGCTCGGCGTGCTGACGCGCAGCGCGGGGCGCAGCGCGGATGCCATGATCATGAGCCAGGCGGTCTCCGTGGCCGAGGCGTATCTCGAGGAAATTACGTTGAAGCCGTTCGCCGATCCCGATGGCACGGACGGCGAGACCTTGCGAACCGACTTCGACGATGTGGACGACTACAACGGCCTCGTCGACGTCGGGGCTCGCGATCAGTTCAGCAACGCGCCCGCGGCTTTATCGCGTTATACGGTGACGGTGACCGTCACGCCGAGCTCCGCGCTCACGAATGTGCCGAGCGTGGACGCCGAACGCGTAGACGTGCGCGTGACGTATGCCCCGAATGTCACCGTCGCGCTCTCCGGATACCGGACGAGGTATTGACCGTGCGCACCGGCCGGCACCAATACGGTTTTACATTGATCGAGCTCGTCATCACGCTCGTGATCAGCGCGGTCGTCGTGTCGTTCGTGTCGATATTCATCAGCGGGCCGGTGCGCGGGTTCACCGATCAGGCGCGCCGTGCGCGGCTCGTTGACGCCGCGGACACGGCGCTGCAGCGCATCGGTCGCGACGTCCGGCGCGCATTGCCGAATAGCGTTCGCGTCACGACGGCGGCCGGTGTCGTGGCGCTGGAAGTGTTGAGCACGGTCGACGGCGCACGTTATCGCGCACAGCCGCCCGGTACGGCAGCGCAGATACTCGATTTCGCGACGGCCGACGGTTCGTTCAACGTGCTTGGCCCGTTCACGCAGCTGACGAAGCCGTGGAGCTCCACGGCGAGCTACCTCGCGGTTTACAACGTAGGCGTGCCGGGCGCGGACGCGTACGAGCTTGCGAACGTCATCACCCCCGCGGGCACGTCGATCTCCGTCGCCGCCGACGGTTCGACGGGCGAAGACCGCGTGACGCTGACGCCCGCGTTCAAGTTCGCGTACACCTCGCCGACGCAGCGCGTATTCCTCGTCGACGGGCCCGTCTCGTACCTGTGCGATGCGACGGCCGGCACGCTGCTGCGCTACTCCGGCTACACGATCAGCTCGAGCCAGGCGAATCGAGATTCCTCCGGCGAGCTTCTAGCGGCCGGCGCGACGCAGAGCCTCATGGCGAATCAGGTCGCGGCGTGCACGTTTACCTACGCGGCGGGCACTGCGGAGCGCTCAGGGCTCGTGACGCTTTCGATCACCATTCGCTCGCAAGGCGAGTCGGTGTCGCTGCTGCAGCAGGTCCACGTGGACAACGTGCCATGACTCACGCAGCCGCAAATCGTGAGCAGGGATTCTCGCTGGTCTCGGCGATATTCTTGCTCGTCGTGCTCGCGACGCTCGGCGTGTACGCGGTGCGCATGAACACGATGCAGCAGCAGACCGTCACGGCCGGATTGCGAGCGGCACAGGCGTATCAGGCTGCGCGCACGGGCATGCAGTGGGGCGCGTATCGCGCACTGAACGCATCGTCGTGTGCGGCCAGCACCACGCTTACCCTGTCGGAAGGCGCGGCGAATGGGTTTCGCGTGACGGTTCAATGCACGCAGCGCAATCACACGGAAGGCGCCGCCACCGTGCATGTCTACCAGTTCGACGTGAAGGCCGAGGCCGGCACGTATGGTGGCCCCGACTACGTGTCGCGGCGGCTGCAGACCAAGATCACGGATGTCACGTCATGAGCGCCCCGCACCCCTCGAGATTCCTTCGCGGCGCCCGGCGCACGTTGCTGCTCGGTCTCGTGCTGCTGGCGTCGACAGCACAGGCGCAAGTTGCTGACACGCGTCTCGCCATGAGTTTCGAAGAGCCCTCCTGGAGCGGCGCGGTCGGCGAGGTCAAAGACAGCGGTCCGTATGCGTTGAACGGGACGGCGATCGGGGGCGCGACTACCGCGAATTCGACGCCGGCGACGGCAACGATTCCCGGCACTTGCCGTTACGGGACGCTAAGCGGTTCCGGTCAATACGTCGAGATCGCAAACAACCCCGCGCTCAACATCACGACCGAGCTGACGGTGACCGCATGGATCTACCTGCGCAGTACGCCGTCTGAACTCCAGACGATTGCGTCGAAAGACACGAACTACGAGTTCCACATCGACAGCGGCCGCCACGTGTTTTGGTGGTGGAACGACAGCGTTGGCAACACTCTTTCGATCACGACTACGAACCAGATCTCGCTGAACGCGTGGCACCACATCGCCATCACGTATCAGTCCGGCGCGCAGCGCATTTACATCGACGGTGTGGTGCAAGGTACGACCGGAAGCTACACGGGCACGCTGGCGCAGAATGCTTTGCCGTTTTACATCGGCGAAGACTGGAATTTCTTGTCGCGAGTGTTCAACGGTAACATCGACGAAGTGCGGGTCATCGCACGTTCCCTCTCCGCAGCGGAAATTCAGACGTTACGTGACGAGACGCATCCCTGCGCAAACACCGCGAAATTCACGATCAATCACGGCGGTTTCGGCATCAATTGCGTTGCGCAAACGATCACGGTCAATGTCATTGATGCCGTCGCCGGCACGCCGCTGCTGAACTA
>Ga0070682_100002261_pt1 | contig 10667 bp, 9 predicted proteins | sample KBSC63LmetaG_FD_64668 | JGI IMG/M metagenome (GOLD analysis project Ga0070682, IMG submission 64668) | Corn rhizosphere microbial communities from Kellogg Biological Station, Michigan, USA - KBS C6-3L metaG | ecosystem: Host-associated > Plants > Roots > Rhizosphere | place: USA: Michigan... | reverse complement strand
CTCCGCGCAGAAGCTGTGGCGACCTGCTGACCGCGATGCGGCATTCGGAACCGCTTATCCGCAATTAGTCCTGCCAGGCGGCCCATTCAGCGCAAAGCACGGTCGGTCCTCAATTCCTCGCGGAAATTGGCATGGGCAGAGCCTTTTGTTGCGGCGCGACATTCGAGTGGAATCCACGAGTGACAGCCGGCCCCGGCGAGCGCAGCGCGCGGCCCCCAAGGGCGGATCGTTTCGTCTTCTCCCGGCTCCGGACCGATGGGACAATGGCCGGTCGACGACGGGAGCTCCAGTGGATCGCGCGGGGCGACACGACCGGGGCCGGCAGAGGATGCGGTCTCCAAGCCGGGTGGTACGTCGGTGGTAGCGACACTCTTGACGAGCAAGTACCGGGTCCCCAGCCGGGGTCCGGACACGGTCAGCCGGCCACGGCTCATGCGGCGGCTCGATGCGGCAGCACGAGCTCCGGTGACGGTGCTGGCCGCGCCGGCCGGCTTCGGGAAGACCACCGCGCTGACCGAGTGGCTCGCCACCCTCCAGCCGGCCGCACCGTCCGTCGCGTGGTTGTCCCTGGACAGCCGGGACAACGACCCCTCGCTGTTCTGGACGTACGTCGTCACGGCCATGCGCACGGCGGTGGACGGTCTGGGCTCGGATGCGCTGCAGCTGCTCTCGTCGTCGTCCTCGCCGTCCACCGAGGCGGCGCTCGCCGCCCTGCTCAACGACCTGAGCGGACGGCCGGAGGAGCTGCTGCTGATCCTCGACGACTACCACCTCATCGAGGCGCCCGACGTGCACGAGGGCATGACCTTCCTGCTGGAGCACCGGCCACCGCAGCTGCACGTCGTGCTCGCCACCCGGACCGACCCCCCGTTGCCGCTGGCACGGATGCGGGCGCGCGGTCAGCTGGTGGAGGTGCGGGCGGCGGACCTTCGCTTCACTGTCGACGAGTCCGCGGCGTACCTCAACGGCCGGATGGAGCTCAGGATCAGCCAGGGTGATCTGGCCGCGCTCGACGGCCGCACCGAAGGGTGGATCGCTGCCCTGCAGCTCGCCGCGCTGTCGATGCAGGGGCGGGACGACGTCAGCGCGTTCATCGCGGGGTTCGCCGGCGACGACCGCTACGTCGTCGACTACCTCGGCGAGGAGGTCCTCGCCCGCCAGCCCGCCGCCGCCCGCGAGTTCCTCCTCCGGACGTCGATCCTCGACCGACTCACCGGCCCGCTCTGCGACGCCGTGACCGGACGGACCGGCGGCCGGGCGACCCTCGTGGCGCTCGAGCGCGCCAACCTCTTCGTCGTCCCGCTCGACGACAAGCGGCAGTGGTACCGGTACCACCACCTGTTCGCCGACGTCCTGCACGCGCACCTGCTCGAGGAGCACGCGATGGAGGCGCCCGAGCTGCACCGGCGGGCGAGCGTCTGGTTCGCGGCCAACGGCGACAGCTCCCAGGCGATCGACCACGCACTGGCCGGCGGTGACACGCGCCGGGCCGCGGACCTCATGGAGCTCGCCATACCGATGATGGCCCGGGAACGCCGGGAGGCCGAGCTCGCCCGCTGGGTACGCGCGGTGCCCGACGAGGTGGTGCGGAACCGGCCGGTGCTCGCCGTCCTGTTGGCGGGTGCGCTGACCCTGGTGTCGGACCTCGACACCGTCGCCGAGAGGCTGTCCGACGTCGAACGGTCGGTGCGCGCGGACGACGGCACCTGGCCCGTGCAGCCGCCGCCCGATCTCATCGTCGTCGACGAGGAGGGGTACCGGTCCCTTCCGGCCCGCATCGCGATGTACCGGGCCGCGCTGGCGCTGGCAGCCGCCGACCTCACCGGCACCGTCGCGTACGCGCGGCAAGCCCTGTCGCTGGCCCCGCCCGACGACCACCTCTCCCGGGCTTCAGGCGGCGCGCTGGCCGGGCTCGTGTCGTGGACAACGGGTGACCTGGCCGGCGCCCACGCCGCCTACACCGAGTCCATCGCGGGCCTGGAGAAGGCCGGGTTTCTCTCCGACGTCCTCGGCTGTTGCATCACCCTCGGGGACATCCGCCGGACCCAGGGCCGGCTGACCGACGCCCTGCACACCTACCAGCGCGCCCTCGACCTCGCGTCCGCGCAGCGGGCTACCGAGCCTCTGCGCGGGACGGCGGACATGCATGTCGGGATCGCGGGCGTGCTGCTCGAGCGCGACGACCTCGCGGCCGCGGGCGAGCACCTCGCCGTCAGCCATGGCCTCGGGGACTACAACGGGCTGCCGCAGAACCCGTACCGGTGGCGCGTCGCGGCGGCCCGGCTCCGCGAGGCCGAGGGTGATCCGGACGCCGCCCTGGAACTGCTCGACGACGCGGACCGCGTCTACGTCGGCGACTACCTCCCGAACGTGCGACCGGTTCCCGCGGTGCGGGCACGGCTGCGGCTGCGGCGCGGCGAGCTCGACGAGGCGGAGGCCTGGGCGCGCGAGCGGCAGCTGTCCCCGGACGACGAGCTGTCGTACCTGCGCGAGTACGAGCACGTCACGCTGGCGCGGCTGCTGCTCGGCCGGCACCGCCTGGATCGGGACGGCAGCGCGCTCGAGGCCGCCCTCGGCCTGCTCGATCGGCTGCGCGCAGCTGCCCAGGACGGCGGGCGGGACGGGACGGTTCTCGAGGTCATGATCCTGCTGGCGCTGGCACACCAAGCCCGCGGCGATCAGCCGACCGCGCTCGACGTCCTGCAGCGCGCGGTGGTCCTCGCGCAGCCCGAGGGCTACGTGCGGCTCATCGCCGACGAGGGACCGCCGATGGCGGCCCTGCTGAAGTCGCTGACGAGGCAGTCGGCGGCCCCGGGCTACCTCCGGCGCCTGCTCGCCGCGACGACGAGGACCGAGCACGTGCCCGGCCGGCCGGCGGCTCTCGTCGAGCCGCTGAGCGACCGCGAGCTGGACGTGCTCCGACTGCTCGGCACCGACCTCGACGGGCCCGGCATCGCCCGCGCCCTGTCGGTGTCGCTGAATACCATGCGGACGCACACCAGGAACATCTACGCCAAGCTCGGGGTGACCAGCCGGCGGGCTGCCGTCCGCCAGGCGCACGACCTGGACCTGCTGCCCGGTCCGCGCCGCGGGTGACGATCCCGTCCGCGGGCCCGCGGACTTTCACCACCGCGCTCACCAGGTGTGGTGATGACCGCTCACCACATCGACGGCCATCTTTCGACGTGTTCCACCGAGCACCGCACCCGTCGGCGGCGGGCCGGCGGTCCGGCCACAGCGAAGGAGGCGACGAGCATGAGTTCTGCCCGAGAGCCGGACCGGTACGAGATCCGCGTGAAGGGACACCTCGCCGATCGCTGGGCCGCCTGGTTCGAGGACATGAGCCTGACGCGCCAGGCCGACGGCACGACCGTCCTCGACGGCCCGGTCGCCGACCAGTCCGCGCTGCACGGCCTGCTGCGCAAGGTCAGCGACCTCGGCCTCCCGCTCGTGTCGGTCACCACCACCCCTGGCATCCGGACGTCGACCGCGCCCGACCTGCCGCAGCCCGTCGGCGACGACCTGTGAAGGAGCACGCCATGACCACCGGAACGCGCACCGCGCACACCACGACCACTCCAGGGCAACCCCCCGCACGCCGGCGGATGGAGCCGACGAGGAAGATCGCCCTCGCCGCCGGCATCGCCTATCTCGTCACGTTCGCCGCCTCGATCCCGCAGCTGAAGCTGTTCGCGGACGTCATCGACGACCCGACCGGGTACATCAGCACCCCGGGCAGCAACGCGGCCGTGCAGTGGGGTTCGGTGCTCGAGTTCCTGACCGCCGCCTCGGGCGTCGCCACCGCCGTCCTGCTCTACCCGGTCACCAGGCGCGTGAGCCGCAGTGCGGCGATCGGCTTCGTGACCTCGCGGGTCGTCGAGGCGGCCCTCATCCTGGTCGGCGTCGTGAGCATCCTGTCGGTCGTCACCCTGCAACAGCACTTCGCCGGCGCCACCGGCGCACAGGCGCAGGCGCTCGGCGTCACCGGGGAATCGCTGGTCGCGATGCGCCAGTGGACGTTCCTGCTCGGCCCGGGCGTCATGGCCGGCGTGAACGACCTGATCCTCGGCTACATCCTCTACCGGTCCGGGCTCGTCCCCCGGCCCATGGCGATCATCGGCCTCGTCGGTGGGCCCCTCATCCTGCTGTCGGACGTCGCGACGATCCTCGGCGCCTGGGGCCAGGTCTCCGCGGCCGGCTTCCTGTTCGGCCTCCCCGTGGCCGTGTTCGAGTTCTCCGTCGGCGTCTACCTGACGGTCAAGGGCTTCCGGGCCGCGGGACTCGCCGCCCTCGACGCGCGGTCCGGCTCGACCCGTGAGGCGGTCGCCGTCGCCTGACCGCTCTCACCTTCAGCTGGGCGGCCCATCCACGCCGACGGGCCGCCCAGCTGTCGCTGTTCACCTGACCCGTCGCACGGGCAGGATGGCGAACGCCCCCAGAACGGCGCAGAACCCGGCGACCGTGTACAGGACGCCGTAGCTGCCGCCGCCGACGGCCAGAACGGCCGGGGCGATCGCCGGCGCGATGGTGAAGGGAAGCGCCCCGGCGATGTTGAACACGCCGAGATCCTTGGCCACCGTGTCCTCGTCCGGGAGCACCTGCGTCACGAGGGCGAGGTCGACGGCGACGTAGACGCCGAACCCGAGCCCGCTGACCGCCATGCCGACGAGAAAGCCGGAAACGCCGGTGGCCGCGGCGAGCACGAAGAGCGCGAAGCCGTACACGATGGACGCCACCAGGACGAAGACCTTCCGTCGCCCTGTCCGGTCGGACAGCCGGCCGCCGACGAGCGAGGCGAGGACGACGAGGACGGACTGGACCAGCGTGCCGAGGAAGATCTGTTGTGGCACGTCGGCCTCGGCGCTGCCGAGCTTCGTCAGCAGGTAGTAGGCCTGGTATGTGGCGAGAAACGCGTAGGCCAGCACGAACAGGAAGCGGCTGGCGAAGGCCCAGGCGAAGTCCGGGCTCTTCCGGGGGTCGACGTAGAACGTGGCCGCGAACTCGCGGAGCGACCACGACGACCTGTCCGCCGCCGCGAGCCGGCGGTCGTCGAGGACCACCGCGAACAGCAGGATGAAGAACCCGCCGATGACGCACGGAGCGAGGAACATCGCGAGCAGGTTGCCGGTGAACAGCTTGACCAGGAACGTCGCGAGCACGGACGCGATCGGCGTACAGACCCCAAGGACACCGGCCATCATGCCGCGCTGGGCCTCGGGCACCTGGTCCGGCAACACCGCCACCATCGCGGCGAGCACCGCGTTGAAGAGAAGTTGGGCGATGCACCACCCGACGAGGACGACGGGGATCGCCGGCGCCAGGGCGACCACGAGGATCCCCACGGACCCGCCGAGCAGACCGGCGACCATCCACGGCCGCCGCATTCCCCACCGCGAGGCGGTGCGGTCGCTCATCCTGCCGAAGAACGGGTTCCCGACGATCGTCAACAGGGCGCCGGTTCCGGCGACGAGCGACAGACTGTTCGGCGCTCGCTCCGTGCCCACGAGCGAGTTCACCTTGAGGGCCAGGGTGACGAGCAGCGGTGCCAGGAACAACAGGCTCGTACTGAGAAAGGCCAACGTGTAGAGGAGGACGAAACTCCACCCGACCCGCCGCGTCACAGGTGTCTGCTCGTGGGACCCGGCCTCTGCCGCGCTCGGCTGCGTCATCGCGTCCACCGACCGAGGGAGGCCGTTGCGCGCGCGAAGCCTGGAACGGCGAGGACCGGTCATCGCGCCTCCTTCGAGGGACCCCGAGTATCGCCTTTGCCATGCCCGGAAGCAGTACTCCGTGGTCGTGCCGGGCGAGCTCGAGTGCACGATCGAGACGGCCGAGCCCGACAGCGCTCCTCCGGTCTGAGCGGACCGGAACGTCGACGCTGCGAACGCGGACCGGTCCACTGAGGACGGTCGTGGACGGCACCGTGCGGTGCGACGGGCCCCGGTCGTCCGACCGCACCGACGGCCGTCCGGCTCTCCCGCCACCGTGGCCGCAGCCAACTGGCGCACTGGCCGCGGAGATTTCGGTGTCGGCGGGCGTACTCCGGCAGCGCATCGTACGGTGAGGTGCCAGAGACGAGCCGACATCGCTCGACGCCCGTCCGCGGCCGGCGTCGCCGCAGTGACGGCAGCGTCGACGGCCCACACCCCGTCGCCCGGTCGACACCGGCCCACACCCGCTCACGGCCCCACAGGAGGCAGCTTCCATGACCGACACCAGCGCCCCGACCGTCGCTCTCGTGCACGGCGCGTTCGCCGACAGCTCCGGGTGGAACGACGTGGTCCGGCAGCTGCGGGCCGCGGGGGTGAAGGTCCAGGCGGTCTCCAACCCGCTGCGCGGCATCGCCATCGACACCGCGTACGTGACGAGCGCACTCCGGCAGATCCCCGGGCCGGTGCTCGCGGTCGGCCACTCGTACGGCGGGGCCGTCATCACGAACGCCGCGGCGCAGGTGGACAACGTCGTCGGGCTGGTCTACGTCGCTGCCTTCGCCCCGGACGAGGGCGAGGTCCTGCAGGACATCGAGGGCGACTCGCGCGACAGCGTGCTGATGACCGCGCTGGTCCAGCTGCAGTACCCGACCGGCCAGGGGTCGGAGACGGCAGTGGAGTTCGCGATCGACCCGGCGAAGTTCCACGACGCCTTCGCCGCCGACGTGCCGGAGGAGGAGGCCGCGGTGATGGCGGCCACCCAACGCCCGGTCTCCGCGTTCGGATTCACCGAGCCGAACGGGACGCCGGCCTGGAAGCGGCTGCCGTCCTGGGCGGTGGTGGCCACCGGCGACAAGGCCGCCGGCAGCGACGTGGTGCGCCGGATGGCCGAGCGGGCCGGAGCGACGATCACCGAGGTCGACGCGTCCCACGTCGTGATGATCAGCCAGCCGCAGGCTGTGACCGGGGTGATCCGGCAGGCGCTCGACTCGGTGACCTGAGCCGGCCAGGGACAGGGACGGACCCGCATGACACCCGAGCACGCGCACCAGCCGGTGGACGAGCTGACCGGACGGTTGAAGCGCACCGAGATCCAGCACAGCGGCTCCTCCATCCCGGGCCGGGACATCGTCCAGGTGCTCACCGAGATCCCCGCCGGCGTCGAGTCCGGCTGGCACATCCATCCCGGGGAGGAGGTGGGCTACATCGTCGCCGGGACCGTCCGGATGATGATCGAGGGCGGGCCCACGCTCACGCTGAACGCCGGCGACGGATTCCTCATCCCGCCCCGCACGCCGCACAACGCGCTGGACGTGGGTCCCGGGACGGGTCGAATGCTGTCGACCTATCTCGTCGAGGCGGGGCAACCGGTGGCCACGCTGGTCGACCACCCGGACGGCTGAGGCGCCTGGCCCCAGCCGCGTGCGTGCCCGGCGACAGGTCGTGAGCCGGCCGGGCAGCATTCCTGACGCCCCCGGATCACAGCCGGTACGGAATGCGTCGCGGACCTCTCGTTCTTGGGGGGCAGGGGGCGGCGGAGATCTACATGAGTATCCGCGCATGCCGCACGTGGGCATGAGGTGCTGTGGTGAGGGCAGTTCTTCGGGGTGCCTGAGATGATCCCGCGCCTGCGTTGCGTGACGCTGAACGTGTTGGGGCCGGCGAACCCGGACTGGGAGCGACGCAGCCTGCTCATCAAGGACGTACTGGGCCGGCTCGGTGCGGACGTGGTCGCGCTGCAGGAGGTCCGCGCCGCGGACGTGGAGCAATTGCTCGGCCCGGGCTACCAGGTGACGCCGTTCTCCTCGGCGAGCGAAGACGGCACCGGTGGCGTGTTGGCGACGCGCGCTCGGCACGACGTCCTCGAGGAGATCGACCAGCGCACCCCCGAGCACGGGCAGGATCTGCCGTGGTGCGCCACGCTCATCGTCGTGCTGGAGTCACCGGTCGGGCGGGTGGTGGTGGCTCACCACAAACCGAACTGGCCGTTCCCGCTGGAGGTCGAGCGCGAGCAGCAGGCCCGCCGGGCCGCGTTGGCGGTGGAACACCATGCCGGGGACGGGCCCGCGGTGGTGTTGGGCGACTTCGACGCCACCCCGGATGCGGGGAGCATGTCTTTCTGGCGTGGCCGGCGGTCCCTGGACGGGGCCAGCGTCTGCTTCCAGGACGCCTGGGAAACGGCGCGACCAGGCGAAGCGGGTTTCACCTTCAGCGACGAGAACCCGCTCGTCCGGGCCGGCGAGGTGGCGACCGCGGTATCCCGCCGTATCGACTACGTGCTGGTGCGGGCCGGCCGGCACGGAGCGCTGCTGCAGGTGCTGCGTTGTGACCGACTGCTCGACCGGCCGGTCGGCGGGGTGTGGGCCAGCGACCACTACGGCGTTGTCGCCGACCTCGCCGTTCCCCGGCACCCGCCGGGCACCTGGGGCGAGGTGTCGCAAGGGGGAGCCGGCGGCGTCTGACGGGGATCCCTCGGTGGACACGGTGGCGGGCCGGTGGTGGGACGATCCTGCCCATGGGGAGATCGCGGCCGAGCGTGCCGAGCCCAGCCCTCGTGCGGACGGGAGTGGCTGAGTCAAGGGGTCGGGCGCTGCGCGGTCAGTAGTGGTAGCGGGCTTGGACGATGACCGGTTCGTCTGCGTGGACGGTGTAGACGAGACGGTGCTCCTGGTCGATGCGGCGGGACCAGCAGCCGGCCAGGTCGCCGGAGAGACGTTCGGGTTTGCCGGTGCCCGAGCCGGGGTCACGGGCGGCCCCAGTGATGAGCCGGTTGATCCGGGTGAGGGTCCTGCGGTCACCGCCCCAGCTGCAGTAGTCCTCCCGGCCGTGCGGAGTGAAGACGATCTTCACTCCGTCCGAGCGAGAGTCCCTGGGCGACGACGGTCGTGGCGCGACGCTCCGGGTGTCGGTCGTCGTCAATTGGAGCTTTGAGGGCAAGGTCGCGATGAGTGCCCCCGGCAGGATTCGAACCTGCGCACCCGCCTCCGGAGCCCGGTTGTCGACGGCACGTGAATCTGACCCGCGCCCGCAACCACCTCGACCGCCACCCAACTACAACCTCGCGGCCTACATGGCCTCCGGCACCTGACTCGGACGCAGACTGGCCGTGGCCGGATGTCCGCACATCGCTCGACCGTGCCGATGTGAGGTCGTTGAGGAGGGAGTTGTGGCTATCGACAGTCCAACTAGCTAGAGGATGGACGACGACCCAAGGACGGGGATCTCGCTCGTGATGCTCCTCGCTCCTGGGCTCATGGTCGGCGGGCTGCCTGCTTGGCGCTCATCGTCTCCGCCTCGCGATGTGAGCTGCGGTGCCGCGGGCGGAATCCCTTGGCGCGTCCATGACCAGACCGCGGTCGACTTTTTGCAATCTCTCTGGAGCAATGTCCGGAGCCATTGACAGTACCGGGCCGCCGGAGGATGTTGGGCACCGCTTGGTCCGTGTAGGACCACGGGGGGACCGAGATGTTTGCTCGCTTCTTTGTCATCGTCGCGGTTTGCTTATCAGCCTCTGTTGTCCCGGTGGCGGCCGCGGCTGACGGCGGGCAGGGCAACGGGCTTGGCGTCGTCGTGGCCGAGCGACTCTCCGCGGCGAATGGTGGCAACCCGCAAATCGTCGCGGTTGATCCTGTGCGGGGTGGCATCCGGGTGCTGACGGCTGGGAACCAGGATCTCGTCCCCGACATTTCGCCGAACGGCCGTCGCGTCGTATTTGAGCGCTGTGTACAGGCGCTCAAGTGTGGTGATATCGGAAAAGTCAACATCTGGATCGTACAATCGGACGGCAGCCACGCGCGCTCCTTGACTGCGTGCGACGGCAAGAAGTGCCTCGGTAGCTTCGACCCGGCCTTCTCGCCTGACGGGCGGTCCGTCGCGTTTACCCAGGATCGTGTCGATGCCCATGGTGTGAACTTCAACGGCGTCTTTATCATGCGAACTGACGGGACGCACCTACGGCGCATCACCTCCAACGGCCCGGACGCATTGCCCGACGGTCAGCCGCAGTTCTCGCCTGACGGCCGGCATTTGGTATTTCAGCGTGAGGAGCCGACCGGTACCCAACTGATGATCGTGCGTGTTGATGGCAGCGGCCTGCGTCGCCTGCTGCCGGGTGTGGACGGCTTCGCGCCGAGTTGGGCGCCGACCGGGGAGCGAATCGCATTCACGCTCGTCCATCACACGGTCCGGCACACCTCCGATATCGCGACTGTCCGTCCGGACGGCACCGGCCTTCGGCTGCTGACACACACGACCGCCGACACGTCGGCGTTCACGCCGGCCTACTCGCCACCCGGGAGCCGCCTGGTCTGGAGTCAGAGCACTTCCACCGGATGCCGGCTTGTTGTTGCGAGTGCCACCGGTCGCAACCCGCGGCCGCTACCCACGGGCGACGGATGCATCCTCGACCCGAGCTGGGGCCGGGGCGCGCCAGAGTCAGACTGATCGCGGATGGCGGGAGCAACAAGTCTGGCCCCCACCCAGCATGGCCGGCCGAACATACGAGAAGACCGAGCAGCCGCTCACCTCAACGAGCCCGAGCGGCCAGGCGGAGAGCAGCTAGCCAGTACGGAGGGTGGTCGCTATGCGGCGACTAAGCGTGATGGCAACCGTGGCCGCCACGACCCGGGGACGACGTCGGATGGCAGTGTTCGTCGGGGTGGGCGTTCTTTTCCTCGCACCTCTTGCCGCGGCGTGCAGCGCCACGGCGGGTTCAACGCGTCCGTCCGGCCCCGCCGA
>Ga0070682_100002260_pt1 | contig 10667 bp, 11 predicted proteins | sample KBSC63LmetaG_FD_64668 | JGI IMG/M metagenome (GOLD analysis project Ga0070682, IMG submission 64668) | Corn rhizosphere microbial communities from Kellogg Biological Station, Michigan, USA - KBS C6-3L metaG | ecosystem: Host-associated > Plants > Roots > Rhizosphere | place: USA: Michigan... | reverse complement strand
CTCACCGCGGACAATCGCCTGCTGCTCGGCGGCGGAACACCCATCACGACCTACCTGAAGGATGCGTTCAACAATCCGCGCGTCATCCGGAAGATCATCGCGGAGTTCCTCGAGCACTTCCCGGAACTCAACAAGCTTTCGTTCACGCAGTTCTGGCCCGGGCAGATCGACGCGACGCGCGACCTGCTGCCCACCATCGCGGCGCCGCCGGGTCAGCCGCACATCCGCTTCGTGTTCGGCGCCGTCGGCATTCCCTGGGCTGTGTTCACCGGCAGTTTTGCCGCGCGCAACTTCCTGGGCGTCGCGGACGAGGACTACCAGAAGTACTTCAACTACTTCTCCAACGAGCGGGACTTCTTCCTGCCGAGCTCACTCGGCAAGGTCATCGGCAAGCCGCTGCTGTTCTCGCTGAACAACAGCTGGGCGAAGTTCTTCCAGAAGGACAAGTTGCGTGAAGCGACGGCGGAGAAAGAATTCTGATCGCGTTCAACGTCAAGCGTTCCGTCGGCGCCGCGGCGGCGTTGCTCACCGGTTTCCTGGCGGTGGGTTGTACGGTCGGGCCCGACTACGCGCGCCCCGACGTCGTCGCCCCGGAGAAGTATCGCTTCGCGAGCGTGGAGGCGAATGATCTGGCCAACACGCAGTGGTGGCAGCAGTTCCATGATCCGACGCTCGACGAACTCATCCGCGTCGCGCTCTCCGACAACTTCGACGTGCGCATCGCGGCAGCTCGCGTCGAGGAATTCTACGGCAACCTCGGCGTTGCGAGATCCGGAAAGTTTCCGCAGATCGGCGCGGAAGCGGCCGTCGGGAGCGCGCGCACGCCGCCGGGCGATTCCGCGGACACGATCCGCGTCGATGCATTCGCGTCCTGGGAAATTGACCTGTTCGGGCGGCTGCGCCGGTTGACTGAAGCCAGCCGCGCGGACCTGCTCGCCAGCGAAGAAGGCCGGCGCTTCGCTGTGCTCACGCTGGTGTCGACGGTGGCCTCGACGTACATCACGCTGCTCGGCGTCGACACGCAGCTCGACATCGCCCGGCGCACGCTGGTCAGCCGCGAAAAAGCCATGAGGATTTTCGAAGCACGCAACCGTCGCGGCGCCACTTCGGAGTTCGAGTTGTCGCAGTCCCGTTCGGAGTACGCCGTCACGAAGGCGACGATTCCGCCGCTCGAACAGGCGCAGGTGCAGATCGAAAATGCGCTGGCCGTGCTGCTGGGCCGCAACCCGGGACCGATCCCTCGCACGACGAAAATCGAAGCGCTTGGCCTGCCGGAAATACCCTCGGGGCTGCCTTCCGAAATCCTCGAGCGTCGACCGGATATCAAGCAGGCCGAATACAATCTCATCGCTGCCAACGCGCGCATCGGCGCGGCTAAAGCGCAGTACTACCCCAGTATTTCGCTGACCGGGCTCTACGGCAGTCTGAGCACGTCGCTCGACGGGTTGTTCAAGAAGCCGGCCGAGCTCTACAACTACGGCGCCGGCGTCGCGGCGCCGATCTTCACGGGCGGCGCCATCGCCGGACAGGTGAAAGGCGCGGAGGCGCGGCAACAGCAGACGCTGCTCATTTACCAGCGAGCGATTCGTTCGGCGTTCGCCGACGTCGAAAACGCATTGATTGCCAGCCAGAAGTCGCGTGAGGCGCTGGCCGCGCAGGATGAGCGCGTGACTGCGATGCGCGAGTACGCGCGCCTGGCGAACCTGCGCTACGACAATGGCTACTCGGGCTACATCGAGGTACTCGATGCGGAGCGCGGCTTGTTCTCCGCGGAACTCGACTACACACAGGCCAAGCGCGAAACTTATTTCGCGATGATCGACATCTACAAATCGATGGGCGGCGGCTGGGTGGTCGATGCCGCCGCCGTCGCGGCCCAGCCCCGCGTCGACGTGACGCAGGATCCGCAGATCTTTCCCTGAAGGCTAGCAATGGATACGAAAGTCGACGCACCAAAACCCGAGAGCGAGGCGCCGCCCCTGCCGCCAGCCGCGCCCGCGGAAACGACGAAGCCGAAGGACCCTGTGAAAACCATCACGAAGGGCGTGCTCATCGCGCTGCTGGTGCTGTTCGTCTATCACGTGGCTTCGGATCGCGTCACGCCCTACACCTCGCAGTCGAACATCGAAGTGTTGCTGGTGCAGATCGCGCCGCAGGTGAGCGGACAGGTCGTCGAAGTCGCCATCCACGACAACGAACGCGTGAAGAAGGGGCAGCTGCTGTATCGCATCGACCCGGAACCGTTTCAGATCGCGATGAACTCGGCGCAGGCCAACCTCGCGCTCGTGGAACAGAACCTGAAGGTCTCGACCGAGCAGGTGCGGTCGTCGAAAGCCTCGCTCGCCAAACAACGCACCGAGCTCACCACCAGCAAGGAGCTGGGCGGCATCATCTTCGACCTCACCAAGGAGAAGGCGCTGTCGGAAACGGATTCGATCCGGGCGCGCTCCGAGATCGATCGCGCAACCTCCGACCTCGCTCGAGCCGAGGCGGAACTCGAAACCGCAAAGCAGAAACTCGGTCCGGCGGGCGACGCCAACCCGCAACTCCAACAGGCACGCGCCGCACTCGCGCAGGCGCGTCTCGATTTCAACAACACCACCGTGATCGCACCCGCCGACGGCATGATCACCAACCTGCGCCTGTCGAAGGGCCAGTACGCCAATCGCGGCCAGGCGGTGATGAGCTTCATCGAAGGCAACAGCGTGTGGCTCACCGCCTATCTACGCGAGAATCAGCTGAGTCGTGTGGCGCCGGGCAATGCGGTACGCGTCACGTTTGATCTCCTGCCTGGCACGGTGTTCGAGGGGCAGGTCGACAGCGTCGGCTGGGGCGTCACCAATGGCAACAGCGAAGCCCCGGCCGGCACTCTTCCCGATGTCCAGACGCAGCAGGGCTGGCTGCGCGATCCGCAGCGTTTCCCGGTGCGCATCGCGCTCAAAGAGGAAGCCAGCAACGCGCTCGGCGACCTGCCGCTGCGCAACGGCGCGCAAGCCAACGTGCTGATCCTGACGAATCCGAACTCGTGGTTCCTGAATCCGATCGGCCGCCTCTGGCTGCGCATCGTTTCCTGGCTGAGCTACCTCTACTGAAGCCATGGATACTCCCCACAGCCACACGGTGCTTCGTTTCGCCTTCGGCGTGACGGTGTCGTTCGTGGTTGCGGAGCTCATGAAGTGGAATCCGGCTTATCTCGCACCCGTTCTGACTTGCGTGTTGCTGGCCAACATCCCGGTGCGCCCGCCCTTGAAGGTGGCGCTCGGATTTTGCCTGGTCATTGGCGGATCCGCCTATCTCGGCGTTCTGCTCTCCTACGCATTTCGCGGCGCGCCGACGATCCTCTTCGGCGTCATCACACTCATCGTGTTCCAGGCGCTGTATGCACTCGCGAAGGGCGCGTCGAGGCTTGTACCGCTCTTCGTCCTCATCTGCGCCACCGCCGTCCCCGTCGTCGGATTGCATTCGCTGGTCGCGGCAGAAGTCTTCGCTGCCACGTTTACGAAGGGCGCGCTCATTGGTGTATTCATGACCTGGCTGAGCTGGCTGGTCTTTCCCAAGGCAATGCCGCCGCGCGCCGCACCGAAGGTTGCGCCGCTGCCCGGGCCGGTCGCCGTTCGCAGCGCACTGCTCGGGACGGCCATTCTCGCCCCACTCACGCTCACCTACCTGATGTTCGGGCTCTACACAGCCATACCCGTCATCGTGGGCACCGTGATGATCGTCGCCACGCTCGACTTCCACCTCGGTCGCAAGCAGGCAATGCTTCGCGTCGTTGCCAATTTCTGCGGGGGCGTGTCCAGCGTCATCGTGCTGATCCTGCTGGCCATTCACCCCACCATTGCGACATTCGCGCTGCTGGTGCTGGCTTCGGGATTGTTGTTCGGCATGCGGATCTCGCATGGCGACCCCATGGCCCAGCTACTCGTGGTGGCGTGCAATGGCTACCTGATCGTGTTCGGAACCGCGCTGCACTCGGACGCGGGCACGTTCGACGTGTGGCTGACCCGCCTCTTCTACTTCTTCCTCGCTGGGCTCTTCACCGTCGGAATGATGGTGCTGATCTGGCCGAGAGAACTCGATCTGGAGACCACCCCATGAGCGACGCGAAAGGAGATCGCCCCATCGAGCCGGTAGCGCCGCCCACGGCCAGGCTCTGGCTGGGCGTCGGCGTATTCGCCTTCGGATGGATACTGGCGCTCACGCTGGTGCCGTTCGTGACGGGTTCAGACCTTCCCACCTCGGCCAAGGCCACGCTCACCACGCTGCTCGTGGTCATCTGTCCAAAAATATTCCTGGTCGCCGCCATCGCCATTCTCGGCAAGCCCGGGTTCGCGTATCTCAAGGGCGCCATCATGGCGTTCTTCCGCCGCGTCGGTCCGCCCGCCGAAGTGGGCAAGTGGCGCTATCGGCTGGGTCTCGTGATGTTCTTCCTGCCGTTCATGCTCACCTGGATCCTCACCTACTTCGGGCACGTTTTGCCGGGTGGCCGCGAAGCGACGCCTTACTACATGAAGGGCGGAGATGCGATCCAGGTCATCAGCCTGTTCGTGCTGGGCGGTGATTTCTGGGACAAGCTGCGCTCGCTGTTCGTGCGCGAGGCCAAGGCCATTTTCCCGGAGAAGGCGGCCGCGAGTTAGCGGATCAGGTCTTCGGTTTAGGCGCGGGGCGCGCGTCGGCGTCGAGGATCCACTTGCCGTCATCGCCCATGCAGACGATCTGCTTCGTGGAGCCCTTGAGGGACTTCGCATAGTTGTCGACGCGCAGCCGGCGGCAATCCCGGCCGGTCGTGCTCGTGAACACGTTCAGTAGTTTGATCGTGCCACCGCTGCCCGTGGCCTCGTTCTTCCAGGTTTTTGTCGCGCCCGTCTGTTTCGTGCGGCTTACCTCGTCGACGGCCGCCCAGAGCATGTCAAAATCCTGGGGCGAGAATTTGCCGCTCGGAGCATCCCGGAGATCTCCGAGGTTGGTCTGAGCATGAGCAACGCCAATGCCACCCAACAGAGTGGCGCAGGCGCAGAGAACGACGAGTGATCTTGCGTTCATGCCACCAATATCCCGAGTGATCAAACTCGACGAAATAGGACCAAGGGCCGATGCCCGCATACCGCTTCCCCGCTTCTGCCGGGAAGGGCTGACAGCGACTAGTTCGACGCCGCCTTGGCGGGATATTGGTTGAAAATCTCCGAGACGATCGACGCGATTGCCGGACCGGGGTTCTGCAGCATGTCTTCGGTGAGCCGTCCTTCCGCGATGCCTTCCCAGGCCAGCATCTTTCTCTTCGCATCGACGACATCGATGTTGGCCGTGCCCACGCGGTAGTGGATGGTCTCTTCGTCTTCAAACGCAACGACGGGCAGGCCGTAGAGTTCGGCTCGATACGCGTAGTAGCCCGTCGAGTAGCCGTACGCCGGCGAGATGTTGGTCTTCGAATCGGTACCCGCGACCGGATTGGCATTGAAGTTCACGAGCAGGTCCGGCGACTCTTCCGTGTACTGGTATCCGCGTGAATCCATTTCGTGGCGAATCGCCTGCATGAAGTACACGGTCAGCGCCGTCACCTTGCCGCCGTAGTTCGTTCCCACCACGGGCACGAAGCCATACGTGCGATAGCCCGAAAAGTTCGCCGCGGGGTCGACTCGCATGTTCACCTTGAGCGGAGCACTGGCGCAGGCAGCGAGCATGCTGGTGACGCACAGCAACAAGGTGGCGGCAAGAAGGCTCCGAGGACGCGGCATCATGGATAAGGCTCCGGACAGGTGTTTGAGGTTTTACTGCCCGCCCGACTCGCGCCCCATCGGACCTTGGTCCCATCGTCAGCGGCCGCCCCGCGCCTGACGCTTCGCACACTCATCCTTGGAGTCCTGTCGTGAAAACCTCGTTCTCCCGCGCACTCGTCATGAGCGCGCTCGCCACGTGCCTGTTCGCCACGACCCTGTCGGTCTCCGCCAAGGAAAAGCCGCCTGAGAACTGGGACGGCCTGGTGCGCAAGAAGGTCAAGGGACTCGACCTCGTCTACGTGCGACCGAACGTGCAGTTCGCGCCGTACAAGAGCGTGATCCTCGATCCGACGCAGGTGGAGTTCTCGAAGAATTGGGAAAAAAGTTTCGATTTCCACGATCGCCCGGAAGCGAGCGACATGGAAAGGATCAAGAGCAAGCTGTCGGAGCTCATGCACGAACGATTCCTGAAAGAACTCGTGGAGCACGGCTACACCGTTGTGGATGCGCCTGCGGAAGACACGTTGCGCGTGGGCACGGCCATCATCGACCTTTTCATCAATGCGCCCGACACCCAGGATGCCGGCATCACGAGGTCCTATACCACGAGTTCTGGCCGCATGACTCTGGTGCTCGAAGCGCGTGACGGACCGACGAGCCAGTTGCTCGCGCGAGCCGTGGACAAACGCGAAGACGACAATTTTGGCGGACGCCTGACCTGGACGAATTCCGTCACCAACACCAACGACGCCCGCCTGATCATCGACGTGTGGGCAAAGCAGCTGCGCCAGGCCCTGGACCGGCTCAACGGCAAGGAAGACAAGAAGTAGTCAGGGCTTGTCGAACCAGCTGTACTGCCAGGCGATGCCGTAGGAATCGAAATTGCTGCCGAGACGTGCGGTGGCGCCTCGGCTATACGTGAACTTGAGCGAATAGTTCTTGGCCACGGGCAAAGACAACGTAACGCCGATCCTGGAATTTTCCTTGCGGTCGTTAGCCTCGACGCCATTGGCGCTGGTCTCTCCACCGGAGTAATACGTGCCGTCGACCGCTACCCACGCACGCGGCCTGATCGTGTAACTCACATGGGCCTGCATCGTGGGCATCGGGTTCTGAGAACGGCGCACACCGCCGAAGAACTCGTCGTTGTCGGTGAACAGCCAGACTCCGGCGAATACATCGAACATCCAGCGGTCATGCGGAATCGTGAGGCCGATCTCTGGTTTGAACGCCCATCGATTGGTGCCGATGTTGATGAGCTTGTCGGGATCGTATTGGCCCGTCGGTGCCGAGATACTGAGGCTCGCACCCAGCGTGGTCTTCGGCGTGCGCTTCATGAACTCCTTCACGTCCATTGCCTCGCCACCGATGAGATTGGCTGCCAGCCGCAGCTTCACATCACCGAGTCCCGAGCGGGAAACCGATCTCGCCTCCTCGAAAACATTGCCGGAGATATCGCCCCACACGTAGGGCGCGATGACGAGAACACTGGCCTGATGGCCAAGGATTCCAAACGTGTGGCCATAGCCGGCGGCAGCGGCATTGAGTTTCGCTTCGACGTCCTGGATAGGCAGGGACGGATCCGTGAGCACTTCGCCGGTCGACCGCACGAGACCGCCAATGGCGAAATTCAGTCCCACCGGCGCGGGTGAATATGAACGCGGCTCGAGTTCCTGGCCCCACGCGGCATTCGCGCCCCACGCGCAGCACAGCAATCCCGCATATCGGGCGGCGATTTTCATGTGCCAAGTCAGCCACGCCGCAGGGGTTTTCGCCTAATGGACCAAGGTCCCATTTCCGCATTGCCCGGCGCCTTCGATATTCGCATGCCGAATTGCTGGCGCGGGGAAACGGCATGTCCGGACCCGACGAATACTTCGCGCGGATCTTCGTAACCCTGGGCCCCGCTCAAGGCGCTCGGTCGTTGTGATGCTGACCACCTGGAATGATGGCGCGGTGAAATCGGCGATCGTCGATTTCGTCGCGCGAATCACTCGCGCGGGAGGACCCGACTTTGTCCGACCCGCCGAACGCATCGCCGTGTTCGACAACGACGGCACGTTGTGGTGCGAGCAGCCGATGCAGGCGCAGGTGTTCTTCCTGATCGACCGGGTCAAGCAGCTCGCGGCTGCAGATCCTGCGCTCGCCACCCGTCAGCCGTTCAAGGCTTTTCTCGAACACGACCACGCGACGCTGCATGCGCTCGGCAAGCCGGCCATCATGGAACTGTTCATGACGACGCACGCCGGCATGACCGAGGACGAGTTCGACGTGATTGCCCGTCAATGGTTCGCGCAGGCGAAGCATCCGAAGCTGGGGCGTCCCTTCGACCGATGTACGTACGTACCTCAGGTCGAACTATTGGCCCACCTGCGTGAGCATGGCTTCAAGAACTACATCGTATCGGGCGGAGGCGTCGACCTGATCCGCGCATTCGCCGAGGAGGCCTACGGCATTCCGCGCGAGCAGGTCATCGGTTCCAGCGCGAAACTTCGCTTCGAAATCAAGGACGGTCGCCCGGCGCTGATGAAGGCGGCCGAACTCGGAAGCTTTGACGACCGGGAAGCGAAGCCCCAGAACATCGGCTTGCACATCGGACGACGTCCTCTCCTGGCCTTCGGCAACTCGGATGGCGACCTCGCCATGATGCGCTACACGCTCGGCGGTCCTGGCCCGCGCCTGGCGCTGCTGATACATCATGACGACGCCGCTCGCGAAGTCGCCTACGACCGGGACTTCAAGTTGAGCCCTCTCGCCGACGCGCTCGACAATGCCGACGGCTACGGGATTACGGTCGTCAGCATGAAGCGAGACTGGAAGGTGGTGTTCGAGGGTAAGACCTGACTACTGCTTCGGAAGAATGGTGTTCCAGTCGTCTTTCATGCTGACGACCACCCACTTCTTCGCTGCCGCCGCGTCCAGCGCCTTGTCGAGCGTGCCGATCTTCGAGCCGCGGTCGTAAGCCCACTCACGCGCGGCATCGTCGTGATGCACGAGCAGCGCGAGGCGCGCGCCCTTGCCCGCCGCGGTCCACTCGAGCATCTGCAGGTCGCCATCGGAATTGCCGAAAGCCGCGATGGGTCGCCGGCCGATGACCTTCTGGATGCTGATCACCTTGCCGTCCTTGTCATTGACGACGTCAACGGCGGGCAGCTTGAGGAGTTCAGGAACGTCGCCGCGCAACTGGTACTTCAGCCGTCCGGAACTGCCGATGACCTGCTCGGGCGGAATGCCATAAGCCTCTTCTGCATACGCGCGCATGAACTCCACGCCACCGCCGGAGACGATGAAGGTCTTGAAGCCGTTAGCGCGCAGATAATTGAGCAGCTCAAGCATGGGCTGGTACACGAGCGTGGAATACGGACGCTTGAAACGCGCGTCACGCTTGGTCTTGAGCCACTCGCGCGCAATGCGATCGAACGAGTCCGTGGTCATGCCGGCGTGTGTCGCCGCCAGCACCTGCACGACGGAATCTTCGCCGCTCGCGAGCGCGTGCTCGACGTTGCCGTCGATGAGCGACGCGAACGGCTCGGTGGTTTTCCACTCCGGATGCGCTGCGGCCTGCAGCTTGACGCGATCGATGGCGAACGCGAACTGCGTGTAGATGGGCTGCTCCACCCAAAGCGTGCCGTCGTTGTCGAACGTGGCGATGCGCTGGGGCACGGGCACGAAGTCCGGCGTGCCTGCCTTCGTGACACGCCCGACGAACGCGACAATCGCCTGCTTCGACGCGGTGTTGTTCCACGACGGCAGCGGATCCTGCGCCGCCACCGGCATCGCCGCGACGATCAACCACGCAAGGGTGAACGCCGCGGCGGCCCGGAAGGTGGTTAGGCCTTTCACTTCGCCGGGCCCTTGACCGGATAGTTCGCGAACATCTCGGTGATCACGCCATCGATGGTGGCTTGCGGGTTCTGCATCATCTTGTCGGTGATCTTTCCTTCGGCGATGCCTTCCCAGACCAGTTGCTTCTTCGCGGCATCGACGACGTCGATGTTGGCGGTGCCCTGCTTGTAGCGCACTGTCGAGACGTCGGATCCGCCGTACATGGGACCCGCGGCATACAACCCACCGCGATAGCCGTAGTAGCCGTAGCCATAACTCATCGACGGCGTGCTGCGGATATCCACCTGTTCACGGGCATTGGTATTGAAGTTGATCAGCAGGTCGGGATTGTTGTCGGTCTGCGTGTAGCCGCGCGCATTCAATTCGCGCGTGATCGCGGTCTTGAAGTACGTCGTGATCGGTGTCGAGTACCCGCCGCGGTTCGTACCCGGCTCCGCGACGAACGCGTAGGTGTGATAGCTCGACAGGTTCGCGTTGGGGTCGGTTTGCGCGCGCGTCTTGATCGACTGCGTTTCGCATCCGGCGAGCACGAGGCAGGCACCCACGACCAGGGATCCCACGAGCGAAGAATTCAGGCGAGACAGTTTCATGTTCAGACTCCAGAGATGGACGGCCTCTTTTACTGAGGGGCGTGTCAATGCGGATATCGGACCTTGGTCCCACCGCCGGCTGGACGTCGACCGTCTATTTCACCGTGTATCCCTTCGACTCCAGGCAGGCGCCAAATCCCTTTTTGAAGAGCCCGGCCTGCTCGTTGACGGCGGCCTGCTGCTGCTGCGCCGCTGCCTGCTGCTGCTGCGCGGCCTGCTCCTGCGCCGCTGCTTGCTGCTTGCGCTTTTCGGCACCGCCCTTCATGACTCCGACCGTTGCGCCAATGGCGGCGCCGTTATTCGCGTCACCGTTGGCCACTTCCCCGATGACGGCCCCCGCGGCGGCACCGCGCGCGGCCCCTCTTACCCGCTGACCTGATGGCGGTGGCGGTGGTGGCGCGGCGGCCTGCACGGGAGGCGCAGACGCGCTCGGGTTCATGGGGTCGAAGCCGGTCTGTGACTTGGACCAGGTGAAGCACTCGCCTTCGTCCTGGCTCTGCTTTTCCGCCGACTG
>Ga0070682_100002259_pt1 | contig 10667 bp, 10 predicted proteins | sample KBSC63LmetaG_FD_64668 | JGI IMG/M metagenome (GOLD analysis project Ga0070682, IMG submission 64668) | Corn rhizosphere microbial communities from Kellogg Biological Station, Michigan, USA - KBS C6-3L metaG | ecosystem: Host-associated > Plants > Roots > Rhizosphere | place: USA: Michigan... | reverse complement strand
AACAGGAAGATTATATTCGGGCTATTGCTATACGCGACGAAATCAACAAAAGAAAGTAAAAATCAATTTTGATATTTTGGAATTGGGAAATTGAGAAATTGCAATTCCAAAATTTCTCAATTGCACTTTTCCCAATACTTTTGGTTCCATGATCATTTTCCCTAACTGCAAATTAAATCTCGGGCTTAACGTTATCAGAAAAAGAGAAGATGGCTATCATGATGTTGAAACTGTTTTTTATCCGCTCAATATCTGCGATGTTCTTGAAGTAATAACGTCAAATGATTCAAACTCAAAGGCTGTTGAATTTACAACTACAGGATTGAAGATTAACGGCGACGAAGAGAATAATCTTTGCATTAAAGCGTACAAACTTTTAAAAAAAGATTTTCCCCGGTTGCCTTCTATAAAAATGCACTTGCATAAGGTGATTCCCATTGGCGCTGGTCTTGGCGGAGGCAGTGCCGATGCGGCTTTTACATTGCTATTGTTGAATAAAAAATTTCAATTAAAATTATCGCAGCAACAACTCATTCATTACGCTTCTCAATTAGGCAGCGATTGCGCTTTTTTTATTATCAACAAACCATGCTTTGCACAAAGCCGCGGCGAACTGCTTGAACAGATAAATTGTGATCTTTCTGCTTATCAATTTCTCATTGTAAATCCCGGTATTCATATCGATACTAAATGGGCTTATTCAAAAATTGAACCTGCGGTTCCAGAAAAAAGAATCAAACAAATTATTCAGCAACCCGTAGAAACATGGAAGGATTCATTGATCAATGATTTTGAAAAACCTGTAATTCAATATTACCCGCAACTAAAATCATTGAAAGAAAAATTGTATGAACATGGCGCAGTGTACGCAGGAATGACAGGAAGTGGCAGTACATTTTTTGGTATTTATTCTAAAACACAAAAAACCGATACAAATATTTTTCCTGAAGAATATTTTGTAAAGATGGTACAGGGGAAGTAAAAAATCAAAATTAAAAAGTCAAAGTATTGTTCCGCCTTTTTTGAATTTTGAATTTTTACTTTTGATTTAATTTTGAGCGTATCAGCCAACTTAGCTCAGTTGGTAGAGCAGCACCCTCGTAATGTGCAGGTCGTCGGTTCAAGTCCGATAGTTGGCTCAATTGTAAAGCGGATTCACTTGAAGCTCTGCAACATCAATGTCTTGAACTATCAAAAATATTTCACGAAAACTTTCTGCTAACGAGAAGTGAAAGATTTTATATATTGATTTTGTACTGTTATAGATTTTGTTGTATATTAGTTTAAGAAGTTCAGTATATGTGTGTTAGTTCCGCCATTATCTCTATCTAAAAAAATCAATTAACATTCTCGTCCTTTATTCAAAGAGATAACCTTTACTTACTCATCGTTCATTTATTTTTAACTATAAAAAAAATCCCATGAAATCAAAATTAACTCCGCTGCTTCTGTTAATTGTAACAGGTATCATATGTGGTTTTCAAAAGACACATGCCCAGGAACAATCGAAGTATGATCCTGCTATGGACCCTTTAACTGTAGGAGCAAAATTTTCCAAAAAACTTGCTGATACTTTGGGCATAAAAATGTATGAATTTACACTTAACCCCGGGGACTCTGCAGAATTACATGTACATCCCGATCACACTGTGTACGTTCTCCAGGGAGGTACGTTGGCAGTTACATTTAATAAAGTGGATAGACGAATACTTGAACTAAAACCCGGTGATGGATTTGTAAGTGGTTCTTTATCGGATGCTGGTAAAAACATTGGGACTACTACAGTAAAACTCCTCGTGACAGATATTTATAGACCACGAATTAAATAATCAGCAAATAATAAATGCAATCAAGCTTCCATTCTTGGAAGCTTTTCCTTTTTAAGAAATGTTTTACCTCATTTTTCGCCTTGTGTAGAATGAAGTAACACTATTTGTGAAGAACAAAACAGCAGTGAGAAATTTTTTTCAATAACTACTAAACGATTGTAAATTGATGCGTATCAGCCAACTTAGCTCAGTTGGTAGAGCAGCATCCTCGTAATGTGCAGGTCGTCGGTTCAAGTCCGATAGTTGGCTCAATTGTAAAGCGGATTCACTTCAAGCTCTGCAACATCAATGTCTTTATAATTTTTTATTTCGTTATACAATGTATCTCTTTCAACAGGTTCGCGACGCACTTGTTTTATAAGCGAGACAAGCTGGCTAGTCGTAAGATAAGGAGTTTGTTCTTCACTGCCCGCCATTGAATAAATTTTTGTTGTATCATCGATTGTACCATCAAGATCATTTACCCCAAATGATAAAGAGAGTTGAGCATTTTGCCTGCCAAGCATCGGCCAATATGCTTTCAAATGAGGGAAATTATCAAGATACAATCTTGCAACTGCATACATCTTCATGTCTTCAATAACAGAGCTCTCAGCAACATCACTCATATCATTATTCTTATTGCGAAATTTCAACGGAATAAAAGTATTAAAACCATGCGTTTCATCCTGCAATTGCCGTAATTTTTCCATATGATCTATTCGATGCCAATATTCTTCAATATGACCAAATAACATTGTTGCATTGCTGTGCATGTCTAATTGATGTGCAGTTTTGTGAATGTTTAGCCAACCATCCGCATCCACTTTATCAGCGCAAATTTGTTCGCGAATTTCAGGATGAAAAATTTCTGCACCACCACCGGGTAATGAATCAAGACCCGCTTTATGTAATACTGTCAAACCATCTTCAGTTGAAAGTTTTGCTTTACGAAACATATAATCAAGCTCAACAGCAGTGAAACCCTTTATATGAATTGAAGGACGATGTTGCTTTATTTGTCGCAGCAATTTTTCAAAAAAATACAAATTCATTTTTGGATGAACGCCACCAACAATATGCACCTCAGTGATTGGTTTATCATCATAACTTTTTACAATATCCATCATTTGATCGATGCTCAACTCCCACCCTTCTTCTCGATGCGCATATAATCTTGAGTAAGAACAAAACTTGCAGGCAAACACACATACATTGGTTGGCTCAATGTGAAAGTTGCGATTGAAATAAGTTTTATTTCCGTGCATTTGTTCACGAACCCAATTGGCAAGACTTCCGAGATAGGAAAGAGAACCTTTTTCAAAAAGCAATACACCTTCATCAAAACTTATTCTTTCACGGGTTAATATTTTTTCACCTGTTTGTTTTAGCTTAATATCATTTATTGAACTTACTACTTCTTCTATATTTGATTTTACAATTTGCATCCCTTCATAATTTGTTTGCAAAGGTATCACTCAAATAAATTGCAGTAAAAAGAAAGCTTTCCTAAAGAAAGCTTTTCATTTTTAACAACTTTTACAGTACTAAAAGTTTTCATCTTATGCGGGTTGCACTCTGACATGCACATTTTCCGAAACAACAATGGTTGCAATTCTTGCAAGTGAGTAAGCGCCGATTGACATCACAAGATCACGTACTGCAACATCAAAATACCTGCCGCTTGTTATTAAGTTCAATGCAATACAAATTAGCCATATCATTACAATATATCCTCCGACAGAAGGCTTAACCAATACAACTATTCCGGCAATAATTTCAATTATTCCAACAATCATCATAAATGTTGCTGTACTTACCGGAAGAATATTTGCAATGGAGGGATTAAGATAATCCGCCCAATGCGTAAGAAGGTTTGTGAATTTATCAAGACCTGCAATTATGGGTACTAAACCAAATGTTAATCGCAGTGTTGTGTACACTGTATGCAGTGTATGATTTGCATCTATTGTCTTCATGATTTTGTAATTTTGTTACTAATAGATTAGTTCAAGTTTAATTGGTTACAAATTTGTTGAAGCAATTTTGTAACCTTTGAGTTTCTTATCTATCTAATAACTTTGAAATGGAAAGCTTTCATATAACCGAAACTGCGGCTGTATCATTCGCAGACGAAGAATTAATAAGCAGGATACTTAATGGCGAAACCGGCTTATATGAGCATATTATACGCAAGTATAATCAGCGCATGTATAGAATATGCATGAGTATTATACATGATGATGCTGAAGCAGAAGACATCATGCAAAATGCTTACATTAAAGCATACGAAAATCTTCACAAGTTTGAAGGAAAATCAAAATTTGGAACATGGCTGTTGCGTATTTTAATTAATGAATCTTTGCTGTGGCTTCAGAAAAATAAAAGAAAGATCAGTTATAAGCAAAGTGTTTTAGCAGATAATAAAACCGATTCATTCAACACTAAAATAAATAATCCCGCTCACCAGGTAATGAACAATGAACTGAAAAAAATATTGGAAGAAGCTATCGGACAATTGCCAGCAAAATACCGTACGGTTTTTATAATGCGCGAAGTTGAAAATATGAGTACGGAAGAAACCGGTAAGAGCCTTCAAATTTCACAGATCAATGTAAAAGTAAGATTGAACAGAGCTAAAGAAATGCTGCGAAAAACCTTAATGAATTCAGAATACAAAGAACTTTATTCTTTCCATGCAATTCGTTGTGACCGGATAGCGAATAATGTAATGCAAAGAATAAATTAAAGCGTATGTTAATTTCTGATTTAGGGGATTGTGTGATTTCTTGATTTGAAGTGTGTCTTATCAGTTAATCAAAAAATCTCAAAATCAAAAATCCCGAAATAGTATTAATAGCTTACATTAATATTCCCGCAATTGTTGCGGATAAATAAGAAGCAAGTGTGCCGCAGAATAGAGCTTTCATTCCAAGCCTTGCAAGATCACTCCGGCGTTCGGGCGCTAACTCACCAATACCGCCGATCTGCATTCCAACACTGCTGAAATTTGCAAATCCGCAAATAGCAATGCTTACTATAAGTAAACCTTTCTCGGTAAGAACAGGAACTGATTTATTTGTAAGATTTAAAAATGCTACAAACTCATTGACGGTAATTTTTTGTCCAAGTAATGTTGCCGCATTATTTACATCCTGCGATGGAATTCCCATCGCCCATGCAAAAGGATAAAATATTTTTCCGAAGATCCAGTTGAGTGTAAGATCAAAAGGCAAATGAAAAAGATGACCGACATAGGTAAGTACGTAATCGATCAATGCAATTACTGCAATAAAACCAATCAGCATTGCAATTACATTCAACGCTATTTTAAAACCATCTCCGGCACCACGCGAAAGTGCATCAATAACATTTTGATAATTGCTTTTTACTTCAAGTTTTACACGTCCGTAAGTTTGACTTTCTTCTGTTTCAGGAAAAACAATTTTGGAAATCACTAATGCGCCGGGCGCAGCCATGATGCTCGCCATAATTAGTTTTGGGGCAAGATTAATTCCCGCTTGTGCACCCATGCTTGCATATACAACAAGAATTCCTCCGGCAATGCATGCAAGACTTCCGCTCATACTTGAAAGCAACTCACTTGTCGTCATCCCCTTTAAATAAGGGCGAATCATTATTTGCGCTTCCACCTGTCCAACAAAAACACTCGCTACATTACTCAATGCTTCGGCACCGCTTACACGCATAATAAAACTCATTGCACGTGCAATAACAGAAACAATTCGTTGCATAATGCCATAATGATATAACACAGCTACCACTGCACACACAAGAATAATTGTTGCGGTAACATTAAATGCAAATACAAAACCGCCATCCGCATAATTTGAAAAAGTGCCGGGCTTAGATTCAACCACTACACCACTATATACAAATGATGCACCTTTAAAAGCGAATTGTTCAACCTTCTCCATCACTTTTCCAAGTGCATTAAAAAAATTTTGTACAGGGGACAATTTAAAGATCATTACTGCTATCAATACCTGCAATGCAATGCCACTAAAAACAAGGCGATAATTAATTTTCTTTTTATTGTTTGATGCAAGCCATGCAAGACCAAGAATAAGTGCAATGCCAATAAGTCCGCGAAATCTTTCCATAGCAGTTTATAAATGATGTGTAATGAAGATAGATAATTTTCTTATGGATGATGAAAAGCAAAGAATGTTGATGCAGAATAATTTTTATGAGCCAGGCTGCATTGCTGATATTGATCTTTGTTGGGTCGTATGTTACATCACGCCTTTAGTGCGACACTTGTACTGCCGAAAATAATTCAGGAATTAAATTTCAAAATGCTAAAAGTTCCGAACGATGAAGTGTCCAACGGACTCCTTTGGAGAGTGATACAACAGTTGATGCTACAAAGAAATGAAACCAGGTTATATAAAACAAAAAGCAGGCTATGTTTGGAGCCTGCTTTTTACTGAAAGGAAACTTTTTATTGCAGATGTGCCTGTATCTTTTTCTCTAAAATTGATTTAGGAACGGCACCGATTTGTTTGTCAACAACTTTACCGTCTTTGATAAAAAGGATTGCAGGAATTGATGTAATGCCATAATTAATACTGACATTAGGATTATGATCTACATTTACCTTTCCGACTTTTATCTTTCCGTTGTATTGTTTTGAAAGCTCTTCTATTATAGGACTGATTGCTCGGCAAGGACCACACCATTCTGCCCAAAAATCTACAACAGTTAATTTATCACTTTGCAATACATCTGTTTGAAAGTTTGAATCGGTGAACTCTAAAGCCATAATTACGTGTTTTATAATTTAAAAAATAATTAATTTTCTTAATAGGAAAAAGCAAATTTACATCCAAAAAGTAATAAATGCTTATTTGACTTTCTTTATGTGGATTAATGACGGGTTTATTTGGAAAACCTGACAGCAGGACAGAAGTTAAGATAAAAGATTTTGGCGTGCAAGAAATTCGAGTTTCATGTTGGCATCAATCAATTTATTAGTAAGCTCTTCGTTTTCTCTTCGCAACCGGTAAACTTCATATGCTTTTTCTATAGCATGACGTACATCATCTGCATTCCATGGTTTTGTAAGATATTTATAAACCTGTCCGCGATTAATTGCATCAATAACTGCGTTGATGTCGGTATAACCTGTAACCAGTATGCGTATTGGATCGGGATAGAATTCAATAATTGATTCAAAGAACTCTATGCCTGTCATTTTAGGCATTCGCTGATCACTTAATATTACCTGTATATCTTTATTTTCCACTATTCTCCTTGCTTCATCAGTATCTTCGCTAATATAAACATTGAAAATTCTGCGGAAGGATGCTTTAAAGGATGTAAGGTTATGTGGTTCATCATCGATGTAAAGGACATTGATCATTTTCTTTTAATTTGGGTTAGTTTGATTAGGCAAATTAACGATAATAAAAATAAGATTGAGTATTTGTGAATTATTAAATTTGCATTTAAAATTTTAAACTATTTTATTTGCATTTCATAATGATGTAGTTTGCTAAAAATTATTATCCAATCTTATCCATGGAAACTGAAATAAGAATCAGAGCTTTCAGGGCAACCGATGACTTCGAAACCTGTCTTAAATTTTATGAGGGCCATAAAAGGGTATTGGAGGGTCGTGGCATAGGTCAGGTTACATCCTCTACAGCAGAATGGATGTATTCTCCATCTGTATTTGTTGTTGTGGTAGAAACAACGAACTGCAACAAATTATATGGAGGCGCCAGGGTACATGCCGCAGACGGAAAAACTCTTTTACCGATTGAAACTGCAACAGGTGATATGGACCCTGCCATTCATGATTATGTTCGTTATTACTCGCAGAACGGAACGGGTGAATTGTGTGGTTTATGGAATTCTTTTGAAGTTGCAGGTTTAGGCATTGGAAGCTTATTTCCCTCCCAGGCATCTGTTGTAATTGGAAAACAGATAGGCTTAGATACTATGTTCTCCTTATGCTCTCCCGCTACAGTTAGATTTACTCAATGGATGGGGGGGCGAATATTTACTGAAGTAGGAAATAACGGCACATTTTATTACCCTAAACTTGATCTGCTTGCGACTGCTGTTTTTTTAGATGATGTAAGAGATTTATCGAAGGCGCATCCAAGAGAACGTCAAAAAATGCTACTCTTAAGAGACCGACCATCTTATTATGCTGTTGAAAAATCACCTTTCAAAAATATCAACGTTCATGTTTATTACGAACTTGATATTCCAAATGTAAGCGCTAATGAATTTAAATTAAATTATTATAACCGTGCATCATGAGAAAAAAGATGATTTTTACTTTTTTTGCAGTTCTTATTCTAAATATCCTTCCACTCCTCTTTAAGCCTGAACTAATAATTAATTTTAAAACATGCATAATTGTTATTGCTGCAATTGTATTGTGGTTAAGTCAGCCTGCATTCAGTAAAAAGGATATGAATGCTGACAAGCAAAACGATAAATTATCTGTTCTTCTCATTTTAATTGCATCATCTGTTAGTGTTTTTAGTTCTGTTGTTGAATGGGCCTATTTTACAAAAAATAAAGAAGAAATTAATTTTATAACCATTACAGGTTTTGTTTTTTTGTTAATAGGGATCGGACTTCGGGTTTGGTCAATTAATATTCTTGGAAAACATTTTACCACAACTGTAAAAGTTACCAAAGAACATGAACTAATTAAGAACGGACCGTACAAGTTTATACGACATCCAAGTTATTTGGGTGCATTTATCGCTATAATCGGATGTCCTCTTTTTTTTAATAATACAAGTACTATTTTCATTTCATTTGTATCGATGGTAATCGCTTATTACTTTAGGATAAAGGTTGAAGAAAAAACGTTAAGTAATCACTTCGGTAAATTTTACGAAGAGTATAAAAAAGATACATACAGATTACTTCCCCTCATTTGGTAATACTCTCTAAATTTTTGTAATGCAGGTAACGAGAAAAAAATATCAACTTCAATTCTTGTCGATTTTAACCATTCTTGTTATTTCCTTTTCTTTAAACACAAATGCCCAGGAGAAAATACTAAATATTAATAATGATATTTCTTCTCAACCAATCGGAAAATATGTTTATCTATTTATAGATCCTCAATCTATATATAATGATTCTGAGATTATTAAAAATGCACAATTTATACCTGAGAACAAGGATATTCCTGTATTGAATGTAACAAAGGGCAACATCTGGGCAAAATTTAAAGTTACCAATACCACAAACGATTCAATTTTTTTTTTAAATCTTCAATACTCCAATCTTTCGAATCTTACATTTTACAAATACAATGGTAATGTTTTAGAACTTATAAGCAGTACAGGTAATAATTTCGAATTTAATAAGCGAACAAATACAAGTCCGGATTTTGTTTTTCCTTTGAAATTACCAAGAGGTCAGACTTATGAATTCTTTTTAAAAATACGAAGTGCACACCCAATATTGTTGCCTTTATTTATAAAATCAAAAGATGAGTTAGATGAAACTATAAATATTGAGAATCTTATTTTCGGATTATATTTTGGGATTATTTTATCCATACTTTTTTATAATCTGTTTCTTTTTATATCTACCAGAGATTTAAGTTATCTCTTTTATATTGTTTATTTGTTTTTTCTCGGAGTTGCTCAAACTGCTCTTCCAGGATATGGGTTTAAGTATTTCTGGCCTGATTTTCCCTTCTTAAATAATTATGCGTTAATTATTTCGTCTGCTCTCGCAGGCATAACAGGAATTTTGTTTGCTGTCTTCTTTTTACGGATAGCTTATTATTATCGAAATTTCATTTTTATTCTCGCCATACCATTATTGCTCTTTTGTATTGCAATTATTGCTACTATTTCCGGTAATAACCTGCTTGGTTATAATATGATCAACTACGGAATTTTAAGTACCGGTCTTTTACTAATTGTTATGTCGACTTTTATTTGGCGAAAGGGATACAAAGCTGCTTCCTTTTATTTGCTTGCATGGATAGCATTCTTAACAGGCATGATAATTTTGGTTTTACGAAATTTTAATATTTTACCATATACTAATCTTACTACATATTCTTCCTATTTTGGATCTGCGGTAGAAGTTATCCTTCTTTCAATAGCGCTGGCAGACAGAATAAATACGCTCAGAAAAGAAAAAGAAGAATCGCAGGCTTATGCGCTTAATATATCAAGAGAAAATGAAAAATTGATAAAAGAACAAAATATTGTGCTGGAACAAAAAGTTACAGAAAGAACGGTTGAGTTACAAAATACAAACCATCAATTATCAAAAGCTCTTGGTGATCTTCAGGATGCACAAATTCAATTAGTAGAAGCAGAGAAAATGGCTTCGCTCGGTCAATTAACTGCAGGCATTGCGCATGAAATAAATAATCCTATCAACTTTGTAAAATCAAATATCAAACCATTGAGAATGGATATTGCTGATCTGTTCGATATCATTGGAGAATACAACCAACTTCATAATTTAAAAAACGATCATCTTTCAAAACAACTTGAAGAAGTTTATGAACGGGAACAAGAGATGGATATTGGTTTTGTAAAAGAAGAAATTCAACAACTTTTAAAAGGAATTGAAGAGGGCGCAGAACGTACTGCAGAAATAGTAAGAGGTTTAAAAACATTCAGTCGTCTTGATGAAAGCGAATTAAAAAAAGCAAATGTGCATGAGGGTATTGAATCAACGCTTGTACTTCTTCGTAACTCAATGCCGCCGTATGTTAAGATAGAAAAAAGTTTTCATGCCGACGGTGAAATTGAATGTTTTCCGGGTAAATTGAACCAGGTATTTATGAATATTCTCAACAATGGCATTCAGGCTATTGCTCAAAAAAAACAAATT
>Ga0070682_100002258_pt1 | contig 10669 bp, 7 predicted proteins | sample KBSC63LmetaG_FD_64668 | JGI IMG/M metagenome (GOLD analysis project Ga0070682, IMG submission 64668) | Corn rhizosphere microbial communities from Kellogg Biological Station, Michigan, USA - KBS C6-3L metaG | ecosystem: Host-associated > Plants > Roots > Rhizosphere | place: USA: Michigan... | reverse complement strand
CCAGGCGTTCGCCTCGCCGTAGATGCACACCAGGCGCGGCCACGCCTGGGCCAGCGCCGCCATCGCCTGATCGGCCGCGCCCGGGGCCGTCGCCGGGGCGCGCGGCGGCCCCAGGTGGCGGTGGCGCGCCGAGGCGACCTCGACCGCGAACCGCTCCTGGCGCGCCACCATCGCGTGAAAGGGATCGAGCAGCCGTTCCAGCGCCTGGCCGGGCGGCTCCAGCAGCGGCAGCACCTCGGCCAGCGCCTCGATGGTCGACAGGCAAAAGGCGGCCGGCTGGCGGCGGATGCGATAGGCGCTGGCCTGTCGGGGGGAGAACGCCACCTGCGGCAGCGCAGCCAGGGCGGGGTTCAGCTTGTACAGCTTGCGCGCCTGCCACCAGGTGCCATCCAGCACCACCAGGGTGATCGGGCGGTCGCGCGGCAGGTCGGCGGCGTCGCGGGCGTTCGGCCCCGGGAACAGCAGGTACGTGTCCGGGGACGCCGCCAGCTCGCCGGTGACGACCGGATCGACGGAGAAGTCCAGGCCCAGGCGCAGCAGCGAGTTCGGCAGCGCCAGGTGGGCCATGCGCGCGGTGTTGACGCCGACGTGGCGCTCGCGCGGGTGTTGCAGCAGCACGACCCGGGTCCGGGTGGGCAGCGCGTGGATGTGCGCGCAGTAGCAGACCGGCATGGGCCGGCGGCAGCGGGCGCAGGTCGGTCGAATGGGCCGCGCCGGCTGCGACGCGTCCCCCTGGATTGGATCCGGGGCCTGATCGCTATCCACGCACGGCCCCGGGCGGCAGGCGCAGCTCGCGCGCGCGACGGCACATGCGTGACGACAGGTCGACGCCCACCGCGTCCATGCCCAGCGCGTTCGCGACGGCCAGCACCGTACCGAAGCCACAGAAGGGGTCGACGACGGTCCGCGTGGTCGTCTCGGCGCGGATGAAGCGGCAGGCGTCCGCGCAGGCGTGCAGGCCCATCGACTTCTTGCCCGGCATGAAGCCGGCGTCGGGCAGCACGTCGGCCGTGGTCCGCCCCACGGCGGGGCGCAGCGTGCGGGCGAAGCCCATCAGGTGCGAGTAGCTGGCCCGCCCGAACGTGACGGTTCCCGGCGGCTTTCGACAGACGATCTTGTGGAACAGCAACGGCATGCGGGCGCGGGCGGCAGCTTGCTGCACCAGCGTCCCCTTGTCGATCCACAAACCCTCGTGGCGGATGTCGCTCTGGAAGAAGATCGCCACCCCCTCGTCCGGCACCGCGCTCAGCGTCTGGAAGGCGGCGTCCTGGAACCACGCTTGCCACCCGGCGAGATCCAGGCCGCCCAGCTCCGAGACGTCGGGCAGCGACGTGACGACGCTGGCGCCGGCCAGGGGGGCGTTCGCGCGCAGCCAGGCCAGCGCGTCGGCGTTGTGCACGGTGCGGGTCGGGGGCCGCGGTGAGGCGTCGGCGGTGATGCGCCGAGGATAACGCCCCGGCAGGACCGCCGATCGAGTCCGTCGTGGATAATCACCATCATGTGGGTGAAGAGCCTGATCGCGTACTTCCTGATGCCGTTCCCGCTGGGGCTGCTGCTGGCCGTGGTGGGGCTGCTGTTGCTGTGGCTCACCGCCCGCCAGCGGACGGGGCGGGCCCTGGTGACGGCGGGGGCGGCGGTGCTGTTGCTGTGCTCGTGGTATCCGACCAGTCAGTGGTTTCTTTCGCCGCTGCACCGCCGGCCCCCGCTGACGGATCCGGCGTCGGCGGCGGCGGGCGCGCGCTGGGTGGTCGTGCTGGGCGGCGGCTACGAAACGCGAGAGACGGTGCCGGCGACGTCCCGGTTGAGCCCGTACACGCTGGAACGGCTGGTGGAGGGCATCCGCGTCTATCGAAAGCTGCCCGGCGCGAAGCTGATCATGTCGGGCCGCGGCTACGGCGAGCTGCCCACCGAGGCCGCGGTGATGCAACAGGCGGCCGAGGCGCTGGGCGTACCCGCGGCGGACATCCTGCAAGAGGGAGAATCCGACGACACGCCCGACGAGGCGCGCCTGATCCGGCCCATGGTGGGAAACGATCGCATCGTGCTGGTCACCTCGGGGGTGCACATGGAGCGTTCGGTGCGCCTGTTCGAGAAGCAGGGCATGACGGTCGTCCCCGCGCCGGCCGGCTTCTGGCCCGAGCACTTCGATCCCTGGCCGAGCAGCGATCGGCTGGGATGGGTGCAGGGTGCCGAGCACGAGCGGCTCGGCATCCTGTGGGCGCGCCTGCACGGCGCGCTCTGAGACGGCTGGTCCGGTCCGGGCCCCGCCGCTAGTTCATGCAGACGGAGTTGTCCGTCACGTTCACCGTCAGCGACGCCGAGCTGGGGATGGGAGCCCCGCCGCTGCTGGAGATGGAGATCGTCGTGGCGGGATTGGCGTTGCAGTCGGCGTCGGTGCCCGCGGTCAGGGTCACCGTCTGGGCGGTGTTCCAGTTCGTGCTGTCGAAGTCGAACCACTGACCGGTGCCGTCCGTGGTGACGCCGCCGGTGATGGTGACCGCCGGCGTCTGCGCCGAGGGCGCCAGGAAGACCCGCACGGTGGCGCTGCCGCGGGGCTGGGCCGTCAGCCTGACCCCGAAGGTGGCCATCGCCCCCTCGGCCATGGTCAGGCTGTTCGAGGGCGCGCCCGTCAGCTGGAAGGCCATCGTGTCGTCGTCCTGCACGGCGACGGTGACGATCTTGCTGGGCGTGCCCGACTTGTTCGACTGCAAGGTGATCACCGGGCTGGGGGCGCCGCTGGTGGTGCCGTTCTCGTTGACGGCGTCGTCGTCGGCCACCGACGTGACGGTGAACGTCTGGGCGGTGGCGTGATTGACGTCGTTGAAGGTGAGCGACGGCGGCGTGACCAGGACCTTGCCCGCGCCGGTGGTGACGGTGGGCGTGATGACCTCCGAGTACATCCCCGAGAGGGGATCCTGCCTGGGGATGTAGGGCAGGCTGACGGTGAAGGTGGCCCGCTTGTCCGCGCTGGTCGAGGCCGGATCGGTCTGCTTGCTCTCGTGCACCATGACCGTCGGGGACGACAGGGTGATGGACTGCGTGTTCTGATTGATCGACGTGATGTAGATGGTGCGGGCGGTCGCGTTCGGCATCAGGTTCACCGCGATGGTGCCGGTGTCATTGTCCAGGTTGTTGTCGGCCGGGATGTGGACCGTCACCTGCTGGGTGACCGGCGGGGCCGCGGTGGCCGAGCTGGTCAGGTACTGCAAGGTGTTGCCGCTGCCCGACACGCTGAACGCCATGCTGCCGGCGAAGCTGGAGGTCAGGTTGGTCGTGATCGACGCGATCTGGGTCTGGGGCGGCACCGCCGACAGACCCACGCAGAACGTGAAGTCCGAGCCTGCCGGCAGCAGCAGCTGCGTGGCCGGGCTGAGGCCGGCGCCGGTCGCCATCATCATCGGGTGGAAGCCGCCCGTCAGGCCGACGTCATTCATCTGATAGGCGGGCACGTTGCACGCCGGATCGGTCAGCACCAGGTTCAGCGGGTTCACGTTGTCCTTGCGCACCGTGATGAACTTGTCCGCCACGCCCGTCAGCGGCACCAGCGTCGAGGCGTTCACCGCGCCGACGTCGATGGTCAGGAACGTCGTCTGCAGCGAGTAATCGGTGACGCCGGTGACCGTCACGGGGTGATCGGTGGTGGCGTCTGCCCCCGTCAGCATGAAGCCGCTGGCCGGGTTCAAGGTGACGGCGTTCCCCACCGAGGGCGTCATCAGGATCGAGACCGGCGCGGGCGGAACGTTGCTGAGCTTGACCTGGAAGGTCCCGGTCACGGTGCCGTCGTTGTTGACGATGATCGGGTTGGCGGCGCTGACGATCAGCGCCAGCACATCGATGTCCTTGATCGTCACCCCCAGCGTCTGGGGGGCGATGACGCTGGCGGCGTCGGCGACGGTCACCGTGCCGGTGGCGTCGACCGTGTCGTTGTCCTTCATGCCCATCACCGACACCGTGCAGGACGCCGTCTCGGTGGCCAGCACGCAGCTGGCGGGGTTCACCGTGACCACCACGGCCGGGTTGTCCGAGGTGATGGTCGCCGTCACCGGGGCCACGGGCGCGAAGGCCAGCTTGACCGTGAACTGGGTGGTGGCGTTCTCGTTGATGATGCCGGGCAGGGTGGGCATCCCGGTCACGGGCGTGATGACGAAGTTCTGCACGTCCAGATCCGTGATGTGCACGGGCAGGATCACGGGGACGGACAGGCCGTCGCCCGAGAACGAGACCGACACGTCGTTGTTCAGCGTGTCGTCGTCATGGGCCGCCGTCAGGGTGGTGATCTTCGGCGTGGCGTAGTCGCTGGCCGAGAACTGAAACAGCGTGTTCGACAGCTTCAGGCGGGCGGCGTCCGACGACGACATCGACACCACGACGTTCGCGTCCGGCTGGAAGGCCAGGGACACGCCCACGGTCGCCGTCGAGGGCGAGCCGTTCTTCTGCGTCTCCTGCATGTTCAGCACGCCGGGCGCCGAGCCGTAGGACAGCTTGATGGACTGCACGTCGTCGTCGACCACGGCCACGGGCACCGTCACGCTGTCGGCGGCGGAGGACAGCAGCGTGATGTTCGCCGCCTCGTTGTGCAGATCGAGATCTTGCTGCCCCGTCACGGTCACCGTCTGGGGCGTCTTGTAGTTCGTCGAGTTGAACAGCAGCGTCGACTGGTCCAGGGTCACCTTCGAGGTGTTCGACGAGAACACGTTAACGCCGATGGCCATGCCCGGGTCGAAGGCCATGCGCACGGTGAAGGTCGTCGTACCGCCCTCGTTCACGCTCAGCGGCGTGGGGGTGACCACGATGCTCTGCGTGTTGTTGTCGTGCACCGTCACCTGGACGCTGCGCGAGGTCAGCGTGGCGGCGGCAAAGGTGACCGTCTCGTGCTCGTCCTTCGTGTCGTCGTCGGCCACGGCCAGCACGTTGACCAGCTGGGCGGTGGCGTAGTTGGCGGCGGTGAACGTCAGCGTGGGGACGCTGGCGCTGACCTTGGCAGTGCTGGAGGGCATCACGGTGACGACCAGGTCGCCGGCCGGCGGCTTGGTCAGCTTCACCATCACGACGCCCGGCGTGGTCGAGCCCTCTTGCACCGTCAGCGACGGCGGCGAGACGTCCAGGTTCAGCACGTCCTTGTCGATGATGGTGACGGGGACGTTGAACGCCGTCACCACGTCGGGCGAGGTGGCCGTCACGTTGAGGAGGTCGTCCACCTGGTCCGGGTCCGGGGGCGCGTTCAGCGTGACCTGCTGGGGAACGTCATAGTTGCTGGCGTCGAAGGTCAGCGTGCCGGGCGTCAGCATCAGCTTGGCGGCGTTCTCATCCGTCAGCGTCACGATGGTCGTGGTGGCCGGCTGGAACGCCAGCCGCACGCCGATCTGCGTGGACGAGCCCTCCAGCATCGAGACCTGCGTCGGGGTGACCAGCATCGCCTGCGTGTCGTCGTCGATGACGTTCACCTGGACCACGGCGGTGGCGGCCTCGGGCGCGGTCAGCGTCACGATGGTGGTGTCGTTCACGGTGTTCTTGTCCTGCGCGCCCAGGATCGTCACCATCTTCGGCCCCACGGTGTTCGCGTCGAACACCACCACCTGCTCCTGCGTGGTCGCGATGGCGGGGTTCGCCGAGGTGATGGTGACGGTGATGGGCGACTGAAAGGCGGCGCTGAGGCTGACCGCGAACGGCACGCCGGCGCCACCTTCGTTGACCGTCACCGTGGTGGGCTGGACCAGCAGCGCCACCGACGGAGCCGCGCCACCGTTGCCGCCCGTACCGGGGTTGATGACGGTGCCGCCCATCCCGCCCAGCATCGTGACGATCCCGCCGCCCGCGCCGCCGGTCGGCGTGGGGGAACCGCCGTTACCGCCTCCACAACCCACGACCCCCAGCAGCCCGGCCACGGCCACGATTCCCACAGCCCTCGAACGAAGTAGATGCCCCACGGGACCCTCCGGTGCAGGTGAACGAACGTCACCCAGCCGGCAGTGCGCGCCAAGCTAGGCAAAGACAACTATGCGGGCAGGATATCGAAGCGTGCCGGCGCGCTCAAGTTGGCGTCGCCGCTGCCAGCGTCCTTGACCGCCGGCTGGCGGGCGGGATACAAGCGGCAGGTGCATCGCGGGGGAGCAGCCACCATGCGCTGGGCGGCGTTGATTTTGCCCGCGTGGCTCGCCAGCGCGTGCGTCGAGCCGCACACGGGCACGCGCTCGTCGCTGTGGTGCCACGCGGCTGACGGCGTCAGCACCGTGATCGACGACATGGAGGACGGCGACGGCAGCCTGTGCGCGCCGGCGACCGGTGGGCCCGGCGGGACGTGGCAGGTGGTCTTCACCCCCGGCGCGCCGGCGGCCGCGATCACCCCGCCCGCCGGAACGCTGACCCAGACCACCCCCTTGCCGGCCGCCGACATGGTGGGGACGCTGGCGCAGAGCACGCGCGCCCTCGAGCTGACCGGTTCGGGCTTCTCGCAGGCGTCGAACGCCAGCGTGAGCCTGCTGGCCCAGTTCGCCGCGCCCATCGACCTGGCCGGGTTCACCAGCATTCAGTTTTGGGCGCTGGCCGATCGCGCCGCCTACCTGCGGGTGAACGTGGCCACGGCGGCCGACCCCGCCTCCGGAGCGCGCTGGGGGCAGCCGATTCCCCTGGGGACCAGCTGGGCGCACGTGGTGATGCCGCTGTCGCAGCTGTCGATGGAGTTCGGCGCCGCGCCGGTCGAGGATCTGACGGCCACCAGCGCGATCGAGTTCAAGTACACGTACTTCGTGCAGGGCATCTCCGGTTCGGCCGACCAGGCGAACGTGGGCACCTTCGATATCTGGATCGACGACGTCGAGCTGACGCCCTGAGCGATGGCCGCGCGACGCGCGGCCGCCGGCGACGGTCCGACCGGCGTGAGCAGGGGGCGGATGCCCGGCCGGTCGTCTTGCGGTGGCCGCGGTTTCCCCGGATACTTGACGGCCTGGATTCATGATCGCCGCAGGCCAGCAGATTGGCGGTTACACGGTCCTGCACCTGCTGGGGCGGGGAGGCATGGGCGAGGTGTACCTGGCGCAGCACCGCCGCGTGGCCCGGCGCGCCGCCATCAAGGTCCTGGTGCCCGAGCTGTCCCAGAACGCCGTGGTGCTGGATCGCTTCTTCAACGAGGCGCGGGCGGCCTCGCTGATCCGCCACCCCGGCATCGTCGACATCCTGGATTGCGACCTGTACCAGGGGCAGGCGTACATCGTGATGGAGTACCTCGACGGCGAGAGCTTCGGGGGTTACCTGTTCCGCACCGGCCCGCTCGAGCGCGACATCCCCTTCCTGCTGGGCGTCAGCGCCGCGGTGGCCAGCGCCGTGGGCGCCGCGCACGCGACCGGCATCATTCATCGCGACCTGAAGCCCGACAACGTGTACCTGCACCTGGGGCCCAACGAGGCCGCCGGCGTCGCCGTCAAGATCCTGGACTTCGGGATCGCCAAGCTGGCGCTGCAGGACGGGGGGCCCAGCCAGACCAGCACCGGCGTGCTCCTGGGGACGCCCGCGTACATGTCCCCCGAGCAATGCCGCGGGGCCGGCCGCGTCGACAGCCGCTCGGACATCTACTCGCTGGGCTGCATCCTTTACGAGGCGGCGTGCGGGTTCCCCCCTTTCGTGCGCGAGGGCATGGGTGACCTGATCGTGGCGCACGTCTCGGAGGCGCCGGTGCCGCCCATCCAGCACGCGCCGTCGCTGCCGCCATCTCTGAACGCGCTGATCCTGCGCATGCTGGCGAAGAGCTTCGACGACCGCCCGCAAACGATGGACGACGTGGTGGCGGCCTTGCGCGACTGCGCGAAGGAGGCGGGCGTCACCGTCGACGGCCCGCTGCGGCCCCGCATCCCGGTCGAGCGGCCGGCGGCCACCGTGGAGGGCGCGGCGACGCAGCCCCCCGGCGCCGGTCCCTCGGCCGTCGAGACGGCGCGCCTGGGGCCGCGCAGCCCCGTGCCGTTCCAGCAAGAAGGGGTGCCTTCGGGGGCGATCCCCGCGCTGTCGTCGCGGTCGGGGGGGATCTCGGCCGGTCGCAGCGGTGCAAACTACGCCGGCCTGTCGGGGCCGACCGCGGATCAGTCGGCTGGCGGCGAGGATCCTCGGGCGGACCTGCGGAACGACCATCGGATGAACGCGCCGAAGTCGACGACGCTCAGCTCGACCGCGGCCGAGATGGCGGCGGTTCGCGGACGGTCGCCCAGCCGCAACGGGCGAACGATCGCGGTGGTCGCGGGCGTGGCGGTCGCGGTGGGCCTGGCGATCGTGGGCGTTCGTTCTCGCTCGACGCCGGGGCCCGTGGCGACGGCGCGCCCCAGCCCGCCCGCCGTCAGTGCGGTGACGGCGCCCGCGGTGCCGCCTGCGCCGACACCGGCCGCCGCCCACCCGGCCGAGGCGCCGCCTGCCGCGCCCCAGCCGGACGTCGTCCACATCGACTTCCAGGGAATCCCGGCCGGGACCACGGCGCAGGTCGACGGCAAGCGGGCGTCGCTGCCCATCGAGCTGGACCGCGGGTCCGAGCTGCACCACATCGTGCTGCGGCCCCCGGGCGAGTCCTCACGCACGATCGAGCTGGACGGCAGCCGCGATCGCATCGTGGACTTCGTCGCCACGACCAGGGCTCCGGGCGGCCGCGACCACGCTGGCGAGCGCGACGCTGCCCATCGCGCGCCCGTCGCCGCACCGGCGCGGGGCGCTCGGCCCAGGACGGACAAGGGCCCCGCGGTGAACCCCACCGACCGCGAAGCCATCACCGACATCTAATGAACCGTGGCGGTCCGCGCCTGGGCCGCCGTCCGGCCACCTTGACCGTTCCGCCGCGGCCGCGATAAAGGGAACCGTGGGGTTTTCGCGCTGGTTGCTGCCGGTCGTCGTGCTCGCGTCCATGGCCATGACGTCGCCGGCGCGCGCCGCCGCCGAGGACCCGGGCGATCCCAAGGCCGTCGCGCGCGCGAAGCTGGTCGAGGGGGGCGAGCTGTTGCGCCAGGGCGAGTACACGGGGGCCCTGTCCCGGTTCCAGGAAGCGTACGACCTGGTTCACAGCCCCAAGATTCAGTACAACTTCGGCCTGGCGTACATGGGGCTGGGGCGCAAGGCGGACGCCATCGAGGCGTTCGAGACGTTCCTGAACGAGGCGCTGGACGCCAGCCCCGATCTTCGCGCCAACGCCGAGCGCCACCGCAGCACGCTGGCCACGCAGACGGGCGCCCTGGTGGTCACCTGCGACACCGACGGGGCCGAGGTCTCGGTCGACGGGCGCTCGCACGGGGTGACGCCGTTGCAGACCTCGATCCGGCTGGATCCGGGGCCGCACCAGCTGGTGGTCGAGAAGCAGGGGCGGCCCCCTTACGCGGAGAAGGTCACGATCGAGGGCGGCAAGCGTGTCGCGGTCGAAGCCAAGCTGGTGCCCGCCATCGCGGCAGCGCCCGTGCCGCCGCCGGTCGCGCCGGGCGTCGTGCTGGCGCCACCCCCGACCCAGGGTCCACCCCCACCCACCGAGGCCGAGCTGGCCGCGCACCGGGGGTCGGTGCTGCGCAAGGTGGCCTGGACCACGGGAGCCGTGGGCGTGGCCGCCCTGGGCTTCGGCCTGGCCGAGCGGTTGCTGGCGAACGGCAAGTTCAACGACTTCAATTCACGGCCGCAGGGCTGCGACGCCGACGACCGCGTGCTCGCGCACGGGGGCGGCGACTGCAGCAGCTTGCTGTCGGCGGGCCGTTCGTCGGCGACGCTGTCGACCGTCGGCTTCATCTCGGGCGCGGTGCTGGCCGGCGCCTCGGCCGTCCTGTTCTACACGTCGCGCGCGCCCGCCGACGCGCCGGTGGTCGGCCTGGCCTGTGGCCCCGACGTCGGTCGTCACGGCTTGCTCTGCCAGACCCATTTCTAAGGGCGGTCCTGCAGGCGCAGCCCCTCGCCGGCGCGCTGGTACAGGTCGCCGCACTCCCCGCAGCGCCAGGAATCGCCCGCGGGCTCCGCGGACAGCCTGGCGCCGCAGCGGCACACCCACCCCTGCCAGCGCGCCGGGACGCCCGTGAACAGCGCATGCGGCGGGACGTCGCCGGTCACCACGGCGCCCGCGCCGATCAGGCAGTAGGCACCCAGCCGATGGCCGCACACGATGGTGGCGTTCGCGCCGATGCTGGCGCCACGCTCCACCACGGTCGGCTGGTAGGCGTGCCGGCGCGACACGAACGCGCGCGGCGTCTTCACGTTGGTGAACACGACCGACGGGCCCACGAACACGTCGTCCTGCAGCTGGACCGCGTCGTACAGCGACACGTTGTTGGCGACCTTGCAGCGCGCGCCCACCACGGCCGCGCCGCCGACGTACACGTTCTGTCCCAGCACGGCGCCGGCGCCCACGCGCGCCCCCGCCATGACGTGGCAGAAGTGCCATATCTTCGTGCCCGCGCCGATGCGCGCCCCGCGCTCGACGACGGCGCTGCGGTGCGCCCAGGTCTCTTTCATGTATATGATACCGGCGCCGTGTCGACGCCCAGCATCTTCTCGATCGATGTCGAGGATTGGTACCACATCCTCGACGTCGAATCGGCACCGGCGATCACCGAGTGGGACGCCCTGCCCGCGCGCGTCGAGGACAACTTCCGACGCTTGCTCGACATCATGGCCGAGCGGAAGACCCGCGCCACCTGCTTCTTCATCGGCCACATCGCGCGCCGGT
>Ga0070682_100002256_pt1 | contig 10672 bp, 8 predicted proteins | sample KBSC63LmetaG_FD_64668 | JGI IMG/M metagenome (GOLD analysis project Ga0070682, IMG submission 64668) | Corn rhizosphere microbial communities from Kellogg Biological Station, Michigan, USA - KBS C6-3L metaG | ecosystem: Host-associated > Plants > Roots > Rhizosphere | place: USA: Michigan... | reverse complement strand
GATGACCTTCTCACGCCGGATCCCCCTCTTTCTATCCTTTGTTCTGGCGTCAACGCCGGTGCTGCGCGCCCACGCGCAAGAGCCGAAGGCGCCCGCGCCCGCCGCACCTGCTCCCGCACCCGCGCCGCCGCCCGCACCTGCTCAGGCACCCACGGCCGCGCCCACGGCCGCGCCCGCGCCTGCACCGAAGCCCGCGCCGCCCGCTGCTGGCGACGACGACGCCGACCTCGCCGACGAAGGTGAAGAACAGGCGCCCACGACCGGCGGAGCGGCCCCGGGCGGTAAGGCAGCTCCTGAAGCCGCCGATGCAGACGAAGGCGCGGACGAAGGTGCCGACGAAGATCTCGGCGAGGAGGACCCCGGCCGCCCGCCGCCCAAGGGCAAAGGCGTCATCTGGGGCTCCGTGAAGGACACCGAAGGCGAGCTCATCGAGGCGCCCGTGCAGGTCGTCGGCAAGAAGAAGGCGGAAGCCGTCACCGACGAAAATGGCCACTTCCGACTCGAGCTGCCACCGGGCACCTACAGCCTGCGGTTCTCGTACGAGCTCCACAAGTCGACGCGCATCGACAACATCGTCGTGAAGGCGGGCAAGACGGCCAAGCTCGACATCCAGCTCCTCGCCGACGACGAAGCCGTCGATGTCGTCGAGGTCGTCGAGGAGGCGGACAAGAGCACCGTCGAGGGGACGACGCTGGCGCGCCAGCGCTCTTCGGCCGTCGGCGACAGCGTGGGTCGCGCCGAGATCGCGAAAACGCCGGCGTCCAACGCAGCGCAAGCGGCGCAGCGCGTGGTCGGCGCCACGATCGTGGGGGGTCGCTTCGTGTACGTGCGCGGTCTCGGAGAACGCTACACGAACGCTCTCCTGAACGGCGCGCCGCTGCCGAGCCCGGAGCCGGATCGTTCGGCCGTTCCGCTCGACGTGTTCCCGTCGCTCATCATCGACAACCTGTCGATCGTCAAGACGTTCACGCCGGACGTCCCCGCCGACTTCGCGGGTGGCTCGGTTCGGATCCAGACGCGCGAGCTCCCGACCAAGCCGCTCTTCCAGGCCGGTCTCTCGCTCGGCTACGACGACGGTTCGACGTTTCGACACCGCCTGGCCCAGCGCGGCAGCTCGACCGATTGGCTCGGCTACGACGACGGCACGCGCGACCTGCCGCCCTTGCTCAAGGATCACACGGCCCTCGCGCTCTCGCCCGAACAGCAGAAGCAGGCCGCCCAGGGTTTGAACTCGTACATGTCGGCGGTCAGGTACCTGACGCCGCCCAACTACTCGCTCAACGTCGTGGCGGGCAACGGGTGGTCGCTGGGCGGGGATCAACGCCTGGGCGCGCTCGTCACGTTCAACTACTCGCGCGCCTTCACCTCGAACGAGGACGCGATCGCACGCACCTACAGCGCGGTCGGCACGACCGGCCTCAAGCGGCTCAACGACTACAAGCTTTCGTTCGGCAACGATCGCGTGAGCTGGGGCAGCCTGGCGAGCATCAGCTACTGGCCCTCCGCACGGCACCGGTTGACCTTGATCGGCATCCACACCCAGATTGCCGACGCGACGGCGCAGGTGATTCAGGGCTTCGACGACGGCCGTTCGGCGAACATCAACAGCACGCGCCTGCGCTACGTCGCGCGCTCGATGAACTTCTTGCAGCTGCGCGGGGAGCACGACTTCCCGGAGCTCTCGAACGCTCGGCTCGAGTGGAACACGGCCGTCTCGGGTGCGAACCGCAACGAGCCCGACACGCGCGACGTGGTGTTCCAGGCTTCGAACGGCAGCGAATACAACATCATCACGACGCCCGAAGAAGGCGCGCACTTGCACGCCAATCAAGGCGAGACGGCCTATGGCGGCGGCGTCGACTGGACGCAGCCGCTCGCCCGTGAGGCCGAAGCCACGAAGCTGAAGGCGGGCGCCCTCGTGAGCGTGCGCTCGCGCGATTTTGCGGCCCGCCGCTTCCACCTCCAGCCTTCCGCCTTCCATCCGGAAACGGGCCAGCCCATCACCTGCGGCACGACCGTCGCCCTCAACTGCCCGGACAAGATCTGGACTCCGGAGAACGTCGACAACGGGTACCTGTCGCTCGAAGAGGACACTCAGAGCACCGACGCGTACAAGGCGTTTCTCAACGTCTACGCCGGCTACGGCATGATCGACTGGGCGCTCGGCAAGAAGGTGCGGGTCATCGGTGGCGCACGCGTCGAGGTCACCAAGCAGTCGATCGACCCCTACACGCAGTTCGCCACGGGACCCGATCCGAAGGGGCAACGCATCGACGCCACCGACGTGCTGCCGTCGGTGAGCATGGCCTACTCGGTCACGAAGAAGGCGAAGCTGCGCCTCGCGGCGGCCCGCACGCTCGCGCGGCCTCAGCTCCGCGAGCTCTCCCCGTTCACGTTCTCGAACTACTTCGGCGCGATGCCCTACGCCGGAAACCCGAATCTTCGGCTGACGTACATCAACAACTACGACACGCGCTTCGAGTTCTACCCCACGCTGCGCGAGGTGGTCGCCTTCAGCCTCTTTTACAAGACGTTCAAGGACCCCATCGAGAACATCGTGGTCGACTCGGGCGGCGGCGTCGTTCAGCCGCAGAATTCCCTCGGCGCGACGCTCGAGGGCATCGAGATCGAGGGCCGCAAGACGCTCGATTTCGTGGACGCTTTGCGTGATTTCAGCGTAATTGCCAACCTCACGCTCGCTCGCTCGCGCGTGGAGATCGACAAGAGCCAAACGGCCATCGCGGTCACGAGCTCTACCCGACCCCTGGTCAACCAGGCGCCCTACGTCGTGAACGTCGCGCTCGACTACACGAACGAGTCGATCGATTTCGGCGCACGGCTTCTCTACAACGTCGCCGGCGAACGCATCGTCGAGGTGGGAAGCAAGGGGCTGCCGGACGCCTACCTCTTGCCTCAGAGCATCCTCGATTTCACCGCGCACAAGGGCTTCGGCAAGCACCTGGACATCAAGTTCACGGCAAGGAATTTGCTCGCCGCGGACACCGTCGTGACACTCCGGTCAGGAAACGGTGAAGAACGCGTGATGCGTCGTCACTACGACGGCTCGAGCCTCTACGCCGACAGTCGCGAGTTTCAGCTCGCGGCCGCGTACACGTATTGAGCGATTTCCAAGCGTAACGCGCACTGCGCGCCGCGTGCGGAGCACGCGGCCATGCACGCAAACGCGGCGCTCGCGGGTCATCGAAATGTTACCGGCCCTGCATCAGGCGGCCACTCGCCAGGGCCTATGGTCCGCGCGCTCCAAATTTCGGAAGGAATGACTCCCATGAAGAAGCTTCAACATAGTGCCTGGCTGGCCTGCGTCGTCGGCGGCGTGGCGCTCGCCTCGGCCTGCGGCGGTGACGACAGTGACAACCCGGCTACCGGCGGCAGCAGCGCGTCCGGTGGCAGCAGCGCCAAGGGCGGCACCGGTGGTACCGGCGCCAAGGGCGGCAAAGGCGGCAGTGGTAACGAGGGCGGGGACGAGACCGGCGGCACCGGGGGCACCGGCAAGGGCGGGAGCAGCGGCAAGGGCGGGAGCAGCGGCAAGGGCGGCTCGAGCGCTTCGGGCGGCTCCGCCAACTCGAGCACCGGTGGCACCGGCGATACCGGCAACATCGGCGGCATGAGTGACGGCGGCACTGGCGAAGAGACGGGCGCGGGCAATGGCGGCACGGGCCCCGAGCCCGAGGTCTGCGACATCTACGCCGACCGCGAGATCGCCGACATCCCGACCGACGTCGACGGAAATGTCGAGTTCGGCGGCGAGGACGAGTTGACGCTCACGAGCGACAAGACCTGGCGCATCAACGGCCGCATCTTCGTCGGCGACGGCAAGACGCTCAACATCGACCCCTGCACGCTCGTCATCGGCACCCGCAAGCCGAACGCCGGCTCGCTCTTCATCATGCGCGGCGGCAAGCTCAACGCGGTCGGCACCAAGGACAAGCCGATCGTCTTCTCGAGCGACGACTTCCAGTTCCACCCGAGCGCTCCGTGGGGCGGCGTGGTGCTGCTCGGCAAGTCGGTCGTTGGTCCCAACGTCGGCACGGCGCTCGGCGATCAGGAGAAGCTCTTCGAGGGCATGACCGACACCCGCGCGACGTTCGGCGGTGACGACACGCACGACAGCAGCGGCAGCCTGAGCTACGTGCGCATCGAGTACGGCGGCGACATCATCGCGGCCGACAAAGAGGTGAACGGCCTGACCTTCGGCGCCGTCGGCGACGGGACCACGATCAATCACATCATGGTCAAGCGCCAGATGGACGATTGCTTCGAGTTCTTCGGAGGAACGGTCAACGCCGATCACCTGATTTGCCAGGACACGGGCGACGACATGTTCGACACCGACCTCGACTTCCGCGGGCACCTGCAGTTCCTGTTCGGGCGCCTCCTGACCTACGGCACGTCCTCCGATCCGAACGGCTTCGAGTGGGACGGCAACCAGGACAACCAGAACGGCTCCGAAGAAGCGGGGACTCCGCACGCCGCGAACGCCACCGTGTGCGGCCTCGGCGTGAAAGCGCCCGCCGTCGGCTACGGCGCCGTGCTGCGCCGCCGCCTGCAACCCGGCACCTCGCTCATCAACACCATCGTGACGGGCTTCGATGCGGGCACCGACACGCGCGACGCCGTGGGCACGACCACGCCGATGGAACCCGTCGTCAGCTGGACCCACAGCCTCTTCTTCGGGAACTTCGGCGTGCTGCCGACGGCCACCCCGGCCAACCCGGCGGGCTTCGACAACTACGGCGTGCCCGGCGAGACGGACAACGACGCCGCGTTCGACGAGGTGGCGTGGCTGACGGATGCCTCGTTCAACAACGGCAACGGGGACGACAACGCAACCCTACTCGGCGTCGCGCCGGAAGGGTTCGATTGCTACTCCACGCCGCCCTCCCCGCCCACGAGCAAGATCGCAGGCGCGGCCCCGGGTGACGGCTTCGACACGAGCGCCGACTTCGTCGGTGCCGTGGAAGACGCCGATCACAACTGGATGACCGGCGCGTGGGTGAATTGGGACTGAGCCGACGATTCGAAACCTAGTCCGGTAACCATGGAGAGCGGGGCGGCTTCGGTCGCCCCGCTCGCTTTTTGTGGTCCAGCATCGAACGGGCTCTCGTGCCCACCTGCTTTACACCGCAAGGACGATCCCACATGGTCTCGGCATGTTGCCGCGTTCGCTCCGTCTTTTGGCCACGCTGATTGCGCTCGGCGCCACGGCCTGCGGTCACTCGGAACAGGAGTGGCAAGCCGAGCTCGAGAAGTACAACCGCCTGCTCGCGATGCACCAGCGGACCGTGCAGGACGCGCAGGCCAAACAGGCAGAGTTCGATCTGGCGAAGGGCCGCGTCGATCAGCTCAAGGCCGAGCTCGAGAAGATGGGCGTCAACCTCGAGTCGCTGAACGAGCAGCTCCAGCAGACGGGCACCCAGAAGGAGCAGCTCTCCAAGACCCTGCAGGACATGCAGCGCGCCCTGGACGAGTACAAGGCGCGCGCCGCGCAGCTCGAGCGCATCAAGCAGCGCTTCGAGGCGCTGCGCGACAAGCTGAAGAAGCTCACCGAGCTCGGCCTGAAGGTCGAGATCCGGCGCAATCGCATGGTGATTCGCCTCCCCGGTGACGTGCTCTTCGCGTCGGGCCAGGACACGCTCCGGCCGGAGGGCAAGAAGGTGCTCGACGCCGTGGCGGAGGTCATCCGCAAGGACGCGCAGCTCTCGGCGCGCTACTTCCAGGTCGCCGGGCACACCGACGACAAGCCGCTCGCCGGCGGTCGCTTCGGCGACAACTGGGGCCTCTCGGCCATGCGCGCGCGACAGGTCCTCCTCTACTTGATCGAGCCGCTCGACCCGAAGAAGGGCGGCGGAGGTCTGAACAAGACGCGGCTGCATCCGGCCGGCTACGGGGAGACCGACCCGATCGCGAAGAACGACACCGACGACGGGCGGCAGCAGAACCGCCGGGTCGAGCTGGTGCTCCTCCCGGATGTCGAGGAGATGCTGGATCTCCGTTCACTCCTCTAGGGCAACCTGGAGGCCGCCGGGCCCGTTCGGGTGCTACGCGAAACCCCGGCCAAGGGTCCAGCGTACCTAACCCGTGGCAGTCTGCCTGGCTGGCGTAGCGCTCCTGACCGGTCTAGGGTCGCCCCGGGTGGACACTCGGGCCGAGACGCCGACCGCCGAGCAGCTCATGGAGCGCTACGTCGGGGGTAGCGCGGACGCGTTCGGCGACCTGTACCGGCGCATTTCCCCGAGCCTCATGGGCTACCTGCTGCGCCTCACGCGCAATCGGGAGCGTGCCGAGGACCTCCTCCAGGTCACCTTTTCCAAGCTGCACCGTGCGCGGGAGAGCTACCTGAAGGGAGCTCCGGTCCTGCCCTGGGCCTTGGCCATCGCGCGACGATCTTTCCTGGATGAGCGGCGTGCGGCAAAGTCGAGGAGTGAGGATCTCTCCCCGGACGGAACCCTGCCCGAGCCGCCTCCCGCCCCCCCGGGCGTGTCGAATGACGTGTCCGACGCCATCGAGCGAGCCCTCGACGGCCTCCCCGAGGCCTACCGCGAGGCCATTCAGCTGACGAAAATCTCCGGCCTCAGCATCGCAGAGGCGGCTTCCGTCCTCGGCTCCAGCGAGACGGCCGTCAAGCTTCGCGTGCACCGCGGCTACAACCTGCTCCGCAAGTCGCTCGAGCAGTTCTCGAGGGCAACGTGAGCGAACGCGACCCGCTCGACGACCTGCCGTGGCCGAAGCCTCCGGAGCCGCCTCAGGCGCTGAGCGACACGATCCGCCACAGTTGTACGAACAAGCTCACGAGCAAGCAGTGCGCGAGCGCCCGGCGCCGCGCCGCCCTCTCGCTGCTCGTCCCTGTCGTCACCGTGGGCGTGTTCTCGCTCTTGGCGGTGTGGCGCGGAGTAAGCCAGGAGGTCATCCGCGCGGGCCTCTACGGCGCGCTCGGTTGGTCCGTCGTGCTCGGCGTGACGCTCTTGGTCGGTCTGGCGAGTCCCCCCGGTCGGCGCCCGCGCGCCGTGCTTCGTTGGCTGGTCGCCGTGGCGGTGCCCGCGGTGTTTTTCGTGTATCTCACGAAGACGGCGTGGGGGTTCGAGCTGTTCAGCGACTTCGCGAGCGGCGCGCACGCGCAGCACGCCTTCCGTTGTGGCGGCATCTGCTTCGTGGTGGGGGCAGCCATGTCGAGCGGCGTGATGCTGCTCTGGCGCGGCACCGATCCGCTCACGCCGGGCCTTTCCGGCGCGTTGGTCGGTCTGGTGGGGGGTATGGGGAGCGCATTGGGGATGGGCATCTTCTGCCCCAGCCACGAGGGCTGGCACGTTTGTGTCTCCCACGGCGTGGTCCTGGCGTCGCTCGCCGTGCTCGGGGGCGCTGCCGGACGCCGCCTGCTCTCGCCGTGAAGCTCTCCTCGCGCGCCATCGATTGGATCGTCTGGGCCGCGATAGCGGTCGCGGTCGTCGTGCTCGTGCGGCGTCGTTCGTCGGGCCCGACCGAGGGCACGCATGCGCCGCGCATCGATTTGCCGCTCGTCGGGGCCGAGGGCCGCTTCGATCTCGACAAGGTGCGCGGTAAGCCGGTCGTCGTGGAAGTGTTCGCGAGCTGGTGCGGTGCCTGCCGGCGCTCGGCCCCCGTACTGGCCGAGGCGTTCCGCTCGCACTCGAGAAACGAGGTCGAGTTCCTCGGCGTGAGCATCGACGATTCGCCCGTCGAAGCCGCGCACGCCAAGGAGCGCTGGGGCATCCCCTACACCGTGGCGCTGGACGACGGCAGCGTCGCCCGTGGGTACCAGGTGTCGCTGCTCCCCACGGTCTTCGTGATCGGCCGCGACGGCACGGTGCGCCACACGACGACCGGCGTCCCGTCCCGGGCCGAGCTCGCGGACTGGATCGCCGAGCCCTAGAGCGGCCCGGCGATCGCCGTCATTCGTCTTCGTCTTTGGGTGCGGCCGGAATGGAACTGGCCGGTGGCGCAGCCAAAAGCTGCATCGTCGGCGCGTCGGGCGGGGCCGCCTTGAAGTTCGGGTCGTCCGGGCTGCGCGAGGCGACCTTCCAGATCGGACCTTGGCGCTCGAGCCGCGCGAGCGTCGTTTCCTTGCCGCCCGGCTTGACGGTGATGACGCGCACCGTGGCCGCGGTCGCCGAACGCTCGAGCAGCTGAGCCGCGCTCTCCACCGACTTCACGAGCTGGCTGCGCTTCATGGCGCAATCCTGAGGCTGGGCCGCGCACGCTGCCTTGGCCTTGGCCACCTCGGCCGCCGCCTCGCCCGTCGCCAGCTGTACCGCGCCCTCGAAGTCGAGCTGAACGAGGCGCTGCTGCATCTCGAGCGCGGCGTCCTTCGGCTCGCGAGCCAGCTCCTCGATCTTCATCGCGCGCGGCCTGCGCGTCTCGCGCGGCGGGTGGTAGTTGCACGCGGCGCGCGCAAAGCCCCAGAGCGCCAGCGTGACGATGGCCATCACGCCGAGCATCGACAAGGTGAGCTTGTCGGGCGCGTCGATCTCGCGCTCGTCGGTCGGGACGGGCGGCTTGACCTTCGCCTTCGCCTTCTTCTTGGCGCGCTCGCGCCGCCGGCGTCGCTCGTCTTCGGAATCCGGCGCGTCGTCGTCGTCGTCGTCGAGGGCCGCGTCGCTCTGGGTCTCGCTCGCCATGGGCGCCTCTTGAAACCACGCCGACCTCGGCCGCGCAAGGCCCAGAACCGTCAAAACCTGCCCTCAGGGCGGAAACTCGCCTCTTCGCCCGGCCGATGTCGCCCGCGTGAGGAGTGTTCTGATGTTGGTCCTCGTCGGCTGCTCGGCCGGGGCACCGCTGCCCCCCACGGCAGCGGCCCTCAATGCAGCGGGGGTCTCGGCGCTCGCCCAGGGAGATCTCGAGACCGCGGACGCGCACCTGAGTCTCGCGCTCGAGTACAGCCCCCGCTTCGTCGAGGCGCTCGTGAACCTCGGCCTCGTCGAGCTCGAACGCGGCAACTTCACGCGCGCCCGTACGCTCTTCGAACGAGCGCGCCGTGCAAACCCCGACATGGCGCAACCCCACCACGCGCTCGGCATCTTGGCGGAGCGCGAGCACCGCCCCGACCGAGCGTCCGCGCACTACTACGAAGCCCTGCGCGTCGATCCCGGCTTCGCGGTAGCCCGTGACAACCTCGCGCGGCTCTTGTTCGCCGGAGGCTTCGTGGAAGAGGCGCTGGTCCAGTACCAGCGGCTCGTCGCGCTCGTGCCCGGCGATCCCCACGCGGGCGCCGGGCTCGTCGAAGCCCTCGTGCGCCTGCACCGCTACGACGAAGCGGATCGATGGCTCGACAGCCTGCTCGTCCAAACCCCCGACGCGCCCGAGCTCGGCTTGCTCGAGGCGCGGCGCGCGCTGCGCCACGGCGATCGCGCGCAAGCGTTCGCGCGGCTTCGTTCGCTCGGCGAGCGACACGACGAGCTCGGCGCCGCAGCCCTCGGGTTTCTCGCGAGCGCCGAGCTCAGCGAAGGCAACACCGAGCAAGCCGTGCGCACCGCGCGCCACGCGCTCGCGCTCGATCCGAACAGCACGGTCGCCACGTACACCCTTGCGCTCGCGCTGGGCGCCCTGGCGTCGCCCGACGCCGTCGCCTGGGTACGTCGCGCACGCCGCACGGCGCCGAACGATCCGCTGCTCACCGAGCTGGAGCGGACGCTCACTCACGCTCGCTAGCCCTGCGTGGCACCGTGCCCCACTGCAAGGCGCGGGCCAACCTGGGGGAGCGGGCGCTCCGCACTGGCGACTTCGGAATGAATGCTGATTGGACGAAGGGCGTCGAAGTGGCAGAGTACCGGCGCGTGCGCGGAATCGTCTGCGAATTCAAGAGCTACGCATCCCTCGAAGAGGTGTTGGAGCGTGGCAGTGACGAGCACGATCTCGAGGTTCCGTGCGGGCAAGCCGTGCGCGACGGCGAGTGGCTCGTCGTGACGGTGATCGTGGGCGACGAATCCACCACCGTCGCCGGTCGCGTCGACCAGCACGCCGAGGGTTGCCGCGTCGCGTTCGAGGAGCGCGATTGGCATCGCCTGCACGACTTCGCCGAAGACGGTGGCCCACCGTCGATGCGACCCGCGGAGCCCGCGAGCATTCCCCACGCCGTGCGGGCCGCTCCCGGCACGCGCGTGCTCGTCGTCGACGACGACAGCGCGCAGCAAACCATCGTGCTCAGCATGCTCCAAGCGTCGGGGATCGCGGCGGTGTCCGTGGGCAGCGCCGAAGAAGCCCTGCAAACGCTCACGACGACGGAAATCGACCTGCTCGTGCTCGACTGGGCACTACCCGGCATGAGCGGCCTCGAGCTCTGCCAGAAGCTGCGCAAGGATCCGCACTTCGGCGTCCTGCCGATCCTCTTCCTCACGGCGCATTCTTCGAGCGACGATCTCGTCACGGCATTCGAAGCCGGCGCCGACGATTTCGTGACCAAGCCGTTCCGCGCGCCCGAGCTCAAGGCCCGCGTGCTCGGCCTCTTGCGCCGAACGCACGCCCCCGCCGAAGCACTCCGCAACTAAGCTTCGCCCCCATCCAACGCTCAGCGATTTTCGCGGAACGCTTCGGCCGGGCGCAGGCGTGCCGCGTATTGCGCCGGCCACACCGTCGCGAACAGGCAGACGAGGATCGCGAAGATGCCGACCCAGGCGAAGTCCGCGGGTCGCATCAGCACGGG
>Ga0070682_100002250_pt1 | contig 10700 bp, 8 predicted proteins | sample KBSC63LmetaG_FD_64668 | JGI IMG/M metagenome (GOLD analysis project Ga0070682, IMG submission 64668) | Corn rhizosphere microbial communities from Kellogg Biological Station, Michigan, USA - KBS C6-3L metaG | ecosystem: Host-associated > Plants > Roots > Rhizosphere | place: USA: Michigan... | reverse complement strand
AACGCGAGCACGTACATCGTCATGCTGCCGAGCGTGAGACGACCGAGCGCCGCGAGCGCGGCCATGGCTGCGTACGCGCCGTAGAACGCGAGCGTCGCGAGCAGTGACCAGGCATGCGTGACGAGCGCACGCCGCGTCGCCAGCCGCGAGTCTTCTTCGTGAAAGCGCTCCGCGAGCGCCTTGTACCGGCCGAGCAACAGCGGCCCGAGCCCGAACAGCTTGATCTCCTTGGCGTGCTCGTCGTTGGCGAGCACGTACTCGAGGTAAAGCAGTCGCCGACCGTCGGGCGAGCGCCAGTTGCGCAAGCGAAACGCGGCCTTGGAATAGCGCATTTCGACGATCGTCGCCGGCAACGTCGCGAGCATGAGCACGGGCACGACCCACCCGCTGAAACGCAGGAGCAGCGCCGCGTAGCCCGCCACCGTGAGCAGGTTTTGCACGAGCGAGAAGCTCTCGGTCACGAGCGACACCGGACGCGACGAAGCCTCGCGCCGAGCGCGGCTCAGCTTGTCGTAAAACTCCGAATCCTCGAAATACTTGAGCTCGAGCGCCGTCGCCCGCTCGAGGATCGCGACGTTCACGTCGGTTCCGAGCCGCGAGCCGAGCACGCTTCGAACCAGCCCGAGTCCACGCCCGAGCGTCACCTGAAGCACGACCAGGCCGAGCTCGACGGCCACCCAGCGCAAGGTTTTCTCACGCGAATGCGCGACGACCGCATCGACGATGAGCTTGCCGGCCCAAGCGATCGCGGGCGGCACGACGGCCGCGCCCAGCGTGAGAGCCCCGAGCGCGAACGTGAGTCGGGCGGACGAGCGATACACGAGCCCGAGCGCTCGGCGCGTGTACCTGACGCTGTCGCGGAGCGCTTGCCGTATGCTGACGCGTGGCTCGGGCGGGCGGGCGAGGGGTACACTCACGATGGGGGCGGCAGCCTACCGCTCCGCCGATGGCGCGCCGCGCCATCGCACGGCGCGATGAAATACACGACGCCTCGCGCCGGGCATGTGCCGCGTTCGCGCTCGTCGTGGAGCAGCATCTTACCCCGGTAGATTTTTGCGCCCCTGTTGCCCGAACCAAAACCCCGGAATTCCTATCAAACCTCTGGGGTATGGTCTCCGAGTGAGCTAGATCCCCTGTTCCCACGCGCCCGGCGCGAACGCGAAGAGCATCTCCATGTCACTCACCCATCTCGAAATGCTCGAGGCCGAGAGCATTCAAATCATGCGCGAAGTCGTCGCGGAGACCGAAAGGCCCGTGATGCTCTACTCGATCGGTAAGGACAGCGGCGTGATGCTGCACCTGGCGCGCAAGGCGTTCTACCCCGCGCCCCCGCCTTTCCCGCTGCTCCACGTCGATACCACGTGGAAGTTCAAGGCGATGTACGAGATGCGCGAGCGCATGGCCGCGGAAAGCGGCATGGAGCTCCTCGTTCACAAGAACCCGGACGCGATCGCGAAGAATATCAACCCGTTCACGCACGGCTCCGCGGTTCACACCGACGTGTGGAAGACCGAAGGGTTGAAGCAGGCGCTCGACAAGTACGCGTTCGACGCGGCCTTCGGCGGCGCTCGCCGCGACGAAGAGAAATCACGCGCGAAGGAGCGCGTGTTCTCGTTCCGCAGCGCGGCCCACCGCTGGGACCCGAAGAACCAGCGCCCCGAGCTCTGGCGCCTGTACAACACGCGCAAGAAGAAGGGCGAATCGATCCGCGTCTTCCCGTTGTCGAACTGGACCGAGCTCGACGTCTGGCAATACATCTACCTCGAGAACGTCCCCATCGTGCCTCTCTACTACTCCGCCCCGCGCCCGATCGTGGAGCGCGACGGCGCGCTCATCATGGTCGACGACGAACGCATGCCGCTCCGCCCCGGTGAGCAGCCGAAAATGCGCAACGTGCGCTTCCGCACGCTCGGCTGCTACCCGCTCACGGGCGCCGTCGAGTCCACCGCCGAAACGCTGCCCGACATCATCCGCGAGATGATGCAGAGCCGTGTTTCCGAGCGGCAGGGTCGCGTCATCGACCACGACGCCAACGCGTCGATGGAGCAGAAGAAGCAGGAGGGTTACTTCTGATGCGACGCACGACCGCCCAAGCCGGCAGTCCCGAGGACGCGGATCTCCGCGTCAACAAGACGCTGCTCCGTTTCAACACCTGCGGCAGCGTCGACGACGGCAAGAGCACGCTGATCGGCCGTCTGCTCTACGAATCGAAGGCGATCGCCGACGACCAGCTCGTGGCGCTCGAGAACGACTCGAAGCGCGTCGGCACGCGCGGCGGCGACATCGACTACGCCCTCTTGATGGACGGCCTTTCGGCCGAGCGCGAGCAGGGCATCACGATCGACGTCTCGTACCGTTTCTTCTCGACCGAGAAGCGCAACTTCATCGTCGCCGACACGCCCGGCCACGAGCAGTACACGCGCAACATGGTCACGGGCGCGTCGACCGCCGATCTGAGCATCATCCTGACCGACGCGCGCAAGGGCGTGCTCGTTCAGACGCGGCGCCACAGCTGTCTCGTGTCGCTGCTCGGCATTCGCCACGCCGTGCTCGTCATCAACAAGATGGACTTGGTCGACTACTCGCGCGAGGTCTTCGAGAAGATCGAAGCCGAGTACCGCGTGCTCGCCGAGAAGCTCGGCTTCAACGACGTGACCTGCATCCCGATCTCGGCGGTGAAGGGCGACAACCTGCTCGAGCATTCGGCGAAAACCCCTTGGTACAAGGGACCGACGCTCATGGGCCTGCTCGAGAACGTCGAGGTCGACACCTCGCGCCTGCTCGCGGACCCGCTCCGCTTGCCGGTCCAGTGGGTCAACCGTCCGTCGCATGATTTCCGCGGTTTTGCGGGGACCATCGTCGCCGGGCGCGTCAAGCCGGGCGACGCCGTGCGCATCTCGCCCTCCGGGCGCACGAGCAAGGTGGCGCGCATCGCCACCTTCGACGGCGATCTGCAGGAAGCCGTCGCCGGCCAGTCGATCACGCTGACGCTCACCGACGAGGTCGATTGCTCGCGCGGCGACATGATCGTCACCGCCGACAACCCGCCCGAGGTCGCCAACCAGTTCGAGGCGACCATCGTCTGGATGCACGAAGCCCCGCTGCTGCGCGGCCGCAGCTACCTGATGAAGATCGGGACGAAGCTCGCCACCGCGACGATTTCGCCCATCAAGCACAAGATCAACGTCAACACGCTCGAAGAGGTGGCGGCCTCCAAGCTCGACCTCAACGAGATCGGCGTCTGCAATCTCGAGCTCGACCGCGCGATCCCGTTCGATCCGTACAAGGTGAATCGCGACACGGGCGGCTTCATCCTGATCGACCGGCTCACGAACGACACGGTCGGCGCCGGCATGCTGCATTTCGCCCTGCGTCGCGCGCAGAACGTGCACTGGCAAGCGCAGGACGTGAACAAGGCGGCCCGCTCCGGCCTGAAGGATCAGAAGCCGTGCCTGCTCTGGTACACGGGCCTGTCCGGTGCCGGCAAATCGACGATCGCCAACCTCGTCGACAAGCGCCTGCACAGCATGGGCAAGCACACCTACCTGCTCGACGGCGACAACGTGCGTCACGGCCTCAACAAGGATCTCGGCTTCACGGCCGCCGATCGCGTCGAGAACATTCGCCGCATCGCCGAGGTCGCGAAGCTGATGGTCGATGCCGGCCTGATCGTGAGCACGGCGTTCATCTCGCCGTTCCGCGCCGAGCGCGAGATGGCGCGTTACCTGATGCCGCCGGGCGAGTTCATCGAGATCTTCGTCGACACGCCGCTGCCGATCGCCGAAGCGCGCGACCCGAAGGGCCTCTACAAGAAGGCGCGCCGCGGCGAGCTCAAGAACTTCACCGGCATCGATTCACCCTACGAAACTCCGGAAAATCCGGAGCTTTGGATCGACACCACCGCGCTCTCGTCGGAAGCGGCCGCCGAAAAGGTCGTCGCCTTCCTGCAGCAGCGCGGGGCGCTCGACGCGAGCTAGCGAAGACCAGGGCCGCCTCGCAAGGGCGGCCACCTCAACTCTCGTTCGGCTTCGCCGAAAAGGAGACGACGTGACTCGATACTACGTGTTCAACGGCGACGCGGACGGCTTGTGCGCGCTCCAGCAGCTGCGCCTGACCTCGCCCGGCGAGGCGAGCCTCGTCACGGGCGTCAAGCGTGACATCGAGCTCGTCGCGCGCGTGAAGGCGGCCCCGGGCGACCACGTCACCGTGCTCGACATCTCGCTCGACGTGAACCGAGCCGGGCTGCTCGCCGTGCTCGAAGCGGGGGCGAAGGTCGCGTACTTCGACCACCACCACGCGGGCGAAGTGCCGGCGCACCCCGGCCTCGAGCCCCACCTCGATCCGAGCCCGAACGTCTGCACGAGCATCCTCGTGGATCGCGCCCTCGCCGGCCAAAAACGCCTGTGGGCCGTCGTCGGCACCTACGGCGACAGCCTCACGGACGAGGGCAACGCGCTCGCCGAGGGCGCGGGGCTCGGCGCCGCCGACGCGAAGCTCTTGAAGGAGCTCGGCGTCTCGATCAACTACAACGCGTACGGCGAAACCATCGCCGATCTGCACGTGCCACCGCTCGAGCTCGCGGCCGAGATGCTGCCGTTCGCCGACCCGCGCGAGTTTGCGAAGAGCTCGCCGACCTTCCGCCGCCTCCACGACGGCTACCAAAAGGACATGGAGCTCGCATCGCGCCTCGCTCCCACGCAGCAAGCGCCCGGCGCCGTCATGTTCGTGCTGCCCGACGAAGCGTGGGCGCGCCGCGCGAGCGGTACCCTCGCGAACGATCTCGCGAAGGCCCACGCCGGCAGCGCGATCGCCATCGTCTCGCCCAAGGCACAGGGCGGGTACCTCGTGAGCATCCGCGTGCCTCGCGACTCGAGCGTCTCGGCCGAGGCCTTCTGCCGGCGCTTCCCGACCGGCGGCGGGCGCAAGACGGCGGCTGGCATCAACCACCTCCCCGCCCCCGAGCTCGAGACCTTCGCCCGCGATTTCACCCAGCAATTCGCGCCGGCTTCGGCTTAGTCTACTGTTTCAGTGGGCATTTGACGAGTAACTAATCACAATAATATTAGTTAGTTACATAGAACTTGAGTCTTTTGATTGACAACTAAGGTGCCCAAGCCCACGTTGAGGGCATGGCCACCACGCTGAAGCTCGTCGAGAAAGCGGACCCCGCGCTCGAGCTCGACGCCGTCAATCGTCGCCTCGCCGACGCGCCCGCGGAAGCAATCCTCGAATGGGCGCGCGAGACCTTCGGAGACCGCCTCGTCCTCACCTCGAGCTTCGGCGCCGAGTCGGCCGTGATGCTCCACCTGGCGAGCCGCGTGATCCCGTCCGCGCCCGTCATCTTCCTCGACACCGGCTACCTGTTCCCGGAGACGTACCAGTTCGCTGAAGAGCTCAAGTCGCGCCTGAACCTCGATGTGCGCGTCTACGGCCCGAAAATGACGGCCGCCCGCCAGGAGGCGCTTTACGGGCGACTCTGGGAAGGCGACGAGCGTGACCTCGCGCTCTATCAACAGATGAACAAGGTCGAGCCGATGGATCGCGCGCTCCACGACCTGGGCGCCAAGGCCTGGGTTGCCGGGCTCCGCGGCAAGCAGACGGCCTTTCGCGCCGGCCTGCGCCCCATCGAGCTCCAGGGCACGGTCTACAAGGTCCACCCCATCATCGGCTGGGACGAGGAGCAGGTGCACCGCTACCTGCGCGTGAACGATCTCCCGTATCACCCGCTTTATCGCCGCGGCTACCGCTCGATTGGGGACGTGCACTCGACGGTGCCCGTCGCCGAGGGCGAGGACGCGCGCTCCGGGCGCCGCATGGGCGTCCACAGCGAATGCGGCATCCACCTGCCTCGGGAGGCGCAGGACGGCAGTCTCAAGTCGAGCGGCCTCTAGCCTCGACAGGCTGCGCCGCCCGCTAGCAAGGGCGTGAAAATTCACGTGGGCTCCCATTTCGCAGCGGGGCTGCGTGGGCACGGAGAAACTGCTCAGGCTGCCAGAAGGACGAGCCCTCTGGTTACCTCATGATAGGTTCGGCCCCCCGAACGGACCTTCGTCATGAACAGCGTGCTCTCCAGAATGGGTCGTGTCTACGGCGTCTTGCGGAAGACGCATCACGTCTACGTGGTGCCGTTCTTCATCGCGGGGCTCTTCGCGTTCCTCCGCACGATGGTGGCGATCGCGATGGCGCTCGACAACGTCTTTTTCTGGCGCCTCGCGCGCACGAAGGCGAAGCGGCCGATCGTGCTCGTCGGCAATCCGCGCACGGGCACCACGTTCCTGCAGCGTTTCCTGTCCGACAACGGCTTCGGCGCGGGGATGGAGCTCTTCTTGATGCTCTACCCGTCGCTCCTGCTGCAGACGATGCTGAAACCCGTGCTGCCGCTGCTCGAGAAGCTCAGCCCCGCGAAGTTCCACTCGACCGAAGCGCACGAGACGAGCCTGAGCTCGGTGGAAACCGACGACGTGGGCGTGCTGTTCCGCTACCTCGACGGCTTCTTCCTGTACGGCTTCTTCCTCTCCTTCGAGGAGCAAGACGCGCTGCGCGAGTTCGACCCGCGCGTCCGCGACACCTCGGCGCGCGACTACGCGTGGCTCGACGCCCTCTGGCGCCGCAGCCTCGTGCTCCACAAGGCCGACCGCAACATCGCCAAGCTCTTCAGCGTTTCCGTGCGCATCCCCTCGTTCCTCGAGGCGTTCCCCGAGGCGCAAATCCTCTACATGGCGCGCGATCCGCTCGCGATCATCCCGAGCGCGATGAGCCTCGTCATCGGCGTGCTCGACCGCGCGTTCGGCTTCTGGAAGCTCCCCGACGAAATCAAGAAGCGCTGGCTCGACCGCATGTACCAGGCCTGGATCCTCCTCCTCCAGAAGTTCCACGAGGATTGGACGAGCGGCGCCATCGACAAGAGCCGCGTCTACATCGTCCGCTACGACCGCATGATGCTCGACCTCGAGAACGTGATGGAAGAGATGTGCACGTTCTTGAAGCACGACATGACCCCGGAGCTTCGCGCCGTCGTCAAAGCCCAGGCCGACAAGCAGCGCGCCTACGAGTCCGAGCACAAGTACAAGCTCGACAAGTACGGCCTCACGGAAGAGCAGATCCGGAAGGACTGCGCGTTCTTCTACGACACCTTCCTCCCGCCCTGGTCGCCGAGCGGCGAAGCCGCGAAGAAGTCGGCCTAGCTCGAAAAATCTCGCGACCGACGCATCCTTTGGCCCGCGTCGATCGTCGTAGGCCCATGAGCAAGCCCAAGGGCCACGGAACTCAGAGCTCGCCGTGGCAGCTGACGACTCCGCCCGGTACCTCCGAGTACCAAGCTTTCCGCGACGACACTGCCGAGCCCCCCGCGCTCGTCGTCAGAGTCGGCAAGATCGAGCTCCGCTATCGACTCGAGTGCCTCGCCGATGTCCCGGCGCTGCTGAAAAAGCACGGTGACTGGCTCCTGCTCGGCAGCGCCGACGAACAGAAGCCGGCCGCCGAGGGAACGCTCGAGGCGTGGGCTCGCTCACCCAAGAATCCCGTCAAAGGCTGGTACGGGCTCAAGAAAGGTCTGCGCGGCCGCTTCGCGCTCTACGTGCCGCCTGTGCTCGAAGCCCTCGGCCTCGTCGAGCTCGAGCACAACCCGAAAAACAACCGCGTCCGAACGAAGCCGGCACGCCCGTGACGACGGCTAGGGCCGTTCCAGGTACCGGGTCGTGAAGAAATCGTCATTCGTGTCCTTGGCGAGCGTCACCTTCTCGGACTCGAACACGGATTTGCGACCGTTCTGCTTGTTGACCATCTCCATCTTCATGGCCCGGTAGCGCTTCTTCTCGGGATCGAGGAGCTTCACGTCGCCGGCGTTGAGCTCCTTCAGGAGCTTGCCGGCGGGGTCGAAGAATAGGCCTTTGCGCACGGTGTAGGTCGCCTTGCTGATCCAGTACGTCTTCTTGGAGTAACCCTCGGCGTCGGCCACGGCCTTGTCCTTGGGAGTCGCGTCGATGACGTAACAGGCTTCGCCGCCGGCGCTCTCTTCCTTGACGAGCGCGTACGTGAACTCGTCGAGCGACGGGACGTTGAGGTCGCCGAAGGAGAATTCGCTGCCGAGGAAGCTCTGCGAACGCTGCGAGCTCACGATGCGGCGCGTCTTGCGCATGGCCGGCAGGAAGATCCAGGTGTCGTCGGGTTGGTCGTCGTGGTCGAACACGAGGACGCCGGTGCCCTTCACGTCGGCGGGCGAGAGGAAGCGGAGGATGCGCTTCTCGGTCTTGCCACCGTCAAAGAGCTTGGTGGCCATCGTGATCTTGCGCTCACGCGTGCCGCCCTTGTCGTCGGTCATGACCATCTTCACGACCGCTTCCGACCCGTCGAGCTTTCGAGCCTGCGCCGCCTTGTCCATGATGTCGCGCGGCGAGGGGCCGGCCTGCGCGGCAGTGCCCGGGAGCAGCAGAGCCGCCCCGACGGCGAACGCGAAGCCCAAGCTGATGAAGGTGTTCTTGAGGGGGCGGTGGCTCATCACGACAATCTCCGGGGTTCCTGGGGTTCTACGGTACGTGTTGGACGAAAATGCCCGGGACGGGCTTCAAATTTTCGAGGCGAGGCCGACGCCGTGTCACGCGCGGCTCGGTCTCGGGCGGCCTGGAGTTAATAGCTGAATTTAGCCTCGGCGTAGACCGCGCCCATCTCGCTGCGGATCGAGCCGAAAAGGGTGTCGTGAGGGCCGGCGAAAATTTCCGCGCCGAGCGTCCCCGTGAGGCTGTCGGTGAATTGATAGGCGGCCTTGGGGAACGCGACGACCTCCCCCGTGGAAAAATTCACCACCCCGAGCGCCGAGAGCGACAGCGTCTGGTGCAGGGCGAGCCACTCGATGCGAGCCGAGACCATGTGCTGAACGTGCTTCAGTTGCCCGAAGATCATCTGGTTGCGCTGGTAGAGGGTGTTGGGGACGGCCTGCGCAACCTTCTCGTTGACGGGTGGGGTGTGATTGCAAGGGTCGACCTCATCAGGGATCCCGCCGATGGCGGCGGTGACGGGGGTACAGGGGATGTCGACGCCCTCGTCCTCGAGCTGAGAAATGTCGCCACCGGGCGGGGGCGGGCGCCACTTGACCGTGTATTTCCCGATGTACTGCGCGATGACGCTCACGTCGTCGAACGTGTGGTCGAGGCCGAGGACGTACATGACGTCGGGCTTCGGCGCGTACGGGCGGTCGTTGTAGTGGAGGGGCTTCCTGTACGCGATCTCGCCGCGCACGCCGAGCCAGTTGGCGATGGTGGTCGAGAAGTCACCGCCGATGACGTGCTGGTTGTACGCGTGCCGCTGGACGTAGACGGCGGGATTGGCGCCGGTGACGTAGTTGCCGGCGTACTCGAGGCCCGGCAGCGGCGCATAGCCGTAGAGGTACGAAGCGGAGAGCTCGACATCCGGCAGCTCGAGGTGCAGACGCACCGCTTCGGTCCCGTTCTTGAGGTTCGGCTGCGGGAAAACACCGGGGCTCCAGATCACGTTCTGCACGAAGCCGAGCGGGAGCTCGGAGGGCGTGTAGAGCGGCACCCAAACGCCCTCCAACCGGAACGGCTGGAAGTTCAGGAACGCGCGCGCGGCGAAGTTACCGAGCCGCCGGTCGTCCTCGTTCGGCGAGTGCACGCGGAGATCGGTGGGCGTGAGGTTGTTCGTCGGGTTCACGGCGTCGGCGCGGCCCCACACGATGATCTGCTGGCCGAGGCGGAGGTCGAAGGGCCCGGCGTACAGGTTCACGTACGCTTCGCGCAGGTCGACGAGCTGGATGCGCGAGCCGGTTTGGAGGCCGTAGCGCAGGCGCATCTCCGCGAAGGCGTCGCCGTACTTGAGCTTTTTGGTCGTGACCTTGAGGGAGAGCTCGCCGTAGGCCGCCTTCATCTCGGCGGCGCCCTTGGTGGGGACCTTGCCGACGAAGGCGTCGCCGCGGACGTAGCCGTTGAGGTCGAAGGGGAGCCCGCCACCGCCCGTGCCCTCCTCGCCGGACGCGGCATCGGCGTTGGTTTGGCTCGATTCGAACAGGCCGCCGCCCGACGAGACGGAAGCGTCACCGCTCGCCGAGGTTTCGGCGGGCGGCGGTGCCGACTCCGTGGCAGCCGGCTGCGTCTCGCTCGACGCCGAGCCGGGCGACGTGCCGGGAGCGGCAGTGGGCGACGAAGCCGGAGCCGTTGCGGCTGGTGGCGGGGCGGCGGGTGCGGGCGCGGGTGCCGCACCTTGCGCCAACGCGTCCGTCGCGTGCCCCCAGGTCATTCCAATCACAGCGGCCGTGGCCGACAAGAACACCAGTGATCTGCGCTGAACCATCTCGAGCTCTTTCACGCTGAGGACCCTTACGCTGAGTGGACGTGCTTCGCGCCGGTCCACACGCCCGTGGCCATGACCATCGAGTAGCCGGCGGCCGCACTGCCGAGCACGAACTTGTCGCCGGGCGACACGTCGCGCTCGTCGAGGAGATGCTTGAACGTCACGCCGACGCTCGCGCTCGCCGTGTTGCCGTACGTCGAGTGCGAGTAGACGCCACGGTCTTGCGAAACGCCGATGTCGTCGAGAATCTTTCGCACCATGATCTCGCTCGGTTGGTGGAACACGAAGTGATCCACGTCCTTCGCCTCCCAGCCGACGACGGTGAGTCGATCGGCCAGCCACGGCGGGATGAGCTTACCGAGCCGCATGAGCTCGACGGAAGACGAAACGAACGTGCC
>Ga0070682_100002248_pt1 | contig 10700 bp, 8 predicted proteins | sample KBSC63LmetaG_FD_64668 | JGI IMG/M metagenome (GOLD analysis project Ga0070682, IMG submission 64668) | Corn rhizosphere microbial communities from Kellogg Biological Station, Michigan, USA - KBS C6-3L metaG | ecosystem: Host-associated > Plants > Roots > Rhizosphere | place: USA: Michigan... | reverse complement strand
GCTCGAGCTCAAGCTCATCATCAAGGCGGACGTGCAGGGCTCGGTCGAGGCCGTTGCCGACGCGCTCACGCGCCTCACGAGCGAAAAGGTGAGGGTCACCGTGGTGCACTCGGCCGCGGGCGCCATCACCGAAGGCGACGTGAACCTCGCCGTCGCAGCCGGAGCCATCATCATCGGCTTCAACGTGCGTCCCGCCGGCAAGGCCGCCGCCCTCGCTCAGAAGGACGGCGTCCAGATCCGCCAGTACAGCATCATCTACAACGTCGTGGATGAGGTGAAGGCGGCGATGGAAGGCCTGCTCGCGCCGACGCAGGTCGAGAAGTTCATCGGCAAAGCCGAGGTGCGCCAGGTGTTCCGCATCAGCAAGGCCGGCAACGTCGCAGGCTGCATGATCGTGGAGGGCGTGGTGCGCCGCTCGTCGAATGCGAAGCTCGTGCGCGACGGCGTCGAGCTGTGGACCGGCAAGCTCTCGAGCCTCAAGCGCTTCAAGGACGACGTCCGCGAAGTGAAGGAAGGCTTCGATTGCGGTATCGCGCTCGAAGGCTTCGACGAGGTCGTCGTGGGCGACATCATCTCGGCCTACGAGATCGAGTCCGTGAAGCAGACTCTGTGATCGGATGCTCGAGCTAGGGCTTCTCTCGAAACCCGCTTCGCAGGTTTTGGGGCGTTGACACGATGTACGTGGGTGTCGCGCGGCTCGTCCTCTCCATTCCGGGCGCGCGGTCGCTCAAGGATCGGCGCCGCGTGGTGAAAAGCCTGAAGGACCGCGTGCGCGCCCGGCTGCCGGTCAGCCTGGCGGAGGTCGGCGAGCTCGAGCTCTACCAGGTCGCCACGCTCGGCGTTGCCGTCGTCGCGAACGAGTCGGCGCGCTGCTCGGAGGTGCTTTCGGCCGCCGTGGGCATGGCGCGCGTGGCGCGGGACGCCGTGCTCGCCGATGTCGCCACGGAAATCATGACGCTGGGCGACGGCGGGGGCTCCATTCGGGGCGGCATCGAGGCGGCGCTCGAGAGCCCGATCGGGGCAGGGGAGGAGGACCCGTGACGGACGATCCTCGCCGCACCAAGCGCGTGGCCGGCCTCGTGCAAAGCCACCTCACGACCGCGCTCCTGCGCGAGCTTGCCGATCCGGAGCTGTCGACGCTCGTCGTCACGCACGTCGATGTGTCGGCGGATCTGTCGATCGCCACGGCGCGTGTTCGTCGTCTCAGCGTCGTCGACGGCCCGGAGATGCGCAAGTCGGTCATCGCGCGCCTGCGCAAGGTCGTGCCGCGCCTGCGTCGCGCGCTCGGTCCGACGCTCAAGCTCAAGCGCGTTCCCGATCTGCGTTTCATCTACGACGACGGCCAAGACGCGCACGATCGCGTGGGCGAGCTCCTCCGCGAGATCGAAGACGAGCGCAAACCGGGCGGCAGCGACCCCGCGTAGAGTTCGCCCGGGCCTCGGCGTCAGTCGAAGCCGAGCGCGCGCCGCAGCGAGTAGTCGAATCGGATCCCGAGCATGAACGCGTCCGGCGCTCGTGTCCCGGTGGCATCGCGTGTGCGGCCGGTGCGCGCCTCGGCGTAGGCGAAGGAGAAGAACTCCCTGCCGTCGAACAGCCAGCGCACGCCGCCGATGAGGTCGCGCGTGCCGAAGTCGGCGTCGACGAACTGCGTGTCGAGGCCGCGTGGGACCGCGAAATCGAACCCCGCGTACGGCATGAGCGAGCCCCAGAACCGGCGCGCCACGAACAGACTCGCGCCGAGCGTGTCGTACATGACCGATGCCGCGTCGCCCTGCACGATCTCGTGGTTGCGTGTCCAGGTGCCGAGCGCGGCGAGCCGGAACCCCGCACCGTCGAATTCGACGCCGCCGGTCAGGGCGTCGGCGTCTCCGCCGTCGTAGCCGGGGAGGGTCGTAGGGACGTCGAGAAACGCGTGGGAGTACGTGACGCCCATGCGGAGCCCGCCACCGGTTTCGGCGATGACCGAGCCGCTGACGCTGTCCACCGCCGGTGACCTCGCGTCCATGAATTGCGCCTGCACGCCGAGGCGCAGGGGGCCGAGCGTCACACGGTAGGCGAGCGCGTCATCGGCACGTCCTTCGCCGGTTTGCCCGCCGTCGGTGCCGCCGTTGTACGTCGAGGTGCTGCGCGCACCGAACACCACGAAGCGATCCGTCCAGATGCTCACGTCGTAGTAGACGCCCCACTGCTTGCCGAACGTCAGCTCCCCAAAGCGCCCGAACCGCATCCCCACGTACCCGAGCCGCGCGCCGAGGGCCTGCTGCTGGGTCGACTCGAACGTTCCGAACCCCGTGTGCGGGTTTTCGGAGATGTTGTACTTCGTGTCGCCCTGCCCGAGCGAGAAGCTCCATTCGCCGCGACCGAGCACCGTGAGGCCGCCCGGGAGATCCTGCTCCGCGCGGATCCCGAAGCGGCTGCCGTTGTTGGCGACCTCGAGGCTCTCCTTGGTGAACGCGATGTTGCCGTCGAAGCGACCGTAGAGGTCAACGCGCTCTGCGACCTGCCGCAGCCAGGGCGGCCCGGGGGCTGCGGCCGGCGGCGCGGGCGCGGCAGCCGTGGCGGAGGGCTGCACGGGCGCGGCTGCAGTCGCCGCGCCCGTCGTGGCCGCCAGGTCGAGGAGCAGGACCGGCCACATCGCGCCTTCGCGTTGCCTCAGTCCTTCTTGATCATCAGCTGAACGCGGCGGTTCTTCGCCTTGTTGGCTTCCGTCGTGTTCGGCATCAGGGGCTTGGTGTCACCGTAGCCCTTGGCCTGCAGGCGCAGCGGGTCGACGCTGAGTCGCACGAGCGTGTCGACCACCGCTTGGGCTCGGCTCTCGCTGAGCTTCAGGTTGTAGGGCGCTTCGCCCTGGTTGTCGGTGTGACCCTGCACCTCGACGCCCTTGATCTCGGGATGCGTGTTCAGAACATCCGCAATTTCCTCGAGGATCGCGCTCGAGTCGGGCGTGATGTCGGCCGAGTTGTTGGTGAAGTGGACCTGCTTCTTCAGCTTGAGCTCGCGACCGGTGACGAGCACGTTCGGCTGATCCGGGCGCTTGTTGAGCGTCATGCGCGCCGGAACGTCCTCGAGGGCCTTGATCGTGAACTCTTCCGTGGACGGGAAGTAACCGGGGGCGTCGACCAGCAGCGTGACGCGTCCCGGCGGCACGTTCTGGAAGCGGAACGCGCCCGAGCCGTCGGCCGAGAGGTCGAGCTCGCGGCTGCGGGTGTCGCGGATCTTCACGTGCGCCGCACCGATCGCCGCGCCGGTCGCAGCATCGACGACCGAGCCGACGACGTTGCCGAGCTGCGGCAGTGCCTCGAGCTCGCAGCGCACCGTGACGGCGCCGTCCGGAGCCACCGCGCCCGGAGTGGGCGCCGCGCCCGGATTGGCGTTGGCGGTGGCGCTGGCCTCTTCGCTGAGGACGGTGACGGGGCACTGCCCGTCGCGGTAGCCCTTCGCGCTGATCGCGAGCGTGTAGTTGCCCGGCTCGAGGGTGAAGCTCTTGAACGAGCCGTCCTCGGCGCTGATCAGGCCCGAATAGGCGCGGCCGTCGAAGCGCACCTGCGCGGCCGCGATGCCGTTGCCGGACGCCTTGTCGACGACGGTGCCGGCGACGAACGGCATCGCCTTGGCGACGGGCGCCGCGACCTGCTTCTCGACCGTTTGGATGATGGGTGCCGGCGGCTCGGTGTCGATCGCCCAGCCCAGGCCGAACCAGATGTTGTAGGGCGGCTCGGGCGCGACTTCGTCGATGAACTGGCTCGTCGCACCGGTGCCGATGTCGACGGCGAGCAGGCCCGAGAGCCCGCGCTCCGGCCAGGGGAACACGCGCGCACCGAAGCTGAGGCGCGAGGGCGTCGTGGCGAAGCCTTGGGCTTTGGCGAGGCAAAGGTCGCCGTGCGCGGCCGCCACGTTCTCGTCACACACGTACTTCTGGCGATTCACGGGGATGTCGAACGTCCACTCCATGAACGGCCGCACGAACTCGTGGATGAATTCGCCGCCGATTCCAAGCTCGAAGGAGTCGACCCGGTTGATGTCGAGGCCGAAGCGCTCGATGCGCTGGATGCTCTCGCCGCGCCCTTCGGGGGGCGGCGTGCTCTCCACGTCGTGGACGAGCTCGGCGGAGTTGTCGAAGCGCCAGCCCACGTTCGCGTGGAACCGAAGCGGAATCACGTCGTCGGGGTTCGTGCGATTGTCGAGCGCGAGGGTCGCGAGGGCCTTGAGGTCGAAGCTCGTTCCGGCGCCCATGAAGCCGACGCCGCCGGCGCCGTTCAAGAGCAGGAGCTGCGCTTGCCCGCCGACCTGGAAAATCTGATCCGGCTCGACCGGCATGAAGCCCTTCACGGTGAGCGTCGTGTCGCCGAGCACCTGCAGCAGACGCGGGCGGCTGCGGCTGTCCGAGGTGGCCATGTTGTGCATCGAGATGGCCGCTTCGAGGAACGGGAAGAGCGTCGCGGAGAGGCCGAGGTGCATGGCCACGCGATCGATGCTGTCCTCGTCGGAGTCGGAGGAGGCTTGGTCGACCTGTCGCGGGCACGGAGTGCTCGCGTTGCAGAGGAAGCCCGAGGTCCCGAAATAGCTGCCGTTGACCGACAGGCGGAAGGTGCCGGGGGCGCCCGAGCTTGCCTGCACGACGCGCAGGAGCCCAGTCGAGCCTTCGAGCGAGTTTTGCTCGTGCAGCGTCGCCATGCGGCGGGTGCGCGCGGCGTTCGGGTCGGTTGCAGCGTCGGTGCCGCCAGCTGCTGCGGCGGCGGGGGCACTCGCTGCGGCGGCTCCACCCGTGGCGCCGGCAGCGGGAGCGGCCGTTGCGCTGGTCGCGCCGTTCGCGCCGTTCGCGCCGAAGCCGAGATCGATGTTGCCTTCCGCGCTGGCTCCAGCACCGTTGCCCGAAGCGGGCGGTGCGGCAGGCGCCGGCGGCTCCGAAGCGGGCGGCGGAGGCGGCGGAGGCGGCGGTACGTCTTGTGCGAACGCGAGCGTGCTAGTCGCGAACGATCCTAGAAGGCAGAGTGACGCGAGCCCGGAGCGATTCATGTTTCCTCGTACCCGTGGGTAGAACGCCAGCGAGCGCCCTTACCCCGGGAGCAATTTGAGAGTCCCGAGGCCACCAATGCATGGGACGGCCACACTCTTGCAGGCCGACCCGCCGCCCGCAAGATGAAAGGCGCGGCCGTCGGCCCGAGGGGCAGCCCTTCGGTAAGCACTCTTGCTATGCTGCCCCGAGGCGTCGTGACCGAGGCTCTGATCCGCGTCGAGGCCCTGCACAAGGAGTTCCGGCTCGGTCTCTTGCGGAAGCGAGTGGCCGCAGTTCGGGGGGTGTCGTTCGAGGTGGAGCGCGGCGACATCTTCGGCTTCCTGGGGCCCAACGGCGCGGGCAAGACGACCACGATCAAGATGCTCACCGGGCTCATCGCGCCGACCGGGGGCTCGGCGACCATTTTCGGCGAACGGGTGCCGAGCCCGCGAGCGATGCGGCGAGTGGGTTTCCTCCCCGAGAATCCCTACATTTACCCGTACCTCACGCCGACCGAATTCGTGGAGCTTTGCGCTCGCCTCTCGGGGCTCTCCTCACGCGCGGCGCGCGATCGCACGCGCAGCGTGCTCGACCAGGTCGGGATCCTCTACGCCGCCGATCGCCCGGTCGGACGTCTCTCCAAAGGAATGTTACAGCGAACCGGTCTCGCGGCGGCGCTCGTCGCCGATCCGGAGCTCTTGATCCTCGACGAGCCGATGAGCGGGCTCGACCCGGTCGGGCGCAAGGAGGTGCGCGACCTGATCGTGGAGGAGCGCCGCCGCGGTCGCACCATCTTCTTTTCGACGCACATCCTGAACGACGTCGAGACGCTGTGCGATCGCGTCACCATTTTACGGCGCGGGCAGGTCGTCGTGAGCGGGCGGCTCGAAGAGCTCCTGAACCGCGAGGTGCGCCGGACGGACATCGTGCTCCTCGGTGCCAGCGCCGAGCTCGAGTCGAGTCTCGTTGCGCTAGGACACGCCGCGCGCCGCGCGGGCGAGCGCCTCGTCGTCGAAGCGTCCGGGGAAGCAGCGGTGAGGGTCGTGCTCGAGGCGGCGTTGGCGGCGGGCGCCAGCGTCGTCGAGGCGACGCCGCGTCACGAGACGCTCGAGGATCTCTTCGTGCGCGAGGCGATCAAGCACGACGCCTGAGCACGCGCTCGGCGAGCCGCAGGTCGTCCTTGCCGAGCTCGCGCGTGACGAGCAGCGTCGCAAAGTAGGCCAGCACCACGAGGCCCGCCTCGGGCAGGGCCCACAACGGCCGACCGTCGGGCAGCACGTGCGCGACGGCCAGGGCGATACCGAGCGCGAGGCCGACGCGCGCGAGCACGCGGGGTGCCACGAGCGAGCCCACCACCCGCCACGTGACGGCGCCCGCCAGCACCGTTGCGACCAGGATCCCGAGCGAGGTGCAGATCGCCGTTCGGACGAGCAGCGCTTCCGAGAGTGGCGTTCCGCGGACCCAGCCGAAGCAACCGAGCACGACCAGCCCGAACGCGATGGCCGTGATCGTGAGGCTCGCCCGTTCGTGGCCGAGACCGTTCAGCACGGCGGTGAGCAAGCCGAAGATCGCGAACGCCCCGAATCCGAGCGAAAGGATGCCGAGCGCGCTCGCGCCGAGGCGCGCCGCGTCGGCCCCGATGACGAGGTGGAGCAGCTGGCGTGGGAGCCCGGCGGTGACGCTGACCATCGCGCCCGCGACGATCAGCGCGACGCGAAGGCCGTTCTGCAGGTAGGTCGCGACGCGCGTGCGGTCGGGATCGTGGCGCGCGCTCGCGAGCATCGGGAACAAGACGAAGGTGATGGCGATCAGGAGCTGGTACGGCAAGAACGAGAACATCTGCGTGGCGCGGTAGGCGCCCACGAAGGTGTCGGCGGCCGTCGGTGCTGCGCCCGCCGCCGCGGCTGCCTCACCGGCGAAGCGGCGGAGCAACGTGAGATCGGCTTGGAGGAGCAGGTTCAACAGCGTTTGCGCGAGCAAGAGTGGCGCGATGAACGCGACGTGCCGGCCGACGCGCGACGCCGTCTGTCCGGACCGGCCGACGCCCACCACGAATAGCGCGACGACGAGCACGATCGCGGCGGCGAGCAAGGAGCCGAAGCACGCCCCCTCTGCGGCGTGGGTGCTCGTGCCGCCGCTCCGTGCGACGAGCGCAGCGCCTCCGATGATGCAGAGCGTGCGCACCGTGGCGGCGCCGATGTCGAAGAGCGCCTGCGAGACGAGCTTTCGCTGCCCGTTCAGCGCTCCGACGAGCGGCGCGTACAGCCCGTAGGCCAGCAGCACGCCCGTGAGAATGCGCAATGAACCGACGAGGTGAGGGGCGCCGACCGCCGTGGCCGCAAAGGGCGAAAGCGCGTACGCGAGCGCCGCGAGCACGACCGCGAAGCCCGCGTGAACGGCGAAGGTCTGGCGTTGCACGGCGGGCCGCTCCGCCGCGGGTGCCGCTGCGACCGCGCGGCTCACGCCCTGGATGCCCGTCGATACGATCGGGTTGTACGCGATGCTCGCGAGGGACAGCGCGCTCGCGAGCGCCCCGTAGCCGTCGAGGCCGAGGAGCCGCGGCAGCGCGCCCTGTTGCACGAGACCCGTGACGAGGAAGTAGAGCTTTGCGCTCGCCACTGCGAGCCCACCGCGGCCAGCCTGGCGCGACGTGTCCTCGGGGGGAGAGGCGGCAGTTTCCTTGACGGTGGCGCTGACGGTCATCGAAACAAATGGGGAAGGTAAGAGCTGGCGTGGACGGGAGGAAAAAACCTGGACCCTTGGGGCCAGGCACCCTAGCGTGAAGACTCGGCTCAACACAGAGGTGGCGGCGTGAACCAAGTTCATCACATGGCAGGCGGCGGCTACGGACCCCCTGGCGGCGGCGGCGGTGGCGGTGGCGGTTGGGGTCCCCCGCCTGGTGGAACGCCTCCCGGTGGTGGGCATCCCCCCGGTCCTCCCGGTGGCGGCTATCCTCCCCCCGGCGGAATGCCGCCCGGTGGTGGCCAGCCTCCCGGTGGTGGTCAGCCCCCGGGTGGTGGCGGCTGGGGTCCGCCTCCCGGCGGCGCCCCGCCTGGTGGTTACGGTCCTCCCGGTGGCGGCCCTCCGCCTGGTCCGCCCGGTGGCTATGGACCTCCTGGCGGCTACGGTCCTCCCGGTGGCGGCCCTCCCGGTGGTGCGCCGCCTGGTGGTTACGGTCCTCCCGGCGGTGGTCCTCCCGGTGGCTATGGTCCTCCCGGCGGCTATCCACCCCCCGGCGGCTACGGTCAGCCTCCCGGTGGCTACGGCGGCGGCTTCACTCCACCGCCCGGCGGCATGGTTCCGCCCGGTGCGATTCAGCCCGGCGGCGCGGGCCCCGTCTGGACGCCGATGGAGGCGTACGCCTTCGCGTGGAAGCTCGTCACCAAGAAGTTCGGCGCCGTGGCGGTGCCGCTCGTCGTCGGCGCGCTCGTGATGGTGACGCTCATGGGCGTGGTCTATGCGGCCGTGATCCTCGGGCCTCAGATCCTCGTCGAGCAAGGCCTCATCGATGGCTCACTCGCCCTCGTGCTCACCTACGCATCGATGAGCGTATTGATTCTCGTCGTGCTGGTCATCCAGTCCTACATGTTGGGTGGCTTCCATACCGTGGCTCTCAAGGCCGTGCGGGGTCAGCCCACGTCGGTGGGCGACGTCTTCTCCGGTGGGAAGTACATGCTCACCTACTTCATCGGCCTGCTCGTGCAGCAGATCCTGACTGCCATCGGCTACGCGCTCTGCATCGTCCCGGGCGTCATGCTCATCTGCGGCATCTGGGCGTGGGGCTACCTCGTGATCGACCAGGGCATGGGCGGCGTCGACGCTCTGAAGCGCAGCTGGGAGATGATGAAGGGTCACAAGATGAACGTGTTCATCTGGGGCCTGCTGTCGATCCTCGTCTACGTGGCCGGCGAGCTCGCTTGCGTGCTCCCCGTTCTGCTCATCTCGATGCCGATGATCATCATCTCGTCCGCGTGGATTTACCTACGCATCAAGGGCGAGAGCATTCCCGAGCCCACCTGAGCGCACCTCCGCCGCGGCCAGGCTGAACGGCCGCGCCGGGTTCGGCCCGTTGGCCGCTTAAGTGTCCCAGGCTGGAGCCGTCCATGAGGGACAGGCCCCACGTGCCCCCTCTTCAGCCATGACGGCGCTCATCTCACCGCCTCGCACGAGCGAGCCCCCACGGGTAGGGGTGATCCCCGGGGCGGGCAGCATCCGCCCGTCGATCGCGATCCGGGGGCGCGTCGTCCTCGCCGATGACGACGCCGACTTGCTGCGCGCTCTCTCGCGCACGCTCGAGCGCGCGGGACACGACGTGTCGAAGCTGCCTGACGGAACGCGCGCCTGCGAGCACATCGCGCGGCTCGACCCGCGTGACGTGGACGTGGTCGTGACTGACATCACCATGCCCGGCGCCGACGGCCTCGAGGTCATGCGCGCGGCCCACAAGCTCGACCCCGATCTGCCCGTCTTGTTCATGACCGGCATGCCGACCGTCGAGACGGCGGTGCAAGCGCTCGAGTGCGGCGCGTACCGGTACCTCCTGAAGCCCGTCGATCCCGACGTGCTCCTGCAGGCGGTGGCGCAAGCCGTCGAGGTTCGCCACAGCGTTCGCGCGCTGATGCCCGACACGCGTCCTGGCCTCAATCCGCCGAGCTCGCGTGTTCGGGCCGAGCTTTCCAGTCGCTTCGATGCCGCTCTCGCCCACCTCTGGATGGCTTTCCAGCCGATCGTTTGTTGGAGCGAGCGTCGCGTTCTCGCCTACGAGGCGCTCGTTCGCACCGACGAGCCGAGCCTCGCGCGCCCCGATCACCTGTTCGACGCCGCCGAGCAACTGCACCGCGTTCAGGAGCTCGGTCGAAGGATCCGTCGCGCCGTGGCTCAGGCCGTCGTGAACGCACCGCCCGACGCTCTCATCTTCGTGAACCTCCACGCGAACGATCTCACCGACGACGAGCTCTTTGCGCCCAACGCGCCGCTCGCCGCCTTCGCCGAACGCATCATCTTCGAGATCACGGAGCGCACCTCGCTCGACAAGATGAGCGACATCCAGGAGCGCATGGCCGCCCTGCGGGCGCGCGGCTATCGCATCGCCGTCGACGACCTCGGCGCCGGGTACGCCGGCCTCTCGAGCCTCGCGAGCCTGCAGCCCGAGGTCGTGAAGCTCGACATGTCGCTCGTGCGTGGCGTGGACCAGCAGCCCATCAAGCAGCGGCTCGTGGCGTCCCTCCAGACCCTCGGCGGCCCGCTCGGCATCCGCGTCGTGGCCGAAGGCGTCGAAACCCAGGCCGAGCGCGACACGCTGATCGGCATCGGCTGCGACCTCTTCCAGGGGTACCTGTTCGCGAAGCCGGCACGTTCGTTTCCGACCGTGAACTGGTAAGCCGGCCCAATCCTTCTGATTTTCGGCCGATCCGAGCGCTGCGAAACGCCTTGACCGCAAGGCCCGCGCGGGTACTCTTCGCGCCCATTCCAGCGTAGCTCAGTTGGTAGAGCAGGCGGCTGTTAACCGCCGGGTCCCTGGTTCGAGTCCAGGCGCTGGAGCCAAAGAGGGTGAGGGAGAGCCCGCGCGACGCGGGCTCGTTGTTTTTGTTTTGGCTCCAGCGCCTGGACTCGGACCTTCGGGCGGATGCGGGCGGATCTGCAGCTCGGCGTGCGGTCGGGTTCCACGATGGGCCGACGGTTTCGAGTCCTGGCGCTGGAGCCA
>Ga0070682_100002240_pt1 | contig 10716 bp, 4 predicted proteins | sample KBSC63LmetaG_FD_64668 | JGI IMG/M metagenome (GOLD analysis project Ga0070682, IMG submission 64668) | Corn rhizosphere microbial communities from Kellogg Biological Station, Michigan, USA - KBS C6-3L metaG | ecosystem: Host-associated > Plants > Roots > Rhizosphere | place: USA: Michigan... | reverse complement strand
CGTCCGGCTCAGGCGGCGCGGCGGGCGCTTCGGGCGCCACGGGCCCTTGCGACATCTACCAGTCCGCCGGCACGCCGTGCGTGGCGGCTCACAGCACGGTGCGGGCGTTGTACGCGGCCTACAGCGGGCCGGTGTATCAGGTCAGGCGCTCGGACAACACCACGAAGGACGTGCCGGCGCTGGCCCCCGGCGGCTTCGCGGACGTCTCGGTGCAGACCTCGTTCTGCTCGGGGTCGAAGTGCACCATCTCGATCCTTTACGACCAGACCTCGAACCACAACAACCTGCTGAAGTCTCCCGTCGCGCACTGGCTGGAAAACGGCGGCACCGAGGCTGACGCCAGCGCCGGCCAGATCATGGTCAGCGGCCACGTCGTGCACGGCATCTACGTGACCGGCTACTCGACCAACGTCGCGTACCGAAACAATGCCACCAAGGGCCTGGCCAAGGGTGATCAGGCGGAATCGATGTACATGGTGGTCGACGGCAAGCGCTACAGCGATCAGTGCTGCTTCGACTACGGAAACGCCGAGACCAGCGGCAACGACGACGGCAACGGGACCATGGAGGCCGTCTACTTCGGCAACGACATCACCTGGGGTGGCAAGGGGCAGGGCAACGGACCCTGGGTGGCGGGAGACCTGGAGAACGGCGTGTTCAAGTGCGACAAGGGCGGCTGGCAATCGCAGTCGCTGTCCGTCCCCAGCGCCAAGTCCATCACGGCCAGCTTCGCCGTCGCGATGCTGAAGGGCCCGTCGGGAAATCACTTCACGTTGAAGGGCGGCGACGCGCAGTCCGGCATCCTCAGCACGATGTGGGATGGGGCGCGGCCCTCGTCCGGCTACGCCCCGAAGAAGCTGCAGGGGGCCATCATCCTGGGAACCGGCGGCGACGGCAGCAACGGCGGCACCGGCACGTTCTTCGAGGGCGCCATGACCCTGGGCAATCCGTCCGACGCCGCGGACGATCTGATCCAGGCGAACATCGTGGCGGCCGGCTACGGACACTAGGGTCAGGAAAGGGAGCCGACCACAGTTTCCTGGACCAATCGGGGACCCGGGCAACCACTGCGAACGTGACGCCGGTGTGGCAACGGTGAAAATGAATCGCCGACGTTTCATCGAATCTCTGCTGGCCTCCGGCCGGCAGGTTCATCCAGTGCGTGACGACATCCGGCAGCGGGTCTTCGCCCGCGCCGTGGCCGCCGCCGCCGAGGCAGCGGCCGGTCACGATGGGGAGCGCGCCTGCGGCGCTTGCCGCAGCCATCGCCCGCTGCGACGCTGCGCCGCCCGCCACCGGCGCCCGGTCGGCCCACGACGGTTCTGGTCGCTGCTGCTGAGGCAGACACCGCCGGCGTGGTGGATGATCGCTTCGGGGCCTCTCCGGACGCCGCGGTCGAAATAGTTGGGCCGCGTCAGGGCGAGACCAGGATGACGATGCGGCCGCTGGCGGCCGTGCCGTCGGCACCCTTCACCGCGTAGGTGAAGCTGCCCAGACCGTGAGAGCCGGCCGCCGGTGCGAACTGCGCGGTGTGGCCGTCGCTGGCGAGGGTGACCGTTCCGCCCGTCCCGCCCGCCACGGAGAAGGTCGGCGAGACCTTGCTGAATCCGGCCGTGAAGGCGGAAAGATCGACCGCCGCGGCCGAGCCGGCGGATGTCGTGGCGTGCGGCGCCGCCAGCCAGTCGACGTAATGCTCGAGCAGCGTGTAGCCGTCGGCGCCCTTCGTCGTGGCGTCGCTGGCCGCGGGATCGGAGCCGGTGGCCGCCTCCCAGACGTCGGGCATGCCGTCGCCATCGCCGTCCGGCGCCGGGGTGCCGCCGGCGATCGTCCCGTAACCGTTGCCGGGCAGGCCGGTCTGCGCCTGGCTGGTGTAAAGGTCGGCGCCCGGGCCGGTCGTGCCGGCGCCGGTCCCGGCCGTGCCCTTGCCCAGCGTCATGACCTGGCCGAGGATCAGCGTGTCCAGCGGATCGCGGGGCAACGCCCCCGCCTGGGACATGGCCACGCGGGCCGCCGACGGGGCGGGCAGCGGCGGAACGGCGTTGCTCTCGGGGGACCAGGCGCTGGTCAGCACCGTGCCCGTCCCCTGATACCAGGTGGGTGTGGTGGTCGCGCCGTTCAGCGTGCCGTCGAGGTCGGTGTCCTTCAGGTTGCCCGCCGCGTAGATCGACTGGTTCTTGTCGATCTGGAACCAGGTGTCGTCCGAGCCCGTCGAGGCCGGTCCGAAGATGAAGTAGTTGTTGACGATGTCGTGCTGGAAGCTGGTGCTGGTGTGGGTCGTGTACCCGGCCGACACGTTGTAGAGCACGTTGTTGACGAAGACGTTGTCGACCTTGGCCAGCGGGTTCCTGTTGTGAGAGTTCGCGAAGATGTTCCGGTACCACGACCACTGGCTGGAGACCGACTCCGTGTGCGCGCCGAACTGCTGGCCGGTAGGATCGGCGATCAGGCAGTCCTGAAAGGTGATGTTGGTGACGGGGTGGTTCTGCCAGTCGTCGCTGACGCCGTCGATGTCGTTCCAGGGCGCCAGCTCGAAGCTGGCGTGATCGATGATGACATCGCGCGCGCGATACAGGCTGAGCGCGTCGTCGTCGGTGCTGGCCGTCTCGCTGCCGGGGCGCACGCGTACGAACCGCATGATGACGTTCGAGGAGTTGGCGAGCGACAGCTCGCCGCCGCGGAAGCCGATACCGCCGCCTGGCGCGGTCTGCCCTGCGATGGTTAGGTTGCTGCTGATCGACACGGCCGTCGCGAGCTGGACGTAGCCGCCCACGTCGAAGATCACGAAGCGGTTGGAATGGCTGACCGCATCGCGGAACGAGCCGGTGCCGGCGTCGTTCAGGTTCGTCACGTGATAGACGACGCCGTCGCGCCCACCCGTGACCATCTTTCCAAAGCCCTGGGCCTCGGGAAACGCCAGGGGGGCAGGGGGCGCGCCCCCCGACCCGGTCACCCCTCCGCTGCCCGGCGCTCCGCCCGAGCCGTGCACGCCGGCGGCGCCCCCCGTGCCGTTCCCCGTCCCGTTCCTGCCGGCCACGGCGGCGCCGCCCGGACCGCTGCTGCCCCCGGACGGCGTTCCGCCGCCGCCACCGGTCGCGCCCTGGGGCGCGCCACCGGTGGCCGGCCCGCCGCCGCTCGCCGATCCGCCCCCCGTGCCCGCGGCACCGCCCCCCGATGAGCCTCCGCTGGCCGGCGCGCCGCCGGTTCCCTGCACGCCACCCGACGTTCCCGCATCGATGGACGCGCCGCCAGTGCCGGAAGTTCCGCCGCCGCCGCCACCGCCGCTCCCGCTGCCCTCCCGGCCGCCTGCACCTCCCGCGGAGGGCTGGCTGCATGCGCACACCAGCAGCGCGAACGCGCCCCAGACGGCGCACCACGAGGCGGACGATCGACGGAACGGCGGGCTCATGTCACCGCAGTGACGGCACCCTGGCGAACCTGGTCAGAGGCGTCACCGGGCGAATCGGGAGCGCGCCTTCTGCGCCACGTGATCGCAGTGCCTTCACCCGAGCGGCGAACGCCGCGGGCGCCCGCGCTTTCGTCGCAACGCAAAGCACAGCCACAGCGCCAGCCCGCCGCTGGCGCTCGCCAGACCGGCGGGCGAGGAAGCGGCCGCCAGATCACAGGAACAGCCGGCCGCGTCGTTGCCGGTCAACGGGGCGCCGCCGTCCGCAGCGTCTCCGGTCCCCTGGCCGGCGTCCGTCGCGGGCTGGCCCGTGCCGCCGCTGCCCGGCGTGCCGCCGGAGCCCGACGCGCCGCCGCTGCCTTGCCGGCCACCGGTCGCGATCGCGCTGGCGCCGCCGCTGGCCGCGGGCCCTGCGCCGCCGGTCGCCGTCAGGCCGCCCGAGCCCAACGAGCCACCAGCGCCCGAACCCGCCGCGCCGCTGCGCCCGCCGGAGCCGGTAGAAACCCCCGTGCCGGGCCGTGCCCCCCCGGCGCCCGTCATGCCGCCAATGCCGCCGGTGCCCGTCTTGCCGCCCGCGCCCGGCGCTCCCCCGCTGCCGGTCGACCCGCCGGCGCCGTCGAGCGGGGTCAAGACGACCCGGTACCCGTCGCTGTTGTTCGTGCTCGGCACCGACACGGTCACCTGATCGTTGCTGATGGCCACGTCGCTGGCGGAGACCGTGTCCGTCACCTTCACCACCGTCGTCCGGTTGACGAACGGCGTGTGTTCGACGACGACGTGCACGCGCGAGCCGAAGAGCTGCGTGGCGCCGAACCCCTTCAGTACGACCTGCACGCTGCCGTCGTTGACGCCGCCGAACAGCACGCTGGCGCTCTTGCCGGCGGCGTCCACGTTGGCGAAGCCGTCCAGCGCCGCGCTGTCGGCGGCGTTCGCCGGTGTCGTGCTGACCATGTTGCCGGCCATGTCGCCGTACCACTTGTAGAACCACCAGCCGCCGTTCGGGTCGGTGTTGGTGGCCAGCAGGCTGCCCAGGCGCCCCGGGTGCCCGACGTCCCAGAACGAGATGCAGGCGCTCTCGACGCCCAGCCGCTCGAACTTCGCGATCAGCGACGCGGAGGCGCCCGGCTGCCCCTCGACCGTCAGATCGGCCTTGCCACTGTACTCGTTGATGGTGATGGGCAGCGGGCCGATGCCCAGCGTCTTCTCCAGGTTGCGGTAGTTCTGGACGTTGGCCGTGACGTTGCCGCCGCTCAGCTCGTGCCAGCCGATGATGTCGGGCAGGCAGCTGTTGGTCTTGCAGTAGGACAGGAAGCTCTGGATGAAGGACTGGTTGTAGTAGGACGTCGACGGGCCGGTGATCTTGATGTCGGGATCCAGCTGGCGCAGCTGCGCGTACGTCTGCTTCCACATGTCGTCGAACGACAGGCTGCTGCTCTTCCAGGTGCCATCCGGTTCGTTCCAGATCTCGTAGGCGTAGATGTTCGTCAGGTTGGCGCTCTTCCGGCGCGAGACCGTCTGACCGATCTTGCTGAGGAAGTCGCTCTCGCTGGTGAACGCGTAGGGCCAACTGGGGAACCAGTCGGCCAGGCGGATGGTGACCCGCCCGCCCACGGCGGCCAGGCGGCCGGCCACCACGATGGCGTCGCCGATGGGCTGCTGCACGTCCGACGCCGGGTTGTTGAAGACGTTCGGGTGCAGGGGCGCGATCAGATTCGTGACGTCCGCCGGCTGCTTCTCGAGCACCCCGTACAGTGAACCGCTGGCCACGTGCGTGACGGGACGGAGGGTCGACGACAGATCGACCGTCAGGGTGGTGGCGTAGGCGCCCGAAGAATGCCCCCCGAAGATCCAGCCGAGGGCGAGCACGACCAGCGACGCGCGCCGCCAGGACGAAGAGGGCAACATCCTTCGTACTGTCCCCAGGCAGCCGGTTGTTCGCAGGAAATCGCAGAACCGCCACCGGCGGCCAGGCGAGCGCCGGTCGGCGCGCCTGGCGTGCGTTCAGCCCAGGCGCCCGGCGCTGGGACGCCGGCGCCGTGAACGCGACCGCTTTCCCGCCCGCCGCGGCCGCAGGGGCACGACGTTTCCCGGCGCCCCGACGGCGGTGTCGTCTGCCTCGGGCAAGCTGTCCTGGGCCTCGGGCGGCTCCGCGTCGGACGCGGACAACGATTGACCGCCCATGACCAGCGCACGCACCACGTCGGCCTGCTCGGACTGGGTGCGTTCCTTCTCGAGCAGCCGTTCCCGCAGCAGGCCGGTCATCGACCTGGCGACGCGACGGGACAGCGCCGAAGCTTCCTCCAGCGCGCGCACGGCCCCCCACAAGGCCACCTCCACCTCTTCCGCCTGCGCGGCCGTCAGCCCTTGCAGGGAGAAGGCGTGTCCGACGTGGCAGCGGAAGGTGTGGTAGCCGTCTACATCGCTGACCGTGAGCCTGCCGTGGCAGTTTGGACAGACGACCTCGACATCCGCTCCCAGCTTCGATCCTTCCGTTTCGCGCACCTCCCGGCGCACCCCCGTCGGCCAGGGCGCTGCCTTGCTGTCCACCAGGCGTCGCAACAGCGCGGGCATGTCTGCCAGGCGCGCGACGTGGTCGACGGGGACGTGCGCGACGGCGCTGCTGGGCATCGAGGGTGCGGCGGCCTCGGCCGGTTCTTGCACGACGGCCAGACCGCCGCGTGACTTGATGGACAGCAGGCCCGCCGTGCCACAGTCGAGATTTCCGGTCAGCACCACGCCGATGACGCGCGGGCCGTACGCGGCCGAGGCCGTTCGGAACAGCGGGTCCACTGCCGGCCGATGGCCATTCTCGCGCGGGCCGTGTACCACCTCGACCCGGTCGGTGCGAACCAGCAGGTGGCGGTCTCGGGGCGCCACCAGGATCTGCCCCGGTCGGATGGGCTCGCCGTTCTCGGCGGTGCGGACGGGCAGCCCACCGGGACGTTCGAACAGGGTGGCCAGCTGGCTGTCGTGCGACGGATCAAGGTGAATGACGACGAAGACGGCGGCGGGCAGATCGCGCGGCAGACCGCGCAACAGCCTGCGGACGGCGTCGACTCCGCCTGCGGACGCGCCGATGACGACGATGTCGTGCGTGTTCTCGATGGGCGTCCGGGGCATCGGACCTCCTGCAGCCAGGGCTTCATGTGTGGTCGATGGGCCTCCGGCGCAACCCGCGCAGCGCTGAAAAAGCCCCCGAAAGGCCCCGAAAATCGGCCGATCGCCCGTGATAAGCTGCCCCGATGAAACGTCCCAAGCGCATGCCTCGCCCGCCGTCCAGCGGCGGCGCGAAAGCGGGGAACGGGCCGCCGAAGCGCAAGGGACGTGCTGCTGGCAACGCGGAGCGGGCAAAGGCCACCGCCAGGGTCACGGCAAAAGCGGACCGCCAGCATTCCGTGGCGGAGCCCGCGCGCCTGGCGGCCGGCGTGACAGGGGAGCACGCCTCCGGCCCGCACTTTCTGATCGCCGCGGTGGGCGCCTCCGCGGGCGGGTGGCCGGCGTACTCGGGGTTGCTGCGCGCCATTCCCGCCGATACGCCGCTCGCCTTGCTGCTGGTCCAGCACCTGTCGCCCGACCACAAGAGCGTCCTGCCAGAGCTGCTGTCGAGCATCACCAAGATGCCCGTGGAGACGGCGCGCGACCAGCTGAAGCTGAAGCCCGGGCACATCTACGTGATTCCGCCCAACACGGTCATGAGAGTCGTCGACGGGACCCTGAGCGTCACGTCTCGTCAGGAGGCCCGCCTTTCGAATGGCCTGGGACCCGTGGACGCGCTGTTTCGCTCGGTGGCAGAGGTGTACGGACAACATGCCGTGGGCGTGGTCCTGTCAGGCAGTGGCAATGACGGCGCGGCAGGCGCGACGAACATCAAGGAGGCGGGGGGCATCATCCTGGCCCAGTTGCCCGAGGAGGCCGACATCGATGGCATGCCTGTCGCCGCCATCGCTACCGGCTCGGTGGACGCTGTGCTGTCCGTCGCCGAGATCGGCGAGCAGCTCACCCGGCTGGCCGCTCACCCCTTCTTCCGGCGCGAACCGACGGACGAGGATCCGGAGCTGGAGCTGCCCTCCGCGATTGGGCACCGGCGGCGAATCTTCCAGCTGTTGCGCCGGGCCACCGGCGTCGACTTCAACCACTACAAGCCGCCCACCCTGACCCGGCGAATCCACCGTCGAATGGCGTTGCACCGGCTCGCCGCGCTGGCGGACTACGTGGCGATGCTGGAGCGCGACCCGCGCGAGTTGCACCGCCTGCAAGCGGATCTGCTGATTCACGTCACGTCGTTCTTCCGCGAGCCCGACTCGTTCGTGGCGCTGGCCCAGAACATCCTGCCCGCCATGCTGCGCGACCGCTCCGAGACGCCCTTGCGCGTGTGGGTTCCGGGCTGCTCCACCGGCGAGGAGACCTACTCGCTGGTGATGGTGATCATCGAGTGCCTGGGAGAGCGGGCCGAGCACGTACCCTTGCAGATCTTCAGCACCGACGTGAGCGAGGCGACGATCGAGCAGGCGCGCGCCGGAGTCTTTCCAGGCTCGATCGCCGCCGATGTCTCAGCGGAGCGGCTACGCCGGTTCTTCACGCCCTCAAACGGCGGATACCGCATAAACAAGGCGGTGCGGGACCATTGCGTCTTCGCGCGCCAGGATCTGACGCGGGACCCGCCGTTCTCGCGGCTGGACCTGATCGTCTGCCGCAACCTGCTCATCTACCTGAAGCAGCCGACCCAGCGCCGGGTGCTGTCGGTGTTTCACTACGCGCTCAACCCCGATGGGGTGCTGATGCTGGGGCGATCGGAGACGGCGGGGCCCGCCGCCGACCTGTTCACCATCATGGACAAGCGCCATCAGCTGTACACGCGCAAGCCGGGGCACGCGCGCATGGATCTGGAGTTTACGCCGCCCGGGGCCCCCGAAGCCGCTCCCCGGCCGCCCGATGCGCCGCCCCGGCCCCACCGTGGCGCATCCCACGAGTGGGACGCCCAGAGTGACGCGAACCGTCTCCTGCTGGATCGCTACGCGCCCCCGGCCCTCATCCTCGACCCCAGCGGGAAGATCATCAGGTCCCGCGGGAACACCGGTCGCTACCTGGAGATGCCCTCGGGCGACGTCACGCTCGATATCTCGAAGATGATCCGCTCCGAGCTGCTGTTCGCCGTGCGGTCGCTCTTGCAGGAGGTCGCCTCGGCGGGCAAGGCGGCCATGCGCAGCGGCGTGTGGGTCACCGGCGATGGGTCGGCGGCGCTGGTCGACTTGCATGCCATCCCCATCGGCACCGGCGAGACGCGGCAGATCATGCTGCTGTTCGAAGAGGCCCCCCGGCGCGGGGGCACCGCGAAGGCGCCCCCGCCGGAGAAGGCGCGCCCCGAGGCGGCAGGCGGCGGCCGCGCCACGAAGCAGATGGTGACCGAGCTGCACGGTCAGCTGGTGGACACCCGCCAGCAGCTGCAGGGGATCATCGACGATCTGGGCGCGGCGAACGAGGAGCTGCAGTCAGCGAACGAGGAGGTGCTGTCCAGCAACGAGGAGCTGCAGTCGACGAACGAGGAGCTGGACACCGCCAAGGAAGAGCTGCAGTCGACGAACGAGGAGCTGAGCACGCTGAATGACGAGCTGCACGGCCGCAACGAGGAGCTGAGCCGGGTGAACAGCGATCTCGTCAACCTGCTGGCCAACGTCCAGATCCCCATCGTGATGGTCAGCGCGGATCTGCGCATTCGCCGCTTCACCCCTGCCGCCGAGAAGACGCTGAACATCATCCCCTCGGACGTGGGCCGTCCCATCGGTCACCTGAAGCCGAACTTCGTCTGTCCCGACCTGGAGAGCCTGATCGCGCGCGTGATCGACAGCGTGACGATCTACGACGGCGAGGTGGAGACGCCGGATGGCCGGAAGCTGGCGATGCAGATCCGCCCGTACAAGAGCGTCAACAATCACATCGACGGCGCGGTGGTGGCCCTGTTCGAGGTTCCGCCGTCGCGTCGGTAAGCCACGCGGTGCCCAGGCGAGCGAAGGTTACGATTTCGGAACTCGGCTGTAGCGTTCTCCAACAGACTCGCCGCTGGAGGGCGCGAATCGCCCGGCAGCGGGGCCGCCGCCGGTGTCGTTTTTTCTTCTTTTCTGCCGCTATCCGTCGGAGGACAAGCTAGAACGGCGCTTCGGGATTTCGGTGGGTGCCGTTCGTCCTGGCCTGGCAGGACGACGCCGGGTTCGAGGTCAATGCGCGGGAACACGGAGGGTCGGATGTCGTCAGGTGAGCCGGCAGCGGACGCCGTCACGGTCTTGATGAACGAGGTCGCCCGGCTGACCGCCGTCGAGCAGCGGCTGCGCGCCGAGAACGACAACCTGATCGAGGCGCGTCGAAGCTGGGAAGAGTCGCTGGAGCACTACAGCGAGCTGTTCGAGGTCGCGCCGCTTCCCACCTTGACGGTGGATCCCTCCGGATTCGTCCGTCAGGTGAACGCCGCCGCGGTGGCGCTGCTGGGCACCAGCGTGATGGGCTCGGCCTTGCGCAGCCAGGTTCAGGCCCAAGATCGACGGAGATTCTTGGACCTGATGCGAGAGGCCACGCGCCTGCCCGATGTCGATGCCACCTCCGAGCTGACGCTGCAGCGGGCGGACGGCAGGCTGGTCCGCACCCACATGAGCGCGCGCTGTCTGTTGAACGGACCGGCGTCGACGATCGTCACGGTGCGTGACCTGACGGAGTCCGATCGCTTCGCTGAAGAGCACCGTCGCCTGCGCGCGACGGCGCAGGAGGCGCGGGCCGCCACGGAGGCGCGGGACAAGTTCATCGCCATGTTGAGCCACGAGCTGCGGACGCCGCTGACGCCGGTCATGGCCGCCGTCTCGGCGGCGCTCCGTCGCGACGACGCGGGGCCGGCCGTGAAGAAGACGTTCGCGATGATCGCCAGGAACATCGAGGCCGAGCGACGACTGATCGACGACCTGCTGGACACCTCCCGGATCGTGCACGGCAAGCTGCGGGTCGATCGCGTCCCCGTGGACGTCCACCGGGTGGCGCGGGACGCCTTGGCGGGCATGATGCCGGAGATCGCGCGCAAGGGGCTGAAGCTGTCCGTCGAGCTGTCGGCGGAGCGCTGCTGGATCAGCGGCGATCCGGGGCGCATCCGCCAGGTGTTCTGGAACCTGCTGCAGAACGCGGTGAAGTTCTCCAGCGACGGGGGAGGCCTGGGCTTGCACTCGTGGAACCGCGACGGCGTGGTGGCGATCGAGGTCCGCGACACCGGGAGCGGGATCGCCCCGGAAGTGCTGTGCCGCCTGTTCGCGCCGTTCCAGCAGGGGCAAGTCGATCCT
>Ga0070682_100002239_pt1 | contig 10719 bp, 13 predicted proteins | sample KBSC63LmetaG_FD_64668 | JGI IMG/M metagenome (GOLD analysis project Ga0070682, IMG submission 64668) | Corn rhizosphere microbial communities from Kellogg Biological Station, Michigan, USA - KBS C6-3L metaG | ecosystem: Host-associated > Plants > Roots > Rhizosphere | place: USA: Michigan... | reverse complement strand
TGCAAATCTACCGCTGAATTTGACGCAGGCACAACGCGACTTCTTTGGTTCACACACTTATGAGCGCGTCGATAAACCCGAGCTCGGTTTTGTTCATACTGAATGGGAAGAGTTGTTAGAGAAGCAGAGCTAGGACGGCAGTAGACCGACCGTCAGGGAGGGGCTTGAAGGCGCACAGAAAGCCCTACCTGACGGTCGGGCTACTGCCCCGCGGTCAACATTTGGGCACTCGCGATGGTTAGATGAGCGCCGAACCAAACTTAAGAATCTTCGCAACGCTTGAGCAATTAGCGGTCGCTGCCGCCGAACGCTTTATCGATTTAGCCGCTGCCAGCGAGAACGCTTCAGGTCAGTTCTGTGTCGCCCTATCTGGCGGTACCACTCCGAAACGAGTTTACGAATTGCTTCCTACCGAAGACTTTTCCAGTCGCATTGACTGGTCACGCGTACAGCTGTTTTTTGGCGACGAACGGGCGGTGCCTCCCGATCATCCCGACAGCAACTATCGGATGGCCAATGAGGCATTGATCTCCAAAGTTCCCATCCCGGCTGAGAACGTGCATCGGATGCGCGGCGAGCTTGATCCAAATGCCGCCGCCGCGAGTTACGAAGTCGAGTTGCGGTCAGTTTTCAGCGGCCAGGAGTGGCCACGGTTTGATCTGATCTTTCTCGGCTTAGGCGAAGACGGACATACTGCGTCGTTGTTTCCCGATGCAAAAGCCACGAAGGAAAATAGGCATTGGGTTGTGGCAACCGAAAATCCAGCCACGGGTCAGGAGCGAATTACGCTGACCTTGCCCGCTCTCAATCACGCGAAGCAGATAACTTTTTTAGTCGTGGGAAAGAATAAGTCGCAACGCCTGAAAGACGTGTTGAGGCAGTCAGAGACGTCCGAGAGATTTCCGGCTCAGGCAGTCAAGCCCGTGAATGGAAATCTGGAATGGTTCGTCGATAGGGCAGCGGCGTCGCTGGTGTGACAGTTTCCTAACAGTGAACGTAACCGAGCAGCCAAAACACGATGATGAAAACCAGAATGGTCGAGATACAGCCGCCGCCAAATTTCCACGCCGCTGCTCCTGCAAGTAGTCCCCGTAACGGTCCTTCCATAGTTTTACTCCCGGTCGGTTAGTTTTAAAAAGTCTTAGAGGGTCTTAGCGGCTTGCGATTATCGTTTGGAGTACCGCCTTTACACAGGCTTTTAGTGAATGATTAAAGGCCCGTCTAAAGGCGGTACTCCAAACTAACTGATCTCAATATCAGCCGGCTGCGGCCGCTTTCATTTCCTTGTTCTTTGCTTCCTCCATACGGGTGCCCAGCGCATCAGCCTGTTCTTCGCCTAGCACCTTACGAGCCTTGGGAAACATTTCGCCTTCTTCTTCCTCAACGTGATGCTCGACATTCTCTTTGAGCACGGTGAACTTTGCGGTCCACTCTTCCTGATCCTTGCTCATGCTTTCGAGTTCGCCCAGCAGTTGTTTGACCAGGCGATGTTCTTCAAACGCTTCGAGCGTAATGTCGCGGGTTTCGTCCGCTTCTTCGAGCGCCGGATAAAAGATTGTCTCTTCGATGCGCGCGTGCACGTCGAGTTCCGTCTTCAACTGGGCGAATAATTCTTCGCGGGTTTTCACCCCTCGTTCCGTAGTGGCATCGATTTTTTCCAGGATGCCGGCGACCTTTTTGTGGTCGGCCTTTAGCAGGGTAAATGCGTTCATTTCAATCCTCCTTGAAAAGTAAGCTTCAATGATTCAGGGCTTGTGTGAATTAGGTCGCACGTAAACCAGACACTTAAGTTCTGTTCAGTCTGACCTCGGCAATAGGGATGCCACGCGCCAATTTCTTAGGCCTGTTACCTGACCGCAGTTCGTTTCATGAAATTCAACAGAGATTTTTCTGCCCCGTGCAGTCTGCGACCGCGATAACTGAGCAATTCATTGAGCGTGTTGAAATAGCGATTGATCATCTTGCCGTTCTCGAAGTTATGGATGATCTCGGGACAGATGTACGCGCTCCGACAAACAGCGACGGTATTCCCCAGAACCTCGGCCGTCTCTTTGATCGCTGCCACCACTTTCCGTTTGCGCGCGGTCGGTTTTTCGACCAACTCCGTGCCCATACGCGCCAGCGCACACGCGCACACAAGCGTTCCAGCCCAGGTGCGAAAGTCTTTGGCGCTAAAATTTTCACCCATGATTTCGCGAATGTAATTGTTGATGTGTTGGCGTGTGATGTTTACAAATTCGCCGTTGCCGTTGCGATACTTGAAAACCTCGCGCGACGGAAATTTCAGCAAACCGCGAACAATCCTTGCGACCTGCCGATCTTTTAATTGGCGTGACTGATGCACGCCTGACTTGCCTGGAAAATCGAATTCGATCACATCGCCCTTAACCTTGACGTGCCTGCGGTTCAATGTGGCTAATCCGTAACTACCGTTTTCACTTGCATACACCTGGCTGCCGGGTCGCATAAAGCAAGTGGACAGGATTCTCAGGATCGCAGCCATGACCGGTTCTTTTCCGAGACCCGGTTGGCGAATTTGAGTAGACACAGTTGCGCGCATTTTCGGCAACGCTTCTGCAAACTTAATTAGACGGCGAAACTTCCTGGCCTCGCGTCGCCGCACATGGTTTTCGTGATAGAGATACTGCAATCGTCCTGCGCCGTCTTTACCAATAGCCTGCACCGTTCCTCCAGGCCGAGAGTTGATCCAGGTGTCAGTCCATGCCGGCGGAATCTTGAGCGCGTCAATTCGCTTAAGATCAGCGGCCGAGACCTTTTTCCCATCCACACGTTTGTATTTAAAGCCACGAGCCGGGGTGCCAACACGTTGTATACCCGTGCTCTGAAGCTGTTCATAACGTGTCATGTGTGAATTGGTGAAGCGTTAAAAGGCTCGGACTGTGATGAGACTTGTGCTGCTTTTGGGAACTAGGGATAAAGAGACGTCACCCTCACTCCGAAATCTATTGTTTAGAAGTTTCAGCTAACCCTACCGATCGCCTCGATCGCCTTGCCCGGATTTAACTTTTGTCTTCGCCTTGTGCTTCACGTCCTGAGCCAAAGATTTACCCTGATCATCCGACTCCTTAAACTGTCCCTGAGTATCCCGGCGTACATAGCGCTTGTCGGTGCCGGTGTCGATCAATTCGCGTTTGCCGCTTGCCTTTTTGTTTGCCATCGGTGCCTCCCCCCGGAATGTTTCGCGAACTTCGTTTTGTGTAGGCTTCCTGTACAGCTCGAAGTCACACTTGTTTATTAACAGACCACCTTCGCGGCCTTTACTGATCGTCAGGACCGTCATCGGGCAATCGCAATGCCATCTTTTGTTCGTGAAAAACTCTATGTTCGAACGATGGGCCAAAACCGGGTTGCGTGAGATCGCGTGACGCCGGAGTAGGGCGCAGCATTTGCAGAGTTTGTCGAAGAATAGGTGATCAAATCGTGTGAGGGAGGTGGAGATAAATGCCGAGAGGAGATAAGGGCGCGTACACGGACAAGCAGAAACGCCAGGCGGAACACATCGAGGAGAGTTACGAAGAACGCGGCGTATCCAGCGACGAAGCAGCGTCACGCGCGTGGGCAACGGTGAACAAAGAATCTGGGGGCGGCAAGAAGAGTGGTTCGGGCCGCGGCAAGAAGGAAAACCGTAGTGCTTCCAAAAAGGGCGGGAAGAAAGGCGGGAAAAAGAAAGCGGCAAAGAAGGGCGGCAGCAAGAAGAGTAGTAGCAAGAAGGGCGGCGCAAAAAAAGGCCGAAAGAAATCCTCAAAGAAATAGTGAACGGGTAATCATGGCGACTAAGGCAAAGAAATCATCGGGGAGTAAAACGCCAGCTCGGCGCAGTGTGTCTCCGAAGAAGCGCGCGGTTTCCAGTAATGGCGCAGGCAAAGTTAACGGGCAATTGAAGCAGCCGAAGTCACCCATGCCAGCGCAACATCAAGCGAAGCCCGGCATTGAGTCGAAACTTGATCCACGCCCACGCTATGAAGCGCCTAACTACAAAGGTTCCGAAAAGCTGAAAGGAAAAGTGGCACTTATTACCGGTGGGGATTCAGGAATCGGCCGGGCCGTTGCCGTCATGTTCGCGCGTGAAGGCGCCAATGTCGCATTCACTTATTTACCGGCGGAGGAAACGGACGCACGTGAGACTGCCGCAGCGATCAACGAAGAAGGCACGGAAGCGATTTCGTTTGCCGGCGATCTTCAGGAACCCGAGTTCTGCCGCAACGTAGTAAAGCAAACCGTGTCGAAGCTGGGTAAGCTCGACATACTCGTGAATAACGCAGCCTATCAACAGCACCAAAAATCGCTCGAAGACCTTAGCGAGGAGCAGTGGGACAGAACTTTTCGCACCAACATCTATGCATATTTTCGAATGGCGAAAGCAGCTCTGCCGCACTTGAAAAAGGGAAGCGTCATTATTAACACGGGCTCGATTACCGGCCTCGATGGCAGCAAGGAACTACTCGATTACGCTGCTACTAAAGGTGCGATACATGCCTTCACGAAGTCGCTGGCCCAGAACCTGGTCGAAAAGGGAATTCGCGTAAACTGCGTGGCGCCGGGACCAGTTTGGACGCCGCTGAATCCTTCCGACAAACCGGCGAAGGAGGTTGCGAAATTCGGCGCAGACACGCCGATGAAGCGCCCGGCACAGCCGGAAGAAATCGCACCGGCGTTTGTTTACTTTGCTTCAGAAATTGATTCGAGTTACGTAACGGGGGAAGTCCTAACACTACTCGGTGGAGAAACCACCGCAGGTTAACTAGTCATTTCGCAGGAGGAAAAACATGGGAGACGATGGTGGCAGCGGTAGCGCGGGCGTGGTAGCGGTGCTCGTAATTTTCGTAATCCTGGTGGTAGCGGCGCTGTTTGTTTTCGGCGGCCGGCTATTCGGGGGTAACAAGAAGGTCGACGTAAATATCAGCGCGCCTTCCAAGTAACCGACAATTGATAACAAGGTCGCTCAGCCGCAGCGTCAGTCGATCTGAAGGCGTTCTGCGGCAAGGTCGACAGTGTCGCTGTCCACTTACGTCTGACAGTTTAGGCTGCGCTGCCGGCGGTGTGGATCCGCTGGCGCGCGGCCTTTCCGTGAAAGGGAGAGAAGTTAATGAACCAAGTATTTCGTAAGTTTTCCGTCGGTGCCGCGAACGCACTCGGCTCATCATGGATGTTCATCGGCAACGTCTTGCTGATTCTCATCTGGCTCGCGGCTGGACCTTTTTACCATTACTCCGATACCTGGCAACTCTTGGTTAACACGGCAACCACTGTGTTTACCTATCTCGCTGTCTTCCTAATTCAAAACACCCAAAATCGCGATGCCCTCGCGATTCATTTGAAACTGGATGAACTGATCAAGGGGGTCAGCGGGGCGCGAACCCAACTGGTTAATCTACAGAGTCTTTCCGATGAGGAACTGATGAGTCTGCAGGAAGAATTCACGAGGCTGGCAAACCGTCACGCGAAGGCGAGTGATTCCACGAGCCTGCCGCAGCCAGAATCCACCGCAAAAGTGAATAATCAAAATAGCTAATTTGGAATCAGCGCCTGATTAGAAGTTGTTTAAGGGTGTTCCCGCAAAAATTATGAAACGTGCTGCCCAAAAATCCACCGCCCTGTCACTGGTGCCCTCTGAAGTAGTTAGTCGCGACGCGAACCCCGATGAGCACTCCCCGGATCTAAAGGATTCCTTCGACGGCTGGCTTAATTCAGTCGCTCCGACACTCTTACAGTCGGCGCCCACCCAGAAAAATATCGACCACACTGCGCGCTGGCGCTCGCTTTCCTCGATTGACGTAACGCGCGTCAATCGTGCCACGGTCCGCGAGAGTTTTGCACACCGGCATTGGCCGCCCGACGTGGTCACCAGTTTTCTTGCCGCCGAAGTAATTAAGCGCACTAACAAGAGTCATTAGTAAAAATGCCGCGAGTCGATCCCTCGCGGCATTCTGGTTTTCGTTTGCAGTACTGCCTTTAGGCGGGCTTTCCCTTAAGGATCAAAAGCCCGCCTAGGTACTCCAAACGACAAAGAGACAACTCACGCAGTCTCGGGGTAAGGAAGGGGGCCTGCCCCCGCTCCGATCTAAGGCTTCTTGTTTTGCTCGTCGAGCCAGGTCTTGAGCGGCGCAAAGTAGTCGATGATCGCGGTCGCGTCCATTTTATCTTCGCCGGTCATCGTCTTCAGCGCTTCCGGCCAGGGCTTACTCAAACCCATCGCCAGCATCTGCTTCAATTTTTCGCCCGCCTTTTTGTTGCCATAAATCGAGCATTGATAGAGCGGTCCGCTGAATCCTGCTTCGCGACAAAGAGCGCGGTGAAACTGGAACTGCAAAATGGCCGCGAGAAAATAACGCGCGTAAGGCGTATTTGCCGGCACGTGATATTTCGCGCCCGCGTCAAAATCCTGTTCGCTGCGCGGAGCCGGCGGCGCCAGTCCCTGATACTTCTCGCGCAAATCCCACCACGCCTTGTTGTAGCCCGTCGCCGGAACTTCGCCTGAGAAAACTTTCCAGCGCCATTGATCGACGAGATACCCAAAGGGCAGGAACGCGACCTTATCGAGGGCGCGCTGTAACAGGAAACCGATGTCCGCGTTCGGATCCGGCGTCTTATCGATCAAACCGATCTGCTTCAGGTAAGGCGGAGTGACTGACAACGCCATGGTGTCGCCGATCGCTTCATGAAACCCATCGTTCGCGCTGTCGCGGTAAAGAAACGGCTGACCCGCATAGGCCATCTGGTAATAGTTATGACCTAGTTCGTGATGGACGGTGGTGAAATCTTCTTCGTTGATTTGGATGCACATTTTCAGGCGCACATCCTTTTCAAAATCGAGATCCCAGGCGCTGGCATGACAGACTACGTCGTGGTCGGCCGGTTTCGTGAACAATGAACGATCCCAAAATGTGGGCGGCAGCGGATCGAAACCGAGCGACGTGAAAAACGATTCGCCGTAATGTACCAGTTGTTTTGGTTCGGTATTCCGCGACTTCAGGATTTGGGTCAGATCGTAGCCACGATCGCCGCCGGATTCAGGTTTGAGTAAAGGATAAATGTTTCCCCATTGTTGGGCCCACATATTGCCCAGCAGGTGCGCCGGAATCAGGCCATCTGGAGGCACAACATCCTTACCGTATTTTTCGGAGAGTTTGCGACGCGTGTAGGTGTAGAGCGAGTCGTAAAGCGGCTTTACCTGTTGCCAGAGCCGTTCCATCTCCGCGGCGAAAGCGTCGGGCTCCATGTCGTATTTCGCGCGCCACATTGCGCCCGTATCCGCGAAGCCCATTTCCTTTGCGCCCTTGTTGCTGAGTTCAACGAAGCGCGCGTAGTTGTTCCGATAGGGCGGCGATATCGAATGCCAACCGAGCCAGGCGCGTTTTAACTCTTCCGGATCGCGGCTGTTGCCCATGATCTCTTCGAGGTCGCCGAGGCTGAGACATTTTCCTTTATCGCCATCCGGACAATATTTCCCCTTGCCGTAATCGCCTTCAAGGGATGCGGCCAGCCTGGTCAACTCTTCGCGCTCGTTTGGATCTTTAGGCGCAGGTAAGGTCAACGACAGTTTCAGCAGCTTCAGCTTACGCGCGACGTCAGGCGATAACTGCAAACCCTCGAAGCGCTTCGCTTGTTCAACTAACTCGGTGGTAGCGGCAATCACTTCCTTGTTCGCATCAGCCGAGAGTGCTTCAGTGTCGTCAGTGATAAACGTGCTCTTGAGCCAGTCGGCCCGACTGTATTTGACGTTGAGATCTAACAAGCGCTTTTCGGCGTCCGCTACAAATTTCTCCGCCTCGGCCGGTGTTCCTTTTGCATCAGACACAGCCGGCGAACCAGGATTCGTCTGGCATGACGACAACAAACCGACAACCAAGCCAAGCAAAACAAATGCGGTGAACCACGCGTGCCGGGTGCGACAAATGAAATTCATACTGCCTCCGTTGGCTGCTGACTGATGGATTGCTTCGGGGATGGTCGATTGTAACCAGAGGCGCTGAAGTTTGAAAGCCGAAGGCCCAACTATGCATGTGCTCAACCGCCGGTGAATTGAACGGCGCAAAAAAGTTTATTTCGGAATTGCGAACTTCGTGTTAAGTTGCGGCGATTGAGGAGACCCGTTGACATGAATTTTGCTTCGCATTCAGTTAAGAATAAAGCGACTCGCCAGCGTGCGAGTTTTTCTTTGGACATCGAGATGCCAAAAGGACATTTTTTCGCCGTCCTTGATTTCAGCACTCATGACTATGCGAACCTCGACGCTTCGCTAGCCTCGAAGTTGCAAACTGTTGCCAGCTCCTTCACCTCTGTCTCGAGTTTCTCGGCCGACTTGTTCCTCGGCTTCATGGCCAAGGAGATTAATAACTTCGTTCATAGTCTCGCCGAGCAATCGGGTGGGCCCGAATTGCGTTGCAGTGCGGCGCTCTGCTGGCTCAACGACAACGCGCTTTCTCATCTGCTGCGCGGCGATGCGACGATTTCTGTTCGCAACGGTGAGCGGGCATCGGAAATTAGCACGATGCGCGGAGCGAAACTCGGCTCCGAGCATTTTGAAGCGCCCGTTAGTGGCGAAGTCGAGGTAACGACACTGAACGAAGACGACGTCGTTTTCATCATGACGCGGGCGGTGTCGGACTTATTTGCCGGACACACTATGCCGGCGGACGGCGAACTGGACGCGCAAGCCACAGCGGAGTCGGTGCTTCAGTCAACCGAGAGTGCGACTGGCGATCGTGCATTCATTGTTATCCGCGGACCGTATGCGCCGCCGCTCGATGCGGTGTCAGCTAATGAACTGCGTTCGTCAGTTGCGGCGCTTGAGTCTCGCCTAAACGCGCTGGGGTCAGTTGGAACATCTGGTAGCGAAGCGGCTGTTGCGGCTGTTGTAGCGCGGCAAATCGACGAACAGTTTGGCCAAACGATCGCGGAGCTGAAAGATCACCTTTCGAATAAGCCCAGCACACTGGACTTTCTCGAACTTGACGAGAAGCTCAAGAGCATTCAATCCCTGTTGACTGGAAAAGCTGAGTCGGCCGACGTGGAGGAGTTGCGGCGCGACCTGATGAAATCCGATTCGACAGAGAAAGCCATTCCCGTTGCTGCGCTCAGTGAACCAGAGGTCGTTCCATCGCGACGGGGGTCACTTTTGCCGACTGCTCTGTTACTCCTCGCGCTGGCGGCGGGCGCGGGGTTTCTCGGTAGCTGGCTGGCTTTGCGCCGCGCGAGTACGCATCCGGAAGTGTGGTCGGTGAAGACTTCGGGTAACGAAATTTCGTTGCGGCGCGAAGACGTGAATTCAGAAGCGATAAGCCTGCCTGCCAGTCATGCCCTGCCCGCAGCCGAACAAAAGTTTTCGTCGTTCAGCGATGCACAGCGTTACATTGCGACGATCAACGGCCCACCCGCATTGTCGAGCGAGACGCCAAGCGCTGCCGCTTCTCCGTCAGCTGAATCGACTTCAGAAATAACGATTAAGTCAGGCGATTCACTCAAGAAAATCGCGCAGCTCTACAATGTTCCGGAAGAAAAGGTTAAGGCGCTGAATCCGGAGATCAAACGGTGGGAATTGATTCAAACTGGACAAAAAGTAGTAGTACCGTCAGCGTCGCCTACCGCCACACCATCGCCTTCGCCTGCGGCAGATCAAACGGCAGCGACTAGTACCACCGCCGAGGTAACGGAGGTAACGGTGGGCCCGGGTGACTCATTAAATGAGCTGGCGCGCCGCTTCAATACGACGGCAACGCGGCTTAAGGAACTGAACCCGCAGATGAACTGGCCGCGCATCCACGTGGGACAAAAAGTAGTGGTGCCCACGCCGGCTCGCGGTTAATCGTGAGGTTAGTTTTGCAAGCTTCCGGGATTGACTGCTGCCGCCACGATCGCGTGCAACGCGATCACTCTTTGCGTCTCCAGGTTTGCCTCGTAAGGAACGACAACGTAATGCAGGCGTTTGCCGGCCACATTAAGAAAGTTGTGGTAGGCAAGATATTGCTTGCGGCCGGTCAGAGGTCCCAGCGTTGAAACTATTCCAGGCTCGAGGAATATCACGTAAATCGTCTGCGGCTCGCTCGGTGGGAGCGATGCTGAATTCGTCAGGTCAGTTAGCACCCCACGCACTGCCAGGTCAGATACCTTTTCGTCATCCGCAAAATTAGTCGGCACTTCTCGACTGTAAGTCGTATCAAAAAGATTATCGATGCCAGCGCTGTTCAGTCTGTCAGCGTCAGGACCAGTTGCCGCTCCGGACAGCAACGACGTAAGTCTTGTCTCTCGTTCACGCAGATTGGCCGAGGTCCATTCACTGCCAAGAAAGATGCTGAACTGCTGTGGGCTGTGCACAACTGAACCAGTCACTCGCGGCAGAAACAGTTTGGCCTTCAGCTTCGGGTTAATGATAAACGCCCGACCGCCGTCGTCATCGATCACCGGCTCGTCTAGCGGCTCCGATTGTTTCGCCGTCGGCTGTTGCGCACTAATGGCTACAGCCGAACAGAACAAAATGATGATGGCGAGATAAGTGCGCATATTAATCTCAAAAGGTGACGTCGAGCGCGAAGTCGTCAATGATAAAAGAAGTTTGCAGCCCCTGATCTTCAACGCCCACCAGATAGATTTGAATTGTCTGACCTTTGTAAGCCGAGACATCGAGCGATGTTTTGCTGTAAGGAGCCTTGGGACTGAGATTCGAAAAGCTTGCGAGCGTGGCGAGCGTGGCGCCGGCAG
>Ga0070682_100002235_pt1 | contig 10733 bp, 8 predicted proteins | sample KBSC63LmetaG_FD_64668 | JGI IMG/M metagenome (GOLD analysis project Ga0070682, IMG submission 64668) | Corn rhizosphere microbial communities from Kellogg Biological Station, Michigan, USA - KBS C6-3L metaG | ecosystem: Host-associated > Plants > Roots > Rhizosphere | place: USA: Michigan... | reverse complement strand
CGCCTGCTTCCCATGTTTGGCCGCGACGAAAAAGTATCGGGAACCCGCCTGACCGCCGTGCAATACATCATCCTCGGCGTTTTTCTGATTTTGGCCTACGGATTGTGGCGGCTGCAGGTGGTGCAGAGCGACTTCTACTCGGCGCTGGCGGAGAAGAACAAGACCCGTGAAGTCCCTATTCTTGCGCCCCGCGGCAAGATTCTTGATCGTGAAGGGCGCGTCATCGTGGACAACTATCCTTCCTTTACGGCATTGCTGCTGCGCGACTCTACCCGCGATCTTTCCGGGGATGCAGACATAATCGCGCAGGGCCTCCACCTTGATCCCAAGGAAGTCCGGGAGCGCCTGCACAAGTTTGCCGGCACTCCGCAGTACCAGCCCATCTATCTCAAGGAAGACATCACGCCGGACGAACTGGCTTTTATCGAATCGCACCACAACGAACTGCCCGAACTGGACACCATCGTCGCCCACCGGCGGCTGTACCCGCGCAACGGGTTTATGGCCCACCTCGTAGGCTACGTGGGAGAAGTCAGTGAACAAATGCTGAACCAGCCACGCTGGGAGCTCTACAATCCCGGCGACGTGGTCGGCCGATCCGGGGTTGAGTTGGAATATAACGCGATCCTCATGGGAAAGAATGGCTCCCGCCAGGTCCTGGTGAACAGCAAGGGGAAGGAAATGGGGGAACTGGACCAGAAGCCGGCAGTCCCCGGAAAGCAGCTCAAGCTGACCATCGACATCGACCTGCAGATCGCGGCGGAACAGGCTTTGAACGGGAGGAACGGGGCCATTGTAGCGATGGACCCTCGAACCGGCGAAATCCTGGCCATGGTCAGCCGTCCGACTTACGATCCCAATGATTTCGCGGTGCGAATTTCGAATGACCAATGGATGAAATTGGTCAACGATCCGGATCATCCTCTCCTGAACAAGGCCATTCAGGCGCAACTGGCCCCGGGTTCAGTGTTCAAGATCATCATGGCTACCGCCGGCCTGCAGGAAGGCATCGCGCAGAACATGAAAGTGAACTGCACCGGCGGGGCATCATTCTACGGCCGCTACTTCAAATGTTGGGTCGTGGCCGAGCACCGCACGCACGGTATTACCGACATCAGCAAAGCCATTTACCAGTCCTGTGATGTTTTCTTTTACACCCTGGCGGAAAAGCTGGGCATCGAGCGCATCGCGAAGTACGCCATGGCGTTCGGCCTGGGGCAAAAGACGGGAATTGATTTACCACAGGAAGTGAGCGGGATCATGCCGTCGGAGGAGTGGAAGATCCGCAATTACAAGCAAAAGTGGTATGCCGGCGAAACCATTTCAGTGGGCATCGGACAGGGCGCTGTGGCGGCAACGCCGGTCCAGTTGGCCCGGGCGATCGGAGCGATTGCCAGCGGAGGCTTGCTGGTGCGGCCGCATGTCACCGATCCGCGGGACTTGCCGCCAGGGATTGTGCCGGCGTCGAATGTGCCCGATCAGGTAAAAATTCCGATCGATCCCGCCAACTGGGAGACCATTACCGACGCCATGGCCGGCGTGGTGAATCCGGGCGGCACGGCGGCCCTGTCGCATTTGCAGGGCATCGATTTTGCAGGAAAAACGGGCAGTGCGCAGACCATCAGCAACGCGCTGAAGGCCAAGATGGGGGCGGCCGGCAAGGCCAACTTCAAGGACAACGGCTGGTTTGCCGGAGTCGAGCCCAGGCGCAATCCTGAAATTGTAGTGTGCACTCTTTTGGAAGAAGGGGAACACGGATATCTCGCGGCCCGGGCTGCGGCCCAGGTCATTAAGGCCTACGTGGACAAGCAACGCCGGCAGCCCACCAAGGTCGCAAGCTCCGGCAAAGTGGACGTCGGGGCTGTCTGGACTACCGGCTCGGAAGATGACAACCAGCTTCACGCCGGGCGTTTTGATTTAGAAGTATCGAAGCCGCGTGCGCCGCTGGCGCTAGCGGCGCCAGGAATACAGTAGCGTTTTTGGAGTAGCGCCGGCATCTTGCCGGCTGTCGTGAGGGCGTCCCGCCCTCACACCGGAGAGGATGCGCGCAGTGGTGGCTGGCCAGGCAATCCAGCCGAGTGAACTTGGAGGGAATAGGGGTCTTTCGACTCCGCATGACCGCTCGCCAGCGAGCGCTCACGCTCCGCTCAAGATGACATAGGGAGGAATCAGGGTAGTAAACACTGCCTACGGGCAGGGAAAAAATAGGAATTGGCCAACTACCGAGGACCAAGGGCCAACGACCAATTTCCTGACGACCGAAGACTGACGACCGACGACTGAATCTCATGTCCCGCTATATTTCATTCCGCGATTTTGACTGGCTGCTCTTCATCTTTGTGCTGATGATTTGCGGGCTGGGGGTGATGGAAATTCGCAGCGCCACCTCGCATACCAAATTCGCGGGGGCGCATATCCGGCAGGTTTATTGGATTTTAGGGGGCATCATCGGCATGTTCCTGGTCAGCCTGGTGAACTACCAGAAGCTGCTGGACCGGGTGCATTGGCTCTATATTGCGGCCATCGTTTCCCTGATGAGCGTGATGCTCTTTGGACAAAAGTACCTGGGGGCGCGGCGCTGGATCAAGCTGCCGGGAGGCGCCCACTTTCAGCCGTCGGAGTGGGTAAAGCTGATCCTGATTCTGGCGGTGGCCAAGTACTTCGCCGATCTGCACCAGCGGGAGCTTTCCTGGCCGGACTTCATGAAGGCGGGCGCCATCGTCCTGGTGCCTATGCTGATGGTGCTAAGGCAGCCCGACCTGGGCACCGGTCTCACTTACCTGCCGATCGCAATTATCGGACTTTTCCTGGGTGGGGTCCGCTTCAAGCAGGCGGCCATAGTGACCATAGCGGCGGCCCTGCTGTTGCCGCTGGCGTGGCATGCCTTGAAGCCCTATCAGCGCGACCGTCTTACCAGCTTCATGCACCCGGAGGCCGACAGTCAGGGTTCCGGATACCAGGTTAACCAGTCGTTAATCGCCGTGGGTTCTGGCGGCATCTGGGGGAATTCGGAGGGTTCCCAAACCCATTTAGCTTTCTTGCCCGTCCCACAAACGGACTTTATCTTCGCCGCTTTCGCCGAGGAACATGGTTTTGTAGGAGCCTTGGCGGTAATGCTGTTATACTTCATAGTGCTGATGCGATTGACCCAGAACGCGCAAACGGCGCCCGACCGCGCCGGCACGTTCGTGGTCATGGGTGTGGTGGCGGTGCTCAGCTTCCATATCCTGGTCAATGTCGGCATGGTGGTTGGCTTTATGCCGGTCACCGGAATACCCCTGCCGCTGATGAGTTATGGCGGGTCTTCTGTCCTGTTTATGTTTCTGGCGTTGGGCATCGTAATGAATGTCCGCATGCGCCGTTTCGTGAACTGACGCAGGATGAAGAATGGCAGGGGGTTAGCCCGCGCTTGCCATCCGCGGGAAAAACAAGATTAATTACGATCGCCCTCGCGTAAAGAGGGCACACGCCGGCTAGAAAAGCAGTTAGAGCCGGGCAGGATCAGGCAAAGGCGCTGCCAGGCCGGTAACGGCCCCCTCAGAGTTGAGAGAGCGGTCACAAACCTGGCGAAGCGCAATGCGATAAGTGCAAAAGATTCCTAAGCTTACGCAACGGATTCGGTCACGGAGAGAACTCCGGGGCCCGGGCTGTCCCTTGTCCAGGGCGGCTATCGCAGCGCTTGATCCTCCCAGTCTTTCCCTGCCTTCCATCCGGTGATCCCCTGGGCCGCTTTACGGCCCGGGACCGGAGTTCGCATGACAAGAGAATTATTTGTGTCTTCCACGCCCCACGAAACCAAGGTGGGCCTGGTCGAAGACGATCTGCTCGCTGAAATCTACCTGGAACGCGAAAACGAATACACCCTGGCAGGTTCCATCTACAAAGGGCGCGTGACTCGGGTCCTTCCCGGAATGCAATCGGCTTTCGTGGACATCGGCCTGGAGCGCGACGCTTTCCTTTACGTTTCCGACTTTATGGAGTTGGAAGATTCCGAGGACCTTGACGAAGTTCCCGCCAACCGTCCCGTGCCCGAGCGTTATCAGGCGCAGCCCCAGGCGGAACCCCATGGCGGTGAAACATTTGCTGCTCCAGCGACAGAGCCCCAAGCGCCGGAGTATTCGGAGGCAGGGGCGGGAAATGGCGAGGCGCCTGCAGTCGGCGAATTACGTGACAGTCGCGGAGGTTTTCGCGGACGCCGCCGCCGCCGCGGACGCCGCGGCGAGCGCATGCCGGAATCGAAGTTTGCCAGCCCAGCCACGGAAGCGCCGCGCGAGGCTTCCCGCGTCGAACGCCCCGAACGCTTTGAAAGAAACGAACGCCCCGAACGAAGTGATCGGACCCAGCGGCCGGAATTTTCCGATCGCGGTGCCCGGTCAGAACGCCCGGCGAGAACCGACCGGCCGGAGCGCTCTGAATACGGACCGCCGCCGGGATATCAGCCCATGATTCTGCCCGGCGAGTCCATCTCCAAATATCGAGGGCTGAACCAGACCCGGCCTGCACCGCTGACCGCGAGCGAAAGAGCGGCGACTCCGGTTCCGGACCAGCCGGCCCAGCCAATCGCCGAAATTTTCGCAGACGATGAGCCGATCTTTGCTGCGGCTCCCCCTGCCACTGCGGAAACGCAGCCTCATGAAGAAATTTCAGCCCCGCCTGTCCCGTCGCAGGTGGACGAAGTCTCCAGCGACTGGGACCGCGAACAGCAGCGTCTGCACCAGATGAACGTGGCTGCGGTGTTCGGCGGTGAAGCGGCGGAAGACGACGATGACGACCAGGAAAGGGCTGACGAATCAGACGACAGGCTCGTAGTCGTTGCCGAGCATTCCGAAGCTGCGTCCACTACGGCGGCGGGCACGGTTGAGGAAGAAGAGATCGAAGAGGAAGAAGCCGATCTGGCCCACTACGTCGAGGACCTTGAGGAAGATGCTGCCTTTGAGGAACTCGAAGAAGAGACTCACGCTGCCGGAGAGCATGAACAGCCGGCGCGGGAAATCGCGGCCTCCGCCGAACCCTCATCGGCGGACGCAGTACCCTTCTCCGCGGAACCGGTTTCTCCGGAAGAGATCGATGTAGCGGCGGCGGATGAAGTGGACGAAGAAGCCGAAGACGAAGCCGAACTGGACGAGGCCCAGGCGGAAGCGGAAGCAGTCCTGGCCGCCGAAGCCGGAGGCACGGGAATGACCGAAGCTCGCGCCGAAGTGCGCGCTCCGGCAGGCACCGCTGGCTATACCCAGCGCGCCCCGCGTCCGGGATACGATCGCCGGCCCCAGCGCGGCGGCCGACGCGGTGGCGGTGGTGGACGCCGTTCCCGCAGCAATGAACAGCGCAACATGCCGCTGATCACCGACCTGCTCAAGGAAGGGCAGGAGATTCTGGTTCAGATTGCCAAGGAACCGATCGGCAAGAAAGGCGCCCGCATCACCAGCCACATCGCGCTGCCCGGCCGCTTCCTGGTGTACATGCCAACGGTGAATCACACCGGCGTATCGCGCAAGATTGCTTCCGAAGAAGAGCGCCAGCGGCTGAAGCGCATCATTCAGAGCGAGCGCGAAAACGGCCATGGCGGATTCATCGTCCGCACCGCGGCCATGAATGCCGCGGAAGAAGACCTGCGTGCCGACATCCGTTTCCTCAAAGGTCTTTGGACTGAGATCAAGTCCCGAGCCGATGCCGGCAAGGGACCGACACTGATCTATCACGACCTCAACGTGGTCGAGCGGGTGCTGCGCGATCAGGTCACCTCCGACTTCTCCGCCATCTGGGTGGATAGCGACGAGGAATACGAACGCATCCTGCGCTTCGCCAACCGCTTCCAGCCCGCGCTGGTCAAGCGAGTCAAGCTCTACAGCAAGGAAACGCCGCTCTACGAACAATTCGGTCTGAGCGAGGAAATCAACAAGGCGCTCAAGTCGAAAGTCTGGCTGAAGAGTGGCGGCTACATTGTCATCAACCAGACGGAAGCGCTGGTCGCCATCGACGTGAACACCGGCAAGTACGTAGGCAAGACCACGCGTCTCGAAGACACCATCGTCAAAACCAACGTGGATGCGATCAAGGAAATCGTGCGCCAGATACGGCTGCGCGACCTGGGCGGCATCATCATCATCGATTTCATCGATATGGATGAACGCCGCAACCGGCAGAAGGTCATGCAGGCGCTGGAAGAAGCCCTGCGCAGCGATCGCGCACCCTCCAAGGTTCTTCAGTTTAACGATTTCGGACTGGTGGCCATAACCCGCAAGCGGGTGAAGCAGTCGCTCGAGCGCACCATAGGTTCGCCTTGCCCCTACTGCCAGTCCACCGGCTTCGTGAAATCGGTGACCACAGTGTGCAACGAGATCTATCTCGAGATGCGCAAAATCGCGAAACACCTGGAGCATGCTGACGTGATGCTGCGGGTCAATCCCGACGTGGCCAAGGCGCTCAAGACCAACAACGGCAAGGCCCTGATCGAGATGGAAGAGATGACCAAAAAGACGGTGATCGTGAAGAGCGATCCGGCGCTGCATCAGGAGCAGTTTGATATCAATTGACGAGCAGCTTCTAGCTTCTGGCTCCTAGCTTCTGCCTAGTACCCTCAAACACAACATGGAGAACGGGCGTCCCCGCCCGTTTTTTCTTTTTGCTGCGGTTTATTTTTGGTTTGTCATCCCGAGTGCGCGATCGAGCGCGCTGGCGCGGTGATAGCAAGTCGAGGGACCCCTACCTGGCCAACAACTGATCAGCTTATAGGGGTCCTTCGACTACGCCAACCGTTTCGCAAGCGAAACGATTGGCTCTGCTCAGAATGACAAAGAGGGAGGATGGTGGACGACTTATAGTCTCGCCAGCGACCCTGGTTTCTTGTCGGTGTTTGCCTGACGGTAGCCGCTCGTTGCACAATGGCAACCCGCGTTCCCGGAGAAATCGTGAACAAACTTAGCCGAGCAGTTCTCCTGTTTGGACTCTTGTGCTGGTCACTGACGTTGGCGCTTCCGTTTGCCTCCGCACAAACTCGCCCGCGCCTGAAAACCCGCAACGTTGTGCTGATCGTCAGCGATGGGCTGCGTTGGCAGGAAATTTTCACGGGCGCCGATTCCGCCCTGATGAACAGCGAACACGGCGGCATCTGGGCCGACGCGAAGGAGCTTAAACAGGCATTCTGGCGCGACGATGTTTCAGAGCGGCGCGAGCTGTTGTTTCCTTTCCTCTGGAGCGTAGTGGCCAAGAAGGGGCAGATTTTCGGCAACCAGACCAAGGGCAGCGTAGCCAACGTCACCAATGGCATGGCATTTTCATATCCTGGCTACAACGAGATGCTGACCGGCCACCCCGATCCGAATCGATCGCAACGAATTTGGCCCGAATCCCAATGTCACCGTTTTGGAATTGCTCAACCGCATGCCGGAATTCCGTGGCAAGGTTGCGGTATACGGAACCTGGAATGTGTTCCAGGACATCTTCAACGAAAAACGCAGCCGCTTAATCATGCAAACCGGATGGAACTTACCTGAGAAGGGAAAGCTCAGCCCGCGCCAGGAACTGATCAACGAACTCTATCGCACCACCACGCCGTTGGATAAAGAGGACACTTACAATTCATTTATTCAGGTACCGTTGCTCGACTATGTGAAAACATCTCATCCGCGAGTGCTGTTCGTAGGCTACGGAGAGACCGACAACTGGGCCCACCAGGGCCGCTACGATCTTGTTCTGGAGAGCGCGCACGGCTTCGACCACCTGGTGCAGCAGCTCTGGGAAACCATGCAGGCGATGCCGGAGTATCGCGACCAGACGACCTTCATCCTTACCACGGATCACGGCCGCGGCAGCGGACTGGTCGAGTGGAAAGAGCACGGAGTGGACGAAAAGGGATCGGAAAATATCTGGATCGCGGTGATGGGCCCGGACACTCCTGCGCGGGGCGAACGCGAAGAAAGTGGAACGGTCACGCAGGCGCAGATTGCGGCGACGGTTGCAGCATTGCTGGGCAAGGACTATCCGCACGATGTGCCCGCAGCGGCCCAGCCGTTGCCAGATCTGTGGTGATCTGCACGAGACGCGTAGGGGCAGATGCCCTCATCTGCCCGGCGGAGCGAAGCTCCGCTATCTTTAAATTGTTAAGCAAAACCATAGTCGAGCTGCGCTCGACCGGGCAGATGGGGACATCTGCCCCTACGTAGTTTGTGGGGGGAATTTGACGGCGGGTTAGCTCTTGCCGCGGCCGGCGATCATGAGTCCGGCACCGACTACCAGCAGCACGGCGCTGATGGCAGGCGAAACCTTTTCGCTGTCGTGGGTCTGAACCCCAATATTTACGTCGCCCGCCTTGATGCCGTGATTCTCCGAATGCGGAATCGCAACGAAGAACGAAAGGATTCCCAGGATTACAACTGCCAGCCCCACTACAAATAGAGCCTTCATTAGAAGCCTCCAGATTGAGAGTTGAGTGCATGGACCCGAGCGTCCATCGGCCGCTTAAGATGCGGTCGAGGACGAACGGGATGCTTCTCACCCCTTGCTATCGGCAAAATCCCGGGCAAACTCCACCAGGCTGCGGAGGGCAATTCCGGAGGGCCCTTTAGCGATCCAGGGCTTCTGCTCTTCCGTCCATGCCGTGCCGGCGATATCGAGGTGCAGCCAGGGCGTCTCTTCGGCAAACTCTTTCAGAAACATGGCGGCGGTGATGGCGCCGCCCCAGCGTCCGCCGGAGTTGACGATGTCGGCGATGTTGGAGCGGATGATTTCTTTGTACTCGTCGTCGAGCGGCAAACGCCACATTTTCTCCCCCGCCTTGTCGAGAGCATTGCTGAAGCGGTTGTACATAGCATCATCGTTGGCGAAGATGCCGGCGTTGATCGAGCCCAGCGCGACCACGACTGCGCCGGTGAGGGTGGCGGCGTCAATCAGGTGGGTGCAGCCGAGCTGGCGGGCGTAGAAGAGGCCGTCAGCCAGAACCAGGCGGCCCTCCGCGTCGGTGTTGATGATTTCAATCGATTTGCCCGACATCGCGATCTGAACATCGCCCGGTTTTTGCGCTTTGCCCGACGGCATATTTTCCGTGGCCAGAATGATGGCCGTGATCTTCAACTTGGGTTTGAGCAGCGCGATGGCACGCATGGCGCCGATCATCGTCGCGCCTCCCGCCATGTCGTATTTCATCTTCTCCATGCCGTCGCTGGGCTTGATGGAGATTCCGCCGGTATCGAAGGTGATGCCTTTTCCCACCAGCCCCAGCACCGGTTTTTCGGGCGCGCCCGCTGTTCGTAGCGCAGCACGATCAACGTCGGCGGTTCGTCGGAGCCCTGGGCCACGCTCCAGAATGCGCCCATCTTGAGTTCCTTGATCTTGGCCTCGCCGTAAACGTCGCATTTCAGTCCGACTTCCGCCGCCATCTTCTTCGCGCGATCAGCGAGGATGGTTGGCGTCATGCGATTGGAAGGTTCGTTGACCAGGTCGCGGGTAAAATTCTGCGACTCGCCGACGATTCGGGCCTCGTCCACCGCGCGCTCCAATTTGGCCTGATCACCGCGGGCGACGACGGTGAGGGCATCGATCTTCTGGTCCTTGCGATCGCTCTTGTAGTAGTCGGGATCGAAGTTGCCGACAAATGCGCCCTCGACGATCGCCCTGACCGCGTCATCGGGTTTCAGCCCTGCCTCCGGGGCGACCAAGGCAAAGCTGCGCAAGCCCTTCGCTTTGAGTGTGCGCACGGCAGCGCCGGCCAGGCGGCGCAGGTCGAAGGCGGAAAAGGTTTTGGCTTTGCCGCCGCCCAGAAGCAAGAGCCGTTTTGCTTTCAGTTTCTCTGGCCGATGCAGCAGCGTGGTTTCGAACGGCTTGCCGGTCACCTCGCCCCCGGCGATCACGCCCGCGGCCGCGTCCTTGACGGCGGCGTCTGCGGTTTCAATCGAGACTTGCGGCTTGTCTTTATCGCCGCGGTTCTTGTCTGCTTTGTCGAGCACGATCGCGACCAGGCATTCAGTTTCCACTTCGGCAGGATTGGAGAGGGAAAGATTAGTTTTCATGATTGTGTAGTTCCAGTATCGTCGGCGGGAAGGGAATTAGGCAAGAGCCAGCGGAGATCAGAGCACTACGATGGTGATCCCCCGGTTTCGCTTGCCCAGATCGGTATCCTGCTTCAGTTCCGGCCGGGCCTTGATGAGGGCCCACGCCTGCTCGTCGGACTTAGACCAGTTCTCGCCGAAAATGCAGGCATGAATGTCGCCTCGACTTGCCATCTGGGCCAAATGTCTTTGCGCTGCGAGGCGAATGTCGCCGCCGGCCCCACTCGATCCATAGCCATGAATGAGCTTGATGACGGTGCAGTGCGTTTGACGGGCTCGAGCGAGTTCGCAATCTAAGTGTTGCAGGGCTTCAGCAACGGTCGGCATCCCGGCTTTGAGATTTACAGTCTTGATGATCGGCCTCCGTTACGCACCTTAGTTTGATCCTACCCACTTCGTCATCCCGAGCGGAGCCGAGAAACCTCTTTTCTGCCGGCACATGGGGTTGCCGACGTCCGCGTGATGCAGACAAAGCAGGTCTTTCGACTTCTGGAAGGCACTCGCCAAGCGAGTTCCTTTCCTCCGCTCAAGATGACAAACCATCGTGACAAACCATCGCTCAAAATGACCAGGCATCCGAAGTTCGCAGCTCCAACGTGGGTCTCCAGCCACACAGTGCCTTACAGCCCACGTTCTGCGAAGATCTGGCCGTCCGTAACCCACGGCCAGTCAGTGACTTCCGTGATGGCT
>Ga0070682_100002234_pt1 | contig 10738 bp, 9 predicted proteins | sample KBSC63LmetaG_FD_64668 | JGI IMG/M metagenome (GOLD analysis project Ga0070682, IMG submission 64668) | Corn rhizosphere microbial communities from Kellogg Biological Station, Michigan, USA - KBS C6-3L metaG | ecosystem: Host-associated > Plants > Roots > Rhizosphere | place: USA: Michigan... | reverse complement strand
CGCACACGACCGTCATGCCGGGCAGCGTTGCCCCTTGTTCCGGCCCGATCACATGCACGATGCCCTGGCGCTTATCCTGCATGCTGAAATAAGTCAGCCCGTATTCCTTGGTGTTGGCATCCAGCGTCTCGACCTGCAGGCGCGATATCGGATCGGCGATGCCGTGGGCGCGATCGGTGGTCGGCACATTGTGATCGGCCACCGCCAGGTTGGCCGATAGGCGCCACGGCTTGCGCCCGCCGAGCTTCAGTCCTTCGAATGCCTGCGGGCTGGTGACTTCATGCACCAGGTGACGGTCGATGTAGAGAATGGCAGTGCCGTCCTCTTCGGTATGCACGACGTGCGATTCCCAGAGTTTGTCGTAAAGCGTTTGAGCCATGATTCAAAAAGCGCGCGCACGAGACGCGGAATGGTAAGAATAGCCCTTGATTATGCCATAGTTGTGCAACGCAAAACCGGGGCCGGACGCAGATCGCCCATAGGTGTTTTGAGTGATTTTTTCGCAAGCCTATTTTTTACGCGCCTGCTCATACAAAGGCAGCACCCGCTGCGCATAGATGGACAAGTCATTCAAGCGGTCTTCGCTCGAGGGATGGGTCGAGAGGAATTTGATCGGCTCGGGGCCGCCCTGCTGTCCCATTTTCTGCCATAGCGAAATCGCGGCGCGCGGATCGTAACCGGCACGCGCGGCCAATTCCACGCCGATGCGATCGGCTTCGGTTTCATGGCGGCGCGAATTGGGCAGGCCGAGCAGGCCCATGTACGCATATTCCGCTCCCTTTTGCCCGATATCCCCCAATCCCAGCAGCTGCGAGCCAACCGAAATGAGGCCGCCGGCCACCATCTGTTCCGATGCCCTTTCGCGCGCGTGTTCGCGCAAGGCATGCGCGATTTCATGGCCCATGACGGCCGCCAATTCATCGTCGGTCAGGTTCAGCTTTTCGAGCAATCCAGTATAGACCGCGATTTTTCCCCCGGGCATGCACCAGGCATTCACCTGGGATGAGGTCAGCACATTGGCTTCCCAGGCCCAATGCACGGCATCGGAACGAAAAGCCGCAGTCTGCGGAATGATGCGGTTGACGACCGTGCGCACCCTCTGGACTTGAGCCGGATTCCGGTTCAGCAATCCCTTGCGCCGCGCCTCATCCATCACTGCGTCATATTGCTGGCCGGCCGCCTGATTCATCGCCTCGGCGGAAACCGCCATTTGCTGCTGGCGCGTTACGCCGACTACCCCGCTTTGGGTCGTCTGCACCGTTTCGCAGGCAACTAGCGCCGCTATCACTGCGGCAAGCAGCGCCCGCTTCATGATCGATTTCATTTTCTCTCCTCATGCGGATGAGATTGCCAACGATACGATAATGCCGCCGCCGCCGCGCCCGCCAAGGCAAATGTTGCCGCCATCAAATAGACTGTTTGAGAACCGAATCTATCCCAGAAAACGCCCAAAATCAGGCCGCCCAGGGTTCCGCCCAAGCCGTAGGAAATGCTTGTGTACAGCGCCTGCCCGCGCGCTTGCAAGGGGCCGGAAAACCAGCGCTGCAAGGTCGCCACGGATGCCGAATGGTGCATGCCGAAGGTCGCGGCGTGCATGAATTGCGCCAGCAGCAGCAGAATCAGGGATTGCGCGCCGAATCCGATCATGAGAAAGCGCACAACAGCGATCAGCAGGCTGGCAAGCATCAGCTTACGCACGCCGAAACGGCGGAAAAGCGGCGCCTGAAAAAAGAAGAAAGCGATTTCCACCAGCACGCCCAGCGACCACATCAGGCCGATCACCGTGTTGCTATAGCCGATCTGCGCCAGGTATAGGGAGTAAAACACGTAGAGAGAAGCATGCGCCGCCACCATCATGAAGGTGGAAGTGAAGAATGCGATCACCTCGCGCTGCTTCAGCAAGGCCAGGACCGATGGCGCATCCTTGTGCGCCAGGCCGTGCGGCGACTCCTGCATGCGCAAGCTTGCGATCAGCACCAATGCCAGCAGCGCAATCGCCATCACCGGCATCAGATGAATGCCATAGCGGTCGAGGACAGGGCCGGCGCACGTTACCGTGGTGATAAAGCCAACCGACCCCCATAACCGCAGGCGGCCGTAATGCGTCAGATCGCCGCGCATCTCGGACAGCATCAGCGCCTCGGAGAGCGGACCCTGGGCGCTGGTAAACAAATTGACCGCAATCATGACGGCAAAAAATTGCATGAAACCGTTCCCGACAAACATGCCGGCAAACGTGGCGATCGCCGCAACGCCCGTCAGGCGCAACACGGTCACCCGTTGCTGATGGCGATCGGCGACCCAGCCCCAAAGATTGGGTCCGAAAATGCGCATTACCTGCATCAGCGACATCAATACGCCGATCTGGGCGGCGGTCATGCCCTTGCCGGCAAAGTACAAGCTGGCATAGGGAGAAAACGCGCCGACGTAACCGTAGTACGCCAGGAAAAAGAGGGCAAAATTGAAGGACTGCCTGGGCCAGGACGGATGCTGCACGGAAGTATTGATGTTGTGTGGTTCGTTCTGCTTCCCGGATGCCGTTTCACCCTCGGCCTGCCGCAGGGCAAAAGTGAGAGCGCGGCAAAACGCCTGCGCCCCATCCAGCCGCTCCTATTTGATCCGGCTCGCGATCTTCGGCGTGGCAACGCGCACATCGCCGCATTGCGCCCGGTGCCGCAAGGCGTGATCCATCAGGACCAGGGCCAGCATCGCTTCCGCGATCGGCGTGGCGCGAATGCCGACGCAAGGATCATGACGACCCAATGTTTCGACATTGATCGGCTTGCCGCTCTTGTCGATGGAGCGGCGCGGCGTGCGAATGCTGGAAGTCGGCTTGATCGCAATCGATACGGTGATGTCCTGCCCGGTAGAGATGCCGCCCAGCACGCCGCCGGCATTATTGCTGGCGAAACCTTCCGGCGTCAGCTCGTCGCCGTGCACTGTTCCCTTTTGCGCAATCGATTCGAAGCCGGCGCCGATTTCGACGCCCTTGACGGCATTAATGCCCATCATTGCATAGGCGATATCGGCGTCCAGCTTGTCGTAAATCGGTTCGCCCAGGCCCACGGGCACGTTTTGCGCGACCACGTCGATGCGCGCGCCGCAGGAATCGCCATTCTTGCGCAGCGCATCCATGTACTCTTCCAATGGCAGCACATTGGCATTGGCGGCAAAAAACGGATTGTTGGGCACATGGTCCCAGGATTCGAACGGAATCTCGATCTCGCCCAGCTGGCTCATGCAGCCTTTGAAAACGGTGCCGTATTGCTGATGCAGCCACTTCCTGGCAATCGCAGCCGCTGCGACCACCGGGGCCGTCAGCCGCGCGGAGGAGCGTCCGCCGCCGCGCGGGTCGCGGATGCCGTATTTGTGCCAATAGGTATAGTCGGCATGGCCGGGGCGGAAAGTGTCGGTGATATTGCTGTAATCCTTGCTGCGCTGGTCTTCGTTGCGAATCAGGAGCGCAATCGGCGTGCCGGTGGTTTTGCCCTCGAATACGCCGGACAGGATTTCAACCGTATCGGATTCCTGGCGCTGCGTCACGTGGCGCGATGTGCCGGGCTTGCGCCGGTCCAGTTCCGGCTGGATATCGGCCTCGGACAAGGCCATGCCGGGCGGACAGCCGTCGACCACGCAGCCGATTGCCGGGCCGTGCGATTCGCCGAAAGTGGTGACGGTAAAGAGCTTGCCAAAAGTGTTGCCGGACATGGTGATATTGAGTTGAGCGGGAAAGATGAGATTTTAACGTATCGATTAGCGGCTTCGTTTAAAAAAACTCTGCGCGCTGCCTTATGTCCGGCGAATAGCACGCAACGGCAACCAGGCCCAAAAGCGCTTCAGGAATTCGGGCGCCCGGGAAAAGATATAGCTCGCCGCCGCCACATTGAGCAAGGCCGTGGCCATAAAGATTTGCGGAACGGTGAGTCCCGCTCTCAACAGGATCATTGCGAACAACGCCGCCACCACCATGAACAGCGCATTCAGGATATTCATGCCGGCAATGGTGCGCGACACATGCTTGCGATCGCAGCGGGTCTGGATGAACGCGAACAATGGAACGATGTAAAAGCCGCCGAATACGCCGATCGCCAGGCAATCGAACAGGATGCGCAGGCTGCCTTGCTGAGCGATGAAACCGGCCAGGTCGACCGGCGCGGTATTGCCGTAAGCGACGCTGGCCATGTACAGGTCAAAGCCGAACACCGACAAGCCGATGGAGCCGAACGGCACCAGGCCGATTTCGATCTTGTGGCCGGACAGCCGCTCGCACAGCAGCGAGCCGGCGCCTATGCCGAGCGAAAACACGGTCAGCAGCAGCACGAATACGCTATGGTCCCCATGCAGATAATCCTTGGCATAGACCGGAAATTGCGCAAGGATCACCGCGCCATAGAACCAGAACCAGGAATTGCCGAGCACGGCCAGGAATACCATGCGATTGCGGCGCGTGAAGCCGATGTTGCGCACGGTTTCCGTGAACGGATTCCAGTTGATCTTCAAACCCGGTTCCGGCGCGGGAGAATGCGGGATGCGGCGGCTGAACAGCCAGCCTGCCGCCGCAATGACGAGAGTGACGCACGCCACCAGTTGAACGCCCCCGGGCTGGTGCACCACCATGACTGCGCCCAGCACCTCGCCCAGCAGAATGCCGACAAAGGTGCCCATTTCAACCAGGCCGTTGCCGCCGACCAGCTCTTCCGGAGCAAGCTGCTGCGGCAGATAGGCGTATTTGACGGGGCCGAACAGGGTCGAGTGCAGGCCCATGCCGACCACCGCCGCAATCAACAGCCACACCTCATGCGTTATCCAGCCGATGGCGGCGACTGCCATGATCGCGATTTCGAGCAGTTTGACGCAACGGGCCAGACCGGACTTCTCGAACTTGTCCGCCAACTGGCCGGCGGTGGCGGAAAACAGCACGAAGGGCAGAATGAACAGTCCGGGAATCAGGTTGTTAAGCAGCCCAGGGCTCAGCGTGGTCCAACTCAAGGCATCGAAGGTGAGTATCGTCACCAAAGCGGTCTTGAATACATTGTCATTGAAAGCGCCTAAAAACTGGGTCCAGAAAAACGGGCCGAAACGGCGCTGGGCGAGCAAGGCGAATTGACTGGATTGGCTCATGTCGATTTACTATGAAGAATATGAAAAAGGCCGTTCATGGCTTGCCTGCCATGAACGGCCTTGATGAATTGGGATAGGCTCTTACTCGTCGCCCTCGGCCGGCCAGTCGCGAATATACGCCTTGAGCATCTTGTTTTCAAAACTCTGCGCCTCGAATACCGCTTTGGCCACGTCATAAAAGGAAATCACGCCAAGCAGCGTCCTGGCATCCACCACCGGCACATAACGCGCATGGCGCTCAAGCATCAGGCGGCGCACTTCGTTGACCTCGGTATCGGGCGTGATCGTGATCGGATGATCGTCCATGTGGGCGCGCACCGTGCCGCTGCCGAGCGCTCCCTTGTTGACATGCAAGGCTTTGATGATTTCCCGGAAGGTCAGCATGCCGACCAATTCGCCGAACTCCATGACGACCAGCGAACCGATGTCCTTTTCCGCCATCGTGTCGACTGCTTGCGCCATTGGAGTATCCGGCTTCACCGTGTAAAGAATGTCGCCTTTGACTTTCAGAATTTCGGATACTTTCATAGGAATTCTCCGGCCAGAGAAATTTGTTGTCGCATTTTAAATGTATCTTACTCGGCATGAAAAAGCCAGGGTATGCGGCGCTGCGGCAGGACAAATCTCCCAACATTGATCATGGTCATGCTTTCTTTACAGCTATAGCGCGCGCGAAGCTACGGACGATGAGAAGATGCCAGGGTCGGCTCTCAGAAGACTGGAGACAGGCTGCAACTCGTCCATAATGCGCGCCCTGATTACGTCGCTTTCAATGGGCATGGCGAGCTGAACAATATTGTTAAAGAAAGCCGGTCGGTCGTTCTCGTCAAGATAAGGGAGAACATTTCCTAAATCTACAATGGCTTTCTCCGCACTTTCTTCTTCCCCGATAAGCGCGTCAACGAGGTTACAGAGGGCGAGTAGATGATCGTTTTCATCCACGACAGCGTCGTCGATGCTTTTTTTCATGGAGGAGACAATCTCTTCACCAGGAACAAGGGTTTGGGCAATTTCGAGAAAGCTGTTTACGGCAGGCAGCCACTTCTCCGATGGGATTTCTGACGACTCGACAAAAAGATCCCACAACTCCTTGATGGCATCCATCTTCCGTTCGTCGCAGGCTCCAATAGCCATCTCCAAAATGTATTCCATAGCGTTCTGCTCGTCCTCACTTGCCTCGAAGGTATTCCTCAAGGTAGCGATAGCACGCGTCTGGGGGACGATAGCTTGAGCGGCGTCGAGGAGAAGAAGGATGGCAGGTAGGCGTATACGGCCCTCACTCAACATGCGAAGCCCCTTTTTCTTGGCATCAGCACGCTCGCAAGTTTGCGCCACTTCGATAAGCTTCTTGAAAACCCTATCGCCGATACCCGAGTTCAGAGTGAATTGCGAAATAAGGGCCACGACAGCCAGACGAATCTCGTCCCGTTCACTTCTCGAGCGCGGGCGGCTATCAGGGTCCGCAACCCCAGTCAGAATGGCTTCAATTTTTTGAATACTGACATCCTCGTCAAGCTCGCTCAGATTAATCTGCCCTATTTGCTGCTTCATTGCCTCTGTCTCGTCCTTGGATTTTTTAAAATCAAGCTGGCTGTAAAACACAACAGAATCGTATAGATAAGCACAGACAAGGGCCAGGTTGCTTATATCGCTTTCGTCGGCCCGAAAAAACGCCAAAGTTGCCTGTATCAGCTCATTCGGTAATGTAACCAGCTTGGCCTCCCCTGATTGGGGGAGACGATCAATCTTTGCTAAAAGCATCGCTCGGGAAGTCTTCGCTTGCGCGCTACCCGGAATCGGGACGACATGCCATGACGCCAAGCCACTCTCCGATACGTTTGACAGCTGTTGTCCGGCATTCATATTGTCGCTGGCTGTGTGCAAGCTGCTCGCTTGCATTGCGGGAGGCGGTACGAGTGTATTCATGTTTTCCGAGAAATTTCAACAATGTTAACAATAGAAGAATTTTTCTTTTGCTCCTGCGATATAAGTACGGCCAATAAAGAATAGTTCGATTCGAACCACCTCGGTTACTTAGGATTTTTTCGTAACCATCATGCAGGTGTCATCCGCATGACACCACCGCTATTTCATTCGGTGCTACGATCACCGAAACGAATAAGCGCCTGTTCCATGGCGTGACAAATTCCAGGAGACAAACAGCTGCCATGAGCGATCCCACCTATCCGGGGTTCGACACCTTGTCGCTGCACGCCGGCGCCGCCCCCGACCCCGCCACCGGCGCTCGCGCCACGCCGATTTATTTGACCACTTCATTCGTGTTCAGGGATTCGGATCATGCCGCCTCCCTGTTCAACATGGAGCGCTCCGGCCATGTGTATTCGCGCATTTCCAACCCGACCACCGCGGTGTTGGAAGAGCGAATCGCGGCGCTGGAAGGAGGCGTTGCCGGCATCGCGGTCGCCAGCGGGCAGGCTGCGCTGCATCTGGGTCTGGCGACCATTGCCGGAGCCGGCTCGCACGTGGTCGCATCGCGCGCGCTGTACGGCGGCTCGCAAAATCTGCTGGCGTACACGATGAAACGCTTCGGCATCGATACCAGCTTCGTCGATCCGCGCGATCCGGATGCCTGGCGTAATGCGATTCGTCCCAATACCAAAGTGCTGTTCGGCGAAACCCTGGGCAACCCGGGGCTGGATGTGCTCGACATTCCCAAGATCGCGGCGATTGCCCATGAGCGCCATTTGCCGCTGATGGTCGATTCCACCTTTACCACGCCCTACCTGCTGCGCCCGTTCGAGCATGGCGCCGACCTGATCTTTCATTCCGCCACCAAGTTCCTGTGCGGACATGGCACCGCCATGGGCGGACTGCTGGTGGACGGCGGCAACTTCGACTGGCAAATGGCATATGAGAAAACAGGCCACTTCGCCGAGTTATGCGAACCGTATGAGGGCTTTCACGGCATGGTGTTCGCGGAAGAATCGACAGTTGCGCCCTTCTCCCTGAGAGCCAGACGCGAAGGCTTGCGCGACTTCGGGGCCTCGATGAGTCCGCATAACGCATTTGCGATCCTGCAAGGCATTGAAACCTTGGGTTTGCGCATGGACCGGCATGTTGCGAACACGCGCAAGATCGTGGAATTTCTCGCCAGCCATCCAGCTGTGGAATCGATCTCCTACCCGGAGCTGGATACCCATCCCGATCATGCGCTGGCAAAAACGCTGCTGCCGAAAGGCTGCGGCGCCGTGTTTTCATTCGGCATCAAGGGAAATCGCGCAGCCGGGCGGCGCTTTGTCGAATCGCTCAGGATTTTCTCGCACCTGGCCAATGTCGGCGATGCGAAGTCGCTGGTGATTCATCCCGCATCGACCACGCATTTCCGCGTGCCGGCCGATCAACTCAAAGCCGCCGGCATCACCGAAGGAACCATACGCCTGTCGATCGGGCTGGAAGACGCCGGCGATTTGATCCAGGATCTGGAACGCGGACTGAAAGCCGCGCAGAAAGGCTGACATGCTGCTGAACGTTCAAGGGCAGGATGCCTATTGCTATACCGGCGGCAAACAGTTCACCTCGAATTTGCCGACCGCCGTTTTCATCCATGGCGCGCAAAACGATCATTCGGTCTGGGCCTTGCAGACCCGTTACTTCGCGCATCACGGTTTCGGCGTGCTTGCCGTCGATCTGCCCGGTCATGGCAGGAGCAAGGGCAAGCCATTGGGCACGGTGGAAGAAATGGCCGGCTGGCTGCTCGCCCTGCTCGATGCGGCAGGCGTGCAAAAGGCGGTGCTGATCGGACACAGCATGGGATCCTTGATCGCCCTGGAAACCTCGTTCAAGGCGCCGCAGCGATGCAGCAAGCTGGCCCTGTTAGGCACTGCCTACCCGATGAAAGTATCCGATGCTTTGCTGGAGGCGGCGCGCAACGAAGAGCAAAAGGCGATCGATATGGTCAACATCTGGTCGCATTCGTCGTTGGCGCCCAAGCCTTCCTGCCCGGGTCCGGGCTTTTATGTGATGGGAGGAGCGCGGCGCCTGATGCAGCGCATTGCGCAGCAGAATCCGGCGCAAGTTTTCTACACTGATTTTTCCGCCTGCAACGCTTATTCGAACGGTGAAGCAGCGGCGCAGGCGCTGCGCTGCCCTGCCCTGCTTTTACTCGGCAAGCGAGACCAGATGACGCCGCCGAAAGCGGTCGCGGCGCTGGCCAAGGCAATGCCGCAATGTCAGCTTGCGCAGGTCGGCGATTGCGGACACGACTTGATGGCCGAACAGCCCGACGCCGTGCTTGATGCCTTGTTTGAATTCGCCGTCAGCTGACCGGAATTTGATTTGACGCGGCGTATTCGGCCAGCGTTTGATTCAAGCCCTGCTCGACGGCGCGCTCCACTTTCTCGGCAAGTTCCGTATCGCCCGCTTTGCTGAAAACGAACAGGCGATACACATCGGCCAATCTCAAGCGCTGCGGATTGGCGAGCAAGGTCCATGCATCCAATCCCTCGACAATACGCTTGCCCAATTGCACGCGCCTGGGCGCATCTCCCTTGATGCGTCCGACCCATCCGGCCTCGAGCATTTTTTCCAGCAGCATTTCCGATTCGTCATAACCCAAACGCGTTTTTGTGCGGATGGTCTTGGCATCGACGGCCGCGCTTGTCCCATCCTCCCTGGCCGCATGGAGCACGTTCAGAACGGCCATGGCATCCATGAAATCGCTGCCGGGCGTGGCCACGTGCCACCAACGCTCGTATTTCACCACGGGCAGCGCCGCCGTCAGCACTGCGCCCATCAAGGTGATCAGCCAGGAAACATAAACCCACAGCAAAAAGATCGGCATTGCCGCCAAGGCGCCGTAAATCATCGTGTACGTGGGGAATTGCGTGATGAACACGACAAAGATGCGTTTGGCGAATTCAAACGCGGTGGCTGCGAAAAAGCCTCCGCCGGCAGCATCGCGCCAGCTCACCAGGCGGTTAGGCACCGCAATATACAGCAGCGTAAATGCGCCGGTCGTGAGCAAAATCGAAAGCACGGTATAGAACAGGCTGCCCCAAAAAGACGACCTGACAACCAGTCCGCCGGTCGCTGTAAACAAGTACGAGGTCACGCTGATCGACACGCCGATCAAGAGCGGCCCCAGGGTGACGATGGCCCAATAGATCACCACTCTCTGCGTGAAGGAGCGCGCATTCTTGACGTGCCAGATCTGGTTGAAGGCGCGGTCGATGGTCAGCATCATGGCCACCGTCGTTACCATCAAACCGGCCGCGCCGAACGCCGACAACCTGGTCGCCTTGGATGCGAATTGATTGAGATAAGCAAGGATGGTATTGGAAATCGTTTTCGGCATCAGGCTCTTGATGAAATACGCCTCCAGCGATGCACGGAAAGTATTGAACAAGGGGAAAGTGGTGAAGATCGCCAACGCGATCGTCAGCATGGGCACCAGCGCCAGCACCGTGGTGAAGGTCAGGCTGCCCGCGACTTGATGCAGCCGTTCTTCCTGCAAGCGCCGGCGCGCGAAAAGCAACAGGCCGCGCATCTCACCAAGGGGAAGTTGACGAAAATTTAGACGATTTAAAGAGAACATGCTTTGCATCATTGCGCTGACAGTATTGGACTTGGGCCCGCGCAGGAATAAGTTGTGCAATTT
>Ga0070682_100002230_pt1 | contig 10751 bp, 14 predicted proteins | sample KBSC63LmetaG_FD_64668 | JGI IMG/M metagenome (GOLD analysis project Ga0070682, IMG submission 64668) | Corn rhizosphere microbial communities from Kellogg Biological Station, Michigan, USA - KBS C6-3L metaG | ecosystem: Host-associated > Plants > Roots > Rhizosphere | place: USA: Michigan... | reverse complement strand
AGTTCCATCTGCCGCGATCGGGCCTTTGCCATCCAGCGGATCGCCAGTCACCGAAACCACTCGTCCGACAAAGTCTTTGCCGACTTTGCAAACCAATTCCTGGTGCTGGACAACAGCCATTGTGCCAGCCCGTAGGCTCTCGGCGCCAAGGTGAAGGATGACAACATGGTCACGCTGAACCTGGTGAACAAAGCCTTTGCTGCCGTCGTCAAACATTATTAGCGCGTGTACCGAGCAGGGCTGTAGGCCGCTAGCTTTGACCAAAAATTTATCAACGGCGATGACCTCGCCGACCGGGTTGCCGGCTTCGACTAGCTTGTCAAAGTGTTTATTGCCGGTACTCATGCCGCTGCCTCCGGAGCTGGAGCGGGCGCTGGTTGTACCTGGTCTGCTGGAGCAGCGGCCATTTTCGAAATCGATTCATGCAGTAAGTTGAGTTTTTTAGCAAAGTCTTGCTTCAGGGACATATCGAAATATTTGTTGGTACTGCGGACTATAGCGCCGGCGCCGATCGTTGGCTGTAGGCCTACGGTCATCAGGAGCAGCGGGTGGATTTCGCGGCGCAGCCAAGCCATCAACTTTTCGATAAAAGCCGTGTTTGGGTCAGCGCTAAAGCTGACATGAAGTACTGGCGCGCTGGTCTTCACCGACTCGAGAAATTCATGAAGCTTTTTGCGGTCTTCGGCTTGCAACAAATTGAGCTTGTTTTGCTCGACTATCTTGTCCATTAGTTGTGTAGTTTTGGGCATTTTGACTTCGGTGCCGCTTTGGCGCAGTCCGAGCTGCAGTAAAGTCTCATCGACCGATTCAATCTCACGAATTAGCCGGCCCACGTCAACTGGACTACTCACCAAAACCGGCAATTGAAGCATAGTCTTGGTCTCGGCAGCCACATGAGCCGGCGCCACTGACGCAGCTGGAGCTTTAGGCGCCATTCTGGATGTCCTCGATGATCGCCTGTTTGTTAGCTTCCATATCGGCCAAGATGTATTCCAGCTGGTCATTAAGGTCTATTTGGTTGCCGACAGCCGCTAGGACGTAATGGTTCACGATGTCCGCCATGTTGTCTTCGAAGCGCTTCAGCATGGCCGCTTTTTCCTGGGCGACTTGCTGTTGCAATTCTTGGCTCAGCAGCGTGCGCTGTTCGTCGATAGCGGCGTTGGTCTTCTCTATTGACTCGATGGCCAATTGCTTGGCGTCCATGATCGACTCTTCGTATTTTTGGAATTCTTCCTTGAGCTTTTTGGTGATCTCATTCTTCATGTACTCATTGAGCTGAGATGTTGTGAGGCGCAGGTCTTGCTGAAGGAACATGGCGTTTTCACCCAGAATTTTTTCGAAGTGAAGTCGGCCGCGGTTACGAAGTTCTTCGCGGAAATCTTCGTTAAAGATGTGCTCCACGTCTTGTTCGGCGGCTTCTTCGAAGGAATCAGCACCTTTGGCTTGTGGCTTGCCAACACCGGCACCAACACGAACGATTAGCCAAATAAAAGCAATACCGCTTGCACCGATTGCAGCCAAAATTAGGATGAGCCACCAGATTGTCATGTTTGTTTACCCACCATGCGCATAATTCATCAATTACAGCGTAGCGAAAATGCTAAAGCTTCAGGAGTAAGTATACTGCAAATACGCCAGCAACAAAAATAATTAAACCTGCGATGACGGTCTGGACGAGACTGCGCATAATTGACTTCTTCGATAACGGGTTACGACCAACGGCGATCATGCCGCTTTTGATGCCGCTGTACAGCATATTGCCTACCAACACGGCAGTAATTGCCAGAACCGCGCAGCTGAGGTAGATACGAGCTACGCTGACCGGGTGGCTAGCTACAGTGACGGCAATCTTGGCCAAAAATCCCGGCACATAGTCGACCGTTTTTTGGAAAAGTGGGTTGTGAGAGACGCTGATATCCACAGGAATGCGGCCGATGGAGACAGATTGCTCTTTGCCAGTAGTGTCTTTGAGTTTTTCCGAGCCGATGACGTTGGCATTGCCCGTGAAGTCGCCGGCGGCTTTGCCAACCACTTCCAGCTGATCCTGGCCGGCTTTCATGCCGATGCCGTCAATCGCTGAAATTGTTATGTAGTCGCCCGTCTTGATTGGGCCGTTTTGGTTACTGACTAGCACACTGTACTCGCCAGCCGTAGCTACCAAGACTTGTTGTCCGGTAACTTTTTGCGGCGTCAGGACTATCGTTGCGCTACTTTGCGGAATGACAACGCCCAGCATACCTTTCAAGTCATTATTTGGCAGCGGTATGACCGTATTTGGCGCTTTGACCTTTAGCTCGACGATCATACCTATCTGGACAGACGGATCGGCATCGTAGCTTTTGGTGACACCCGAGCTGATGTCTTGATTGGTGGCTTTGGCAGTATTGGCGTCTGAGCCGCTTTTGGTCTTGCTGGAATTATTAGTAGCAGCAGCTGCCGGTAGAACAGAAAAAGCTGCTACAAATGCGAGCAGTAGCAAAATCCGAGCAGCAAATTGTCTGTATCGGTTCATAACCGAGACTAAGTATATCGCTTTTGCTTATAACTTATCTAGCGCCAGTCAAGCTTGCCAGCAATTCAACAGTTTTCTCGATATCTTGCTTGGTCGTAGCCCGGCCGAATGTAAATCTCAGTGAAGCTTGGGCATCAGCGTCACTTAGGCCAAGGGCTTTCAAAACATGTGACGGCTCTTCGTCACTGGCGCTGCAGGCCGAGCCAGCGGCCGCCTGAATGCCGGCTTCATCCAGCTGAATGAGCAGGCGCTCATTGTCCGTACCGGGAAAGGTCAGGTGCACATTGTTTGGCAAACGATGTTTGAGCGAACCATTGATTACCCCTGTTGAGAGATTACTCTTAACAAGCTGAGTAAATAATATCTGAAGGGTTTGGAGGCGTTTAACTTCTTCATTGCGCATATTCTGCGCAATGTTCAAAGCCTTGGCCAGACCAACAAAAGCCGCCACATTTTCAGTGCCAGATCGCAAGCCATGCTCCTGCCCTCCACCAGCAACTAGCGGCCTGAGCTGAAGACCAGCTTTGACGTACAGAATACCACTCTGTTTTGGACCATAAATTTTGCCACCATTGAGCGTCATCAGATCGACACCAAGTCTGGCGACATGTAAGTCTAAGTAATTCCCGGCTTGGCAAGCATCGATATGAAAATACAGGGGTAGTTTGAGGCCTCTTTTCAAGCGACCACTCCGAATCGTTTCCACTTCTCTGGAAATTTGCCGGATCGGTTGGATAGTACCGACCTCGTTGTTGGCATAGCCGACGCTCACCAGAACAGTTTTGTCAGTCACGGCAGCAGCAATAGCTTTTGGATCGATCAGCCCTTGATCCGTTGGTGAAACCAAAGTTGACCTCCAGCCTTCTGCCGACAGTCCAGACAAAGGCTCTAAAATTGAGTCATGTTCAATCGCCGTACTGACAGCATGGCTACCCGGATATTTCCGTAAGATACCAAAAAGAGCTAAGTTGTTGGCTTCGGTTCCACCGGCGGTAAATATAATTTCGCTGGGTCGAGCTCCCAGCCAGTGTGCCACATCGGATCGTGCCTTCTCTAAGGCTTTGCGCACATCGCGGGCCGCCTGATAGGTAGCCGATGGATTATAGAAATCATCGCCAAGAAAAGGCTGCATGACAGCTAGCACTTGCGGATCGAGTGGCGTAGCCGCAGCGTGATCCAAATATATTGGCCGAGGAGATTTTGTCATGACTAAATTATAGCTGTCTTATGCAGCTTGCAGTTGCTGGACGTAATATGCATCCACGTGCTGGCCGTACATAACCATCGCGTTACGCAAGTTAGTAGCTTCCTCTTGTGACAGGCGCCGAAAAGTGTTCTGTCCGTCTTGCGACTTAATGACACCACTTGGCCGAATGTCGTAGCGCGTGGTAACGGCACGGTGAATGCCCTGGGCGTCGTTCCACTCTTCGTGCCAGATCCAGGTGTGTTTGTCTAAGCAAAAGAATTGTCGGTGGTGGCCTTTTGGTACGGGACCAAACAACTTGCCACCAATTTCGGCTTCGCGGCGCAATAATTCGCTCTTGATTTCTTGCTGGCGAGTAGCTTCGTCACGGATTATTTTTGGAAGTATACTCATGCCTGCACCTTTTCATCGTGAATTTTGTAGGCGTTCTGCAGAGCTTCGTCTTTATCCAGGTAAATGATCTGGCCACTCTTCAATTCGGTCGGCGGCGTGCCGGATTGCCGGGCTTTTTGGACGGCTGCTTCTCTAGCATGTCGCTCGTCATCGGCAGTCCATTCTGGGGATTCACCATGAGCGCCTTTGACCTCGCGTATCGCAGCACTTATAGGAGCCAGATAAACTTCTTGGTCGCGGACTTGGGACATAAACTTAGCGTGCTCTTCTGCATGCTGAGCGGCTATGTCAACAGCTTGAACGGTTGGCCGAGCCTCTGTGTCAGCCTGTTTTTGCGGCTGGGTTTTATCAATAATATCAACACCGTACTCAACCTGTTGATAAACTCCATAACGTTGAGCGGCCATAATTGCCTTTTCAGAAAGCCGTTCTGCCGGGCTGCTGATAAGCGGTGGAAATAGTGTTTCAAGTATATTTTTCATACTTTTATATCCCGAAGAGGTGACAGGCGTTTCGAGTCGTCATCGTGGCCAAATCTTTGGGATTTTCGCCACGCAATTCGGCCAGAAACTCGCCAATTCTTTTCACCTGTTTCGGTTCGTTTATCTTACCACGATCAGGGGTAGGTGTCAAGAAGGGCGCGTCCGTTTCTATAAGCAATCTTTCTATTGGAATTGACCTATAAACTTCTAGCTGTTTCGGATCCTTGGCGAAAGTGACTATACCATTCACACCGATGTAAAGCCCGCGATTTAAGGCTTTTTTAAGATTTTCGGCATTGTCTGTAAAGCTGTGCAGCACGCCCTTGATATCTTTGTAATCATCAAAAATCGGCCAAAAATCGTCAAAAGCCTCCCGGACATGGAAAATCACCGGTAAACCTGTCTCGCTAGCCAGCTCCAGCTGGAAACGTAAGACCTTAATTTGATCAGCTTTGGGAGAGTGTTCGTAGTAATAATCCAGGCCGCATTCGCCTATGGCAATAACCTTGGGCGAGGGTGCTAATGGTGTGAAGTCGATTATATGATCATCAGCGATAGCGGTAGCAGCTTCGTGTGGATGAATGCCGATGCTAGCCCAGCAATTGTCGTGTTTCCCTACAAAATCAATCGCCAGCCGGCTATCGGCTAGGTCGCAGCCGACACAAATCAATCTTGTGACACCGGCTTTGGCGGCGTTCTTAACGACTTCGTCAGCCGTTAGACCGGACTTATCCCACATCTCACGGGTGATCCGTTCGCCACCGTCAGCACCAATCGATTGTATGTGGCAATGAGTGTCGACTAATTCAAATTCTTCATTACTCATAAATTTAAGCTGATGGGTGCCATCTATCAGCATCCGCAGCCCTGTGCTGTGCTCTTACGTCTTCAGGAATAAACTGTTCGCGAGTATCTTCTGGCATCGCCCAAAGTAAATGGTGTCTTTCGTCATCGGAAAGTTCATCAAGCTGTCCGCCTATTGCAAGCCGCGTATTCCTGTTGGTCATATCCGCCTCGGCTTCGCTCAATTCTTGCTTGGCTCTCTCCAGGTCATTTTCAGCTTTGTGCAATGCGCGACGCTTTTCGGCTACGATGTCTGCTTGCCGAACAGCCTCCGCCAGGTCGGCTAAACGATCGGCAGCTTCAATACGCTTTGCTGCTTCAGTAAAGCTTAGCTCTGTGTAGAGTTCGGGGTCTAGGAATCCATGGATTTCTGGGTCGGTCACGGTCATTATTTTTCCTTCGGCGGTAGCGTTTTCGGGAAGAGAGTGCCATCGGTCGGCTTGACTACATCACCAGCAAAGACAGCCTGGATGGCAGCAGCCGTGTCTGGTAAAAATGGTTCGAGCAGGCGGGCTATGGAGATTAGCGAACTGGCCTGATAAGCCAAAACTTCGCGCAAATGGTCGCCTTCGCCAGCTTTGTCGAGAGTCCAAGGTTTTTCTTCGTCGATGTACTGGTTGAGGCCGCGGACCTGTTCCCAAACTTCATCAAGCGCGCGATCAAATCGGCACTCTTCGAGAGCTTGCTGGTACTGCGAAATGTCATGCTCGGCCGGTGGGATTTCGCCGACTTTACCGTCCAAATATTTCTGGATCATAACAACTGTTCGCTGCAAAGCATTGCCAAGCTCGTCGGCCAACTCGTTATTGTAAGCGTTTTCGAATGAGTCCCAGCTGAAGTCACCGTCGCTGTAACTAGGAATGTGGCGCAGGAAATAGTAGCGAAAAGCGTCGACGCCGTGCTTGTCTACAATGTCAGCCGGGCTGATGACATTGCCGAGTGTTTTGCTCATCTTTTTGCCTTCGACAGTAATGAAGCCGTGCACGTACAAGCACTTTGGTAAAGCAATGCCCAGGCCCATCAGCATAGCTGGCCAGATGGCGGCGTGGAAACGGATGATGTCCTTGCCTAGCACTTGCACATTGGCTGGCCAGAAATCTTTGAAGTCCGAGTGTTCTGGGTAGCCCAGCACCGTGATGTAGTTCATCAGCGCCTCAAACCACACGTACATGACTTGGTCTTTATCGCCAGGTACTGGAATGCCCCAGCTGATCTTTTCCTTTGGACGGGAGATGCTGATGTCCTCCAGACCATCTTTGAGTACGGCGAGAATCTCGTTGCGGCGGGTGTCAGGCACGATAATAAGTTCGTTGGATTCGATTGCGGCGCGGATTTTGTCGGTGTAGCTGCTGAGTTTGAAAAAGTAGTTTTCTTCTTCCAACTTTTCGAACGGCCGGTTGTGGTTGGGGCAAACACCGTTGTTGGCTTTGACTTCTGTCTCGGTGAAGAAAGCTTCGTCGCCGGTGCAGTACCAGCCGACGTATTTGTCTTTGTAGATGTTCTTGTCTAAAGCTTTCCAGATCAGCTGGGCGCGCTCCTCGTGAGTTTCATCAGTTGTGCGGATAAAGCGGTTATTGCTGATGTTCAGCAATTTGCCAAGGTCTTTGAATCGTCCACTCAAATCATCCACGAAAGCTTGCGGAGTTTTGCCGGCTTCCTCGGCCTTTTCGGCGATTTTGCCGCCATGCTCATCGGTGCCGGTACAGAAAATTACGTCGTCGCCACGCTGGCGAGCAGCCCGCGCCAAGACATCAGCCGTCAGCACATCCAGCGCCGTGCCGATGTGCGGCTCGGCGTTCACATAGGGAATAGCCGTGCAGACATAGTATTTGCTCATTGGATATATTCTACTCGTTTAACAGAGATAAGTGAAGCTATGAGACCTTATCGATGTAATCTTGGCAGAAGCGTTCAAAGATGGCGTTGGTCCAGCCAAAACCGGTCTGAGCCGGGTAAAGACCTTTGAGCGGTGGTTTGTCCGGCGCGACTACATTGTACTTTTCTAAAAAGACGTGCTGCGTATTGAACCAGTGCAAGTTGGTTTTGAGCCACTTCATGGCGATGCGCTGAGCTTCGGCGTGATAGCCATAGCGCTCCAGAGCTTTGACGACGATGAAATGCAGCGGTGCCCAGCCGTTCGGATACGACCATTGCGTAGGAGTGCTGCCTAGTACGAACTGGCCGATGGGCAAAGTGTCAGTCGTGGTCAGACCACCTTTGTACTCAAACCGGCGCAAACCTTTGACCAAACTGGCAGCTTGTTTTTCGGTGGCCATGCCGGCCCACATCGGGAAAAACGCCGCCAAACTGCTAATGGTGCCGCGCTTTTGTTTGGTATAGTTGTAGTCGTAATACAGGCCGCGAACTTTGTCCCACATCAGTTTGTTCATGATGATCCGCCGCTCTTCGGCGACCTCATCCCACTTGAGCGCCTCTTCTTCTTTGCCAAAAATGCGAGCCGCCCGGGCAAAGTCTGTTTCATACTTATAAAGTAAGGCGTTGAGGTCAACTGGCAGATAATTCAGCGCCCGGCGGTCAAAACGTGGTGTCATGTCCCAGCCGCTTTCGGCTTCGGCCAGATCGTGAAGATAGTTGATGTCGTAGTAGCGGCTGAGGCCTTGGTAGACTTTGCGTTCGTTGGGCTTCTTCACGCCCATCCACACGACGGCGTATTCCTTTTTGGCTACTTCAATATTTTTCTTCAGCCACTTGTTGTCCATGTGGTAAGTTTCGTAAATGTCGAAGATAAAAGTCGTCAGAAATGGTGGCTGCGACCGACCGGTAAGGTAAGTCCGCGAGGCATTAGGAATGACGTTGAAGCGCTTGAAAAGGAAGGTCAGATCTTCCAAAATGCCGCCGACTAATTCTTCGTGCTCGGCATCTAGCATGCCTTGCACCATGAAGTAACTGTCCCAGTAATAGAGCTCGTTGTAATCAAAGCCGGTTTGGGCGCGGTAAGACGGCACTAGGTAGGGTTTTGGCAATCCCAGCAAGCTTTCGTCATCCTTCGGGTGGTAACGTTTCACTTCTCCCCAAAAGTTTTCGATGTACTCGCGAGCCACTTTTACGTCACCAGCATTCAGAGGCTTGTCACTACGAAAGGACAAACCGAGTTTCTGGCTGATGAAAGCTCGGGCATCTTCAAAAGGCATAGCTTAAGACTAGCTTCGCGTAGCGGCCACGGTCAAGTAATTAGTTTTAATTCGCTGAAAGTTGGCTATTTAACTGGCTGCTGTCACCGCTGTTAGCTGTGTCAGGATCATTTTGGTCTAAAACTGTTTCAGCTTTGTTGAGATCGCTGGCCTTATTGATGTCTGGAGCTGACGATACGTTCGTAGCTGTGGTGCTTTGACTGGCCGCCTTAGTGGCTGAAGAATCAGAGTTGGTGGATTGGGTGTTACTCAATCTCATGTAGACTAGAACTCCCGCTGCAACTACTACAACAAAGAGCAGAACAACTAACAGCGAGGAGCCTATTTGGTCGTGAATTTTTTTCATTAGTTATTACCTCCCGCGCTGTTACTGGATGTGTCTGATTGGCCAGTGCTCTGGACGGACTTGACGCCAACAGTCAGGTTTTTGACCGCTGTGCGCAAATCTTTGAGAGCATGTATCTCATTCTTGAGCTCGTCCTTGAATGAAGCGCCAGCGCCGTTTGGATCGGTGCCATCACACTTCAAAGCAATTGTCGTGGTTTTGATGGTGTCGACTGTTTGCTGAGCGTTGGCTTTAGCAGTATTAACAGCGGTTACTAAGTCGTTATAGTTGGTCAAAGTCTTGCCACTTTTGGTGTAGAAAGCCTCGACTTTGTCGGCAATGTTCGAAAATAGTGTCAGCTGTTTTTGGGCGCGGTCAGCGATGCGAGCTGTGATCTTGTTGACGACTTTCTGGCGGGTTTCACACTTTTTGGCCTGAGCTTTTGCTTTAACCTCAGCGACTTTTTCTTTGGCATTTTCCTTGTTCGAACTGGAATTTGTAGAATTATCTTCTGCGGTGTTGGAGTCGGCGTTAGTTGAACTATTTGAAGAATCTTCGGAGTTTGAAGTTGAGTTGTCTGAGGAGACATCGCCCGACCCGGATTCGGCAAAAACAGGTAAACTTACCAGGCTAAATGCCATAACTAAAACGATTAATAAAAGCTTCTTATTCATAAATGGTTATCCTTTTTACTTATTCTAGGATAAGCCTGTACGGGGATAGCGTCAATCGAATCAAATAAAAACGAGCGAGATTGCTCTCGCTCGTTTTATCGCTCAACGTTATCTTAGTAACGAGGGCGTTCTTCGCGTGGACGGGCTTCGTTCACAACGACAGCACGACCATCGAGGTCTTTACCGTCAAGTTCTTTGACAGCCTTTTGAGCTTCTTCGTCGCTGCTCATCTCGACAAAACCGAAGCCTTTGCTGCGGTTGGTGTCGCGGTCGATGATGACGTTTGCTGATACTACGGTACCTGCTTGCTCAAAGAATGCCTTCAAGCTGTCGTCATTAGTTGCCCATGCTAGGGAACCGACAAATAGTTTAGTTGCCATTTACTCTCCTGTCGCGTACTGAGGTATCTGGCAAACCAGTTAGCTGCGCCTCAACAAACACGTAACTTACTTATTAATTCTCTAGAACCGGAACTTCCGTTAGCAGCTTCTCTAGTGCCGCCAGTGTAACAGAGAACGGACAGATAAGCAAGAGTTAGCGTGAGCTATTTAAAGATTATTTAATCTGCTTCAGCCGGGCTTCAATAACTTGCTGGAGTAAATCGGGCGAAATCGGCTTATCAGGCGAGAAGTGTATGCTGCCACTAGTGCATTCAAAATCTGACAGATCCAAGCCCAATTTTGAGACATCGCAAAAAGGATACAGGCTGTAGAAGTTCTTGTTGGACATAAAGGCCTTTGCCTTTGTATTTGAAAGCCGGCATGGCGTAGCTCAATTCTTCTGTCGCATCAGGTACGAGTGTACGAACTTGCTGGTACATCGGCTCAATTACCTGGCGATCACTACCTGAAAGCTGGTCTAAATAATCATCAACTACTGTCATATAAATATTATCGCATAGGCATGTTGACATAGCGCGACAGCATGTTACATTGAAGGTATTAACAAGCAAAAACAGAAAGGGGGTAATCCATTGAAAAGTCCTAGATCTAACGGGCAGGCAATGAAGAGCTACGTGCGGGAGGTACGTACATAGCTCGCCCCCTGCTGCGAATTTCGTAGCACCACCTCACAACTCTTTTCGTTGCCATCCTAAGTAGGCCGAAAACCTCAAGCCGCTCGGAACACCGGGCGGCTTTTCGCTAGTTAGAAACTGTGCTCGCCCG
>Ga0070682_100002229_pt1 | contig 10752 bp, 7 predicted proteins | sample KBSC63LmetaG_FD_64668 | JGI IMG/M metagenome (GOLD analysis project Ga0070682, IMG submission 64668) | Corn rhizosphere microbial communities from Kellogg Biological Station, Michigan, USA - KBS C6-3L metaG | ecosystem: Host-associated > Plants > Roots > Rhizosphere | place: USA: Michigan... | reverse complement strand
GAGGTCGCGGTCGCGGGCGCGGACCTCGGTGAGGTGCTCTTCGAGCAAGGTGAAGAGACCCGGGTCGCCGATCAGCGCCGTCTTCACGACCTCCGCGAGCGCACTCAGGTAGCCGCGCTCGGGCTCGGTGGCTTCGAGATCGGTGTCGCAGAGCACGCCGGAAGGCTGCCAGAAGGCGCCGACGGCGTTTTTTGCCTGCAGCAGGTCCACGCCGGTTTTTCCACCGACGGATGCGTCGACCATCGCGAGCAGGGTCGTGGGGACGCCGACCCAGCGCACGCCGCGCAGGTACGTCGCTGCGGCGAAGCCGGTCATGTCCGTGATGACCCCGCCGCCCAATCCGACGAACGTACTTTTGCGATCGAGGCCTGCCGCGAGCGCCGCGCGCCACAGGGACTCGACGCTGCCGACGTGCTTCTCGCGCTCCCCGGCCTTGAGCGTGTGCTCCGCGACGGCACGACCGCGCGCGGCGAGGGCCACGAGCGCGGTCGCCGCGTGGAGCGGACGGACATTCTCGTCGCTCACGAGCAGCACCGAGGGCGTCGCGCCGACGAGATCGCCGAGCCGCGGGCCCACGAGATTTCGCCCCACCTCCACGGCATACGAGTGCTCGCCCGCGGCCACGACGATGGGGTCGCGCTGCCATACCGCGAGCGCGGCCGCGGCGACGGAAGCGGGGCTGTGCCCGTCGGTCGGGAGGGTGGCGTGCGCCTCGGCGTAGGCGAGGGCGCGCTGCGCGAGGAGCTCGAGCGCGCGCTGCTCGGGATCGGGGGCGTCGAGCAGGGGGCGCCCGCTTCGCCCGCCGGCACGCCGGGCGATTTCGGCGGGCGAAGCGGAGAGGGTGACGACCACGGCCGCGTCGAGCACCTCGAGCCGCAGCTCGCGCGACAGGAGCGCACCCCCGCCGAGCGCGACCACGGGCGCCGCGTCGCCGGACGCCTCCGCGAGGACGCGCCGCACCTCCGTCTGCTCTTCGGCGCGAAAGGCCGCTTCGCCCATGCGCGCGAAGAAGTCGGAAATCGTCGTGCCGAGGCGCGCGGAAAGGCGCGCGTCGAGGTCGACGAAGGGGCGCCCCGACCGCTCGGCAAGCAGACGCCCCACCGTCGATTTGCCGGTGGCCATGAAGCCGCTGAGGAACAGAGGGCGCCGCATGGCGGGTCCCCAACCCTGGCACGGCCGAGGTCGGCTAGTCGAGGCCGCCGAGGCGGCGAACGGCTGCGAGGCGGCGCCCTTGCGGGTAGAGCCGCGCGTATTCGACGGCGCGCTCGTGGGCTTGCTCGGCTTCGCCGGCGCCCGCCCAGCTCTCGACCTCGCGAGCGAGCGCGTCTTGCGTCAGCGTGCCGCCGCGATCGAGTCGGCGCGCGGTGGCGAACGCTCGCGCGGCCTCGCGCGGGCGGCCGAGCTGCTCGAGCAGCGTGCGGCCCAACGTGAAGGCCGCGAGCGGCGCGCGCGGATCGAACGGGTGATCCGCCATCACGCGCTGGAGCGGCGCGACGGCGCGGTCGGGACGCCCACCGAGGCGCGCCACGTCGGCCGCGAGGAGGAGATCCTCGGGCGTGTCGCGCACGCTGTTCGGGCCTTCCGCGGTGAGGCGGGCCAGCGCGCCCACGTAGTTCTGATCCTTGGCGAGATTGCGCCAGGAGCCGCCGGCCCCTGCCGTGGGACGCGTCGCGGGTGCGGATTCCGCTGCGAGCCGCGGCTCGAGGTTCTGCACCTGCTCGGGCGTGGGGATCGGCTCGGCCGTCGCCGGATCCGGAGCGGCGCCGCTCCGCGTCGCAAAGCTCGCGGCTTCACCCACGGCGAGGATCCGCGTGCCTCCGGGCGCGTCGACTTGAACGCGACCGCGTTCGACGCCGACGTGAACCGCTCGTGATTCGAGCCCGACGCTGAACACGGTGCCGAGCACGGACACGGTCACGTCGCGCGCGATCACGCGGAAGGGTCGCTTCGCATTCGGAGTGACCGAGAACGTCGCGGTCCCGGACTCGAGGCGCAGCGTGACGTCGTTCGGTCCGACGGCGACCGTCTGGACCCGTGCGTCGGCCGAATCGGCGTGGACGCTCGAGCCATCCGGGAGTTGGAGCAGGCTGGGTCGGGCCATCCGCTCGCCGCTTTCCGGGACGGAGTGGCGCGCCGTGGCAGCAGGGCGGCGCCCCAAAAAGAAGCCGAGCAGCAGCGTGCAGGCGCCGAGAGCGATCACGAAGGCCGTGCGCTGGCGTTGCCGACGTTGGAGCCCGCGACCGACGGCTGCCCGAACGCGTGCCTCGCGCTCGGCCGTCCACGTCGGCTCCACGTGTGCCCCCGCCTGGTCGATGCGACGCGCGAGATCAGACATCGCCGAACGCCTCCTCGAGCCGGGCGGCGGCTGCGGCGATGCGGCGCTTGGCCGTGGCGAGCGAGCATCCCGCGAGCGATGCGACGCTCTCGAGCGGCTCGCCCTCGATGTGGCGCAGCGACCAGGCGATGCGCTCGTTCGCGGGGATTCCGTCGAGGATCTTGTAGACGCGCGAGACCAGGGCGCGCTGCTCGGCCGAGGCGCTCTTGTCGATCACCGAGTCGTAGACGACCGGCTCGTCGAGGCCGAGGAACACGCGCGCGCGTCGCCGGCGCAGGCGCTGGCGTGCGACGCGCACCGTCACGCGCGCGAGCCAGCCGCGGATGGCCGCGGGATCGCGCACGGCGTGAACACCGCGCACGGCGGCGACGAACACTTCTTGGATGGTGTCGTCGACGTCCTCTTCGCGTCCGAGCAGGCGATGGGCGATCGCGGCGACGTAGGGGGCGTAGCGGCGGAACAGGCTGTCGAGATCGAGGGCCGGCTCGATGAGCGAACCGTCCGGCGTCGAGCTCACCCGCTCGTCGGGCGCGATGCTGATGCGCGGCTCGGACGGGGGGGATGCGTCGGGCGCGCTCGGCGCCACGAGGCGCACCAAGGACACGGCAGGCTCGCGGGACATGTCGGGACTTGCTGCCTTGGTGGGTTTCATGACGCCGAAGGGCTCAGCCGCCCGAAGAGAAACATAGCGCCGATAGGCACCGCGGGCTGAGGTCGCTGTCCGTCACCGGCGGCGAGCCCACTTTCGACCCCCCGCCCACCGAGGGGGGCGACGATGACACTGCCTTTGCCCCCGCGTCGGTGCCGCTCGGACGTTCAGTAGCCGGGTGCTCAGAGTGCAATGCCGAGCCCCACCTGGCCGCTGGCCCAGGCGCCGTTGAGGCTGGGCACGTATCCGCCCTCCCCACTGAAGTCGATCACGAGCGCGCGGAAGCGAAGCGTCTGCGAGGCGACCAGCATGGGCCAGCCCCAGATGGTGGGGGTTGGACCGTCCTGCAGCGTCAGCACCCCGGCGCGGAGCCCGCCGCCCGCGCGGAACGTCGCCGGGCCCGCTTTCGCGTAAAAACACAGGGAGGCGCCGACGGTCGTGGTCGTGGCGCTGTGCTTCTGGAGCACGCCCTGATCGTCGGGTTTCTCCATGGTGCCGCTCTCGACGAGGGCGTCGAGCGCCCAGCTCACGACGCCGAAGCGCTCGCGGCCGAAGCGGGCGCCGCCGCCCCAGAGCGTTCCTTCGCCATTGAGGAACGAGCGGAACGAGACGATGGCGGTGACCCGATCGGCAACGATGGGGGTCGAGTGCTCGTGGCGGCGCGCGCGTTCGCTGTCGCGCTGCCCGCCGGCGAGGGCTTCCGGCTGCTCGGTGTCTCCGGGCTCCTTCACGGGCGGGGGCGGCGTCGGAGGAGCGGGCGTCGCGGGGGCAGCCCTGGGCGCGTCGGCACCCGAGCGTTCACGGACGAAGGTGCGCGCGGTTTCGACCGCGGACTCGCTCGGGGGTGGACCTTCCGGAGGCACCATGGGCGCAGGATTCGCCGAGAGCTCCGCCCAGCTCGCGAGCACGAGCTCCGAGGCCGCGATGGCGACGATGCGCGACTCGGCCTGCGTCCCGAACGACTTGGGGTCGAAGGAGCGCTTCACGGTCTTGCGACTGATCGGGTCGCGCACGCGGACGGTGACGCGGTTGCCCTCGCACGTGATGGTCACGTCGGTCACGTCGGGGCCGGGCTCCGTCGTGGTCGTCGTCCCGAGATCGGCCGAGAAGATGCGCTGAACGGCTTTCGCGTCGAGCGAGGGGCAGCCCTCGACCTCGAGGCGCACGGGCGGGACCGCGGCCCCGGCCGTCCGCGGCGCGAGCACGAGCGCCGCTCCGAAGAAGCTCAGGAGAGCCCGCCACACCCGCACATGATAAGCTGAAACGCTCGAGGAACGCGCCTCATGGAGCATCGACCGCTCGCATTCACCAAATACGAGGGGGCGGGCAACGACTTCCTGGTCGTCGAGGCCCCCACCGAGGCCGCCGTCTCGCCGGAGCGAGCGGTGGCGCTTTGCGACCGGCATTTCGGGGTGGGGGCCGACGGCGTGCTCCTCGTGGTCCCGGCGAGCGACGGCGCCGCTCGGGCGCGCATGGTGGTGCTCAACGCCGACGGCTCGCGCCCGGAGATGTGCGGAAACGGGCTGCGCTGCGTCGCCTTGCACCTCGCGCGGCGCGACGGCGCGCGCCGCATCGACTACGCCATCGAGACGGACGCGGGCATCAAGGCCACCGAGGTGGAGCGCGACGACGGTGCGGGGCAGGTGAGCCTCGGCATGGGTCGCGCGCGGCTCGTGGGGACGCGGGGTTTCGCGGTGGGCGGGGTCCTGCGCGAGTTCCAGCTCGTCGATATGGGCAATCCGCACGCGATCGCCCTCGGGCTCGAGGTCTCCGAGCAGCTCATCGACGAGTTCGGGCCCGCGCTGTCGGCGAGCCTGCCCGGTGGCTCGAACGTCGAGGCCGTCACGATCCGCGGCCCGAAAGAGCTCGAGGTGCTCGTGTGGGAGCGCGGCGTGGGGCGCACGCTGGCGTGCGGTACGGGCGCGGCAGCCGTCGCCGTGGCGGCGGCCGTGAGCGGTCGTTCGCCCTTTGGGGAGCCCGTGGAGATCCGCTTGCCCGGCGGGAGTCTGACGGTGACGGTCGAGCGTGAAGGCCTCGACGTCACGCTGCGTGGGCCGGCGCGCTTGGTGTTCTCGGGTCAGGTGGAGGGATGAGCGCGAGCGCGGGGGCGCTCGCGGTGGTGGGCATCTTGGCCGACGCCGCCGCGTCGGAGGTCCTGCGCCAGACGGTCGAGGGTGCGGGAGACGCGCTCGCGCTGACCGACAGCCTGGCCGAGGGGCTCGCGCGGGTTTCGACCGAGGTGCCGGACGTGGCCCTCGTGGATGTCGCGCTCGGCCAAAATGCAGGCCTGGCGGTGATTCACCACATTCGTGCGCTCGCGCCGCACGTGGCCATCTACGCGCTCACGCGGCAGAGCGGCCTCGAGCTCGGGAGCGCGGCGATGGCGCTCGGCGCGACGGGCGTGCTCGTCTTGCCGCTCACGGGGGACGACGTGCTCACCGCGCTCGGCAATGTGCGGGCGCGGCGCGCAGAGCAGCAGCAGGTGCGCGAGGCGTTGCTCCGCGCCGACACGTTTCGGCTCGAGCGAACGCTGTTCGCGCGCGTGGCCGAGCTCGCGGACTGCGCGACGCGGCGTGAGGCTTGCGACCGGCTGCTGCGCGCCGTGGCCGAGGCGGGAGCGCGGCGTGCGGTCGTCTACCTGCCCGCGGGGGAAGGCGCGCGCGAGCTGATGCGCTGTGCGCAGAGCGGGCCCGATCTCGAGGCGCCGGCATTCTGCGAGGAGCTCGAGCTGCTCGGGTTCGCGGAGCAACGCGGTTTTCGGGTGCTTCGGCTCGCGCTGTCCCGCGAGCTCGGGGGCGTGCTGCTCGTGGAAGGTTTGTTGCACGCGCTCCCCGCCGAAATGCGGGAAATCGTGCTGCCGACGTTCGCGGCCCTGTGCGCGACGTCGCTCGCGCTGATTGCCGTGCGCGAGGACACGGACCGCGGGGGCATGAAGGACCCGCGCTCGAGCGCCTACACCTTCGCGTACTTCGTCGACGTCGCCGGGCGCGAGATCGACATGGCCCGCCGCCACCGGCGTCGCTTCGCGCTCGCGACGATCAGCGTGCACGCGCGCCCCGGCGCTCAGGTCGACGCGCCCGAGCCGACGCTCGGCACCGTCGAGAAAGTGCTCGGCGCCGTGCGCGACACGGACGTGCTCGCGCGCGTCGACGCCAATGAATTTTACCTGCTGCTGCCCGAGACCAACGGCATGGGCGCTCACGCCTGCCGCCGGCGCGTGCTCGAGCAGCTGCTCGGCGGCCCCGCCCCCGAGCGCTACGACGTGGGCGTGGGCGTGGCCGTCTACCCGCACGATGGCGGGGATTTGTCGCGCCTTTTGCGGGTGGCGCGCCATCGCGCCGAGGTGTGTCGCGCGTCGATCGTCGAGCGGCTGCGCTTGCGTGACCTCGGGCTCGCCGAGCTCGTCGATGCGCTGCTCTCCGTACCGCCTGCGCGCGCGCGCTCGGGGCCCCTCGCGGAGTCGCCCCGCGTGATCGAGCTGCCGACGGTCGAGGTCGTCGGGCTCGTGCAAACCGCGCTGCGCGAGGCGGCGCGCGGCGGGGGCGCGCTCGCGCTCGTCACGCGCCACGCCGGCGTCGGGATCGGCGGCACGCTCGCGGGCGACGGGTCGCGCGCGGGCGCGCACCGCCAGGTGCACGCCGTGGACGTGAGCGAGACGGCGGATTGCGCGAACGTCGAGGCCTGCGCGATCCTGGCGGAGCACGGCGCGTACGCGTTCGTCGGGCGGCTCGAGGGCCCTTCGGTGCGTGCCGTGCACGCCGCGGACCCGCTGCTTGCCGACCTCCTGATTCAGCGCCTCGGGCAGGCCTCCGGCCTCAGGTGGACCGACTAGAATGGCGCGGCCGGTGCTGCTCATCGAGCCCGACGTCGACGAGCTCGGCGCGCTCGCGTCGAAGCTGCGCGCGCACGGGCTCGAGGTCGCGATCGCCGATGGTCTCGTGAGCGCGGCCGCGCGTGCCGAAGCCGCGCGCGTGGGGGTCGTGCTCGTGTCGAGTGTGCTTGCGTCGGCACCGGGCTTCGTCGAGGCGCTGCGGAGTCTGCCGAGCCTGCTGCCGTTGCCGCGCTTCGTGCTGGTCGACGGCGTCGGCCCGCGCGCGGAGAACGAGCTGCCGCGCTGGGACGTCGAGCTCATTGCGCAGCGCGTGCACGCGCTCGGACAGTCGGTGCCGGTGGCCGCCGCGGGCGGCGATTTTCGCGGTGATCTGAAGCAGGTCAGCGTCGCCGATCTGCTGCAGCTGCTCGGCAGCAATCGCCGCAGCGGCACGCTTTCGGTCGCGACACCGAGCGGCGCCGGCGAAGTGCGCCTGAGCGAGGGTGAGGTGGTCGACGCCGTGTACCGGCGCGTCGACGGCGAGAAAGCGCTCGTGCGCCTGCTCGGCGAGGTGGAGGGGTCGTTCGCGTTCGTGGGTGGCGCCTCCGTCACCGTTCGCCGCATCGAGCGGTCATCGCAAGCGCTGCTGATGGATGGCATGCGCCAGCTCGACGAGGCGAGGAAGCTCGTGCAGTCGCTCGCGCTCGGCAGCGATCTGCTGCTCGCGGTCTCGTTCGCGCAGCCCGAGCAGCGCGACGTCGAGCAGCGCGTGCTCGAGGCGCTCGTGCGACCGCGCACGCTCGTCGAGCTGCTCGACGAGGTTCCCGCACCGGACATCGACGTGCTCGGGGCGCTCGCGAGCCTGCTCGGTGCGAGCGGGGTGCGCCGTATCGCGGGCGGCCATCGGCGCGTGGATCTCGCGGAGCCCGAGCGCCTCACGGTGCTCGCGGCCCTGGCTCAACGCGCGGCGCGCGCGGGCTTCGAGGGCATGCCGCGCATTGCCCTCGCCGGCTCGCAGCAGCGGCTCGGCGCCGTGCAGTCCGCGCTTTCGCGCCTGACCGACACGACCGTCGCGAGCGACGTGCCCGTGGCACCGGCGCCACACCCGCTCGCCACGCTGCGCATGACGGACAGCGTCTCGCTCGAGCTCGTGGGCATTCCGCTCGTCGATGCGTTTGCCCCGCTGTGGGGACTCGTGTTACCGAGCTGTATCGCCGTGGCCCGTCTCGACAACGAGCCGTTCGATGTTCTGGAGGCGGGTTGTCGCCTCGCTTCGGTGCCACTCGTCGACGGGGAGAGCTTGCTCGACCCAGGCGGCGAGACCGATCCGGAGCGCGTGGCACTTTTGCTCCGCACGACGCTGGAGCGCGCAGTAGGTAGCGAATGAAAGCATTTCAGCGATTTTTGATGGGTGCGGGGGCGTTTGGTCTCGTCGCCGTGGCGCGGCCAGCGGCGGCCGACGAGATGGTCATCAAGAACCCGGGGCTTCACCCGCGTTACGTGTTCGAGGCGGAGCCGCACGCCCTGCTCGCCCCGTACGCGAAGTGGGTACCGGGCATCGGCTTTCGCGGCACCGTGAGCATTCTTCACAACGGGTTCATCCCGAGCATCAACAACAGCATCGGCATCGGGTTCGGCGCCGACTGGGTCGACAAGGGTGTCTGGATCCCGGTCGTGATGCAGTGGAACTTCTGGCTCAGCCGAAACTGGTCCGTGTTCGGAGAGCCCGGCGTTTCGTTCCGCACGGGTCACGGGCTCGAGGGCAAGCACGACGATCACCTCGGGATCCTCGGGCTCTGGGTGGGCGGTCGCTATCACTTCAGCGATCGCGTGACGCTGACGATGCGGGTCGGGCGCCCGACATTCAGCGTCGGCGTGTCGTTTTTGCTGTAGGGCGTCGGGGGGTATGGTACGGCCGGCGCATGCCCCCTGCGCAAGAACCGCGCGAGGACGAGGCCCGGCTCACCGGAGCCCGCGCCGAATTTGCAGGCAGCCTGCCGCGGCGGCTCGAGACGCTGCGTGGCGCCCTGCTCGCGGCAGAGCAGGAACCGGATGACGCCGACCGCGTGAAGGGGCTGCTCCGGCGCGTCCACGCGGTGGGCTCGGCGGCGCGGGTTCTCGGCTTCGCCAGCGTGGCCGAAGCCCTGGCGGAGGCGGAGCGCAGCGTGCGCGTTGCCGCTGCTTCCGGCAAGCCGGCGCCGTTCGAGGAGGTGTCGCGGGCGTTCGACGTGCTGCCGTCCCTCGTGCTCGGCGCGCCGGTCTCGCAGCGCGGCCCGGAGTCGATCGCGCGTGCGGCGGCACCCTCCTGGCCGACGAGCGTGCTCGTGCTCGGGTCGGTCGCTCTCGCCGGGGCTCTCGACGGCGCCGACGGTGGTCCGTCGTTCGAGTGCGAGCGTTTCGACGACGCTCCTCGCCTCGTCGAGCTCGCGCACATCGTCGGCCCGGACGTCGTCGTCGTGGACGGCGACGTGCCCGGCGCGCGCGACGCCGTGGCGAAGCTGTTCGCGGACCAGCTCCTCGAGCCGACCCCGGTGGTGATCGTCGGCAGCTTCGAGCAACCCGAAAGCGCGGCTCAGTTCGTCGAGCTCGGCGTCGCACGCGTGCTGCCGAAGCCGTGCAGCCCCGACACGCTGCGTCGCACGGTGGCGGAGCTGCGCGACCGCGCGGCGCGGCCCCCGGCGCGCGAGCCGCTCGGAGAAATCACGATCACGGCGCTTTCGGAGCGCATCGCCGGCGAGTTCAAGCGCGGCCTCGTCGACGCGCTCGAGACCTCCGCACCGAATGCCTCGGTGTCGCTCGGCGACGGGCACGACGTGCTGGCGGCCGTGTGGGGCGCCGTGGCGCGCGTGCGCGAGCTCGTCACCCTGCGCTCGGGCGGCGGGCTTCGCTTCGAGCAAACCGGACCGGAAGGCGGCGTTCCCTTTGCGCCGTGGGGCGGCGGCGAGCGGCGCGCCGGGGACCGCGGGCGCGAGCTCGCGCGTGATGCCGACGGCGTTTCCTTGCACGGCCGTCGCATCGTCGTGGCCGACGACGATCCGGCCGTCGTGTGGTTCATGGCCGAGATCCTGCGCTCGGTCGGCGTGGAGGTGCTCGAAGCGCACGACGGCAAGCGGGCGCTCGAGCTCGTATTCAGCGGCTGGCCCGACGCGGTCGTGAGCGACGTGCTCATGCCCAAGCTCGACGGCTTTTCGCTCTGCCACGAGATCAAGCGCGACGTCGCCGTGCGCGACGTGCCCGTGATTTTGCTGTCCTGGAAGGAGGATCTGCTCCAGCGCGTGCGCGAGCTCGGTGCGGACGCCGACGGCTACTTGCGCAAGGAAGCGACGGCCTCCGCCGTGCTCGAGCGCGTGCGCGAGATTCTGCGCGCGCGTGCGCGAGTCGAGGAGCGCATTCGCGCGGGTGGCGAGGTGCGCGGCCGACTCGACGGGCTGACCCCGCGCCTCGTGCTCGATCTCGTGTGTCGCGCCGGACGCGATGCACGGGTCTCGGTGCGCGACGCCGCTTTCCTGTTCGAGGCGCAAGTGCGGGGCGGAAGTCTCGTCGCGCTCACGCGCAGTGCGCCGGACGGAAGCTTCCTTCGGGGAGCGACTGTGCTGTCGAGCCTGCTCGGGGCTGGCGCGGGCCGCTTCAGCGTGGAGCCCGACGATTCGGTCTGTCGGAGCGAGCTTTCCGGCACCCTTTTCGAGATCCTGGCCGAGCCCATCGCCAGGGCTCGTGGCGCGCTCGCCGCGGTCTCCGCCGGGCCGCTGCTGCGGCTCGAGCGCGTGGAGCTCGACCGTCCCCTCGCCGAGGCGTACCTCACGTGCACGCCGGAGCCCGCAGCGGGAGTGGTGCGGCGCCTGCTCGAGGGTCAGTCGCCGGTCGACCTGATCGTGTCGGGTGCGGTCAGCGCTCGCCTGCTCGAGGTGGTCCTGTCGGACGTCGCTCGGCGCGGCGGCATCCTCTCCTTCGTGGCAG